>JAESGH010000310.1_pt1 | contig 56204 bp, 56 predicted proteins | sample 9269641 | NCBI WGS metagenome assembly JAESGH01 (sample SAMN14515345, study PRJNA621665) | algae metagenome | isolation source: Phormidium tanganyikae FI6-MK23 and co-occurring heterotrophs from granitic... | place: USA: Fort Irwin, California | collected 1998-05-24 | reverse complement strand
GTTCACCACGTTTCACCGCAGCAATTGCTTTGGAGCGCATATCTTCGCTGTAGGGGGCAGCCATAGCCATGCTTCACAACACTACCCCTCTAATATACGTCCTAATACGCTTTGGTAGCGCTATATCACCTCAAAGAGAATTTGTTCAAGGTCGAAGCGCCCCGGTTTCTACTGGAGTGCGCCGCATCGCATCTTTGGCATGGACGAGTGGAAGCCGCACACAACTTATTCGCTGAAGATTCCAGCAAGTCTGCGCTCAACTTCTGTGCCTATCTTGAGCGACATCGCTCTCGGTGGGTCAACTATCGTGGGTTTCAAGCCCAACAATTGTGTTCGATTGGATCAGGAGCGGTTGAATCGGCGGTCAAGCAGATCGACCGGTGATTGAAACGGTCGGGAGCACAGGGGAAGCGGGAGAATGTCAATCAGATGCTCAAGTTGCGCTGTGTTTATCTCAATGCAACCTGAGCAGCTTGAGTCTTTTGCACATTTGGGTTGCTCCCAGGAAATGTGAACGGATTGCTAGAATTGAGCGATGAAGAACCCTGATGCTCGATTGCTGAATCCAGCAGCACAGAACTACTTGCGACCACAAGCGATACGCCTGAGACAACAAGGCAAGCGGGTCATCGACATTGCGGCTTATCTAGGCGTGCATCGCAACACGATTACCGACTGGGGGAAAGACGATCAGACGCGAGGCGAAGCAGGACTTGAGCAACAGCAGCGCATTCCTACGAGTGCTCGTCAGCCTCGGTTGCGAACGGCTTGGAGAAACTCAATCGTGCCAAACTCGTCCAAACAAGGCTCCTGGTTGCCCTGCCCATCGTAGTCTTGTTGCTACTTGCTTCCCCCGCAATGGCGCACCATCGCACCATCTGGCGGGAGGCACCGTGCCGAGCAACGGTAGTGTTCTAGATGTGTGGGTGTAGTGTTACACTGCTCGCCCAAACTCATGATGATTGATGAATAATCTAACCACGGTGTCGTGCATCGTCTCAGTCTTAGAAAAACAGCTCGTCTTCCTGGCGAGTCGCTTGATACGAGTTCTCAAGGTTAAATGCTTCTGCTCAATGCGCTGCGTGCTGGCTTTCCCGACAGTGTGAGGCTGCCTGTCTAACAATCGCAAGTAAGCTCCCCAACTATCGGTGTAAAACCGCTGAATCGAAAAGGGGGCTAACAGTAGAGGGAAGTTGCTTTAGGGCTGAATCTTCATGCGTTGCTAGCAGATAGGCAAGTACCTTACCGCTGCGTTGTCCGATTGACGCTGCTCAAGCAGGGTCGTGTTGACTTGTTCAAGTTGACTTGACTTTTTTTCAGCGTTTCAATCACTGCCGTCGGGCTAATCCTCAGCGCTCGTGCTGTATCGTGGATACCACTGCCGTTGATTGCCATGTCACTGATTTGCGCTTTGACTTCAGGTAATCGTCCACGATAGCTAAAGTTCAAAATAAACGATCGTCCCACACACTCTAAGTTGCGACAACGATAAAGTTGTTTTCCAGCAGCACTACGACCATGCTTTACCACATCAATACTCTGGCAATCGGGCATTGAATTGGTTCTAGCACTATCTCTGTCCTAAGACCTCTAGCGCGTGGTTTTCATTCTCCCATATATCCACCCATTTAGAACATTACCGAATTATTTACTCAAGATTTTGTTTGGATAAGATGTGTTTGCCCTGCAACCTCTCATCGATTTCTTTACAAATGGCGATTAACGAGGAATAATAGGTCAGCCTTTTGGCAAGTTCAACTTTTAAGTCCCTGCGCTCAATAAATATGGCTTCAAAGCAATCTCTTCGATCGATCAGGAAGTCTGTTACTCTATTGACACTAGCAATTCCTTTCTTCGTCTTTACTGCCTGTAGTTCCGCGCCTACGACCTCTCAATCTCCCGGTACAACAAGTAGCCCAACCTCTACAGGCTCTAATCAAGGGAAGGCAGGTCGATTTGCTTTGATCATGAATGGGCCACCTACTGACAAGTCCTGGAATCAGAAAGCCTACGAAGCTGCACGATCGCTGAAATCCAAAGGCGTTGATGTCGTTACCTCGGAGTCGATTTCTCCAGCAGACGTTGAGCGTGTACTGCGTCAGTATGCAGAAGCGGGATATAGTCCGATCGTGGCACACTCTTTTAATTATGGAGATGCCGTCTTCAAAGTTGCAAAGGAATTTCCAAACGTTAATTTCGCTTGGGCTGGAGGAATTAACAAAACTGCTCCCAATGTCGCGGATTACGATCAACCTTTTTATGAAGGAGCTTACCTCATTGGGCTGATTGGCGCTAAATTGTCAAAAACTGGAAAGCTAGGGGCATTGTACGGCTTCGACATTCCAGTGTGTCATTCGATGGGAGAGGCGATGTTGGCAGGTGCAAAATCTGTGCGTCCCGATGCAACCTTGACTGATGCGGCGGTTGGCAATTGGGATGATGTGGCGAAAGCAAAAGAAGCAGCGTTGTCACAGGCGGAGACTGGCGTTGATTTTTGGATTGGATGCGGTCAGGGTCCAACGCTAGGGCAGATTGAAGCCGCGAAGACGAGAGGGGGAATTGCCACAAGTTACGTTGGGGATATGTCGTCGATCGAGCCGAAGGTGGTTGCCTCCAATTTAGTTTGGAATATTGAACCGCTGTTCGCCAAGATGATTGAAGATACTCAGGCGAAGAAGTTCACCGACCAGTTTTATAAAATGGGCGTTGCACAGGGAGTTGTCGCTGTAGAAGTGAATCCAGCATTCAAGGATAAGCTCACAAGTGAGCAATTAAAAGAGATCGAAGCAGCCCGCGCCAAAATTGCTTCGGGCGAACTGAAAGTTCCATTTGTACCGAAGTAGGCTAGAGTTCGATCGAGAAAAATGGCAAACGGAGAGTAACTGAGTTCTACGTTTGCTAACAAGTCAAGATGTGGATTGATTATGCTTCCTCAATCGAATTCACGAGATGATATGGCGATCGCAATGATTGGCATCACAAAACGGTTTGGGAATGTGATTGCGAATCAAGCGATCGACTTTCAGTTAAAACCAGGGGAGATTCATGCTTTATTAGGTGAAAATGGGGCAGGAAAAACCACATTGATGAACATTCTCTGCGGGTTGTATGAACCTGATCAAGGTGCAATTCATCTACAGGGACAGTTGAGGAAATTTCGCTCTGCTAGAGATGCGATCGCGGCAGGAATCGGAATGGTTCACCAGCATTTTATGTTAGTTGAATCGTTTACTGTGGCAGAAAACGTTGTTCTGGGTCAATCGTCACATCGACTGCTGCAAGAATCTCCTAAGCAACTTTATCCACGGCTGCAACGATTAGCCGACCAGTACAGATTGAAAATAAATCCAGCCGCACAAATTTGGCAGCTATCAGTTGGAGAACAACAGCGAGTCGAGATTCTAAAAGCACTTTACCGCGATGCAAAGATTCTTATTTTCGATGAGCCAACAGCAGTTTTAACGCCACAAGAAGCTCAGGATTTGATTGCTACTTTGAAAAACTTAGCAGCTCAAGGAACCTCGATCGTCTTTATTTCTCATAAGTTGAATGAAGTAATGGCAGTCTGCGATCGCGTTACGGTGCTGCGGGATGGGCAAGCGGTTGGGACGAAAATTGTTCGAGACTGTACGGAACGCGAACTTGCACAATTGATGATCGGTCGAGAAATTACTTCCGCTCGAAACCAAGATTTAAACGCTTCACGTCGAGCATTAGAGCCAGGACTTACGCTGAAGAATGTCTGGGTGATGGGCGATCGCAGTTTTCCAGCACTGAAAGAAATTGATTTAACGGTTCATCAGGGTGAGATTGTTGGGATCGCTGGAGTCGATGGTAATGGTCAACGGGAACTAGAAGAAGCAATCGTTGGACTGAGATCGCTTAAGCAAGGAGAGATTTGGATGGAGGGCAATCTGGCGCATGTTCCTTCTGATCGGTATTCGATGGGCTTATTGACTGAATTCTCGATCGCAGAAAATTTAGTTCTGAAAGATGTACAATCCTCGCCGTATCAGCAGAAAGGACTGTTGCGCTGGAGGTATATTTTCAAATATGCAGCCGATCTGGTGCAGCAGTTTTTGATTCGGGCTGCTTCTGTCAAGATGCAGGCAGGAAAGCTTTCGGGTGGGAATGCTCAGAAAGTGGTATTCGCGCGTGAACTGAGTCGAGATCATCAAGTCTTAGTAGCAGCTCAACCGACGCGAGGACTAGATATTGGAGCTACGGAATTTGTACATACACAGCTTCTTGCGCGACGAGAGGCTGGAGTCGCTGTATTACTGATTTCTACAGAGTTGGATGAGATTTTGAAATTGAGCGATCGCATTGCGGTTCTCTACGAAGGTGCGATCGTGGATGTGGTTGATACTCAGTCAGCAAACCTTGACGATTTGGGTTTATGGATGGCAGGAAAGAAAGGAGGCGATTTTGCTGAATCCTAGTGCTAGATCATCCTCTTCGATTTGGTTGCGACTGAAGCCGTTTGCTCCGATCATCGGTGCGATTCTCGCGCTGCTCCTCAGTGGGATTCTGCTTCAATTCAGCGGTGCAAATCCGTTGCAGGCATATCAAGTCATGCTGATGGGTGCATTTGGCGGATCGCGTCAGATTACTGAAACGCTACTGAAAGCAACTCCTCTGCTGATTATTGGATTAGGAATGACGATCGCGTTTCGCTGTCGGGTTTGGAATATTGGAGCGGAAGGACAGTACTATATCGGTGCTTTGTGCGGGAGTCTCGTTGCGCTCACATTGCCCGATTTGCCTACGGGAGTGTTGATCCCCTTGATATTAATTGCTGGTACGTTAGGAGGAGCGTTGTGGAGCGCGATCGCTGGAGTGCTGTATCTTTTACGCGGCATAAATTTGATCATTTGCACCCTCATGCTGAACTATATTGGCATTCTCGCAGTTCAGTATGCAGCACGAGTTCCGCTGAGACAGCCAGATGGTTTTTTACCCGAATCAGCATCCTTTAGCAGCAATGCTCAAATTCCAGTACTTTTTGGGACTCGATTGCATTGGGGAATGACGATCGCGCTTTTGCTGGTGGGCGGAGTTTACATTCTGCTATGGCATACGCCGCTAGGCTTTCACCTTCGGGCTGTCGGCTCGCGGCTGAGTGTTGCTCGAAGCATGGGGATCAAAACAGGTCAGAGTATTTTAATTGCCTTGATGATGAGCGGCGGACTCGCTGGACTCGCTGGCATCATTGAAGTGAGCCATACTTACACCCGACTGAAAGGCGAAATCTCAGATAGCTATGGATTTAGCGGAATTTTAGTTGCGCTGCTGGGTCAACTTCACCCGATCGGCGTTTTAATTGCATCTGTCTTGTTTTCAGCTTTGATGGTTGGGGCGCAGTCGCTGAATGTGACTTTGCAAATTCCAGCCTCCGCCGCTCAAGTGATTCAAGCGCTCGTGGTGCTGTTTGTGTTGGCGGGTTCTGCGCTGTCAAATCGTCGATCGTAAATTGAGGTTGTGATGTCCTGGGAACAAGTTCTAACCTGGAGTTTTTTGATCGCATTGCTAACGGCTGGAATTCGGTTAGCCGTTCCGGTGCTGTTAGCTGTGTTAGGAGAGATTATCACTGAGCGATCGGGCGTGATGAATCTGGGGTTAGAAGGGGTAATGCTGGTCGGTGGATTAGCAGGGTTTGGAGTTGCTGCTAGTCTTGAACAAGCGACCGGAAATGCAAGTCTCGCCGCTTGGGGTGGATTAGCTGCAGGCTTGATTGGTGGGGCACTGATGGGCTTGATCATGGCAGTGCTAACTGTAAGCTTGAAGACAGATCAAGTTGTGACCGGTGTAACGCTTGTTCTATTCGGACAAGGATTGACGGCTTATCTTTTCCGATCGCGGATTGGACTTTCAGGAACGCGAGTGAAAGGGCTAGAAGATTGGGCAATTCCGGGACTCTCGAACTTACCGATCATAGGTGAGATTTTGTTTAATCAAACCGCGATCGTCTATCTGACAGCACTCTTAGTTTATGCTTGCTGGTTTTTCTTGTTTCGCACGAATGCAGGGCTTTCTTTAAGAGCCGTGGGCGAAAATCCGGCGGCAGCTGAGACTTCAGGGTTGAATGTTGATCGCATTCGTTATCTTGCTGTCGTGAGTGGCTCTGCTCTAGCAGGCTTAGGCGGCGCAGTCTTGACAGTCGTTCAGTTGAGACTCTTTACTGAAGGAATGATGGCGGGTCGAGGTTGGATTGCGATCGCGCTTGTTTTCTTCTCGCGGTGGCAACCTGCATGGGCACTCTGGGGCGCATTACTGTTTGGCGTAGCTGATGCGCTGCAATACCGGATTCAAGCGCTGGGATCAAAAGACCTACCCTATGAATTTCTGCTCATGCTTCCCTATGTACTGACGCTTGTGGCACTATTACGAGGAACGAGCCGCAGTGATACGCCTGCCTCGTTAGGAATTCCTTACATTAAAGAAGACCGCTCTTAAATTCTTGGGAAGTGAATCCGATGATTGATCCGATTTTGTGGAATGACTGGCATCCCGTTGCTCGATCAACAGATCTCAAACCTGGAACCATTTTACGATCGCGGTTACTAGACACCAATTTAGTCCTTTGGCGAGGAGAACATACATCCGCGATCGCCTGGGAAGATCGCTGTCCCCATCGCAGTGTCAAACTCTCGACAGGAACCATTGTTGATGATACGTTAGTGTGCCCCTATCACGGCTTAGCTTACGCTCCAAGCGGGCAATGCGTGAAAGTTCCGGCGCACCCTAATTACACTGCGTCAAAACAGGCTTGTGTGAAATCATTTGCGGTACAAGAGCAATATGGAGTTGTGTTTGTGTCGCTCGGCAATCCGTCGCAGCCAGTTGCCCCTTTCCCAGAGTGGGATGATCCGAGCTATCGCACCTATCTCAGCGGGGGGCATTTCTGCCACTGTAGTGGATTACGGGCGATCGAAAATTTCCTTGATGTCGCACATCTGCCCTTTGTTCATGCTGGGATTTTAGGAGAACCGGAGCAAGCGGTGATCGAAGATTACGAAGTCACATCGATCGACACAGGCATCTACATGAAAGATATCAAGATCTGGCAGCCTGACCCCGATGGTACTGGGCAAGGTGGGATTGCAACATATGACTATTGGACGATTCGACCTTTGACCGTAGCACTTCGCAAACAGAGAGCGAATGGTCAAACGATGGCGTTAGTTTACTCTGTCACGCCCGTTTCTGAGGAGGAATGTATCGGCTGGATGTGGGGCACATTAAACTATGCTCACCATATTTCTGAAGAAACGATGATAGACTTTCAAGATCGAGTCATCCTTCAGGATGTTGACAATCTAGAGTCACATAACCCTAAACGTCTGCCGCTCGATCTCCAAGTAGAATTTCACTTACCCAGCGATCGCGCTTCTTTAGGCTATCGCAAGTGGCTGAAACAATTGGGAGTCACTTACGGAGCAATCTCATAAATATTGTTGAGTGTTCTGAACAGATTCGATTTCTAACTAAAGTTGTTGCTCTATTAGAGTTGCAGGGAAGCTTAAAGAAAGTAATCAAAGCTCTGCGATACTTTCTATGGTTATGTTTCCTGGGTATGAAATCGTTGAGAAAATCTACGAAAGCTCAAAAACGCTGGTTTATCGAGGAATTCGATCGGGTGACCAAAAACCAGTCGTGATGAAGGTGCTGAAAAATAAGTATCCAACGCCCAGAGAAATTGCTATTTTTCGGAAGCAATACAGTTTGGCAAGCGATCTGGGTATTTTGGGAATCGTACATCCGTACAGTTTAGAAACGTATGATAACCAATGGGCATTAGTTTTAGAGGATTTTGGCGCACTTTCCCTAAAAGATTACTGCAAAACGCATTCTCTTAACCTGAAAGAATTTTTGTCGATCGCAATTCAGACGACTCAAAGCCTAGGAGAACTGCATCGAAATCGACTGATTCACAAAGATATTAAACCTGCGAATCTGCTGATCAATCCAACCACTGGACAGGTTAAAATCACCGATTTTAGCATTGCCTCGATTCTGCCAAAAGAAACCCAAACGCTAATCAGCCCAAATGGATTAGAGGGAACATTACCTTACATCTCGCCAGAGCAAACGGGGCGCATGAATCGGGGTATCGACTATCGCAGCGATTTCTACTCGCTCGGCGTGACCTTTTATCAATTACTCACAACTCAGCTCCCCTTTGTCGGCAATGATCCTTTGGAGCTAGTTCACTGTCATCTTGCAAAACAGCCGATTCCACCATCAGAGCTTGATCCAACGATTCCAGCACCCGTGTCAGCGATCGTAATGAAGCTCATGGCGAAGATGGCAGAGGATCGCTATCAAAGCGGGGCTGGATTGCAACACGATCTCGAAGTCTGCCAGCAGCAGATCCAACTCTGCAACAACGTTGAAGTTTTTGCTTTAGGAGAGCAAGATTTCTGCGATCGCTTGTCCATTCCCGAAAAATTGTATGGACGAGAAGCAGAAGTCAATCAACTTCTCAGAGCTTTCGATCGAGTTGCTCAATCTGGACGGAGCGAATTTTTGCTCGTCAGCGGCTATTCTGGAATTGGTAAAACCTCTTTAGTGCAAGAGGTTTACAAGCCGATTGTGCAGCGACGGGGCTATTTCATTGCGGGGAAATTTGACCAACTGCAACGCAATGTTCCTTACTCTGCGATTGCAAGTGCCTTCGGATCACTGGTACAACAACTCCTGAGTGAGAGTGAAGCCCAACTTCGACAATGGCAAGAAAAATTAGCGATCGCGCTCGGTGCAAATGGACAAGTCCTCATTGATGTTATTCCGGAGCTAGAGCAAATCGTTGGCAAACAGCCTGAGATTGCAGCATTAAATCCAACAGAAGCACAGCATCGATTTAATCGAGTGTTTCAGAACTTTATTCGAGTGTTTTGCCAACCTGAACATCCGCTGGTCATTTTTCTCGACGACTTACAGTGGGCGGATTCTGCGACACTCCGCTTAATTAAACTCCTCCTTGCAGATCAACAAACTCACTGTTTGTTTCTGATCGGAGCCTACCGGGATAACGAGGTCAGCGCCACGCATCCCCTAATTTTGCTCTTAGAAGACTTGTACACTCAAGCCGTTTCGATTCATCAAGTCACACTTAGACCTCTATCATCCCAGCACGTTACTCAGTTGATCTCAGATACGTTGAGAAGTAATACTGTGAATCCGTTAGCCGATCTAATTATGCAGAAAACGGGCGGCAATCCATTCTTTGTCAATGAATTTCTCAAAACGCTACATCAGAACGAACTGCTCTGGTTTGACTTTCACAAGAATTACTGGCAATGGAATCTTAAAGAGGTTGAGACGCTCAACAGTACAGATAATGTTGTCGAACTCCTAATCAGTCGATTAAAAAAGCTCCCAGCAGCAACCCAGCAGATTATTCAACTCGCTGCCTGTATTGGCAATCGATTTGATCTCAAAACGCTATCGATCGTCTCGCAATCTTCAACCCTTGAAACAACTGCACAAGCCTTATCGATCGCGGTTCAGCAAGGCTTGGTTATCCCTACTTCTGCCCCAGAGATTGTTCAAACAACGGAAGTCATTGTTGTCAGCGATCGCTATAATTTTTTGCACGATCGAGTCCAGCAAGCGGCTTATGCACTGATTGACGATCGCGAAAAACAAGCCGTCCATCTAAAAATTGGACGATTACTCTACGCGAATGCACTCGAAGGCACATCAAGCGATCACATCTTTGAACTCGTTGGTCACTTAAATCTGGGTCAATCACTCATCACTCAATCCGATGAGAAAGTTAAGTTAGCTGATTTGAATGTGCAAGCAAGCCTCAAAGCGAAACGAGCAGCAGCTTACTCGGTCGCTCAAGACTGCTTGAGCAATGCTGAGAGTAACCTCACAGAAGCAGCTTGGTCAGAAAACTATGAATTAATGTTCGCCCTGCATCGAGAGAAAGCAGAAATCGAATATCTACTCAGTAACTTTGAGGAATCTGAGCGATTGATTCAAATCACTCTAGCACAGGCAAAATCTGTTCTTGAGAAAGCAGAAATTTATCAACTGCTGATTGTTCTATACACGATGCAAAGCAAGTATCAATCTGCGATCGACACAGGGCGCACTGCACTTTCATTCCTTAACATTGATATTCCTGAGTCAGATTTGCAGAACGCATTCAAAGCTGAACTTACGATCGCTGAAACACAGTTAGCAGATCAGAAAATTTCAGCCCTGCTTGATCAGCCAGAAATGTTGATTCCAGAAGAAAGGGCTGCGGCAAAACTACTCACAACATTAGGTGCGCCGACTTATTTTTCTAATGATGATCTCTGGCTAATTTCTGTCATGAAACTGGTCAATCTTTCTTTGAAACAGGGTTTGCTTTCAGAATCAACTTATGGTTACTCTGAGTATGGGTTGATTCTGGGATCGATGTTAGGGGATTATCAAGCAGGTTATGAATTTGGTCAGCTTAGCCTTAAGATCAGTGAAAGGTTTAACAATCAAGCAGAGAAGTGTAAAGGCTGCTTGGTTGTGGGCGGCTCAGTCAATCACTGGGTTAGACCGCTCAAAGAAGATGCGGCAATCTTTATGGAAGGGTATCAGGCTGGCTTAGAGTCTGGCGAGCTTCAATTTGCAGGCTACAACATTGCTCACCAAATTATTAATCTGTTTTATCAAGGAGCCGATCTAGACTTCTTACTTGACAAACTTCTCGATTATTTGAAGTTCGCTGAGCAAACACAGAATCAGCTTGCGAGAGATATGCTAGTTTCGTGTCAGATCATTCTCCATAGTTTGCAGGAATCTAATACCCAGCAATGCAACTTTGAGATAAAAAGCCTCAGTGAAACTCAGCATTTAGAGGAATGCGAAAACCGTTCAAGCTTTGCTGCGATCGCGTTCTATAAAATCTTAAAAGCTCAAATCTTGTACTTATACAATCGTCTAGACGACGCTCATCAATGCACTAAAGAAGCAAGGCATCTGCTTAAATATCTACCCGGCTGTATCTCGCTCTCCGAATTCAATTTTTATAATTCATTGATACTAGTTTCTCTCTATCCAACTGTAACTGAACCTCAAAAAAGTGAATACTGGCAGCAGATCGCAATCAATCAACAGCAGATGGAGATTTGGGCAGAAACTTGCCCAGAGAACTTTCGATATCAATATTTATTAGTAAAAGCAGAAATAGCTCACTTGCTGGATGAACCATTTACCGCGATCGACTTATATGATGAAGCGATCTCACTGGCAAAAACGAACGGGTTTGTGCAAGACGCTGCATTAGCGAATGAACGAGCCGCAAAGTTTTGGATGGCTAGGGGAAAAGAGAAGCTTGCTCAAGTCTATTGGAGTGAAGCCTACTACCACTATCGAGCCTGGGGCGCAACGACTAAACTCATAGAGCTAGAGCAGCACTCTTCTCGCCTTCTCATTGCGGCTCATCCGGTTGGTAATCAGCCTTGTATTGTGGACGAAACCTTATCGATTACTCACATTTCTTCAACAAGTAGTAGCAGTACTCAGCTTCTAGATTTAAGTACAATTTTGAAAGCCTCTCAAGCGATTTCTCAAGAAATCCAACTCGATAGATTGTTTGAAAGCTTACTCAAAGTGATCTTAGAGAGTGCTGGAGCAGAGCAAGGAGCTATTCTGCTCCCAAGAGATGAGCATTGGACGATCGCAGTCCAAGGACAGAGTAACCATACAGACATTACGATTTTGCCTACTCTCTCTGAAGCAGATATGCCCGTGGAGGAATTTCTGCCGATGTCGATCGTTCAGTATGCGGCTCGCACTCAGCAGAGATTAGTCATTCACGATGCGACAAAAGAACCAATTTGCGCGACTGATTCCTATGTCCTAACTCATCAACCCAAGTCTATCCTCTGTTTTCCAATTACCTACCAAGGCGGACTCTGTGGCATTATCTACTTAGAGAATCGACAAACGACTGAAGCCTTTAGCCGCGATCGCTTAAAAGTTCTATCTCTACTCTCTGCCCAGATTGCGATCTCTCTCGAAAACGCAAATCTCTACCAAACTCTACAAACTGCTAACACTGCTCTGCAAACTTCCGAAGCTCGTGAACGAGAACGGGCTGAACAGTTAGAACATTCTCTACAAAACTTACAGCAAACCCAAACTCAATTGATTCAAACGGAGAAAATCTCCAGCTTGGGTCAACTGGTTGCAGGGGTCGCTCATGAAGTGAACAATCCTGTCGGCTTTATTGCAGGAAATCTCAATCATGCAAAACAAGCGGTTGAGGATTTAATTGGTTTGATTCGTTTATATCGTGAAACCTTTTCTCAACCTGGACAAGCGATCGAGGACGAAATTGAAGCGATCGACTTAGACTATCTGATTCAAGATTTACCCCAGATGATCAGCTCAATGAAGCTGGGCACAGATCGAATTAAAGAGATTATGCAATCGCTACGAAATTACTCTCGTGTTGATGGTAGCAAGAAGCAACTTGCAGATCTGCACAAAGGAATTGATTCCACACTGATGATTTTATCGCATCGTTTGAAAGCAAACCCTGAACATCCAGCTATTCAAGTCATTAAAGAATATGGCGAGCTGCCCGAAGTTTCCTGCTTCGCGGGTCAACTCAATCAGGTCTTTATGAACTTAATCGCCAATGCGATCGATGCTTTAGAAGAAACGAATCGAGGCAAGAGCTATGCAGCATTAGAAGCTAAACCTAATTGCATTACTATCCGAACCAGTGTTGAAAACAATGATGCGGTTGTTCGGATCAAAGACAATGGAACTGGAATGCCGCCTGAAGTTCAACAGCGGATCTTTGAAGCCTTTTTCACCACAAAACCAGAAGGCAAAGGCACAGGGCTTGGTCTTCCCATCTGCTATCAGATTGTTCGTGAGAAGCATGGAGGACAGTTAAGCCTTCTGTCAGTGGTGGGTGAAGGCACAGAATTTATCATTCAAATTCCAATGAATTAAATTCTTGATTCTTGTCCTTAGTCTTTAACAATAGTCCGGACAGATTTTGACAAGAAAGCTACCCATCGCTTAGGGTGCAAATAATCTACGCACCGGATGGATAGCTATGGAAGCCATTGTACAAAGCCTACTGACCGAAGTGGGCGATTTCGCAAACCGCAGACGAAACTCTTCATGAGCTTATTCGCCACGATGTTGGTGGTGTGTGGCAAAGTCAACTTTACCAACCTGAGTCGATACAGTGATTTGAGCGAACGCACCTACCGCCGACAGTACAAACAAGAGGGTAATGTTCTAGATGTGTGGATATACCATTATACTCCTCGCCCGAACTTATGACGGTTGATGAACAACCCAATCACCGTGTCGTGCATCTTCTCTGTCTTAGAAAAACAGATCATCTTTCTCGCGAGTCGCTTGATCCGAGTTCTCAAGGTTAGATGCTTGCGCTCAATGCATTGTGTGTTGGCTTTACCAACTGTGTGATGCTGCTCATCTAACAATCGCAGGTAAGCTCCCCAACTATCGGTTGCCATAACCAGCGTTGATGTTGCTTTGACCCGACAAAGCTCCACATTTCATCCATCTCTGCCTCCTCGACTCGCACTACCATGACGGCTTCGCTATCCGGTTGTCGCTGTTCAATCAACGTTGTGTTCACTTGTTCAAGCTGATTTGACCTTTTTTCAGCGTTTCAATCACTGTCGTCGGGCTAATCTTCAACACTCGCGCCGTATCGCGGATACCACTGCCATTGATTGCCATGTCGCTGATTTCTGTTTGACTTCACGTAGTCGCCCAGGATAGCTAAAGTTCAAAATAAACGATCGTCTTGAACAGGCGGAATTGCGGCAACAATAGCGTTGTTTACCAGCAGCACTGCGACCATGTTTGATCCCATCAATGCTCTGGCAATCGGAGCATTGAATCGGCTCTAGCACCATCTTTATCAACTGTCTTTAGCTCGTCGCTTTCATTCTCTCATATATCCACGCATCTAGAACATTACCTGGAACTGCACTGGCTTTAGCTGCTGCCGCTATTTCTCCAACAATTGTTTGGTTAGTAATTGCTAGTTTGATCATCAGAATCACTACGATCGTCCCTCAAATCACGGTTCCTTTTGCAGCTTTGCTGGCTCCCCCAGCCGTGCGAGGCAAGGTTGTCGGAACTGTGATGAGTGGATTGCTCATCGGCATTTTGCTAGCTCGAACTGTAAACGGTTTTGTGGGCGCAGGGTTGGGCTGGCAGGCAATGTATTGGATTGCCAGTGGGTTCATGCTGGTTCTGGCGATCGTCCTCTTGCAGGTGCTACCCAAGAGTCATCCTGACCTATCCCTAGTTGATGCGCTCCCTATTGAAGCTGTTGCAAGAGCCTGTACTGCAAGAAGCTTCAATTACAGGAGCAATGGCTTTTGGAGCGTTTAGCGTATTTTGGAGCACCCTAATATTCCTCCTAGAACAGCCACCGTATCAGTACAGAAGTGGGGTTGCAGGGTTGTTCGGTCTTATTGGAGTGGTTGGAGGCAGCAGCGGCTCCATTAGCAGGCAGGCTTGCAGATAAGAGAAGTCCAAGGCTGGCTGTAGCACTGGGTTTGATCACCACAGCTTTATCTTTCCTAGTCTTCTGGTTGTTTGAATATCAGCTATAGGGATTGGTTGTTGGCGTGATTTTGCTGGACTTGGGAGTTCAGGTGACGACGGTATCTAACCAGGCATTGATCTACAGGTTGCCGGAAGAAACACACAGTCGCCTCAATGCACTATTCGTCACGTTCTACTTTGTTGGTGGCGCGATCGGCTCATTTCTCGGTGCTTATGGTTGGAATCTTTGGCGGTGGAATGGAGTTTGTGCTGTCAGATTGTTGCTGTTGATAATCGCTTTTGCAGCACTCTTGCTCAGACGTAAGCGCTCATCTGTGTGAAAATTTATTGCTGAGGCATTCAGGCGGAGAGAGCCTTGCGGAAAATGATCTTGTCATCGCCCGTCTTGTAGAACTCGCGGATTCGGGCTTCCTCGTTGTAACCGCTCCTGCGATAGAACGCCCGAACATACTCAAAGCTCTCCAGCCCTGATGTTTCCACCAGCAGAATACGTTCGCCGCGCTTCGCTAACAATCTGCTCAACTTGAGCTAGCAGTGCCGCGCCGCGTCCTTGCCTCTGACGATCGGGGTGGACGGCGATCAAGTATAGATTCCACGTCCCCTCGGTCATGCGCTCTGGCGCGACATATGCGATTCCCACTGGTCCGTTGTCATCGTCGGTAAGCCACGAAGTCTGGACGATCGGTTTCGTCGTCGAAGTGCTCATTTAGCATTTGTGTGAGTTCCTCGGTTTCGTGAGACTGGAACAACCCAGTCGCTTCAGCCAAAGCGATTAGTGCGATCGTGTCATCGGGTGTGATGGGTCGAATCATCGTAGATTCCGTGGGTGTGTAAAACAGGTAGTCGCTGAAGGGGATATTACAACAGTTGTTATGTCCTTAGCACGACATAACAACTGTCGTAATAGAATGTCAATATGATTGCTTCCTGTCGCTGTCCCTTAAGGAGAACTATGAGCTATGACGATCGCCGGGTGGAAGTGGCACAAGCAGCATGGCGAGTGATTGTCCGTGAAGGGTTAGATCGCACCAGTATGCGGGCGATCGCTCAAGAACTTGGCTCTTCGACTGGGGTTGTCACCCATTACTTTCGAGATAAAGAAGCACTCACCCTATTTGCACTGGAACAAGTATTTGAACATGTTCTGGAGGAAATGGAGGTCCGTGCCAAGGGACGACAAGGCATTGACCGACTCGCGCAAATGCTGTTTGTGGCTCTCCCGCTAGAGGATACTGACAGAGCCGATTGGAAAGTTTGGGTAGCGTTTTTGGGCTATTCGATCGGGCGCGAACCCCTGGTTCAAGAGCACCGCAAACGCTATGACTTGTTACGGCAGATGATTGGTCAAGAGTTAGCTGAGTTACAAACAGCCAAGCTGATTCGAGCCTAGATGTAACCCTTAAAGCCAGCGCCCTCATCGCCCTAGTAGACGGCATTGTCACCAGTGTTGTTATTTGCCCTGAGCAGTTCTCGGTTGAGCAACAACAATACCTGGTGCAGCGACATCTTAATGCTTTACTATAGTCCAATCTTTATTGCGACTACCATCCACATTAATCCATAGGCATCTAACAAATATGACTTCGGTTTTTCTACGTTGAGTCCGGCTTGTGCTAACGCTTTGGCATACTCAGCGGTATTTGTATAATTCGAAAGCAAAGCAGTCCCAGCGGGTTTGAGGACACGGGCAATTTCATGACAAGCAATCTCACGTTCAGTTTCGCCAGCAATGTTGTGAAGACACAGCAGCGAAAGAACGACATCGAAGGAATCGTCCGCAAAACTCATGGACGGACATCTTCCTTCTGATTTCAATTTTGTCCTTCACGTCCTCAAGTTCAGCATTTTTGAGCATGTTCTCGATCGAGTTACCCGTCAAATCCTCGGCATTCCAGATATCGCTACCGATCGCCTTTCCGGTCGTCAATCGCTTGGCGGCTCCAATCATCAGCAATCCTCGTCCCGTACCGATATCAAGGACAGTTTCATCGCCTTGCCACTCGATCAGGTTAAGCATTCGGTCTCGAACATTGAACTTCCCCAAATGCCGTAAACAAGCATAGATATACCCAGCGCAATCGGCATTAAAGACACTCCGCAAAGTACGAGACCGACCGAAAAGCGAGGTCAAAGATGCTGAGTGGTGGTATGAACCAGTCCCCGATCGCCATCACAATTCCGATTAAAAGAAAGTTGCGAATAACGCCTGGTGCATCAATACCGTAGTTGAGTTTGCTCGACTGATTCAACATTTATGCCTCTAATTTCTGATCTTTCCAGCTTTGCTCAATCCTCTTGATTGTCCGAGCATTTACATTGGGCTAGCAATTTCGATCAGAATGCCATCTAAATCCCGCACGTAGGCAACCGTTTGTCCCCAAGGTTTTACTTTGGGAGCGACAACTGCGATCGCACCCGCTTCTACTGCCTTTGAAAATGCGGCTTTTACATCTCCTGCGACAAAGCCAACCTCAATGCCAGCAGGCGGTTTTGATAAGCTGTTTTCTTGGAATCCTTCAGGTAAGTTTGAGTGTGCAAGTTCATTGGCGGCAAAGGCAAGTGCGGTTCCGCCCGTCTCTATCTCGGCGTATTGTCCGCTCTCATCGATGAACCGTTGCTTTAGACCAAAGGCACGTTCATAAAACGCGACAGATTGAGCAACATTTTTGACATAGAGAATTGTGTAAGCAAATTTCACTGTTTTTAGCGTTCAACGGCAGCAATTAACACTGTCTCTCACATCGCCCTGCTTCGTCTTGAAGAAATCGGACAGGGGAAAAATTATCGTGAAATGAACGTGGTTGGAGTTAAGCCTGCTAACTGCTGAAATTCGCGTGCCATGTGCGCCTGATCTGCATAGCCACACGCTAAAGCGATGCCACACAAATTAGAAGATTCCAGGGAGCGCAAATGGGACACTGTGTTTTGAAACCGCAAGATTCGTGCTAATACTTTTGGCGGTAGCCCCACTGCTGCTGTGACTCCTCGCCGTAGCGTCCTTTCGCTCACCCCAATGATTTCTGCAATTTGTGACACTGGCATTCGTCCTTGGCTGCTAGAGATGAGTCTGATTGCTTCACGAGTTGGTGAGGAAAGATCGTCATTCATCCGTTGCAACTCCAACAGGCTTGTTTGTAGCGTTCTTAGCGCTTGTTCCAGCGAATTGCATCTACACAGTCGATCGAAGATCTTGCCAAACACTGAGGCACAATCCTGCGCCTTGACCTCCTGCTGAAATAAATCGATCGCACTCAGGTTGAGAAATTGCCCTGCCATACCCGGATGGAAGCGAATGCCGACGAATTCTGTGGCGGGTTTGATGTTAAATAGCTCGAAGCGATCGGTCGAACCGTAGATGGTCAACTGTGGGTTGTTGATGTCCCCATCTAACGATCGCTCGTACTGAAAGATTAAGTCCATGCAGCCATCTGGCAAGACTCGATGCTGAACGGATTCGCTAAATTGAATTGTGGCATCGGGCGTTGAAAAGCACCAAAAGGCACCAATGAGAGATGCGATCGCATTGGAAGCAGTAAACTCTGTGTAGTACGGAGATGGGCTTATCATCAGAGAGATTGTGGTGGTTTACTGGAAATCGCCAACGACATCGTTCAGCAACAGATCGATCGTCAGATCGGGGTAAAGCGAGGCAAATTTGGGCAGTAGCGCTGTCCAGAAACGTCTGTGGCAATGGCGATCGCCTGATGCATCTCTTCGGTCAATGGTTCGATCCGCTCAAAATAGGCACTTCCTGCCTCAGTCAATGAAAGTTGGCGAGTGGTTCGCTGAAATAGCCGGATACCCAGTTCCTCCTCCAGTCCTGCGATCGCCCGCGAAATTGAAGAGGGATCGAGCTGGCGATCGCGAGCAACGGCGGCAAAACTACCTTGCCTCACGACTTCAACAAAGGTTTGCAGTACTGACAAGTCCATTGTTGAATTGTAAGCATGAATTTGCGCCATGAACAGACTTAAGAAAGCTCTTTTTGCACGAATTAACAGCTATTCGTGTAGAAAATACATGAGAGTCGTTCCTAAACTAGATTACAGGAAGTTTCTTGTATGCCAGAGAAGCGGTTAAACGAATGTCTATCCTGCACGGCGGTCGCGGCGGCGCAATTTTTAACCTCTCATCGGGGGCTTCTCGTCTGGGTTCTCCTGGCGAGTATGTAGACTACGCTGCTTCTAAAGGCGCGATCGACACGATAACGATTGGGCTTGTCAAGGAAGTTGCCAATGAGGGAATTCGGGTAAATGCAGTCCGTCCAGGCGTTATTTACACGGATATTCATGGCAGTGGGTGAGCCGAACCGAGTCGATCGAGTCAAAGCGTTTATCCCCATGAGGGGGACAGGTGATTGAGGTAGCACAAGCAATTTTGTGGTTACTGTCAGATGAGGCTTCCTATACGACAGGTTCATTTATTGACGTTGCGGGCGGCATTTAGCCGCAGATCAATAAGTACTTGTAGAGATCAAACACTGATTTGGAGAAATATGAGCCGAATTGCAATTTTGGGAACTGGAGCAATGGGATCTCGCGTCGCGCAAAACCTACTCAATGCGAAACATCAAGTTGCGGTGTATAACCGATCGGCAGACAAGATAAAGCCTCTGCTGGATCAGGGCGCAGTTTATGCCGCCACACCCAGAGAAGCTGCCCAGCAAGCTGATCATGGCGCGCTCAACGTCGGATGCAGTCGTGAGGAAGTGATTAAAATTATCATGCAGATGGCAGTCTATGCCGGATTTCCGGCTACACTCAATGGCGTGTTTGCTGCCAAAGAAGTGTTTGCGGAACGCGATGAAGGACTGGTTTAAGACAACATTAAACATTGAAAATTCAGGCAGGTAAAGATGAAGCGCAATCAGCGGCAACCCTTGCAACTTTACGTTAGAGAGAGTGAAACGAGCGATCGCCATGCCAGCTGGCTGGAACTCTTTTTTGATCTGGTGTTTGTGGTGGCGATCGCAGAACTCGCCCATTTTCTGCATGATCATCTTGATTGGGGCGGCATTGCCAGTTTTGCCGTGCTGTTTGTGCCAGTCTGGTGGCTGTGGATTGACTTTAGCTATTATGCCGATCAGTTCGATGTTGAGCGTGGCTTTTACCGCCTGGTTATGCTGGGCGTGATGTTTGGCATGATCGTCCTGGCACTGACGATTTCAGAAGCCTTGCAGGGTGGCTCCGCCGAGTTTGCCAGCATCTATGCCGCCTTGCGGTTGGTAATCGTCAGCTTGTACTTCCAGGCATGGCGACTGGTGCCGCAATCGCGTGAACTCACAAAGCGCTACATGCTAAGCTTTGCGATCGCGCTTGTGCTGTGGCTAATTTCAATCGCGCTGCCTCCCCCCATTCGCTTTGTCTTGTGGGGCGTGGCGCTGCTGATTGAAATTAGCAATGGCCCAATCACGTATGCCACCATTCGATCAGTGCCCGTTCAGGTGTCGCATATGGATGAGCGGTTTGGGCTATTTGTAATCATTGTCTTGGGAGAGGCAATTGTGGCAGTGGCGAGCGGCGTATCCGATATTCAGTGGCAGTGGCAAGAAACGCTAACAGCGATCAGTGGGTTCATCGCTGCTGTCAGTTTTTGGTGGCTGTACTTTGAATGTGCAGAAACCTCAGTGATTAACTGGGCACTGCGAAGCAATCAAAAGTCTGCCCTGTTGCGATCGTTTGTCTACGGCTATGGTCACGTATTCGTCTTTGCCGGAATTGTTGCTTCTGGTGTTGGCATCCAATCTGCGATCGAAGGGGTGGAAGCAGGACTCAGTATAGAAGCCCGCGCGGTTCTGTGCGGCGGTATGGCTTTGTTTCTGCTGGGGCTGACCGCTGTGCAGTGGGCAGCTCCGCGATCGCTTCCTCAGCAGATTTTAACTGGGCGAACGGCGGCGGTGATCGCCTGTGTCCTGCTGATCGTTCTGGGTGGATGGCTTGCTCCTGCTGCAATCCTGGGGCTGCTGGTGCTGATTCTGCTGGGTCTAATTCAAGTCGAGTCAATCTTTGCTCGAATCACAGGGCAGACGGATAGCCCAGATTAAATTTGGCGGAGTAAAGCAGAGTTTGCCCCATAGCCTGATCAATGCGATGAAGTTGAAACCTTAGTTTAGAGAACGTTTCTTGAGTGAGCAGCAATCTATCCGACGCTGCAAAACTGCAACTCCTGCTATTCAATTGGGCGCATTGGTCAACTCGTTGATAGCAAATTATGCAATCAACGTGGCAAGGTAAGAGTTCCGGCGCTTGAGAAACCCCAATAGCCGACTGCCATAATCATTCACAACCGCTTGTTGAACAGATGGACGAGCCTGTAACGCCTGTCGCCACCGCGAGTCTTCGGTATAAGCTAAAGCAACTCGATCAGGATCGCGGGTGTTCCAAGCATCTTCTGCGGCTTGAACTTTGGCTTTAGCCGTTTCGATCGTAAAAGGTGGTAAAGGCGGTTTTGTTTCCATCTTTGTTGCGAGTTGCAGTGTGTAATTGTGCAAGGTTAAACTTGTCTCTTTCAAACGCAATCTATTCGTTCGCTGTGATCGGATTGTGAGGAGAATAATCTAAAAACTTCCAGTGCAGCGATTGGGGTAAGTCAGTCTCTAGCCACTGCTCAATCGCGAAATCCCAATATCGGTGCGTTCCACCCGTTGCCTCGATCGAGCGATCCAGGTGCCACTGAATCGTCGCTTGACCCGTCAGTTGCAGGGTACGGCTGCGATCGAAGTCTAGAAAAAGCAGCCCGGCTTGAGGATTCACAACCAGGTTTCCCAGCGTATTGAACATACTGTTTCCGGCGTAATCGGGAATGCGTAGCGATCGATCATTTAGAATTTCGACGAAGCCCGGATTGCCGCCGCGATGTGAGGCATCTACCCCACGAGTGGGATGGGCACTCGTAACAAACAGGGTATCGGCTGAGGCAATCCAACGCTGCTGTTCGGAAGTTAGAGATTGTCCAAACTGTGGCTGAGTGTAGGGTACAGTCGTTAGATCAAGATTGGGAACCATCTGCCGTCGCTGAATGTACTTGGGACAGTTGGGGTAGGATTCTACAACGTCGAGACGAAATCGATCGCTAGTCAGTTGAGCGATCGAGCCGTTCACCCGTAGCCGCCGCCGACTGGCAAGTTCGATCATCAGCATCCCAACTTGAGGCTCAGTTTGAATGTTTGCCCAAAACGGATCGCAGGGGTTCAGGCTAGCGTGAGTTAGGTCAAACTCGATCGCCTGTGAATCAATGGGTTTGATGAAACCAGGCAACCCAAATAATAGCGATGCCCAAATGTTTTGCTGGGCATCCACACTTCCCAGAACGACCATGCGCTGCTGCTCAATGAATTTAAGCGCGCCCCTGGGAAGCGTATTGGCGATGATTTGTCCATTCTGCTGGGCTGAGATCGCCTCACCAACCCGTTGCTGTACCAGCAGTTCGCCCTCATGAAACGGGCTTTCCAGTTGCATAGAGCCTATTCTCCAATTACAAGAACCTTCAGGGCTAAACGATCACCAACTCACGGCTCGATTCAGCTAACGATTCAGCTAAAAGGTCAACACCGTGTAGCCCTCTTGGGTGAGCTTTTGAAAGCTGGGCAAGCCCGTCGTACCCGGAACCTGATTGTCTGTAATCAGGTCAAAGCCCGATGCAACAACGGCTTCATGCGCCCCAAACACATCCGCACAGCCGCAGGAAACTCCGGCAACGGTGTCTTTAACCGCCTCGAATAGCTTGTGAGCCGGATGGTCGGCTTTGGTCAGTTCTCCAATCCAACTGCTCCCCGTGCCCTGAAACAGCACCGTTACTTCATTGCCGTTGTGCTTGAAGTCGTAAGCCGAGGCGAGCGCATTGAATAGTCGTCCCAATGCTTCTTCAGTACCGGGCTTGGGATCAGACAGAACCACAATGGCAGCTTTCATGCAGTCTTTCCTATGAGTTGAAAACGATTGAACCGATCGTTCGGTTAAGGCCAATATACCGATCGTTCGGTATGATGTCAACAGATTCAGCACAAGAGTTTTTATGGATAGAACTGAAGTGGTTCAGAGAATAGCCAAAGTCTTTCGACAGTGCGGGTATGAAGGCACAACGCTGTCCTTGATTTCAGAGGCAACCGGATTGGGGAGAGCTAGTCTCTATCATCATTTTCCCAATGGCAAGCAGGAGATGGCGGAGGCGGTGCTTGAGTATGCGGGGCAGTGGTTTGGAGAAAACATCCTTGCGCCTCTGCAGGGTGAGGGAACGCCCGCCGGACGGATTGCAGTCATGGGCGCTCACTTGAGTCAGTTTTACGATTGCGGGCGTAGTGCCTGCTTGCTGGCAATCTTTACGCTGGGTGAATCAGACTTGCTCTTTCATAAGCGAGTCAATCAAATGCTGAATGCCTGGATCGATCGTTTAGCTGCGGTTTTGATGGAGATTGGTATTCCAGCGAAGCAAGCGCGGCAACGGGCTGAAGATGCGGTTATCCAAGTTCAAGGCGCATTAGTTTTAGTTCGGGCACTCGATCGCACTGAACCGTTTGAGCGCACCGTGCAACAACTGCCCATAAGACTTTTAGAACCGATCGCTTGATTTACGACAGTTAGGAATTTCTGATAGGCTGCGATCGTAGCGCGATCGCAAATGCATTCATCAACTCAATCTGCAAACCTTCGGTACATTTTAACCGTTAATGGTGAGAAACTTTCGTGGTAATGATGAGCAATATTGAGATCGTTCAAGAACTCTATCGATCGTTCCGTGAAAAGGATTACGATGCCTTCTTGCAGATCTGCGCCTCAGATTTGCAATGGATTCAGAACGAAGGATTTCCGCGTGGGGCAACGCATCAAAGCGCAGAGGCAGTGGTCGATCGAGTCTTCAAAGCGTTCAACGACGACTGGAAAGCCTGGTCGTTTGAGATTGAGCAGTGGCTCGATGCGGGAGAAACGATCGTCGTGATTGGTAGCTACACCGGTGAGCATCGAGTGTCGGGTAAGACGTTGCGCTCACCTGCTGCCCATGTTTACGACCTGCAAGATGGCAAAGTATGGTGATTTCGCCAATTCACTGACACCAAGATGATTTGGGATGCCATGAAGTAGTGGAGATAGACAAACGGATGCTCAAATCCTACTCAATTTAGAGTGGTCTATCGATGCTGGTCATCAGGTATTACGTCCCGCCATGACTCCACCATCGACGTTCCATGTCGCACCCGTAACCCAAGCGGCGCGATCGGAGAGCAGGAACGCCACAACTTCGGCAACATCGTTGGGTTGTCCAACCCGTCCGATCGGATGAAAGCTGTTGAAGCCTTGTAGCGTTGCGTGGATTGCTTCTGGTGCAATGAAGGCTCCATAAATTGGCGTTTCTACGACTGCGGGCGCAACCGCATTGACGCGAATTTTGTACTGAGCTAGCTCCATCGCTAAATGCTGGGTGAGGGCGTGTAACCCTGCCTTTGCCATTGAGTAAGCTGATGAGGGAGTTGCCAGCACTGCCTGATGCGCCCACATCGAGCCAATATTGACGATCGCCCCGCCCTGCTTTTGTTGCACCAGATTGCGAACAACCTGTTGGGTTGCCAAAAATGTACCGCGATTGAGGTCGAGGTAGCGATCGTAGTCAACTTCTGTATGATCGAGAAACGACTGAGGCAGAAACACGCCCGCAGCATTAACTAAATAATTTACGTCGATTAGATTTGAGGCAATTCGCTTCACAAGCTGAGTGGTGTCTTGGCGATCGCTGATATCAGACTGCCAAGCTTGGACATTCCCCAATGGCTGTAGATCGGCTGCGGCGATTTGCAGTTTATCCAAATTGCGCCCTACAATCGTGACGGATGCACCGTGACTCAGGAGGATTTTAGCAATCTCCTGCCCAATGCCGCTGCTGCCGCCGATAATCAGTGCCTGTTTATGCTTAAAATCTGGGTACATGGATGTTCCTTACTTGAGACCGCGAGTTGACAGCAACTCATAGCCAGATAGTAAGCAACTCTGCTCCTCTGCGAAAGTCAGCACTTTTCGGTAAGGTACGCACTTTTCGGTAGAAATTGGGGCGGAGCTTGAAGAAGTTTTTTACGCAGACGCAATGCATCACGATCGATCTGGAAAACCAATGTCAGCCGCCGCGATGCTGGAGTACATTGTGGGCTGCAAGTGGTCGATCCGAATTTTGACGCTGATTCGGCAGGGGGTCGATCGTCCGGGCGCAATGACGCGATCGATCGAAGGACTGACGACTAAGGTGCAAAATGACTGTCTGAGCAAAATGGTCAGTTTCGATATTTTAGAGAAGGTTGCTTATCCAGAAGTTCCGCCCCGCGTGGAATACAAGCTGACCCAGTTTGGACAGTGGTTTGTAGCAGTTTTAGATGCAGTTGCCGAGTTGCAGCAGGAATTAGAGGCAGGCCATCCTACTGAATTGAATCAGCGTCAGGTAGAACGTCCAAAATTCAGCGGTGGAGCAAGCCAGTAAGGTACTCAAAAAATGGCGTTGGTAAATTAGGAGATGAATTTCAGATTTCTATTCCCTTCGATGCCAGACAATAGGATTGAAAGGAGGGTGAAGAGGAATCCCCATGAAATGTCCTGAATGTGGCGGCGAACATATTCGCAAAAATGGGCATCGTCAGCACAAGCAAAACTATCTTTGTGTCGGCTGTGGACGGCAGTTTCTGACCGAATACGAGCCAAAAGGGTACAGCGAGGACGTGAAACGGCTGTGCCTGAAAATGGATGGCAATGGCATGGGAGTGCGCGGCATCAGTCGCGTGACCGACATTGCTCACACCACAATTTTGAACTGGATCGAACAATTAGGAGAACTGTTGCCAGAGTCTTACGACCCAAAGCAGCACCCCCAAGTGGGGGAACTCGACGAACTCGAAACATTCGTGGGCAAGAGGCAGAATAAGCTGTGGATTTGGACTGCGGTGGATCACTTTGCCCCTGAAATTTTGGGCTGGGTTGTGGGTGACCCTAGTGCCGTAACGTTTCGACCTTTGTGGGACGCGATCTCGGTCTGGCAGTGTTACTTTTGGGTCAGTGATGGTAACCCAGTGTATCCAGGGTTCGTTCCCGATGGCGACCAGATTGTCAGCAAGACTTACATGATTCGAGTCGAAGGCGAAAACACTCGTCTGCGCCACTATCTCGCACGTCTGCATCGCAAAACCTTGTGCGATTCCAAGTCGGTTGAAATGCTGAAGCATTCCCTTCAGTTGCTGATTCACTACCTTAAGTTTGGAGATGTCCCTGTCCCCGCTTAGTTCATCTTCTCATTTACCAACGCCGCATTTCCTGCCCAAGCCGAACAGGGCATGGTTGGGACAACAGCCGTTGCCTTTGGGCGATCGTCCACCGACCTCACGCATCTCTACGTCACCACCAACGGCGGCATGTCGTTTCCGCCGCCGACTGGAATTGAATCTGCCAAAGTGTTGCGGCTAGAGGTCGGCGCTGAAGGATTACCCTTACTCTAAATTCCTATGCATTCTACTGATCAAGGCGCTGATCCCCCTGTCACGATCGATGTGCTTCAGAAAATTAAACCGGGCTGCGAGGCAGAGTTTGAGGGAGTCCTGACCCATCTAACCGAAGCTGCCAAGGCGTTTGAGGGACATTTAGGGGCAAATATCTTTCGTCCGTCCGATCGCGCTAATCCGGAGTATCGGATTGTCTTCAAGTTCGATCACCTGAGCAATCTACGGCAGTGGGAACAATCGGCAATTCGACGTAAACTGCTGGAGCGAGCCAAACAGTTAACGGTGGGTGAGGGCAAGTGGCAGACGCTGACGGGACTAGAAACCTGGTTTACGCTGGCAACTCAGCAGCCGATCGTGCCACCTCCTCGATACAAGATGTTAGTCATCACTTGTCTAGCCGCGTTTCCAACGATTAACCTGATTAATTTTCTCTTACAGCCACTCAACTTCTTACCTCTTCTGCTTCGTACTTTGCTCACCACGATCGTCCTGCTGTCATTAATGACTTATGGGGTGATGCCCCGTATGACAAAGCTGTTTGCAGGATGGCTCTATCCCAAATCCAAACCTTGATCGCAAATGAGGAACAATTGTATGAAGATTGGCATTATTGGAGCAGGCAATATGGGCAGTGGCTTAGGAAAATTCTGGGCGCAGAAGGGACACCAACTGATGTTCAGCTATTCCCGCAATGCTGCCAAATTACAGAGAGTTGCCGAGGCGATCGGCAGTAATGCTACAGTCGGTACGCCAGCCGAAGCCGTGCAGTTTGCGGATGTGGTGCTGCTCTCTGTGCCATATAGTGCGATCGCTGATGCACTCAAAGCAGCAGGCTCACTATATGGCAAGATTCTGTTTAGCTGCGTCAATGCGCTTTTACCGGACATGAGTGGTATGGCAGTTGGCACAACTACTTCAGCCGCCGAAGAAATTGCCAAACTCGCTCCCGGTGCGCGAGTCGTCGAGGCATTCTCGCTGTTTGCAGAAGTGCTAGATTCTCCGTCTCAACGCTTTGATGACCAGATTGCCACAACTCTCTACACAGGCGATGACGAAGCAGCCAAACAGGGGGTGGCAAGTTTATTGCGCGAGATTGATGTGGAAGTTGTAGATGCGGGAGGACTGAAAAATTCTCGTTTTGTGGAACCTGCCGTGATGCTGTTGATTCAACTCGCTTATGTTCAAAACATGGGACAAGTGGGTTTCAAATTGCTAAAACGCTAAGAGTGATCTAAATCGTCCGACTAATCATGTTCAAGGTTTGGCGCAACCAAGTATTCGCAGCGTCTTTATCTGCCAATTTGCTCCACAGCATTGATACCGTCCAGGTTCCTGTTTCAACGGGCAACTCAAACAGTTCGAGATTGTGCAACCGTACTAGTTGTACTGCTACTCGGTTGGGCACGGTCGCAATTAAATCATTGGTGGTAAGGATTGCTGGAAGTGCTAACATATGCGGCGTGGTGAGCGCAACTCGACGCTGTAAATGATGCTGAGCCAAGAGCTTATCAATTTCACCCGTCGTGTCGCGCCGCAGCGTCACTAGCGCATGAGATAGGCTGGCAAAGGTTTCTAAAGACATTGTGCCATGAGCAATCGCGGGATGTCCCTGACGGGCAATGCCGACAAAATGTTCTTGAAACAAACTGATGCAATGAGTTTGCTGGGGTAGTGTGGGAAACACCCCTAGCGCAACATCAATCGTGCCTTGTTCTAATAGCTCACCTAAGCTGTCTTTCTCATAGCCAATGAGCCGAAAGTTTAAATGAGGGGCATGCTGACCACAAAACTCTAGCAGGGATGGCAGCATTACATAACTAGTGTAGTCGGAGCTACCGATCTCAAACCGCCGCGATGAAGCATCCGGATCAAAAACTTGACTCGCCTCTAACGTCTGCCGAATCTGATTCAGAGCAGCCAGAATGCCTGAGGCGATCAAAATCGCCTTGCTGGTCGGCTGCATCTTTCTACCCATGCGAATAAACAACTCATCTTCAAATACGATTCTCAATCGCCCCAATGCTGCGCTCATTGCAGGCTGCCCCAGGTGCAGTCTTTGGGCTGCCAGCGTGACGCTGCGTTCTTCAAGCAGTGCTTCAAAGGCAACCAGTAAGTTCAAGTCGATCTCGCTTAGATTAATCGATTTCATTAATTTATACTATTCGCAAAATCAATTTGCTTAATTCACAGTCTACTGCTAGATTGCTTACAGAAGCACATTCCACAATGGGAACTGACTGATGACGAAGCTAGTCGCGATCGTAGGCATGGGCGATGGGATGGGAATGGCGATCGCCCGTCGGTTTGCTAAAGAGAGGTTTGCGATTGCTATGATTGCTCGTAACGCCACCAAACTCTAAGCATTCAAAGCGACTTTGCAAGCCGAAGGATATGAAGCTTACGATTTTGTTGCTGATGCTGGAGATGAAGCCTCGTTGCAGGCAGCCTTTACATCGATTCAAACCCAGTTGGGTAATCCAGAAGTGCTGGTTTACAACGCTGCTACGCCCAAAATGGAACCGATTCTAAATGAAACGATGGATACGTTGGCGATCGATTTCAAGATTAATGTTGCCGGAGCGTTAGCCGCGACAAAAGCTTTGTTGCCTGCCCTGCAAGCAAAAGGTCAAGGCACGATTCTGTTCACAGGTGGTGGTTTTGCAATGTATCCCAGTCCAGATTTTGGTTCGCTCTCCCTGGGCAAAGCCGGGATTAGAAGCCTTGCTAAAATGCTGGCTGAGGCATTAAAACCTAGCGGTATCCGTGTTGGCACAGTTACTATTTGCGGCACGGTGAATCCTGAAAATCCCAAATATAGCCCGAATCAGATTGCTGAGCAGTACTGGGCTTTTCACACTAATTCAACCTCCGATTCAGAAATTATTTATTAATTGCTTTCACATTATACCTAGAGAGTATTAACGATGACTGAGATTGAGAGCCAAAATTTAGCGATCGCCCGCACGTTTATTGAACAATTCCTAGGAAAAGGCGACACCAGTATTGCTGCACAAGTTCTAGATGAAAATGTGCAGGCCACGAGGCTGAAGCCCGATAGTCCAATTAATGGACGAGAAGAGTACGAGCAGATCTTTAGTGCGTTCTATGATGCCTTTCCACCAATTCCGGGTTCGGAGATGATGATTGAAGATCTATTTGCTGCTGGCGATCGGGTAGTAGTGCGCTTTCGCTGCGTTCAAAAGCATACAAAAGATTTTTTTGGCATTGCGGCAACCCATCGAGATATCACCTTTATTGAAACTCATGTGATGCGATTGCAGGATGGCAAGATTATTGAGAATATAGTCAGTGCAACCAATTTAGAGTTTGAAATGTTGATGGCTCCCGTGCTAACACCTCTGATTTTGAAATAAAGCCTAAATCATCGTCTCTAAGATTTTTGATAGATCGAGTCAAACCATGAAAATTAGTGTGATTGGTTCAGGTGGAATTGGCGGGACTGTAGGAACGCTGTGGGCAAAAGTGGGACACGAAGTACTGTTCAGTTCTCGCAATCCTGAAAAGCTTTCTGCATTAGTAGCGGCAGCAGGAGCCAGCGCCAAAGCAGGCACGATCGTAGAGGCTGCTAGCTTCACCGATGTAATTTTCTTGGCGGTCTACTATTAGACGACCGACGATGCTCTAGCGGCGGCTGGCTCACTCGATGGCAAAATTATCATTGATGCCACCAATCCCTATAACCGCACTGATGCAGGTCAAATTCAGCGCGTTCCAAACGTCAGTTCAGCCCTGGAACTCGCTCAGAAAGTACCGCAAGCAAAGGTGGTAAAAGCCTACAATACCCTGCTGACTGCAATGCTTGCCAATGACATCATCGCTCTGATCCCCATGTGCTATTTTACTATGGGGATGATGCTGAGGCGAAAGCGATCGTGGCTCAACTGATTCAGGACAATGGCTTTGCAGGCATTGATCTTGGCGCATTGAGTCAGGTCATTCGTCAAGAACCCGATGGAAGATTCTACAACAGACCCCTGACTCAAGACGAGGTGCAATCGCAGATCTGAGAATTGTCGATCGAGACACGAAAAGAACTTAAGCGTTTAGCGATCGAGCCAAATCATCCGCTCTGACGTGTAGCGCTCTCCTGCCGCCGCCCCAACTGGAGCGATTTGATCGATTTGATGTAGTTCTTCTGCGCTCAACATAATGTCGCTGGCTTTGGCGTTCTCTTCGATATAAGCAACTCGCTTTGTGCCTGGAATGGGCACGATATCCTCTCCTTGATGCAGCAGCCAAGCAAGAGCGATTTGTCCGGGTGTAGCTTCTTTAGTTTGAGCAATCGTTTTGATTTGCTCCACTAAACGCAGATTGCGATCGAAATTTTCCCCTTGAAAGCGTGGCTCAGAGCGGCGATAGTCCTTGTCATAAGCTTCAGCCCGGTTTGCCTGTCCGGTGAGAAACCCTCTTCCGAGTGGACTGAACGGCACAAATCCAATGCCAAGTTCCCGCAATGTGGGCAGAACTTGCAACTCAATGCCTCGTTCCCAGAGCGAATATTCCGATTGCAATGCTGTGATTGGGTGAACCGCATGGGCAAGTCGGACTGTGGTTGGGCTAGCCTCCGAGAGTGCTAGATAGCGAACTTTGCCTTGCTGCACCAATTCTGCCATTGCACCTACGGTTTCTTCGATCGGTACCGTCTTGTCTACCCGATGTTGATAGAACAGATCAATGTGATCAATGCCCAATCGCTGCAAGGAAGCATCACATACCCGCCGCACGTTGTCGGGTGAACTGTCTAAGCCGATCGTTTGTCCAGTCTCATCCAACTTGAAGCCAAACTTGGTGGCAATGATCAGGGGAGCGCGCTTTCCTTTGATGGCACGACCAACAAGTTCTTCATTGGCTCCGTAGACCTGAGCAGTATCGAGAAAGGTAATTCCGAGTCCGATCGCCCGATGAATGGTTTGAACCGATTCGGCTCCACTGCCACCGCTATAAAGCGAACTCATGCCCATACAGCCCAGTCCCAAAGCCGAGACTTGTAATCCTTGGGTGCCAAGTGTGCGAGTTTTCATCTTGTTCCTCCCTTTTGATCCTTAATCCAGTTCTTGAGCGTTGCGTTCAGCAAACACTTCTTTAGCAGCAAACATGCCATTCAGCGCCGCCGGAAACCCCGCATAAACTGCCATTTGCAGGATGACTTCAATCACTTCCTCACGAGTGCATCCGACGTTGAGCGCGCCGTGGAGATGCACTTTGAGTTGAGGTTGAGCATTCCCTATCGCCGTCAGAGCCGCAACCGTGGCAATTTCTCTAGATTTCAGATCTAAGCCAGGACGAGTGTAAACGTCACCAAAAGCAAACTCAATGATGTGACGAGCCAGGTCGGGCGCAATCTCTTTTAGGCTTTCAATGACGCGATGTCCGGCTTCACCGTCTACTTCTGCTAGTTTTTGTCAGCCGCGATCGTAGCGTGTTGTCTCCTGCGTTTGTATCTGTGTCATGGTGTAATTCCAGTGCTATGTAGTGCTGAATTTTGGCTTGAATGATGTTGAGATTCTCAGAGAGTTGGTCAATCTGTTGCTGCACCGCTTGCTGATGGGATTCTAGGAGCATTCGCCGTTGGACGATCGTGCTGTCACCTTGTCGCCTCAGTTCAGCGAATTGCTGCATTTGGCGAATTGGCATTCCCGTAGTGCGGAGGCGGGTGAGAAACTCAATCCGGATAATATCCTGGGGAGAGTAACGGCGATGCCCATTGGATGGAGGCGCGCTCGATCGAGGTCAGTAAGCCAATCCGCTCGTAATACCGCAGCGTATGACTGCTCAGTTGTGTCAAGGCTGCGACCTGTTGAATCGTCAGTTCATCATCCATAGCCACCACCATAAAACTTAGAGCGCGCTCTAAGTCAAGAGTAAAAACGTTTATCGAAGTTGCTCAGTTGATTTTGCCTGTCCAGTCAGCCAATGTCCGAGATGGGGATCATCAGCACAGCCGCCACAATGTTAGGACAAATCGAGATGCCACCCCACTCAGGCTCACAGGGTAGAGAAACGACAAATGTTCCCAGATCATTTCCAGCGAGACATCACACCGAGAGTTAGCAGGGTTAGCAGCAGCATCAACCCACCTGCTAGCCCATAGGTTGTGCTTAAACCTACCCATTGACTGAGAGGTTGACTGACAAATGGTGAAGTAAACTGACCGAGGAAAAAACTGGTGGTTAATCCACCCAAGATCCTTCCCCTGAAGACTGCTGGAGTGGATGAGGTCAAACATACGGTCATGTTGGGCATCAATAATCCTACGCCTAACCCGGCGATCGACAAGCCAACTAAAACCATTGCATAGGTGCGGGCAGAACCAATCGCCAGATATCCAAGCCCCATCAGTAAAAAAGCGATGGCGTAGACATTTAGGAAAGTAAAGCGAGCTTTAAGCCGCTGATAGCTGAGGGCACTGATGGAAGTGGCAAGCGTGGCAAAGGCGATCGCCAGCCCGCTTTGAGAGGCATTGGCGTTGATGAGTTGCTGAAGGTAGAAGGGAATTTGTACCGGAATCATGTAGAACACGATTTGAGTCGCTAGGGCAATACTGTAGGTCATGATCAGCAGTATCCAGGGAACTGACTCAGGGTTGATTGCCTCAGAGGATTGTGTGGATGGATGGGTAGAAGGTTCGGGCAGCACCAGCAGGATGAAGGGTAAAATCAGCCATGCCAGCAGGTAAATTAGAAATGGCAGCCGCCAGTTAAGGTCAGCAAGATAACCGCCCAGAGTCAGGAAGATTACGCCGCCAAATCCCATAAAAGCAGCTTGCAGCCCCAGAAATTGGGCACGGGTAGCACCTCTGTAGTAATCTGCAATGAGAGTGGTTGCTGTAGTCATGATTCCTGCCACACTCAAGCCCAGCAGCACTCGCCCTAGCAGCATTAACCCAATCTCATTGAGCAAAAAGCCAGAACTGCCCGCCAAGCCATAAAGAAAAACCGAAGCAGCCAGTAAACCTTTACGCCCAAAGAGATCGATGATTGTTCCAGCGATGGGCGCACCGATCGCAATAAAAAGCGCTGGGGCAGTTAATATTAACCTCACCCAATAATCAGCATTGGCAACCTCAGAAAAGTACTGCCGCATGGCTGGGAGAGCCGGGGCGATCGTTGCTCCTGCCATCACGGTCAGGGTGCTGACCAGCAGTAGCGTTGTTTTGACAAGAAAAGTATCAGGACTGCGGGATTTCATCATATTTTCAGGACAAGGTTTGAACGTGGTTTGAATAGCGGCAGTTGTGATCGTTCAAGCTCGAATCATGCCTACCAAACCAAGCCGAAACATAATTAATGAGTTGAACTGGGTAACATCACCGCTATTGCTTTTTCAAAGGCTTTGGGATCTTTGAGCAACTGTGCCGCCATTTGTTTAGCTTGTTCACCGGGATAAACATCCTCAACGCCATCGATCGCGGCTTGTAGGGCATCGTTGACCACTTCTTCAGGCGACACTTTCGGGTCAGGATAGGCTTTTCCCATGCCAATATCAATGGTTGCAGGCAAGACAGCAATGACTAAGGTTCCCTGTGCTGCCAACTCTGCTCGCACTCCCTGGGTGAGTGATAGCGTCGCTGCTTTAGAGGCGCTGTAGCTGCCGTTGAAAGGAAGATTGACCCGCGCTACCATCGACACCATGTTGACGATTGCTCCGCCCCCAATTTGTTTCAGCACAGACGCAAAGGCACGACACATCATCAACGTTCCAAAATAGTTCACCTCCATTTCCATGCGGGCTTGAGATAAATCAGATGCTGCAATCAACCCTTGATTGAATCCAACCGCGGCATTGTTGATTAAAAGTGTCACGTCTTGACATTGGGCTGCTGCCTGGTTTACCGATTCTTCATTGGTAACATCTAGGGCAACCGGAATAATCGTGTTAGGATCAGTCGCTACCAGGTCGGCTAGCAAATTGGGATTACGAGCCGCCGCATAAATTTTGGTAGCACCGCGCGATCGCAATGCCTCCACATAATATTGACCCAGACCGCCATTGGCTCCTGTCACCAGCGCAACTGAATTCGCAATTTCCATCTTTTTCCTCGCTTATAAGATGCCGCCATTCACCTGAATGACCTGTCCATTTACCCATCTCGCCTCATCCGATGCCAGAAACGCTACGACATCGGCAATATCGTTTGGCTGCCCCAAGCGACCCAATGGTGTCGATTGCACCAGTTGTTCCAGGGCATCCACAGGCATGATTAAACCATCCGTGTTGGTCACTCCTGGTGAAACTAGGTTTACCGTAACCCCACGATGCCCCAATTCTTTGGATAGGGCAAAGCTAAACTGCTCGATCGCGGCTTTGCTGGCAGCGTATACCCCGCCTGTGGAAATGCTTTGTTGGACTGCACCGCTCGATAAGCTGATGATACGTCCATCGTCGCTCACCTGTTTCGCCGCTTCTTGTAGGGCAAAAAATGTGCCTCTGGCATTGGTGTTAAAGATGCGATCGAAGTTTGATTCTGTGATGTCCACCGTTGGCTTGTAGACAGACACGCCAACATTATTGACCACAATATCAATCTGCTTAAATGTGCTGAGAATTTGTTGAAATAAAGTACGTGTACTTTCGATATCACTAATATCAGATTGAACTGCGATTGCCTTTGGCACAGAAGCGTTCAGTGAAGATGTGCCATTGTTTTTAATCGTTTCAACAACCGCTTCTGCTTGATTTCGATTGCCAGCATAGGTAATCACTATATTGGCACCAGCACGTCCTAACCGTTCCGCAATCGATCGTCCAATCCCGCGCGATGCTCCTGTAACAAGGGCTACTTTTCCTGCCAACGACGACATTGCTCTGTCTCCTAAACGAACTCAAACTGAGTCTTGACCAAACCCCAAGGTATACTTCTACTGATTTTTTGGGAAGTACCTACTTTTTTGTAAGTTCCTATAAGCTCAGAGGAGAATGATTCAATGCAATCGGATCAAACTGACGGTACATCATTTGTGCAAATGACACTTAAGGTGTTGGGCGGCAAATGGAAGCTTTTGATTTTGTGGCATCTCAAGGATGGTGAAAAACGATATAGCGAGTTAAAACGGTTGATTCCCAAAATTAGCGAAAAGATGCTGATTCAGCAACTGAGGGAACTCGAAAAGGACACCATCATTAGCCGTAAAACTCTATCCGCGATGCCGCCAAAAGTTGAGTATTCCTTTACAGACTATGGCAAAACCCTCATACCTGTTTTTCAACCCCTCTGTGAATGGGGACAGGAGCATCTTAAACGGATGAATGCAAATGAAATAGATTGATTTTATGAGGAGGACTGCTGTGGTTATCATATTTTGTTTCAAGGGTATTGCTGATGCGTTCATGAGCGCATCAGCAAAGCGGCAGCGCAGCGATAGGTTAGAAATATGAACTAGCTCCACTATTCGGGCTGGATCAGGTCGATCACAACCGCAAGTATGATCGCAAAGTCGATACGACTGTATGTAGAGCTTCCAGAAGTGAACTTGAGCGCGCTGACAATGACGATCGGTTGAACTCGCGATGTGCCAAAGAGTAAGAGCAAGGGGTAGCCAAGGATAGGTCAGGCGAACGACTCGCCAAAAAAGCCTGCAAGACATCTTGACTCAAGCGCCAACAGGCTGCACATTCAACTCTGTGCGCCACAGTGAAACAGGCCTTTTCCAATTCTCTTCCCACTTCTGGGCAATCAACGGTCTGTCCGTTTTACCCATCTGCCAGCCCTGAGCGATCGCGCTGAGCATCACGTTGAGCATTTCTGGTTGCCATAGCGTTACGCTAATCAGCGCATTGGCAATGAGCAGACTGGAAAGCGGCAGTTGAAACTGTGCCAGGTAGAAGGCTTGCAGACAAATTTCCCCAATTTCACTCGTGTCGAATCCGGTGATGATATGCCAGATGTCGTGAGTTTGCTGCCAGCGATATTCCACGTAATGAGTATCCGAATCAATCGCGTTCTCGGTCTCGATGGTTTGAAGCCCTGCCAGCTTTATGAAGCAGGCATAGACATGACCTAAAGAATCTTCGGGAGATTGCAGCAATGCCTCTAGATCATGTGGTGGAGCTTGGTAACGCTCTGTCAGGACATCGGCGATTTCTGGTGTAGTTTTCATGTTGGCGATCGCCAGTTGGAATGCTGAACTGTCAATCAGGCTGTTGCTCAAATTCCAGACTGGCTCTAGAGGGTGTTATGCACTTTGAAAGCGGAGTTCAACAAACTGTTTGACCATCAACATCGCAAATGCCACCAGGTGAAACCCGGCTAATGTTTCAGCCAAGCGCTCATAATCTCGCGCTAAACGCCGAAACCGAGACATCCAGCCAAAACTGCGCTCTCTTACACAGTCCCCCTACGGAGGGAAACCCTCCTCCAGGGCTGTGCGCTCCACGACCCACCGACGCGGCAGCAGCACGAAGCCTTTCTTCGCTTCTGGCAGTTTCACCACTTCTAATCGAACCCCCTGTTCTGAGGCAGCAGTTGCTGCTGATTCTCCCGTGTAGCCTTGGTCTACAAACGCTACTTCGACCGTTGCTTGGGTCACCTGCTGAACTTGCTCGACCAAGACTTCCACTTGTGAGCGGTCTTGCTCATTCGCAGGCGTGACGTGCAGCGCTAACAGTTGCCCCAAGGTGTCTACCACGATGTGAACCTTGCTGCCCTTTTTGCGTTTCCCCCCATCGTAGCCTGCGCGATGTCCGCTTTCAATCGTGGGCTGCAAGGTTCGACTATCAAGAATCACAGCACTCGACTGCGCGTTGCGTCCTGCTAGAAGCCGCAACAATTCACACAGGTCATGCACCATCGCTTCAAACACTCCTGCTTTCATCCAGCGCATCGTTTGTTGATACACTGCTGCCCACCGCAGTAGGTCATGCGGCATCAGTCGCCATGCTCCTCCGCTTCTCGCAACGTATCGCACCCGTTGAACACTTCTCTCAAACTGTGTTCGCGTTGCGGTGCATCTTCGCTCATCAACGTTAAAGACGCTGCGACAAATCCCCATTCTTCATCACTTACATCTGTCGGATAAGGCTTTCTACTCATGCCTCCAGTTTAACAAAAGTGCATAACACCCTCTAGAGTTTCAATACTGATAAACACGATTCCCAATCTTGAATCCGATTGCCGCCTAAGAATTTGTAGCCAGCTTGCTTTAGCGTGAACGATTTGTACCGTCTAACTTTCTTGAATCCCGGTGGTCTGACTCCTTTTTTGTGATGCTTAAAGAACAGTTGATAGGCTTTCTCGATTCGTTGGCAGATATCTTGTACTGCCTGAGAGCCGACCTGTTGCCAGAAGGCTTTACGCTTTCTGAGTTTGGCGATATGAGACTGAAGTTTGCTGCAATTCAAATGCTTACCCCATATTCGGTAGTACCGTTTGTGGAGTGCGATGCAGTGCTTATAAATCACCCCGGCAGCGTTGATAGACCGCTTAAGGTGTTTATTCCGACTGCTTTGATCTAACCCTCTTTGATCACTCTAGGCAGATGAAAAATTAGAGCTCACGCTTAGAGTCCTACAATGCTGCCAGCCAGAAAACTGATTGAGCATCCGAATCAAGTACGAAAAACCTTGCTCTAGTGATGGAACTGCAAGCACCGATAACCAAGGCTTGAGTACGCAGAAATAAATATAAGGCTGAATGACCAGTTGTAAGTTGTGCAATCGACTCGTCCAACTACTCGATGATTGCCAAAAAGCATGAGTGCGAAATTTCTCAAGCAGTGGTTCTTCACTGACATTCGGACAAGAATTTAGCCCATCAAACTGTAAGCTCACCATGAGATAGGCGCTACTGACAATCTCCCACCACCGTTCAATTTGGCCATAGTGTGTCACCCGATAATCTGCCCACCCTAGCTTGTCTTTGCATTGTTTGAAGCCATACTCAACCCAGGGTCTCAAGCCAGACAGATTGCCAATCTGGTCGAAGTGGTCTCGCTGCTCATCTAAGTGGCTCATCACTGACCAAGTACTGTTGTCCGGTAGCACTGCTGGGTCATTGGTCAATGTCCAATAGCGATGCTCGAACCTGCGACCAAAGATCACCTCGTGGATGTAGCGCTCCTCAGTCGAGCCGTTTGAGAAGACGCGCTCAAATCGGTGCCACTCACTGGTGGTTACTTCGACCTCATTTGGCATCCACCCGCCATGATTCGAGCGAATTGCCAGAATCCAAGGTAGGTGCAATGCGTCGAGACTGCTAACAAAGGCACTGCTCTCACCATAGAAACTATCTGCCAGCACGAGCTCAATTTTGAAGCCAAAGGTGACTAGCTCCTGGATGATACTTTGCGCCAACTGTAACTTCGTTTGATGAACCTCCCCAGGCTTGAGCCGGTGTTTAGGCTTGAAGACTTTGAACAGTAAGGGAAACGTCAACTGCTCCACAATGCCATACGCATTTACAGAGACAATGCTGTTCTCAATCTTACCGATGTTACCGATGTACTGCCGAGCTACATAATCGGTGGTATTGCCTTTTTTACGGTCGCCTGTTTCGTCAATCACAAGCGTTATTGCTCTGCCGTTTAATTGCTGCAAAATCAGTTTCAATCGTCGTTTTTGTAGGGCGGCAACTGACCAAGACGATTCAGTTAGACAGTGATGCAGAACCTGATCACTCGACAAGCCAACCGCGTGAGCAATCGCGGGCAGTGATTTACGTGGCACGTCGCTGATCATGCCAAGATGCAGATATTTGAATGCCTCAAAACATCGCACATCGGCAAACAAATCGCGGTAGACCGAACAGTAGTTATCGATGAAGGTGATGGTGCTGACAGGTGCGCGTGGCTCAACCATGGATTTGCTCAACATTTCAAGAACTTGCTCTCATTTTATCCTCCCTAGATTGATGAAAGAGGGATATAGCGGTTGCCAATAGAGTTGCGGTATTGAGCGAGAGTTGCTGGGCACTCTAGTGGTGTTGAGTTGCTCAGTATCGATTATGCCAGGAGCCTATAGCCAAGATTTACGGGAAAAAGCCATCGCTGCGATAGATTGTGGTGTGCCGAAGAGCGAAGTGATCACGATGTTCAACATCAGTCGTGATAGTCTCGACCGTTGGCTGAAGCGGCGGGCTGAAACTGGAAGCTTTCAAGCGATACAAGGGTATCAGCAGGGACACAGCCATCGGATTGTCGATTGGCGAGCGTTTCGCACCTTCGTGAAGCTGCATGGCGACAAGACCCAAGCGGAACTGGCAGAACTGTGGCATGAGCCAGTGAGTTCACGCACGATCTCACGCGCGTTCGCTCGGATTGGATTCGCTCGTAAAAAAACTAGGGCGGCAAAGTTTGCTGGAAAATCAGAGCGAGATTGAGTAAGCTGATAGACAACGTTCTCGGATGGAACAATGGTCAGAAGGAGCGCTCAGCCCAACGCCACGCGCACAGAACAACTAGTGGGTGTGCAACGGAACTGTCTGCATTGCGGCAGAGGGATGTGGCAAGACTACGAAAACCGCCGTCGTATCCGCACATTGAACGGCTTGGTGCAACTGCGATTGAAGATTCGGCACTGTCCGAATCTGGAGTGCGTCGGATATCGACAGCCCTATCGACCGGAAGCCAAGGGACAATGGGCATTGCCGCAGCAGGAATTTGGGCTAGATGTCATTGCTCTAGTCGGACAACTGCGCCACCAAGAGCATCGGAGCGTGGGTGAGATTCATCAGCAATTACAGCAACGGAACTTGTGCGTGAGTGAACGTACCGTGAGTCACTTGCTGGCGCGATATGACGAACTCGTTGCTTTGAGATTGGGCGACCGTCAACGGTTGAGAACGGTGTTGCAAGCGCAGCAGCAAGTGGTGTTAGCGATTGATGGATTGCAACCGGATGTGGGGCACGAAGTGTTGTGGGTGATTCGAGACTGCTTGAGCGGGGAGATCCTCCTGTCGCGAACTTTACTATCCGCCACTCATGCAGATCTTGCAGCTTTGTTTGAGGAAGTGAAGCAATGGTTACCTGTGCCAATCGCTGGGGCCATTAGCGATGGACAACACTCGATTCGCAAAGTAGTATCCGTCGCGTTTCCAGAGGTAGCACACGGGCTGTGCCAGTTTCACTACCTGAGAGAAGCTGCCAGACAAATTTATGATGCAGATCGCCATGCCAAGAAAGAGTTGAAGAAACAGGCGCGAGGAGCCAGAACCTTGGAGCAACAGCACTTAGCAGACGATGTGACCGACGAAGTGATGCAGGGATACTGTCAGGCAGCGCGTTCTGCTTTGACCGATGATGGTCGTCCCCCATTAGATGCCGCAGGATTGCGCTTGCAACAACGAGTCAGTGCGATTGAGCAGAGTCTGGCACGAGTGGAGCAAAAAGGGGGCTGCCTCAACCCTTGACAAAACTGTATCACATTCTCAAACGCGCTTTGGCACAAACAGCAACACTTTGGCAACCGACTGCTCAAAGCTTCGAGTGGTTGCATCAAGCCGCAAAAATTCTTCAGAATGAAGCTCAGATGAGCAGTCGTGGAGTGCGTCGCCGATTTCAAGGATTGATGGGAGCCATGGCACGATGGGAACCGCAAGCTGCACCGCTTGTTGGCGCGATTGACCATTTTCTCAAAGTTACTCGCAGTGACTGGAGCGGGTTATTCCACTGCTATGACATCGCAAACCTTCCCAGAACGAACAATGATCTGGAACAGACTTTTGGTAAATGGCGACATCATCAACGGCGCTGTAGTGGACAAAAGGTGGCTCCAGCAACCGCCGTGACCCGTGGTTCTGTGCAATTGACCTCAGCACTTGCGACCCAGCAGAAACCGTTTTTTGCCCCTGAGCTAGCCACTGTTCCCCATGAACAATGGCAGCAGCTTCGTTCTACACTGCGTCATCATCAACAGAAACGGGTACAACAGCGGCAATTTCGTCGTGCTCCTCAGACTTACTTGGCTCAACTGGAGCAGAAATTACTCCAGCAAACTTTGCCGCCCTAGAAAAAAACAACGAGCCTACTACAGCGGCAAGAAACGCAAGCACACGCTGAAAGCACAAGTTGTGGTGGTGAACCAATCAACTGGTCAGATTATTTGTACCGCGTTTGGCAACGGGCGCGTCCATGACTTCCAATTGTTCAAGCAGCACCGCATTCCAATGCTTCCCGAACAATTGTGTCTGGCAGACAAGGGCTATCAAGGATTAGCAAAATTGCATCCCCATCGCTGCAGTCCAACCCAGCAGCCAGCGAAATCGAAGTTGGACAAGGCTGAGCGACAATACAATCAGATGCAATCAGATGCTGGCAAGTTTGAGAATTGTGGCAGAACAGACGAATCGGCGATTAAGAATCTGGCGGATTTTAGCTGAACGCTATCGCAACTGCAGACGGCGATTTGGCTTATGCTTCAACTTGATTGCCGCGCGCTGCTACGCAGATGCCGCAAGGGTCGTCAATATTGAACTTGCCTGCAGTTCTTGATTCACGCAAGAGGTCTAATATAATGATTTCGGGTAAGAAGTGTCTCCACTTAAACAGGGATTGAGATGGCATTTAGATTGATGTGAGAGGAAATTAAACCTTCTCACATTATCATTTTTGCGACACAACCTGATCAATCCCCAACAGTGTGAAACCGAGATCGCGCATTAACGATTTGTGCTATTGGAATCTTCTGGAGGATTGTTTTCCGGTAACTTCAGATTTCCTACAATGGTCTTCAAGTAAGGTTCAAACTGTTTCAAGCTAGCATGATCTCTGAGCACATTGGTTTCTGCTGCTGGATCATACCCTGTAACAATGATGTTTAATTTCCCATCAAATGCCATGTAGCTCACATACTGCTCGCGCACTTGTCCAGCCTGATCGATTCCCTGAAAGCCATACTTCAATCCAGGAATACTACCCACTTTGATTGCTTCTGGGGGTTGTACCTGCACCTTATAAGCCTTGCCATAAGTCGTCACGCGATCGTTGATGATCACCTCATAGTAATCCGCAACGATTGCCTTCAATGCTGTCAGCACCTTGGCTGTGTCATTTGGATTGCTATAGGTAAAGAGCCCTGGAGTTAACCCAAGTTTATTGAATTCAGCAATCAGTTGGGGATGGTTGGCGTATTCCAAGCGTTGGATTGCGATGCTGCCGATGTAAGATTTGTTGCGGAAGACACAAAGAAAGGGACTTTGAGAATCGCAGGGGCTAACACTCCACCCGGCAGGGACAGAAGTTTTACCAAGCAGAAAAATCCATGGGTTGACTAATTCTCTTTGCGTATCGTAGGAGGGAGTTCCATCCGTTAAGACCACTACATAGCGATGCTGACGGTACGCTGTTTCAAAGTAGGGCTTCAGTTTGCTCACATCATCTGCTGTGCGGACATTCACCTCAAAGTAGCCGCCTTCCGGTACCCAAGCGATCCACCAACCCAATTTTGCTTTGTCGTAGCCAACGGTTTGCCAGAATTTGAAGCGTGCTCGGCGCTCGTCTTCAGGATGGATGCTCTGGTTGATTTTGCGCCAACTGGGTTCTCCTGCGTTGCGTAGGGCATCTCTCAACATCGGCAATGGTGCTTGAATTGGTGGACGATTGACATACCAACTGTAGAGATCGCGCTCTGTTAACAGATACTTCCGCGTACAGCCATCATACTGAGCCGATACTAATCGACCGTTCGCAGCATAAACTTCAACGGTTGAGCCACCTAATTGCAAGGTGTTAAGCACCTGTTGCTTTTCAAGTCCCGTTAAGCGATCGAAGGCAGGTGTCAGAGTGATGCGGCGGTCTGCGATAGTATCCAACATCTTTTTGCCAAAGAACTGATTCGGATCAGTCTTGAGTTGGATGGCGCGTTGTTTGACTTCAGGGTTGACGATTTCTGGTGGACGGACAAACCCGGCACAATTTGCCTGGGCAGAGTCGGGAGCCGCGATCGTCACACAAGTAGCCGCAATAATCACCGGGAGAAAGAATCGTGCTTTGAGTTTCAACATGATTTCACAGTGAGCAATATAGAGTTATGAAGCGAGATCGAGTTGCGCGATCGTGCCAACTTGATTGTTTTCGTACCAAATCACATCGAGCTTTTGCACTTTGCCGCAAATTTCAAAGTCTGTTGCATTCAAGTCGTCAACGACCGTTTTACAGACTTGAGGATCGAGATCATTGGCAATCCCAATGTGGGGGATGAATGGAATGTTGAGACGTAATTCTGGAGCGAGAGTTCCGGTATAGAGTCGCTCGTGTAGCTTGACAATGCGACTGTGTCCTTCATCTGGAACAAAAAAACATGAGTGTAATCGTTAAAGGCATCGTCTCCGAGCATGGCACAGCGAATTACAAAATCGAAAGCTGGAATAGATTGGGTAACTTGCTGCACATGGTGAATGAAAGATTTTTCGTCACGATCGAACACGGGAAAGACTAGGGTGAAATGAGGCGCAACGACATTGGCATACAAGGCATCCTGTTGTCTAAGGCACCGATTGAATTTTTTCTAGGTCGTCTACAGCTAAAGTTGGATAATTCACTACCAGTAGGCTTCTAGTCATTGCTGTACCTCTAAGCAAAATGCAGTGCATGAAGCGCGTTAATGTCATTAGACAAGATCAAAGGAATCGCTTGAGTAATTTTCTCAGTGTCCCAATTCCACCAGCTAATTTCTAGCAGTTTGGCAATTTCTGTGTCACTAAAACGGTGTCGGATTACTGTTGCAGGATTGCCACCTGCGATCGCGTAAGCTGGAACATCTTTCACGACAACAGACTTTGCTGCAATGACGGCTCCATCTCCAATTTTGACTCCAGCCATAATCACTGATTCATAGCCAATCCAGACATCGTTACCAACCATGGTATCGCCTCGACTGGGGAGATTGAGCAGTTGATCCATTTCACCTTCCCAGCCATTGCTAAAGATTGGAAACGGATAGGTCGAAATGCCATCTAGCTTGTGGTTAGCACCGCCCATGATGAATTTGACACCAGTTGCGATCGCACAAAATCTACCGATGATTAAGCGATCGCTGCCATAGTTGTACAAGACATTGCGTTCAAAGCCTGCTGAGTCGATTGGATCATCATAGTAGGAATAGTCGCCCACACTGATATTCGGAGCCGTGATGCAATCCTTGATGAAGCACACCCTTGGGTGATCGGGCATGGGATAGCGTTGGTTGGGATCTGGACCATAAGGGCGTGTCATACTGTTCTTCCAAGAATTCTTCCTGATAATTTGATTGTGTCGCAAATACTTTTTAATGACAAACAATCTATCTCATTCGCATTCCGTTAAGCGTTACTTCCGAAGAGTTGCTCAATGAATTTTACTTGAGACACACTGTCCCCTTGACTGATTCCCTTCACTTGTCCTTTGCGAATCATACTCATCGCTTCAATCCCGCTCAAGGTTCGTCTTGCCGTGTTAAATGAGCCGAATTCCATCATCGGTTTTGTCAGTCGCTTGACGTTTCGGTGATCCTGCTCGATCACAATCCAGTGATGCGCCGTTTTGGGTGAGTCCGGCTTTTGCAATGGGTGAAAAAGACAAAACACTCAGGGTAGTCAGCATAGCCACGGTGTAGAATTGACGGTTCATAGTTGTGTTCGTAAAGTTGAGATTCAGCGAAGCTTGAATGTAAGCTGTACGTTTGATGTCTCTCAAGATAGAGAACAATCGAGGAGAACTAGAGGAGGGAAACGAATTGATGCTTGCCCGATTGTTGCGTTCTTGTAAGAATGCTTCAAGACGCAGGATGACTTATCTTACAATCGCTTTACGGCTAGGTGAGTGATGGGTATGCGGGTTCTAGTAGTTGAAGACGATTTGATCATGACAGACGCGATTACGAGATCGCTGAGTGAACATCATTACGCAGTAGACACCGCTGAGGATGGTGCGATCGGGTGGGAATGTGTTGAGAGCGCAACTTATGACCTGATTTTGATTGATGTAGGATTGCCTAAATTGGATGGAATCACACTCTGTCAGAGAATCCGCGATCGCGGTTGTGGAACCCCCATCTTGTTAATGACCGCCAAAGATGACAGCACCTATCGGATTCGAGGCTTAGATTCAGGAGCAGATGACTACTTAGCAAAGCCGTTCGACTTAGGAGAGCTTCAAGCACGAGTTAGAGCCTTGTTGAGACGGGGAACGGTAGCAGCAAGCCCGATCTTGACTGTCGGCAAATTACAGCTCGATCCGCGATCATGCCAAGTGACCTATGCTGAGAAACTACTGCCACTGACACCGAAAGAGTATAGTTTGCTCGAATTGTTTCTGCGCCACCCCACTCGCGTTTTTAGTTGTGGAGACATCATCGAGCATCTTTGGACATTTGACGATCCGCCCCAGGAAGAGAGCGTCAAATCCCACATCAAAGGATTGCGGCAGAAGCTAAAAGCAGGAGGTGCAGCCGATTGGATTGAGAACGTGTATGGGTTAGGGTATCGATTGCGCGAAGGAATTGAAGCCAATCAGGAACAATCCACGCAGTCCTATGGCAACCAGCTTGCACAGCTTTGGGAACAATATCGCGGGTTAATGGAAGAACGATTTGCGGTGCTGCAACAAGCAGCCCATACTTACCCCTTATCGATCGAGCTTCGATCAGCAGCAGAAAGCGCGGCTCATAAGTTGGCGGGTGTTCTAGGAATGTTCGATCGAGATGAAGGAACACAGATTGCTCGACAGCTTGAAAAACAGTTTGGAGAACAAGCTGAATTACCAACGGAAGAAGTACGATCGCTCGTTCAACGCTTGGGAAATATTTTGAATCTTTCGACTCCGGTTGAAACAAGTGGAAGCCCTGTAAATCCCTCCAAAATAGACAACTTTGAATCTGAAGCACTCCAGAATAGAAGAGATTCTAAACCGTCTCTCCGCTCTTGGACAGTTCTGGCAGTCGATGATGATCCGGTCATCCTTGCCACCTTGAAACAAATTCTTGAACCTTGGGGGATGTGCCTAACGGGGATCGACAATCCGCTGCAATTTTGGACGGTTTTATCAACGATCAATCCTGATCTGCTGATTCTGGATGTCGAAATGCCGCATATGAATGGAGTTGCCCTCTGTCAGGCGATTCGAGCCAATCCAACTTGGCAAAGTTTACCGATCGTCTTTCTCACTGCTCATCAGGATACTGCAACCGTTCAACAAATTTTTGCAGCCGGAGCCGATGACTATGTTGTAAAACCGATTGTTGGGCAAGAATTACTTTCACGGCTCACACAACGATTAGAACGATTGCGATTGTTACAAACCTTGAGCAGCAAAGATTCGATTACTGGACTTGCCAATCAGTTTTATTCGAGTCAAGCGATCGAAGCTCAATTCCGCCATCATCAAACGACTCACCTTGCCATTCTCTACATTCCAACGCTCAGACAAATTAACATTCAGCAGGGTCACACGATCGGAAATCAGATTCTCAAACAAACTGGACAATGTTTGCAATCTAGTTTTTACAACGGTGAAATTCTTGGTTATTGGGGAAGTGGTGAATTTGTGATTGCCAGTTTTCAAACCACAAAAGCAAGCATTCAGCAGCAGCTATCAGAAGTCGTCGCAATGCTGCAACGGCAAGATTCTGATACTCCGAATCTTGTTTATCATTTTGTGGTGGTGAACTATCCGACTGATGGACTAACGCTACGATCGCTCTATCAAACTGCAAGTCTCTGCTTAGAAGGGTCAATTCATGAGTGAAGCACTAACCTCTCAAACTCAACAACTGCAACGTGAAGACTTAATTACAGTTTTAGAATCCGCCGTGGATTTAATTGGCATTGCCGATGCAGCAGGACAAACCCTCTATTTCAATCAGGCTGCACGTCGAGCATTAGGGTTTGGGGATACCGAAGACTTATCACAAAAAACCATTTCAGAATTTCATCCGCCTGAAGCCGCGAAAGCTTTGTTTGAAGAAGCTTTTCCGATCGCGCTTCGAGACGGCATCTGGCTTGGAGAAACGGTTCTTGTTACGCAAGATAAACGAGAAATTTCAGCTTCTCAAACCATTGTCACGCACAAAAATCCCGATGGATCCCTCAAATTTGTCTCCACGATTATGCGAGATATCACCGAGCAGAAAGCCATCGAAGAGCAACTGCGTCGTAGTAATGCTCTACTGAAAGCACAACAAGAAGCGTCGATCGATGGCATCTTAGTGGTAGATGAACATCGCAATATCGTGGATTACAATCAGAAGTTTTGCAATATCTGGCGACTGCCTAAGATTTTGCCAACTCAAAATTCTCGGCAGATTGCCGAGATGGTTGCAGATCAGCTTGAAGACTCAGAAGCCTTTTTAGCAAGCATCGAAGCGCTTTATCAAATCTTAGACGAAGTATTTCACGATGAGCTTTCATTGAAAGATGGGCGGACGATCGAACGTCATAGTAAAGCGGTCAAATCTGCTACTGGCGAGTACTATGGGCGCATTACATTCTTTCGAGAGATTACGGAGCGCAAGACGGCGGAAGTTGCGCTCCGCCGCAGTGAGGAACGGTATCGAGCCTTCATCACAGCAACAGCGCAAGCCGTATGGATGACCAACGCGATCGGAGAAGTGGTTGAAGACATTCCGCTGTGGTGTGCACTCACAGGACGCAGCGAAGAGAGCGCAAAAGGATGGGGTTGGCTTGATAGCATTCACCCAGAGGATCGCGATCGCACCGGAGCAGTTTGGCTAGAAGCCGTCAGAACCGGAAAGATCTATGAAGTAGAACAGCGCATTAAAGTAGCATCGGGTGAATATCGACTGTTCTTGGTGCGCGGCGTGCCGATTCTCGATGAACACCGCAACATTCAAGAATGGATTGGAACGAAAACGGATATCAGCGATCACAAGCGAGCAGAAGCAGCATTGCGCCAAAGTGAAAACACAAAACGCGCCATGATTCAAGCCATCCCCGATCTATTGCTGCGGGTGCGACGGGATGGAACTTATCTAGAAGTCCTCACGAGCAAGCACTTCAAAGTAGCCAAGATGGATCGGTTGGTCGTGGGTTCCAACGTACATGATACGCTGCCGCACGACCTTGCTGATCGTCGAATGGACGCGATCGCACAAGCACTCGCAACCGGAGAACTGCAAATTTACGAACAGCAGATTTTCACGGACGGAGCACTGCACGAGGAGGAAGTGCGAGTCATGCCCAGCCTCAATGATGAAGCTCTGGTGATTGTGCGCGATATGAGCGATCGTAAAGCGGCTGAGGCAGCCCTACAACGTCGTGCTGAACTTGACAATTTACTCAGCCAAATTTCGCGACAGTTGATTGACCAAGATGCAGAAAGTGCAATTCAAGCGGCTTTAGAGTTAATTACTCGTTATATTGGGGCAGAACGGGGCTGCGTTTTTGAGTACCACAACAATCACACTGAATCCCAATTGCTGTATGAGTGGTTGGGTGAAGATATTGCTCCTCTGACTCCGGAGGCTAGAGGATCAGGCGTTCCCGAATTTCCATTTTTGCATCAGCAGATTCTAGCGGGGGAAGCACTCCATACTAGCGATATTTCAGTGATTCCTGATAGTCCAGAGCGACGGTTATTTACTCAGCAGTCGATTCAATCGGTGCTAGCAGTCCCAATCGTGTATCGCGGGCAGGTGACAGGCTTTATGGGAGTGGATGCGGTTCATTTTCAAAAAGCTTGGAGCCAAGAAGATATCAACTGTCTCAAGCTGGTGGGCGAACTGATTGCGATCGGACGTGCAAGACACAAAGCGGAAACCGATCTCCGCATTGCGAAAGAAGCGGCTGAGGCAGCCAATCTAGCAAAGAGTGCGTTCTTAGCGAATATGAGCCATGAGTTACGCACCCCATTGAATGCGATTTTAGGCTTTTCGCAATTGATGGAACGCGATGCTGCACTGTCCGATCGACAACGTGATTCTCTTGCCATTATCAATCGCAGTGGTGAACATCTGCTGAATTTGATCAATGATGTGTTGGAAATGTCAAAGATTGAAGCAGGACGAACCACGTTGAATGTTGTTTCCTTTGATCTACATTGTCTTTTACAAACGCTACAAGAGATGTTCCTGGTTCGAGCCAAAGCAAAGAACCTGGCGCTGAATTTTGCGATCGCACCTCATCTCCCCCAATATGTTCAAACCGACGAGAACAAGCTCCGCCAAGTTCTGATCAATTTGCTCAGCAATGCGATGAAATTTACAGATCACGGCAGCATTACGCTAGAAGCTACGGTGCAGTCAGAATTAATGCTTCAATTCAAAGTTCAAGATACTGGACGGGGAATTGCTCCAGAAGAATTCGAGCAGCTATTTCGCCCATTTATTCAAACCAGTAGCGGTTCCCAACTGCGAGAAGGCACAGGACTTGGATTAACCATTAGTCGTCGATTTGTGCGATTAATGGGCGGAGAGATGCAGATTGAGTCAACCCTGGGACAAGGATCAACGTTTTCCTTTGACATTCAAATCGCGATCGCCGATCCGATAGATGTTGCCCCAACCTTGACTTCAAAACGGGTGCTACAACTGACACCGCATCAACCGCAATATCGAATTTTAGTCGTAGATGATCGCGCTGAGAATCGAGATTTCGTCGAGCAATTGTTAACAATGGTGGGATTTGAAACGCGATCGGCGACCAATGGAGAAGATGCGATCGCGCAATGGCATCACTGGCAACCGCACCTGATTTTGATGGATATGCGAATGCCAGTGATGAGTGGCTACGAAGCAACTCGGCACATTCGATCGCTGGAATCGGCTCAAACTCGATCGAGGATTTTGGCATTAACCGCCAGTGCCTTTGAAGAACAACGCGCTTCAATCTTGGCTGCTGGCTGCGATGATCTTTTGGCAAAACCCTTTCGAGAGTCTCACTTGTTTGAGAAACTCGCTGAGCATCTTGGCGTGAACTATCTCTACAAAGAAGACGGAGAACACCAGATTGATTCATCGCTTGAGTTAACTCGTTCAATGCTAGAGACAATGCCGCAAGCGTGGATTGCAGAACTGCATCAAGCCTCACTCGCGGTTGATGCTGACCGAATCTTGCAATTGGTTCAGCAAATCCCAGAGACGAATCAACGAGTTGAGATCGCATTAACGGAGCTAGTTCAACAGTTTTGTTTTGACGAAATTACCGAACTTTCTCAATAAACTATCTCGATCGCAACCATCCAGCCGATGTTCCTCCTAGCGAGATTCAGCACGATAAACCGTTTCAACAGTTTTGTCGTAGAGTTGATTGATTTGTTGAAAGAGTGGATCGCTAGGATCGATCGCAGATTTGCAATCTGAAATTTCTTCTACGGTCTGTCCAATGAGGAAGCGGTACAACGTTTCAGAACCGTCATAAGCAGTCGGACAAGTGCCCGTAAAAGGCTGCGATCGGACTTGTTCGATATTGAGTTTTGCTAAACGTTGCTTTAAGCGGCTGAACGCTTTACGGGAGAGCTTTCCGGTTCCCGTTTTCGTGGCATCTTCGTAACGATACGTGCCATTGTTCAAAATCGTCAACTCACGATCGCAGGAGTTGAGGCGGCACATTCCACCTGTTTTACGCACTTTGAGCAAAAAAGGATCTTTAATCGGTTCAGCCTTGGTGCTTTGAATCAGAGGGAGTGCTGTGACAGACTGAATCGAGGTTGAAACTACACCGCCGAGGAGTAACAAACTGATAGTCGCTCGAAGGAAAAGAGAAGCATTCATAATGATTAAATCTGTGACGATGGATTCAGTGTAGCGATCACACTTCGATTCATTGGGCTAAGTTGCAGAAATTGCAACATATGACCTAAAAAATGAATGCTAGAACACCGCCCTAGCATTCATGGTTATGCTGCACAGATTCAAACGTGAAGGTTAAGCAGTCCGCCAGCGACGAGCGAATTCAGTTAAAGTAACCGTCGAAATTTGGGTTTGCAGCCAATCCAAAGCGCGGGTTTGATGCGGCTTTTCAGTCGGATTGTAAGCATCGAACATCTTCCACAAGTAGCGTTGATCGACTAACTTTCTGAGAGTTGCCCAGGTGAGGTTGCCCACAATGCCATCGGCGGTTAAAGCATTGTTGCGCTGGAACTGAATCACGGCTGCCTGTGTTTTCGCACCAAAACTACCATCGACAAGCAGCTTCGCTCCGGTTTTGTTTAGTAATTGTTGTAGCTCGTAGACAGCTGCACCTGTGTTATTGAGTTGCAGCACTGGGTCAGGAGAAACGGCTTGATTTTCCCACCGTTGAGTAAAGGCACGAAACGTCGGATAAGACAGTTGGGTTTCTAACCAGTTGACGGCAGCGGATTGATGCTTGTATTTGAACGGCTCGAAATAGCGGCAAACTGCTTTGAGATCGATCGCAGATGCTTGTAAAGTCACTTGATTTGCTTCCATGATTTGCTTCCTTGGTGTTTGTACACCGGATAGTTGAGTGAATGTGAAAAGGACAATAGCGGCGACTTGAGCCAGGACAGCGATCGCACAATCTTCGTCGCTTCATTTGGCGTAATCGTATTGCGGCACTGAGTAGATGCACTCTTGTAATAAGACTTTTGCACCACCTCAGCGCCGCTGATGCGATAGAACGGACCCACTCCCGCCCAATCTGTTAACAAATTGGGCTGTGGCGAGTTAAGCTGCTGCGATGAGGGCGTTTTGAATTCGCCATTTTGCTGACCAAACAAGAGTGAAGTTTCACCCAATAATTGAGTGTTGATTTTGACTTCATATTCGGCTGGAACCCCACCGATACCACCGCCCGTGGCTTCGATCGCAAAACAGCGATCTTGTTGGGCGTTGCGATAAACAATGCCGTATTGCGGTCCAAATCGACACGTGCCTTTGTCTGAACGAGGTGCATTGGCAGGGCAAGGTTTAACCTCAACTTTGCTAACGGTATAACCCGCAGGGATGAAGCTGGGAACTGCGATCGCGATTCCTAATGACTTCAGTGAGGCTTGCTGCTTCGGGGTCAGGGTTCCTGGTTGATTCGCAGGCTGCCCGAAAGCAATCCCCGCGCCCGGAGAAATTTGATCAGCGACGATCGCAGTTCCGATTGTTCCAAGCGCGACTTCTGGAGCCGTCAAAGGATTAGTTAGATAAGCTTCAGAAAGTTGCGCTTGTGCTAAAGCGGGATTTTTTGGAGATTCACTAAAGCCTAAACCAAGCGCAACGGTAAACGACATCAGAAAGCGGGACAGTTTCATAGCGATTTTTAAGAGAGTGCAGAAGGCTTACCGTTTTACTGCTTCAATGATGCTAAGCATTGAGGGTGTCGGGATTACGCGCATGAGTTCAAAGCCGTTCGATCGTAACAACGATCGATACTCTGCTTCAGTGCGTTCCCGTCCGCCCGTCATCAACAGCATAATCATGTCGATGAGTTTTACTGGAGCAGGTTCATTTCCGGGTGGAATAATGCCTTCAACCAGCAGCAGCTTGCTCTGATCGCTCATCGCGTGATGGCAATTTCTCAGAATGATCGAGGACTTTTCATCGTCCCAATCATGAATGATCCATCGCATCAGGTAAGCATCGCCTCCCGTCGGCACAGACTCAAAGAAGTTTCCAGCAATGGGTTGAATATTCTCATCTACACTGACAGTCGCAATGATTTCGGACAGATCAAATAAGATGCCTTTGAGGTGAGGATGTGAGCGCAAAATCGTCGAAATCAAACTTCCTTGCGCTCCACCCACATCGACGATCGTTCTAAATTCAGAGAAGTCATAGCTTGCAGCGACCGCTTCGGCGATCGCAGTTCCCATACTGGTCATCGAATCTGAGAAAACTTTGCCATCTTCAGGATGTTGAGCGTAGTACTCCCAAATCGGCATTCCTGCTGCGGCATCAAACGCAATTTCACCTGTTTTCAGACTGTGTAATCCATTGCTCCAGCCCAGGGAATGGTCATATCCCATTTGTGCCATTGCTGCATATCGCATCGAGCCAGGACTATTGCTCTTGAGCGTTTCCCCCAGTGGAGTGAGCGCAAAACACTGCTCGGATACTTCTGTAAAGATGCCAACACTCGCTAAAGCGCGTAAGAGGCGATAGAGCGATCGCGGATCAGTCTGTGTTCCTGCTGCAAGTTGAGCGATCGTTTTCGGCTGATCATCAAGCAAATCCGCAACGCCTAACTTCGCAGCAAGATAAATCGATCGAGCAATCCAAAAGCCACCGATCAAACTCAGCATCGTCTCTTGGGGAGCAACTTCTACTTTTTCCATCGTCAACATAATTCCTTCACTCCAATCTCTGTTTAAGCTTCGACAAGTTGAGGAGCAGCCTGAATCAAAAATGCTTCATAGTTCGCAGACTGAGCGAATTGTAGGTATTCCTTTGCCATTTCGGGGGTGAGCAATTCGAGCATGAATTTGTTTTCTATCCAGAATTCGATCACTTCAAAGGCACTGCGATCGCACACTCGCACCAACCACCCTTCGCGATCAGCTATTTGTGCAATCTGTTTTTGCGAGACCGAGACCGAAAGGGCGGCATGAACAGACGTAAAGGTTTGAGCATTTCCTGAAGAAAAGCCAACCTGTTCTAGCTCTGGAATCAACTGAGTATCAGCCGGATAAAGCTCGATCCCGGTTCCAAAGCCATCATCGACGATTACGATATAACTTCCTTCATGGGGAGGAAAGGGAAAACAACGACCCTGCAACACTTCTGCCAGAACATTAGCAACGTGCAACGGATGATTCACGGCAATTGAAATGTGATGAAACATAGTAGCCTCTCATTCCTGGTTTACTGATGTCCTTACAGTAGGCAACGATCGAGGAGAAGTCGGGGAGTTCTCAACCCGTTTCGCTCATGAATTGGGGAAATCCGTTTTTTTGCTGAGGTTACTTCAGATACTGGTGATCTCATCTTAAAATTTGGTGAGAGTTCCAATGAAATTCTGCAATGCCTGAGCCTACACCAAAAGCCGACATTCTAGTAATTGACGATACGCCGGAAAATCTCAATCTGTTATCGACCCTGCTCATTGAACACGGCTACAAGGTTCGCAGCGTTACGAAGGGTTCGACGGGCATCCGAGGCGCACAAGTGATGCCACCGGATTTAATCCTGCTCGATGTGAATATGCCGCAGATGAGCGGATACGAAGTTTGCCAACATCTTAAAGCCGACGATCGTACCCGTGATATTCCCATCATTTTTATCAGTGCTTTAGAAGCAGTGAGCGACAAAGTGAAGGCGTTTCAAGCAGGCGGTGTAGATTACATTACAAAACCGTTTCAGATCGAAGAAGTCCTTGCTCGAATTGAAACCCATCTAACGTTGAGACGACTTCAGAATCAACTGCGATTTCAAAACGAACAACTTCAGCAAGAAATTCGCGAACGCAAATACGCAGAGGAAAAATTTGCAACCATTTTTCAACAAAGTCCCAATCCGATTGCGATTGTGACCGTTCCTGAAGGGCAATTAATCGAAGTGAATCCTAGTTTTCTCAGCATTAGTGGTCACACACTGGATCAAGTCATCGGCAATTCGATTACACAGCTACATTTAGGTCACGATTCAGCGACTTTTCTGCGTCGTCTTCAAACAACAGAAACCTTTCACAACTTAGAATTTGAACTGCTCACCCACTCAGGCAGTGTCAAAAGTATTTTGTTATCTTTTGATCGCATTGAACTGAACGGAACAACTTACGCTTTACTGATTGCGAACGACATCACTGAGCGCAAACGTCTCGAGAACGAATTTATTTCCTTAGTCAGCCATGAGCTACGCACTCCTTTAACCTCAATGATGGGATCACTTGATTTACTAAGTAGTGGACAGTTAGGCAGCTTGACTGAGCAAGGGCAGCAAGTTCTCAGTATCGGCGTAAAAAATGCAGAACGCTTGATCCGTTTAATCAATGATATTCTCGATCTCGAACGGATTCGCTCTGGCAAAATTACGATGAATCGGCGATCGTGCAATCTCGCTGACTTGATGACTCAGGCAACTGAAGAAATGCAAGCAATGGCTGATTGCTCAGAGATTCAATTAATTACAGAACCAATGTCAATTTTGCTGAATGCTGATCCCGATCGCATTGTGCAAACCTTGACCAATCTTCTTAGTAATGCAATTAAGTTCTCTCCCGCTCAAACAACAGTTCAAATGCAGGCTTGCAGTTCAGGTCACAGTTCAAGTGTCTGTATTAGTGTTTTCGATCAAGGGCGAGGCATTCCCTCCCATCAGATCCAGACTATCTTCGAGCGATTTCAGCAGGTCGATGCATCTGATGCCCGCCAAAAAGGCGGAACCGGGCTTGGACTTGCCATTTGTCGTAACATTATCGAACAGCATGGTGGCAGAATTTGGGTAGAAAGCACGGTCAACCAGGGCAGCACATTCTATCTTGAATTGCCGCTTAACGCCTAATTCAGTCGTGTTTCCCCGACTTCTCCCCGATTCAGTGATACCTTATCAGCATTGGGTTTCTAGAGGCTTGCGATGAATAAGCAAATTTTGATTGTGGATGACGAAGAAGATGTACGAGCGATCGCAACACTCGGTCTACAAATGGGAGCTGGCTGGGAGGTTCTCACTGCTAGCTCCGGAGCAGAAGGAATTGCGATCGCAGCTCAACATCACCCTGATGCGATTCTGCTCGATCTGATGATGCCGAACATGGACGGTCGTGCCACTTTACAACACCTCAAGCAACAACCTGAAACTCAATCCATTCCCGTAATCCTGATGACTGCTAAGGTGCAAGCCTCGGAGCAGCACAATCTTCATGATTTAGACGTTGCAGCTGTTTTTACGAAACCCTTTCGTCCGCTTACTCTTGCCCAACAGATTATTGATGCTTTGACTTGGCGTTAAGTAGTCTGAGAGGAACGACCATCGCACCTCTAAGGCGATAACTGTTCGATTGGTGCTGTCAACTCATACTAAATCTCTAAATTCTAGCTACAGGTAAGGCTTTTAGAATTGTGTCGAGTATCAAGTTTGTCCCGTACCGCGTTTTTTTGACTCTTACGCAGTTTTGGTGAAGCGAAAGTGTCTGAGTTGTCGTTAGCAATTGCGCCGATTGTTCGTTAAGCAGATAACCTCACCCACCCCATATAGCGCTACGCAAGCACGTTAGGACAATGGGTAGTGCGTCAAATTAGTGTGGGACTGGTAAAGTAAAGGTAGCTCTCTCCTGGAGTCTACCAATGGAATGCCCCCTGTGCGGACACCGGAAAGCTCACAAACACGGCAAGATGCCCAACGG
>JAESGH010000309.1_pt1 | contig 56380 bp, 61 predicted proteins | sample 9269641 | NCBI WGS metagenome assembly JAESGH01 (sample SAMN14515345, study PRJNA621665) | algae metagenome | isolation source: Phormidium tanganyikae FI6-MK23 and co-occurring heterotrophs from granitic... | place: USA: Fort Irwin, California | collected 1998-05-24 | reverse complement strand
TGCCCTCCCGAGCGTGCGAACGGCAGATATCCAAGCTCGTCGAGCACGATCAGGTCGAGCCGCAACAGCTGCGCCGCCAGGGTCCCGCCCTTGCCGATCCGGGTCTCCTCTTCAAGGCGTGTCACCAAACTGTGATCGTATAACCGGCAATTACACCTGAATCTTCCAATCGACGCATTCGTTCCGTTGCGCTTGGCGAGGATAATCCGATTATTCGAGCAATCTCGCGTATCGTGAGACGCGCATTTTGGCTTAGCGCAAGGCAAATAGCTCTATCAACAGGGTCAAGGGCGCGTGCAATGTACCGGCTTCGGTTCATGATGAAAGGCATGCTCCGTGCGCCTATTTTTGGACATACCGGGAAAGCGGGATTGACCCCGTTCATGCGCTGGCGTTCGCAATCAACAACATTCGACCAGACCGGGAATGTGGGCAGGTTCGACGCATAAGCGATCGCGCCTGCAGTTCGCGCTACGCGCAAAGCAGGGCAAAATCGTATGCTGGCGGCGTCCCGGCTATCTGCATTGGCTTAGCCTTGCGCCGCAAATCACAGCCATAGGCGACGATGCCAGACAGCTATTTGTAAAGCTCGCGGGCATGATCTTCCCTTGCCTTGCGAACGGCGCGCAACACCCTGACGATCTCCCGCTCAACAGCCTTTTCGCTGATCCCGAGCCGATGCGCGATACGGTCGTATCCAAGATTTTCAAAGCGGTGCATCAGGAACACTTCGCGAGTGCGCTTCGGCAAGCGGGCTATCGCCCACTCGACCCGCGCAATCTCCGGATCGACAAGTTCGTCAAGTCTTGGAACCACCGGAGGGGGGACCAACAGGTCTCGGATCGTGCGCGCGAAGCGGGCGGCCATGTTGTCCTCAGCCAAGAGCCTTCCTCCGCCTAGGGCGAGAGTGTCCGGTTATGCCACGCACATGGTCCAGCAGTTCTCTCAGTAAGAGTGGAATGTCCGGCAGCGATGCGGGGACCGGGGGCCTCGAACCGTGGATGTCCGGATTTCGCCAGACGTTATAGGGTGACAGCACCGTGGCCAGCCGCTCTAGTTCCGGGGATTGATAATTGAGGCCGGTCGCATTGGCATATGCCAGTGCCGTGCTGGTGTGCAGGCCGATGTTCCGGGCGCACCATCGATCGTCAAAGCCAACATCCAGCAGATGCGAGCTTAACGCCATCTGGGTGACAATGCCGGTCTGGTAGAGAAGGTCGCCAGTATCGGGGAAACGCAATTCCTCAATCGCGAGGACGAAACTCTCGCCGTTCCGATAGCGAGCTTCGCTTAATACCCGGCCCTCGCGTGATCTCACTAGCATCGGGAATGCGGGGCGCTGCTCCTCCAATAAAGGCGAAGCCGGGACGGGCGCCGGTTTGTCTATCCTGATCGACTTCGATCGGGGGCTAGCGGCTTTGTGGATCATGTCGCCTCCGTCGTTGGCGTGATTCGGCCTCAGTTCATCTTCCGCCGAAAAGCCTAATCTTGTTTACGCTATCGTTTATAGCATAAACGGTAGCGTATATGCAAATAAACGATGTCATTAACGCGATTCTCTTTGAGATTGAGCGCGACGCCGATAGCGACGACGGCATGGGACGCCCGCCGCTCGGAATGAAAGCCACGACCATCCGGCTATCCATGGACACGATCCGCCGGATCGAAGCGCAGGTCGGAAACCGTCAGCTTGCGAAGTTTATTCGCGAGGCGGTCGAGCGAGAGCTGCGGCGGCGAGAAGAAGAGCAGAAGCTTTAAGCACCACAGCGTTGATCGACTGCATTTTGCCTCGCTGTCGCATCGGTCGAAATATTGCTCCACGCGTGTCTTGCTCTGGTTTGAACCACGACGGCTTCACGGAAACCTCGTTTGTACCGCTGGAACGGAGGACGGCGATCAGTTCGCCATCATTTGGATTCCGGCCGATTAATGTTCGGTGCCACCCGGAATGACCGGCGGGCGTCCGGGTCACTGATCGCGTCGGACAATTCACTCGCGAGAGGCGTGTGGGTTCGATTCCGACCGCACCATCTCAATAACGACGGCTCCTGGCCGGTATTTGACAGGCAGCTATCGGCGCGCCGGGGAAGTGTAGCTGTCGTTCGCGCCGGTCCCAGCGCAAAGCCATCGATTGAAGTCGCAGGGCTCACGAAGCGGGGCGGCGGCACCGCGCTAAGAACATCACCAAGGCGTGCCAAAATCGCCTTCCCCAATCCACTCCCATCGCGTCGTCGCCTGGTGAGAGATCAATCAAAGCTTTTGCGACGACGCGCGGGGTCTTGAGCGCGCCGCAGAACGGCGAGCTGCTCGATCACCAACATGGGGTCAAACGCGTCGGCCAGATAGTCCCGCAATCCAGCGAGAGCCGCTTCGGCCGCATCGTCATGTCCGTCCAAAACCCCTGATAGGTTGCCATCAATCCGTTGGCGCGGAAGCGGTGCCGCGCGCTGACGCGTGCTGCCAAGCGCAGTGCTGGCGTTGCCGCGCGACACGTGTCGCGGCGACGCTTGGACGATGGCTTCGCTTGTCGCGTTACCAGAGAGAAGCAGCACACGCTTCGAGGTATAGTGCCACAGCTTTCGCGCGCCTTTCGACGCGCTTTTGATGTTGCCGCGCATCGCTCTCGATACGGTCGATTGGCTCACCCCTGCCTCGAACGCGACAACAGCCTGCGTCGGCATTCCTTCAAGCGCGAGGCGGCGCGCGAGCTCCAGGAGATCCATATCAGCGTTGTTGATCGACTCGGACATATGGCTTGCATAAACTGAATAATGAATTATGGCTATTCATATGCAAAAAGCCACTTTCATTGATCTGTTCAGCGGTGCAGGGCTTTTCAGTGCAGGCTGGGCAAGTGCCGGCGCGCAACCTTTGTTGGCCATCGATGTGTCCAAGGAAGCGATCGCGACGTACAATCGAAACGTCGGGCCGGTCGGCGTGGTGGGATCGGTCCTCGACAGTCACGTCGTGCCTGCGGCCGACGTCCTGATTGCGGGCCCTCCATGCCAGGGATTCTCAACTTTAGGGCGGCAGGATCCGCTCGATACGCGCAATCAACTCGCGCTCGCGGTGCCGGATTGGGCGCAGCGCTGCGGTGCCTCCGTCGTCGTGATTGAAAACGTGCCCCCATTCCTAAAGTCCATCCAGTGGCGTCAGTTGGCCGATCGCCTGGAAGACATGGGCTATTCTGTACAGACGTGGGAACTCGAGGCAGCGGATTTCGGGACCCCGCAACTCCGGCGGCGCGCTTTCACGATCGCATCGAAGATCGGGCTCATCGAAGCTCCGATCGGCGACGGATCGCGATTGACCGCCGGGGACGTGCTGGCGAGGCCGATCGCAGTCGACGACCCGATGCATCGTTGGCCCGAGCCGGTCGGCATCGCGGCAGATCGTATCAAGCTTGTTCCACCGAACGGCGATAAGCGTGATGTGATGCGCCAGCGGCCAGACCTTTGCCCGCCGTCCTGGGAACGCGTCGGGTGCCAGGCTACCGACGTGTGGGGTCGGATTAATCCGCTACAGCCGGCGAACACGCTTAGATGCACATTTCAGAACCCGTCGAAGGGACGATATCTTCACCCCACGGAAAACCGGTGTATCTCGCTGCGCGAGGGAGCCCGCCTGCAAGGCGTCCCGGATCACTGGATCTTTGAGGGCAAGAATTACCCCGTCGCGCGCCAGATTGGAAACGGCGTGCCGATCCCCCTTTCGGCGGCCGTCGCCGGCGCCGTCTTGAAGGCAATTGCTGCCCTCAGCGACATTCCGATGCGCGCCGCGGCGTAACGCTTCCATCCAGCGCCCCGGCGGTCTACGTCTCGCAGGGGAGGATGATGATGACCGGATTCGCCACGGACAGGCCCGACAAATTCACCGTTCTGATTGTCGGCCGTCTGCTGAATAATCTGGGCATCAACATGTATGGCTCACTCGGCAAGTGCTTGGTCGAGTTTGCGGCCAACGCTTATGATGGCGATGCCACAAAGATCGACATCACGCTGGATGCCGACGCGATCCAGGCATCCCGCAAGGTTGTCCGGACGGCTGCGAAGACCCGCTTCGCCGAGGAAGCGAAAGAACGAGAAGAAGTTCGAGCAGCCGCAGAGGCGTCTGCGCTCGAGAACGGCGAAGTGCTCCCACCCGAAGGCGAGCGCCCCGTCATCAGCTTCGTCGAAGATCCACTACCCGGCTTGACCGTGACAATAACCGACGACGGACACGGGATGTCTCCTGCAGAGGTGCAGACCAAATTCCTCCCGATCAACCGCGATCGTCGCGCGGACAAAGCTGCGAACGGCCTCAGGACCGAGGCCGGGAAGCGATACGTCATGGGCCGCAAGGGTATCGGCAAATTGTCGGGCTTTGGTGCCGCGATGGACATGACCGTGCGCACGAAGCGTGCGGGCGAAGATTTCGCAACCATCTTCACCCTGCGCCAATCCGAACTCCTAGACGCGCCCGACATCGGCGGCGTCCCGATCACAGCGATCTACGAGGACAAGCAGCCGCTCGAGGATCACGGCACGACGATCACCCTAAGCGGCCTCAAATGCGACTCCATGAAATTCACCACCGAACAGTTGGAGGATGCGCTCGCCAATGCGTTCTATCCCGTTCGATCATCCGAGTTCGACATTCGTCTGAACGGCGCGCCGATCGCGCGCAGGGTTGGCGACGTCGAATTTCGCTGGCCGCCGGCGCCTCCCGAACCGCCCGCGCCGCCTGAGGCTGCGGCCGACGAGGCAATGTCTCCGTCGCCAGATGAACAACTCGAAGCGGGCGTGGGGACGCCTGTAGAGGAAGACATGCCTGTCGGCCCTCCGGCAGAATGGATGGCCGAGGGAGAGGTCGGCGACGACGACATTGGCAGGCTGAAGTTTCGCTACATCGTAAAATTCAAGACGAAGAGCCTTGAGGCGGCGAAGCGCGGCGCCCGGATCTACTGCAACAACCGTCTCGCGTTCGGCCCAAGTCTGCTGGATCTGAAGACCGGCATGCACAATTTTATGGCCCACCAATATATGGAGTGCATCGTCGAGGCCGACGCGCTCGACCGCCAGAATGTCGACCTTATCAGCACCGATCGCGGCGATCTGATGCGGGACAATGATCTCGTTGACGCTTTCGTGAAGCAGATCACGCGATTGATGGAACGCGCGATCGTTGCTCACGGAAGCGCGCGCGAGAAACGTGCGGACCAGGAGCTCGACCAGAATCCTGAGTTAGAATTGATCCGTCGGGAACTGGCCGCGATGCCCAAGTCGCAGCGTGCTGCGGGTCGAAAGGTGATGCGGATCATGGTCGCGCGCTACGGCACGGAGTCGCCGGAATTCATGACCGTCGCCCCGCTCGTGATGCGCTCGATGGGCGCAGGCGAAGTCCTGGTGAATCTCATCGAGATCGCCCGCAACCCCAAGGATATGGAGCAGGTGCTCCATGAGCTGAACGAGCTCCGCCGGATCGAGCAGGATGATGCGCTGAAGATCTACCGCGGGCGCCGCGACGGTATCGCGGCGCTGCGAAAGTTAATTTTGGACGGAGAGGATGAATGGCTATCAGGAAAGCGATCCGAAGCCGAACTCCAGGCCCTGCTCAAGGATCAGGCGTGGATCATCAATCCGGAGCTGTCGAGCTACGTGACAAGTGATGACGACCTTCAGAAGGTCGTCACCCAGCTTGCCAAGGAACTCGGCATTGACGAGTTCGCGCCGGGCTATGAAAATGACGACAAGAAGAAGCGCGATCAGACCCGGCCCGACCTCGTGTTTCTGCTCGGGGACGTCACGTCCCGGCCATCGACGGTTCTGATCGTCGAGTTGAAGTCTCCGAACCTGCAGCTCGAGATCGACCACCTTACGCAGCTAACGCGGTATATGCGCAAAGTGGAGGAATGGCTCGGCACCGAATACAAGGTGAATGGCTATGCTCCGCGGGTCAGAGGAATTCTGATCGGCGCTATGCCCGCGGCCGACACGAAAGCAGATGGATGCCGCGACTTGCTCGATCGGGTGAATAAGTCCGGCGCCGGCGAGGCCTGGGAAGTCGTCGGGCTTCGCGAACTAGTCGAGCGGACCTCTGCCATCCACCGGGAAATGATCGACACGCTGGAAGCACATGAGGAAGAGGATGCTGACGCAGACGAGGCAGTTGGTGACGAGACGGGCCTAGCCCTGGTCGATGATGCGGATGCATCCTTCCAAGGCGAGGCAAGTATCACCCAAGCGGCCGAGTAGCGCCCGGCTCGCTACCCCCTTCGTTAGGCGGTCAGACCATTCGGGAACCTTCTGATCCTGTAGACACTGCAATCAACGCCAAACCATGGCCTCATGAATGCGATGCTCGCTTCTCCCGCAAGCGGAAGCTCAGCAGTGGCCTCGCGTTGGAACCGTCCGGCGAGCGCTGGATTCGAGAGATAGGGCGCGTCCCACCGCGCCTCCAGTCGATTGCCCGACTTTCCAAAAAAACAACGGTGGACGGTAGCCCGTCTCGCTTCTCATGCTGTTTATCCCTGCGGTCCGCGGGCGCGACGTTCCACCGGACACCGCACGGTCAGATTGACCAGGGCAGGCAGACTCCGGCGCGAATCCGGGCCGACGCGCTGAACGGCCGCTTTTAAGATCGCCGAAAACCGCGCTGAAGGGCGCAAATGAGGCGCCATAGCAGCCACTCTAACGATCCAAACTTACACAAATCCTTACACAGTTTTCGGTTGCAGTCCAAAACATGTAATGTTATCAACGCTATAAGGAAGTCTCGCCACACTCAAAATGCGGTTCCGCAAGGAGTGCTGGTTCGAGTCCGGCCAGGGGCACCATCGGCTTTTTCGACATTTTGCCGGGTTTTGACGTGCGTGCGGCGCGGCACACTGCGCATTGGCGTGTGCAACGGGGGCCGACAGATGCGCCGACGCTGCCATTTTGGCACTTAATGTCGCCGTGCTGGCACCGTTAAAACATGCAAATTACGAAATTTATTCATGGTTAGCGATCAAGTTTGACCTGGGTTTCGGCGGCGTTAACCGATTCCAATTGAACTATGATCGCCACGGACATTGAAAAATAATGAAAAACACAGTATCAGGACTGAGACTAATTCGCAGAATTTGCAGCTTTTATCGCGACTTGCCGGTTCGCTCTGACTTTGCTCCGATAAGGTGAACGCCATGAATCAACCTCGCCCAAGCGCCGAGCAGGAAATGGCGGCCGCCGCGAGTGATCGTCGCGGTGCGGATCGGTATCGAACTGTCTGGCGCATCGCGAAAATCATCCGGAACGGCGATGCCGGCCTGTGGCGCGTCCGCAATATATCCGACCGGGGGATGATGCTCGCCGCCGATGTGCCGATCAGCGTCGGCGAACAGCTCGAAATCGCCTTGTCCGACACGGTACAACTGCGCGGCAAGGTCGTCTGGTCAGAAGAGGGACGCTGCGGCGTTGCTTTCGACAAGGAAGTCGACGTCGCCGACGTGCTCAAACAACTCGCCGCCGAACAGCGCGCCACCGGCTATCGCCAGCCACGCTTGCCGGTGCATAGCCGGGCGCAGGCGGTAACCGACGAGGGGGCGGGCAGCATTGAGCTCGTCGATCTTTCGCAGCATGGCGCGGGCTTCCTGCACGACGGGCATTTCGAGGTCGGCAAGGAACTCGATTTGATCCTGCCCGGCGGGGTCAAGCGCCGCGCCATCGTGCGCTGGTCGCGGGCCGGTCGCGGCGGGCTGTGGCTCACCCAGCCGCTCGACCGTGCCGATCTGGAGAGCATCCGCCGCTTCGAGGGCTGAGCCTATTTGCCGCGCGACAGCTTGGCCCAGGGATTGAGGTCAGGCTCGGCAATTTTTGACGAGCGTGTTGCGGTCGCGATGCTGGAACAATGCGTCGCGGCCTTTCACCATCAGCATTGTGTCGGACACATAGCTCCACGATCCATCGTCATGGAAATCGACGGTCAATTCATAGCTGTCGGTGCGGAAAGCGAGGTCGAGGAAGCTCGTCGAGCAGATGCCATATTCGCTTTGGCCGCGCTCCGCCTTGACCATCAGCCGCCTGGCATCGGGCTCGGCATGGCCCGCCGCGATGGCGATCTGGCCGCGGGGGGATCGCTAGCGTCTGAAGGATCAGCCCGGTGGCCGCTTCATACAGCCAGTAACCGACTTGATCGTGAAAGCTGATGTCCTCCTCGCGCGTGTTGACGTGGAGGTAATAGCGCAGGCCATAGAATAGCTGCGGCCCGTTCGCCTGCGGGTCGATCGGTTGCATCTCGATCCGCTCATAATATTCGCGCGTTTCGGGACCGTCGGCTTTGGGGTTGATGTCGACGCCGCGCTGTCCTTCCCAGATCCCGGCGAGACGGCGGAGCGGGCCAAGGTTCGCCAGCGTTTCGGGATCGACGTCGTCGGGTTCGGTAAAGATGTCGGCAGGTAGTTCCATCGCATTGGCCCCCCGGCTGCGGTCAGATGTCTTCGACCAGTCGTCCATATAGCTGCGGCCGCCGGTCGCGGAAAAATCCCATGCCGGCGCGATGCTTCGCCGCGCGATCGAGGTCGATCGTTGCGGTCAGCACGCCGGTTTCGCTGGCGCCAAATTCCTGCGTCAAATCGCCCCATTCGTCGCTGATGAAGCTGTGGCCATAGAAATTCGCGTCGCCTTCGGTCCCGATGCGGTTGGAGGCGATCACCGGCATACAGTTCGACACCGCATGCCCCTGCATCGCGCGGCGCCACATGCGGCTGGTGTCGAGGTCGGCGTCATAGGGTTCGCTGCCGATTGCGGTCGGGTAAAACAGCACCTCTGCGCCCATCAGCGCCATCGCGCGCGCGCATTCTGGATACCATTGGTCCCAGCATACCCCGACGCCGATCCGCGCCCCGAACACATCCCACACCTTGAAGCCGCTATTGCCGGGGCGGAAATAATATTTCTCTTCATAGCCCGGGCCATCGGGGATGTGGCTTTTGCGATATGTCCCCATGACCCTGCCATCGGGGCCGATCATCGCCAGCGTATTGTAATAATGCGGCCCGTCGCGCTCGAAAAAGCTGGTCGGGATCGCGACCTTCAGCTTGGCCGCGAGCGCCTGCATCGCGATGACGCTGGGATGCTCGGCGGTCGGGCGGGCCGACGCGAACAGCGCCTCGTCCTCGACCTGACAGAAATAGGGGCCTTCGAACAGTTCGGGCGGCAGGATGACCTGCGCGCCCTGCGCGGCGGCCTGCTCGACGAGCGCGATCACCGCGTCGATATTCGGCTGGACAGGGCCGGGCAGGGGAAGCTGCAAAGCAGCGACAGTGATCGTGCGGGTCATGGTCGAAAGCTTACAATCTGATGCCGAACTTCGCGGCGAGGGGAATGACGAGAAGATAGAGCACTATGGTGAGCGCGCAACCCGCGCCCAGCGCGACCCAGAAATTCATGCCGCTGCGTAGCATGATCGGCGTGACCAGAAACATTGGTAGGCTGGGCAGGACATACCAGAAAGTCGCCTCCATATGACCGGCGAGCCGCTCGCGATCGCCCGTATCGTGCCAAAGCCACAAGATCCCGAGCAGCGATACCAGCGGCAGCGATGCCACCAGCGCTGCTCCTGCGGCGTTTCGCCTGCCGATCCACGCGATCGCTGCAATAATCAACCCGGACAATAAAGCCCGCGCGATGAAGCCAGCCGTCAGCATGGCACCTGCTGGCTCGAACAATGAAAGCTGCCGCCGCCCGCGATGATGCCGCGCGCGGGGACGCCCACAGCGCGACGATCGGGGAACAGCGCCGCGAGTGCATCGACCGCGGCCTGATCGTTCGGGGCGCCATAAGTCGGCACGACCACGACGCTGTTGCCGATATAGAAGTTCATATAGCTCGCCGCCGCGATTTCGCCGTCGATCTCGACCCGGCCGGGCGAGGGGAGATCGACGATTTCGATACCCCCGAAAGCCGCAGTCCGCGCGCGCGCGTCGGCATAGATATGCGCGTTGGGGTCGTCATGGCCGTCCGCCACGGGTAGCGCCAGCCGCCCCTCGCCGACGAAGCGCGCCAGATTGTCGACATGGCCGTCGGTATGATCGCCAACCAGCCCGTTGCCGAGCCACAGCAGGCGGTCGATGCCGAGCGACTGGTGCAGCTTGACCGCTATGTCCTCGTGCGTCAGCGTCGGATTGCGGTTGGGGTTGAGCAGGCACTCTTCGGTGGTGACGCATAGCCCGGTGCCGTCGACGTCTATCCCGCCACCCTCTAGCACCCAATCAAGGTGCTGCGTCGGCAGGTCCGCGTGCGCGGCGAGGATCGCCCCGATCTCCCGGTCGCCGGGCATCACGAACTTGTTGCCCCACCAGTTGAAGTCGAAATTGCGCGCCTCGCGTCTGGAGCCGGTGCCGACGATGATCGGCCCTGTGTCGCGCAGCCAGATGTCGCCGAAGGGAGCGATGAATAGCTGCACGCCCTCATCGACGAGCATCTCGGCAACGTCGGCGTCGGCATGATCACGCACGAGCAGATGCACCGTCTCGCCGCGACCGCCGTCATGGACGGCGTTGGCAAAGGCGGCGACATCGCGCCGCGCGGCGTCGATCTGTCCCGACCATTCGTCGGCAAGGTGCGGAAAGCCGATCCACACCGCTTCATGCGGCGCCCATTCGGCGGGCATGCGTAGGGTCATGGGGTCTCTATCCTCTTCAGCGTCGTCATTGCGAGGAGCGAAGCGACGCGGCAATCCAGCGCGGCGTAAACCGCCCTGGATTGCTTCGCTTCGCTCGCAATGACGATGCCTTATTTCGCCGCGCTACGCGACTTGTCGCGGGCGGCGCGGAATTCGTCGCCTTCGACCCAGTTCGGCCACGCCTCGGTCATCGCCAGCATTCGGCCGGCGGCGTAATAGAGGCGCAGGTCGGCCATCATGCCGCCCCAGTTGGTGATTGCCTCATATTCATCGCCCGGCGCGTGATAGCGGTTCTTTTCATAATCTTCGGACGCTTTCTGGCCTGCTTCGACGCCGCCCTCGACCAGCTCGTCGCCGCTGCCGAAGTTGAACATCGGCACGCCCAGCTTGGCAAAGCTGAAGTGATCCGAACGATAATAGAAACCCTTTTCGGGGGTCGGCTCGGCCTTGACGGTGCGGCCCTCCATCTTCGCGAGCTTTTCGACATAGGCGTCGAGTTCGGACTTGCCGCCGCCAACGACCACAATGTCCTTGGCCGGGCCGACCGAGTTCAGCGCGTCCATGTTGACTCCGCCGACGGTCTGCGACAGCGGGAAGACCGGGTTTTCGGCGTAATATTTCGACCCGAGCAGCCCCGATTCCTCGGCGGTCACCGCCAGGAACACGATGCTGCGGTCGGGCGCGCCCGCTTTGTTGAACGCCTGCGCCAGCGTCACCAGACCCGCGATGCCGGTGGCGTTGTCGACCGCGCCATTGCAGATGTCGTCGCCAGCCACCGGCGTGCAGCGGCCCAGATGGTCCCAATGGCCCGTATAAAGCACATATTCGTCGGGGCGTTTGGCCCCCGGCAGCACGCCAATGACGTTGCGCGACATCTTCTTGGCGATTTCGTTATCAAAGCCGAAGTTCGCCTTCACCCCGGTCAGCGCGACGGGCTTGAAACCCTTCTTCTTTGCCGCATCGCGCAGCGCGTCGAAATCCTGTCCGGCGCTCGCGAACAATTCCTTCGCCTTGGGCAGCTGGATCCAGCCGTTGGCGACGGTCTGGCTCGCGCCGCCATCCTTGCTCTCGGCCAGATATTGGGTGCCGGTGTTGCTCGATTCGACGACGTTCCAACCGTAAGCGGCGGGTTCGGTGTCGTGGACGATCAGCACGGCGGCGGCGCCCTGCCGCGCGGCTTCCTCATATTTATACGACCAGCGGCCATAGTAAGTCATCGCGCGGCCGTTGAATTCGCCCTTGGCTTCCTTGGTCTGCCAGTCGGGATCGTTGACGAGGACGACGACGGTCTTCCCCTTCACATCGAGCCCGGCATAATCGTTCCAGCCCTTTTCGGGGGCGTTGATGCCATAGCCGACGAACACGACGTCGCTGTCGTTGACCGCGGTCGTCGGTTGGACGCGATAGCTGAACGCGACATAGTCCTTCGCATATTGCGCGGTGACCGGCGTCTTGCCGCCGGTGAAGGTGATCGGCGTCGCATTCTTCGCGGTAATCTCGACCAGCGGCACGTCCTGTGTCCAGCTGCCGTTATTGCCGGGCTTCAGCCCCGCTTCCTGATATTTCTTGATCAGATAGGCGACGGTCTTTTCCTCGCCGGGGGTACCGGGCGCGCGGCCTTCATAGGCATCGAGCGACAGCTCTTTCGTGACTTCCTGAAGCGTCGCGAGCGACAGTTCGGGGATTTCGACGTCGGGGATGGCGGTGGTGGCGGGTGCGGCGGCTTTGTCCGACGCGTTGCATGCGGCGACGGAGAAAAGGACCGCTAAAGCCGCGGCGGATTTTGGGAAACGAAGCATGGAATATCCTTGGATATGGGAATTCTATGGACGGGTTTGTGCCAGTCTGGGGTGCCGACGGCAAGCATCGCGTTGCAACTGAAACCAATTTCGCTTGGCAATTTTAGGATGGCAATTTAGCGATTGAAACCAATTAAAAAAGAAGGGGGATGGAATGAAGCGTGGATTGTTGCTGCTGATTGGGGCGTGCTTCGCCGCACCGATGGCACATGCCCAGAACGACGATATCGCGCGCCGTTTCGGAACCTTGTCGGGGGCGACACAGGTCAGCCTGTCCCCCGATGGTCAGAAACTGGCGTTTCTCGCGCCCAGCAAGGGGCAGGCGAACGACCTGTACATTGTCGATATCGGCGACGGCGCGGTGCCCCGGCGAATCCTGCGTTCCAGCGGTGATCCCGAAATCCTTCTCTGGTGCAAATGGGCGACGGTCGCGCGGCTCGTCTGCGAAATCGGCGGCAGGGAAAATGTCGGCGGTGCTATCATGGGCTTTACATCTTTGCTCGGTGTCGACGCATCCGGCGGCAATGTGAAGACGCTTAGCGCGCGGCGTGGCGCGAACGCGACCGGCAATGATTTCCGAGGTGGTGAAGTCATCGACTGGCAGCCCGGCACCGACGGAAGCGTGTTGATGATGCGTAGCTATGTTCCTGAGGTCAGCGCGACGACGCTTGTCCGGAAAGATGGCGACGGCATGGGCGTCGATATCATCGACGTCGCGGACGCGTCGACCAAGGCTGTCGAAAAGCCCCGCATCGACGCCATCGATTATATCACCGACGGCAGCGGCAAGGTCCGTATCATGGGCATTCAGGCGATCAACCGGAGTACCGGATACAGAGATGTGTCGGTGCGTTACCTGTTCCGGCGTCAGAACAGCCGGGATTGGGAGCCGCTGTCGGTGTTCGACATCGGATCGGGCGTGGGCTTTACCCCCTACGCCATCGATGTCGCAACCAATCGGGCGATCGGGTTTGCCAAGGTAGATGGCCGCAACGCGGTTGTCACTCTGACGCTCGACGGCGCGGCGAAGGCCGAAGCGCTCTATCGCCATCCCGAAGTCGATATGGATGGCCTCGTACGCGTCGGCCGCGATCGGCGCGTTGTCGGCGCCACCTTTGTCACCGAACGGCGCCAGATGGCCATCACCGATCCAAAAGTGGAGGCGATGGCACTATCGCTGTCGAAGGCGCTTGGCGGCAAAGATGTGTATTTTGTCGATGCCTCGGCGGACGAATCGCAGTGGCTGGTGTGGGCGGGCTCGGACGTCGATCCGGGGCGCTATTATCGCTATACGCCGGCAGCGAAGCAACTCCGCCCACTGCTGGAAGACCGGCCTTTGCTGTCGGATCAGACGCTGTCGCCGGTCAAGCCGATCCGCTACCCGGCCGCCGACGGTACGATGATCCCCGGCTATCTGACATTGCCGCCCGGACGCGCCGACGCCAAGGGGCTGCCAGCGATTGTCATGCCGCATGGCGGTCCGTCATCGCGCGACGAGTGGGGCTTCGACTGGCTCGCGCAATATTTCGCACAGCGCGGCTATGCCGTCGTCCAGCCCAATTTTCGCGGATCGGCGGGCTATGGCGATCAATGGTACAAGGACAATGGTTTCCAGTCGTGGCGGACCGCGATCGGCGATGTTTCGGATGCTGGACGATGGATGGTAGCGGAGGGCGCTGATCCCGCGAAGCTGTCGATCGTCGGCTGGTCTTATGGCGGCTATGCCGCGCTTCAATCGGGGGTGATCGCTCCCGACCTGTTCCGCTCGATAGTGGCGATTGCGCCGGTCACCGATCTGGGCCAGCTCAAGAGGGAGGCGATGAAATATACGAGCGGCAAGCTGGTCCGCGATTTCATCGGGACCGGTCCGCATGTACGCGAAGGGTCTCCGGCGCAGAACGCCGCGACCATCAAGGCGCCTGTACTGATGTTCCACGGCACGTTCGACCAAAATGTCGATATCGAACAGGCGCGCATCATGCGCAAGGCGCTGGCATCGGCGAATAAGTCGGTCGAGCTCATCGAATATCCGGGGCTGGCGCACGGTTTGCACGACAGCGAGGCGCGCACTGCGATGCTGGCGCGCATTTCGCAATTCCTGCCGCACTGAAACGAGAAGGGGCGGCCCGTTGCCGGACCGCCCCTTGATGTCGTGCGATGAACCGCCGGATCAGCGCGAATAGAATTCGACGACCAGGTTCGGTTCCATCTTCACCGGATAGGGCACTTCGTCGAGCGTCGGGACGCGGACGTAGGTTGCCTTGGTGCCGTCGATGGCCAGATATTCGGGCAGGTCGCGCTCGGGCAGGCTCTGCGCTTCGGCGACCAGCGCCATTTCCTGCGCCTTTTTGCCGAGGGTGATTTCGTCGCCCGGCTTTACCAGGCGGCTGGCGACGTTGCACTTGACGCCGTTCACATAGACGTGACCGTGGCTGACCAGCTGACGCGCCGAGAAGATCGTCGGGGTGAATTTCGAGCGATAGACCACCGCGTCGAGGCGGCGTTCGAGCAGGCCGATCAGGTTCTGGCCGGTGTCGCCCTTCATGCGCGACGCTTCGAAATAATTCTTCTTGAACTGCTTTTCGGTGATGTCGCCGTAATAGCCCTTCAGCTTCTGCTTCGCGCGCAGCTGGATGCCGAAATCCGACACCTTGCCCTTGCGGCGCTGGCCGTGCTGGCCGGGACCGTAATCGCGGCGGTTGACCGGGCTCTTCGGGCGGCCCCAGATGTTTTCACCCATCCGGCGGTCGAGTTTATACTTGGCGCTATGGCGCTTCGACATATGTCGTCTCCAACTTGCTGTGTGCCGAGAGATTTCGGCGTGTCCCGGGTCGCACCATATGGGTATCAAGCCAGGCTCGACACCATATGCGACCGCCGCTTCACCGGGGTGCGGGGTCCATTGCGAAGGCGCGCGATTAGAGGGGGAGGTGCGCAAAGTCAAGCGTTGCGGATCCGTTTGGCTGCGTGCCTCGACAGCATCGCAAAAACCGCTAAAGGCAGCGCGCATGACCGCTGCCAAATCTCCCGAAGCCTGCGAAACCATGATCGATGTCCGTGCCGGGGTCGACGACGTCGACCGCCAGCTTGTGGCGCTGCTCGTCCGCCGGTTCGGCTATATGAACGCCGCCGCGCGGATCAAGACCGATCGCGAAACGGTGCGCGACGAAGCGCGCAAGGCGCAAGTGCTCGACAATGTCGCGCGCGAAGCCGCGGCCGCCGGGCTTTCCCCGGAACGGCTGCGCGCGGTGTGGAATGAGCTGGTCGAGCAATCGATCGCCCACGAAGCCACCGAATGGGACCGCATCCGCGCCGACGGGTGAACCCGTCGGCGCGCCGGCATTACTTGGCGCCCTTCATCTGTTGGCTCGTCGAATCGGCCTGACGGTCCCAATCTTCCTGCGTGCGGCACTCGCGCTCGGGCAGGCGACTGCCGGTGTTGGCAAGGCGGCGGCAGACCAGCTTCGGCTTGGTCTTTTCGGCCTTGGCGGCGGTTTCAGTTGCCGGCGGCGTGGTCGGGGCTTCGGCGGTCGCTGCGGAAAGGGCCAGCGACATCATCAGGATAAGCATAGACAATGTGACTCCAGGGGAGGGGAGCAGCCTGTTATCGCGCCCGCGGCTTTCTGCCAAGACTGGTTATGATGCCATGCATCATCCTGATATCATTGTGCGACCAGCCGGTCTTGGTCAGCGCGGTGCGGAGCGTCCGGAGTGTCGCTTCGGTGCGTTCGGGCGGGACGAAATAGCCGCTGGCGTCGAGGTCGCGGACCAGATGCTGGATCAGCTCTTCCAGTTCAGCGTGCGGCGCGACGGGGTCAAGCGGCACGGTCGGCGGACTGGCGAGCGCGACACCCCCCTCGGCTTCGCTCGGGGCATGTTTCGACCATTCATAGGCGAGCAGAATCACCGCTTGGGCGAGGTTCAGCGACGCAAATTTGGGGTTGATCGGGACCGTGACGATAGCGTGCGCCAGCGCGACATCGTCGGTATCGAGCCCCGACCGTTCGGCGCCGAAGATATAGGCGGAGCGCCCGGCATCGGCATGCACCGCGCGCGCTACGGCCTCGGGGGTGAGCACCGGTTTCATCACCCCGCGTTTGCGCACCGTGGTGGCGTAGATGGTCGTGCAATCGGCGACCGCCTCGGCAAGACTGCCGAACACTTGCGCTTCGGCCAGCACGATGTCCGCACCCGCCGCCGCCGGACCCGCGTCGGGATTTGGCCAGCCATCGCGGGGGCTGACCAGCCGCAGCTCGGTCAGCCCGAAATTGAGCATCGCCCGTGCTGCCTTGCCGATATTTTCGCCAAGCTGCGGACGGACGAGGACGATCACGGGGGGCGGGGCAATTGCCGTCATTTGGACGGCCGTGCCGCCTCGGTGATCGACGAAGCAAACTCCTCGAAATCCTTGGCTTCGGTGAAGTCGCGATACACGCTGGCGAAGCGGATGTACGCGACATTGTCGAAGCCCTTGAGCGCTTCCATCACCATCGCGCCGATTTGCGCCGCTTGGACTTCATTGTCGCCCGATGTTTCGAGCTGACGCTGAATGCCCGATACCAGCCGTTCGATCCGCGCGCCGTCGATCGGGCGCTTGCGGCACGCGATCTGGACGCTGCGCATCAGTTTTTCGCGGTCGAACGGCTCGCGCCCGCCACCGGCCTTGAGCACGGCAACTTCGCGCAGCTGGATACGTTCGAACGTCGTAAAGCGCGCGCCGCAATCTTCGCATTGGCGGCGACGGCGAATGGCTGCACCGTCTTCCGTCGGGCGGCTGTCCTTCACCTGGCTGTCTTCATGGCCGCAATAGGGGCAACGCATGAGTTAGCGTTTCACCCGCATCAGCAAAGCGATGGCGGCGCCGGCGAACAGTCCCACCGGCCAGCTGACGGCGTCTAGCAACAGCCCGACGACGGCGCCGATGCCGCCGCCGACCAGCACCGGGCGGGTCGACGGATGCGCGATGCCTTGCTTCGCCATCGCCTTGACCTCTTCGATCGTCAGCTCGGCGAGGGTTGGCTCTTCGGGATGTTGCCGTGCCATATTCTCAGCCCTGATAAATCGGGAAGCGTTCGCACAGCGCGCGGACACGGCCACGAACATTCGCTTCGACATCGGCGTCGCCATGCTCGCCCTTATCGCGCAGCGCTTCCAGCACGTCAGCGACCATATCGCCGATTTCCTCGAACTCGGCGATGCCGAAACCGCGCGTGGTGCCCGCGGGCGATCCGACGCGGATGCCGCTGGTCTTGACCGGCGGCAGCGGGTCGAAGGGGATGCCGTTCTTGTTGCAGGTGATCGCGCTGCGCTCCAGCGCTTCGTCGGCATCGCGGCCGGTGATGCCGAGCGGACGCAGGTCGATCAGCGCGAGGTGGGTGTCGGTGCCGCCCGCGACGACATCGGCGCCGCGTGCCTTCAGGCGGCCAGCGAGCGCCTGCGCGTTGGCGACGGTGGCCTTGGCATAGTCCTTGAAATCGGGACGCAGCGCTTCGCCGAACGCGACCGCCTTGGCAGCGATCACGTGCATCAGCGGGCCGCCCTGCAGGCCCGGGAAGACCGCCGAATTGATCCGCTTGGCAATCGCTTCGTCATTGGTCAGGATCATGCCGCCGCGCGGGCCGCGCAGCGTCTTGTGCGTCGTCGTGGTGACGACATGGGCGTGTGGCAGCGGCGAGGCATGAACGCCGCCCGCGACGAGCCCGGCGAAATGCGCCATGTCGACCATCAGCAGCGCGCCGACATCGTCTGCGATCGCGCGGAAGCGTGCGAAATCGAGGGTACGCGGATAGGCCGAGCCGCCCGCGATGATCAACGCCGGACGATGCTCCTTTGCCAGCGCTTCGACCTGGTCGAAATCGACGAGATGATCGTCAGCGCGCACGCCATATTGCACCGCGTTGAACCATTTGCCCGACATCGCGGGCGGCGCGCCATGGGTCAGGTGACCACCGGCGTCGAGGCTCATCCCCAGGATCGTCGCGCCGGGCTTGGTCAGCGCCAGCATCACCGCGCCATTGGCCTGCGCGCCCGAATGCGGTTGGACATTGGCGTAGCCGCAGTCGAACAGCTGCTTGGCGCGGTCGATCGCGAGGGTCTCGACCTCGTCCGATGGGGCGCAGCCTTGATAATAGCGGCGGCCGGGATAGCCCTCGGCATATTTGTTGGTGAAGACGCTGCCCTGCGCTTCGAGCACCGCCTTCGAGACGATGTTTTCGCTGGCAATCAGTTCGATCTGATAGCGTTCGCGTTCCAGCTCATGTTTCATCGCCGCCGCGACCGCGGGGTCGACGGTGCCGACGCCGTCGGTGAAATAGCCGGCCGATTTGATGGGCTTGTTAAGCGTGTCGGTGGTCATCGGCTGGTCTCCAGTTGCGGCGGGTTTGATAGTTTATCGACGCGGCGCGCATGGCGATCGCCGGCGAATTCGGTGGACAGGAATGCGTCAAGGCAAGCCTTGGCCATGTCGATGCCGGTCAGGCGCGCGCCCATGGCGATGACGTTGGCGTCATTGTGCTCGCGCGACAGCTTGGCTGACAGCGGTTCGGACACCAGCGCGCAGCGCGCAGCGGGATTGCGGTTGACCGATATTGAAATGCCGATGCCCGATCCGCACAGCGCCACGCCGCGGTCCGCGCGCCCGTCGGCAATCGCTGCGGCAACCGCATAGCCATAATCGGGATAATCGACGCTGTCGGGGCCGTGGGTGCCGAGATCCTCGACGGCGTGCCCTGCGTCGCGCAGCCAGTCCGCGAGCAGCGCCTTCAGCTCGTAAGCGGCATGGTCAGAGGCAATGGCGATGCGCATCGGCGCGGCTCCCGCTGGGGTCAAGGGAATCGATGTCGGCCCTTTAGGCGACGGCGCCCGATTTGGCCATAAGCGAGGTGGCAAATTTGTGACGCGGTCGATAAAGCCACGCCATGTCCGATACCGTCCTATCCGTGCTGATGCTCACCGGGGTCGTTATGACCGGTGGCGCCGTCTATGTTTTTCGCAAGGGCGATCGCCGCCGCGCGCTGCTGATGCTGATCGCGGCGCTGGTGATGTTCGCCAATGTGGCGATCTGGCTGGTGCCGGTGAAGTAATGCCCGTCGCCCCCGCGAAGGCGGGGGCGACGGGCTCGTTTCAGCGGATCGGCGAATCCGGTGCCAGCCGCATATCCAGATAATTATCGAGCGATTTCATCAGCTGGTCGAGCTCATGCTCGAAGAAATGGTTCGCGCGCGGGATCTCGTCGTGATGGATCGTAATGCCCTTTTGCGTGCGCAGCTTGTCGACCAGCTTCTGCACCGCGACCGGCGGCACGATTTCGTCCTGGCCGCCCGCGACGATGATGCCGGATGAGGGGCAGGGGGCGAGAAAGCTGAAGTCGTACATGTTCGCCGGCGGCGCGACCGACAGGAACCCGCGGATTTCGGGGCGGCGCATCAGCAATTGCATGCCGATCCACGCACCAAAGCTGAAGCCGGCGATCCACGTCGTCTGGGCTTCGGGATGGATCGACTGCACCCAATCAAGCGCCGAGGCGGCATCGCTCAGTTCGCCGATGCCGTTGTCGAACGTACCCTGGCTGCGGCCAACGCCGCGGAAGTTGAAGCGCAGCACAGCAAAGCCGCGCGCGACGAAGCTTTTGTACATAGCTTGGGTGATGCGGTCGTTCATCGTGCCGCCGCCCTGCGGGTGCGGGTGGAGGATCAGCGCAACCGGCGCGCGCGGGCGCGGCGGCGGCGAGAATCGCCCTTCGATGCGGCCCTCAGGGCCGGTAAAAATCACGTCGGGCATGGGAGCACCTCTTATCTTTTGCGGCTGACCGCCGAATCGCCGGACTGGCGGGGAGCGGAGCGAAGACGTGCGCCTATATAGAAATAGCGTTGCAAGTTGCAACTTTTGCGAATCGCTCGCAATAAGGCTTATTCAAATCACTGATTGGCTTCGGTTCGTGTCGAGCGCAGTCGAGACACGTGGGGGCCGTGGACGCCTTCGCGTGTCTCGACTTCGCTCGACACGAACGGGTTTAAGAGGCAAATGCGCCGACATGATCTACCTCGATTACCAAGCCACGACCCCGCTCGCGCCCGAGGCGCGCGCGGCGATGCTGCGCTGGCTAGAAGGACCGGGCGAAGGCGATGGCTTTGCCAACCCGTCGAGCAGCCATAAGGGCGGCCGGGCCGCGGCGGCGGCGGTCGAGGTCGCGCGCGATCAGGTTGCGGCGTTGCTTCCCAAGGGCGGGCGGCTGTTCTTCACCTCGGGCGCGACCGAGGCACTGAACTGGGCGTTGCTGCGCGGCGCCGAGGTCAAGCCCGGCGGGGTGGCAGGCCTCAGCATCGAACATGCGGCAGCGCTGCAATGTCTGGAGCGGCTGCACGCGACAGTCCTCCCCGTTGATAGCGAAGGCGTCGCGTTGTCCCCCGATGCCGCACTGATCCCCGAAAACGGCATCGTTGCGACGATGCTGGTCAACAACGAGATTGGCACGATCCAGCCGGTCGCCGATTTTGCGGCCGCAGCGCACGCAAGAAATAGCGTCCTGCTCTGCGACGCGGTGCAGGGCTATGGCCGCGTGGCCATCCCCGAAAGCGCCGACCTGATCGCGATCTCGGCGCACAAGATCCACGGACCCAAGGGCATTGGCGCGCTGTGGATCAAGGATGGGATCGACCTGCCGCCGCTTATGTTCGGCGGCGCGCAGGAACAGGGGATGCGTTCGGGCACCGTCTCGCCCGCGCTCTGCGCCGGGTTCGGCGCCGCCGCGGCGCTCGCGGCCGAGCGCCTCGACAGCGACGCCCGGCATGTCGAGCGACTATGGTCGCTGGCGCGGGACATGTTACCCGAATGGACGATCAACGGCGCGGTCGATGCGCGCTATCACGGCAACCTCAATGTCCGGCGCGAGGGCGTCAACGGCCTGCGCCTGATGTCCGACGCCCGCAATATCGCCTTCTCGCTGGGCAGCGCGTGCGGCAGCGGGTCGGGTAAGGTCAGCCATGTGCTGCGCGCGATGGGGCTGAGCGAAGCCGACGCGCGGGCGTCGATCCGCCTCGGCTGGGGCCGCTACACGAGCGAGCAGGAATTGCGTGACGGGCTGACCGCTATCAAGGCCGCCGCGCGATTGCAGGGAGTGAATTGATGCGCGTCACCTTCATCCACGCCGACGGCAAGGGCCGCACCGACGCCGAAGCTGAAGCCGGCAGCATCCTGCTCGACGTCGCGCAGGCGCATATGATGCCGCTGGAAGGGACGTGCGAGGGCCAGATGGCCTGTTCGACTTGCCACGTCATCGTTGCCAAAGAGGATTTCGACCGCCTGCCGCCCGCGACCGAAATGGAAGAGGATATGCTCGACCTCGCCGCCGGGGTGCGCCGCACGAGCCGCCTCGCGTGCCAGATCTTGCTGACCGAGGCGATGGACGGGCTGACGGTCCATATCCCGGGCGAAAGCCGGAATATGCAGGGGCCACGCTGAGCCCACCGTATCGTCATCCCGGCGAAGGCCGGGATCTCGCCGGTGCGTAAATTCGAGAGGGTGGGATCCCGGCCTTCGCCGGGATGACGAACTATATGTGGACTTAGCTCACTTGCATTTCACCCCATCCCCCGCCATATGCGCCGCGGGAGTCGGGCGGACGTGGTCTTCGCCAACCCGGTCAGGTCCGGAAGGAAGCAGCCGCAACGAATTCGCCGCGGGTCGTTCCGGCTCCCACCCATTTCCCCCTTCGACAAGATCGCGTGCCGTCCCTAAGACGATGGCATGAGCGATTCCGCCGACGATGAACCCGCGATGCTGGGAATGGACCTGCCCGAGGTGAAGCCGCAGGCCTCCTCCGGCCCGTACCGCGTCCTCGCCCGCAAATATCGCCCGCAAACCTTTGCCGAACTGATCGGTCAGGATGCGATGGTGCGCACGCTGGGCAACGCGATCGCGCGCGACCGGCTGGCGCATGCGTTTCTGATGACCGGGGTGCGCGGGGTCGGCAAGACGTCGACCGCGCGTCTGATCGCCAAGGCGCTGAACTGCATCGGCCCCGACGGGCAGGGCGGGCCGACGATCGATCCGTGCGGGGTGTGCGAGCCGTGCCGCGCGATCACCGAAGGTCGCCATATCGACGTGATCGAAATGGACGCCGCGTCGAACACCGGCGTCGACGATGTGCGCGAGATTATCGAGGCGGTGCGCTATGCCGCAGTATCGGCGCGCTACAAGATCTACATCATCGACGAAGTGCATATGTTGTCGCGTAACGCCTTCAACGCGCTGCTGAAAACGCTCGAAGAACCGCCGCCGCACGTCAAATTCCTGTTCGCAACGACCGAGGTCAACAAGGTGCCGGTGACGGTGCTGTCGCGCTGCCAGCGTTTCGACCTGCGCCGCATCACCCCTGACATGCTGTTCGCGCATTTCAGTTCGATCCTGCAAAAAGAGGGCGTCGAGGCCGAAGCGCCGGCGATCTGGCTGATCGCCAATGCCGCCGAAGGCTCGGTGCGTGACGGCCTGTCAATTCTCGATCAAGCGATTGCGCATGCCGACCTCGATGGCGGCGGCATGATCGGCGCGGCGCAGGTGCGCGTCATGCTCGGTCTGTCGGACCGGACGTCGATCACCCAGCTGATGGCGTCGATCCTCGAAGGCGACAGCGGCGCTGCCATCGATCTGGCGCGCGCGCAATATGCGCTGGGGATCGAGCCGGTGGCGATGGTGCGCGGGCTGATGGACCTGACCCACGCGGTGACGCTCGCCAAAGTGTCGCGCCACGACGATCCGGCGCTGGCCGAAACCGATCGTGAACGCATCGGCGACTGGGCACAGAAGCTGGGTTTCGCACCGCTCAACCGGCTGTGGCAATTGCTGCTCAAGGGCCATGACGAAGTGCTGCGCGCGAACAATCCGCTCGAGCATCTGGAAATGCTGCTGCTGCGGGTGATTTACGCCGCGGCGATGCCCGACCCTGGCGAACTTGCGAAACTGCTCGAATCGGGACGGATGCCGACGATGCCGCTGGCCCCGCCTTCCGCGGCCACGGCGTCAGAAACCGCGTCGGTCGCTCCGGTTGCCGAGGCGGCACCCACCGCGGAGGTTGCGGCGACGTCGCTGACGATCGCCCAAATCCACCAATTGCTCGAATCGACCGGTAGCCACCGGTTGGCGGTCGATGTCCACGATCACCTGCGCGTCATCACCCTCGAACCGGGGCAGCTGGTCTTTGCACCGGTCCCCGCGCTGTCGGCATCCTTCCCGCGCGATCTGGGTGAGGCTTTGCTCGCCGCCACGGGCAGTCGCTGGCATGTCCGCGCAGGTGAGGGCGATGCCCGGCCCAGCATGGGCGAAGTGCGCGCCGCGACCGCCGCGGACAATGACGCGCGGATTCGTGAGTTGCCGGTCGTCAAAGCCGCGCTGGCCGCTTTTCCCGACGCCAGCCTTGAAGACCCCGCCGACAATCGCCATAAGTCCCATCCATGAAATCGATCGAAGAAATGATGAAGGCGGCGCAGGAAGCGGCCGCCACGGTGCAGGCGCAGATGCAGGAGGCGCAGGCGAAGCTCGACAGCGTCGAGGTCGAGGGCGTTTCGGGCGGCGGGCTGGTGCGGATTCTGGCCAGCGCCAAGGGCCGGATCAAGTCGATCGCCATCGACGACAGCCTGATGGTGCCTGCCGACAAGCAAATGCTCGAGGATCTGCTCGCTGCCGCATTCAACGATGCGCGCGAAAAGGCGGACCGGGTCAGCAACGAAGAAATGGGCAAAATGACCAGCGGCTTGCCGCTGCCCCCGGGCTTCAAGCTGCCGTTCTGAGCGGCTTTGCCCTCGCTGTTCACCGCAGCGACATTGAATGCGTGGCAAGTTACGCCATATTAGCGATGAACACCCTATAAGAAGGGCGTGCGTCCGGTCGTGACGCCCGTCCAGGAGCCGTAATGACGCAATCTTTTCCGCTTTTGCCGCTGCGTGACATCGTCGTTTTCCCGCATATGATCGTGCCGTTGTTCGTCGGCCGCGACCGTTCGGTTGCGGCGCTCGAAACCGCGATGGAATCCGACAAGGAAATCTTCCTCGTCGCCCAGCTCGATCCGGGCGAGGACGATCCGCAGCGCGATGACCTGTATGACGTCGGCGTCATCGCCACCGTGCTCCAGCTGCTCAAGCTGCCCGACGGGACCGTTCGCGTGCTGGTCGAGGGCAAAGAGCGCGCCAAGTTGGTTGCGCTGACCAATGACGACAAGACGGTGATGGCGAGCGTTAAGCCGATCGACGACACCGTCGACGACAGCGTCGATACCGCGGCGCTGATGCGTTCGGTGGTCGATCAGTTCGAAAATTACGCCAAGCTCAACAAGAAGATGCCCGCCGAAACCGCGGTGCAGCTGTCGCAGATCGACGACGCCTCGCGCCTCGCCGACTCGGTGGCGGGCAATCTCAACATCAAGGTGTCCGACAAGCAGGCGCTGCTCGTCGAGGATACGCCGTCGAAGCGGCTCGAAATGGTGTTCGCCTTCATGGAAGGCGAGCTCGGTGTGCTGCAGGTCGAAAAGAAGATCCGCGGCCGCGTGAAGCGCCAGATGGAAAAGAGCCAGCGCGAATATTATCTCAACGAGCAGCTCAAGGCGATCCAGCGCGAGCTCGGAAACGACAATGGCGAGGGCGGCGACGACCTGGCCGAGTTGCAGCAGAAAATCGACGGCCTGAAGATGTCGAAGGAGGCCAAGGCCAAGGCGAACGCCGAGCTGAAAAAGCTGCGCGCGATGGCGCCGATGTCGGCCGAGGCGACGGTCGTCCGCAACTATCTCGACACGCTGATCGGCCTGCCGTGGGGCAAGAAGTCGAAGCTGAAGAAAGACATCGCCGCGGCGCAGGCCGTGCTTGATGATGACCATTATGCGCTGGAAAAGGTCAAGGACCGCATCGTCGAATATCTGGCGGTACAGGCGCGCACCAACAAGCTGAAGGGGCCGATCCTGTGCCTCGTCGGCCCGCCGGGTGTCGGCAAGACCAGCCTCGGCAAGTCGATCGCCAAGGCGACCGGGCGCGAGTTCATCCGCCAGTCGCTGGGCGGCGTGCGCGACGAGGCCGAAATTCGCGGCCACCGCCGCACCTATATCGGCTCGCTGCCGGGCAAGATCGTGACGAACCTGAAAAAGGCGGGGACGATGAACCCGCTGTTCCTGCTCGACGAAATCGACAAGCTGGGTCAGGATTTCCGCGGCGATCCGGCGTCGGCGCTGCTTGAAGTGCTCGACCCCGAACAGAATGGCAAATTCCAGGACCATTATCTGGAAATCGACATGGACCTCAGCGACATCATGTTCGTCACCACGGCGAACTCGCTGAACCTGCCGCAGGCACTGCTCGATCGCATGGAGATCATCCGGCTCGAAGGCTATACCGAGGATGAAAAGGTCGAGATCGCCAAGCTGCACCTGATCGCCAAGCAGGTCGAGGCGCACGGGCTAAAGGACGGCGAATTCACGCTGACCGATGAAGGCCTGCGCGACCTCATCCGCTACTACACGCGTGAGGCAGGCGTCCGCACGCTCGAACGCGAGATCGCGCGGCTGGCGCGCAAGGCGCTGCGCCGCATTCTCGAGGGCAAGGCGGAAAGCGTTACGGTTACGTCCGAAAACCTCAATGAGTTTTCCGGGGTGCGCAAATATCGCCACGGCATGGGCGATCTGGAGGACCAGATCGGTGCCGTCACCGGACTCGCGTGGACCGAGGTCGGCGGCGAATTGCTGACGATCGAGGCGGTCACCGCATCGGGCAAGGGGCAGGTTCGCACCACCGGCAAGCTGGGCGAAGTGATGACCGAGTCGGTGCAGGCGGCGCTGTCGTTCGTGAAAGCACGCGCGCCCAGCTATGGCATCAAGCCCAGCCTGTTCGCGCGCAAGGACATCCATATCCATCTGCCCGAAGGGGCGGTGCCAAAGGATGGCCCGTCGGCGGGTGTCGGCATGGTGACCGCGATGATTTCGACCCTGACCGGGATTGCGGTGCGCCGCGATGTCGCGATGACCGGCGAAGTGACGTTGCGCGGCCGCGTGCTGGCGATCGGCGGCTTGAAGGAAAAGCTGCTCGCGGCACTGCGCGGCGGCATCACCACCGTGCTGATCCCCGAGGAAAATGAAAAGGATCTGGTCGAAATCCCGGCGAACATCACGACGGGGTTGAAGATCATTCCGGTCAGTCATGTCGATGAGGTGCTCGCGGTCGCGCTGGTCAGCCCGATCGTGCCGATCGAGTGGACCGAAGCCGATGAACTCGCTGCTTCGCCGCCGCATGTCCCCGGATCGGACCCCGAGACGACGATTCGCCACTGACCCTGGCTGATTGGCTCCACTTAACCCCGCTTTTCGTCGCAAAATCCTCGTTTAGCGGCGGTTTTCGAGCCTTTTTGCTTTGACAACATGGGACGAAACGGCGTTAGTGCCGTCCCATGGCACGTCCATGAATCATTCGATCAATCATTAAGCAGGGGTTCCTTAGGCATGAACAAACAAGACCTGATCGCCGCCGTCGCTGACTCGAGCGGCCTGACCAAGGGTGACGCGAGCAAAGCCGTAGAAGCCGTTTTCGAAGCGATCACCGGTTCGCTGAAAAAGGGTGGCGAAGTTCGTCTCGTTGGTTTCGGCACCTTCGCCGTCAGCAAGCGCAAGGCATCGACCGGTCGCAACCCGCGCACCGGCGAAACGATGACCATCGCGGCGTCGAACCAGCCCAAGTTCAAGGCCGGCAAGGCCCTCAAGGACGCGGTCAACTGATTGGCCAATCCTTTGGGTGAGAATTTTTCAGGCCGCAGCGCAAGCTGCGGCCTGATTTGCATCGGCGCGGTGGTTTCGACGAACGCGATGGTTTCCTCGGTGGTTTCGGCGAAATCGCCGTTGCAATCATCGGTGCAGCGGCTATGGACGTCCGGCTTTCGGGCGTCGGCCATTCGGTCGGACCCGGACGGGCGCGTAGCTCAGTGGTAGAGCACACCCTTCACACGGGTGGGGTCGCAGGTTCAATCCCTGCCGCGCCCACCATGGCCCGATCGGACAGCGCGGAAACGAAACCGCACCTGACCGGACCATTCATCGCCTATTCAATGCCTTTGCATTAGAGAGACGGCCATGATCCGCACCCTGACCTTCTCGCTCATCTCCGCCCTGCTGCTATCTGCGGGTGTCCCCGCGGCCGCGCGCGGCAATCGCGATCAGGATAATTTGCGCGAGGCGGCTGCGCAGGGGCAGGTTATTCCCCTTAACCGGCTGATTGCCGATGTGCGTTCGCGCGCGCCCTATAGCGACATGACCTATCTGGGCGGGCCGCAGTTCGATGCGGGCCGCATGATCTATGCCCTGAAATTCATGGACGGCAGTCAGGTTGTCGTCGTGTATGTCGATGCCCGCACCGGCCGGATTGTCGCCCGTAAACCCTGAAATTCTGAAATCGCCGACGATCATCGCAACGACATTTTGCGATGATCGTTCGGACTTGATACACAGTCCAAACATGCGGCCGGTTCCACCGGTCAGCAAAGGAAAGGCGTCCGAATGCGGATCTTGATTGTCGAAGACGAACCCACCCTTGGCCCGCAGCTGAAAGCGACGCTGGAAGGCGCAGGCTATGCCGTCGATCTGGCGACCGATGGCGAGGATGGTCATTTCCTTGGCTCGACCGAAAACTATGACGCCGCAATCCTCGATCTCGGGCTGCCGGAGATTGACGGGCTGACGGTGCTCGACCGCTGGCGCCGCGAAAAGCGCAATTTCCCGGTCCTCGTTCTCACCGCGCGCGACAGCTGGTCGGACAAGGTTGCGGGGCTTGACGCCGGGGCCGACGATTATCTGGCCAAGCCGTTCCAGACCGAGGAACTGATCGCCCGCCTGCGCGCGCTGATCCGCCGCGCCGCGGGCAATGCGTCGAGCGAATTGACCGCTGGCCAGGTGCGCCTCGACACACGCTCGGGCCGTGTGACGCTCGCTGGTGAAGCGGTGAAACTGACCGCGCAGGAATATAAGCTGCTGTCCTATCTGCTCCACCACAAGGGCAAGGTCGTGTCGCGCACCGAACTGATCGAGCATATCTACGATCAGGATTTCGATCGCGATTCGAACACGATTGAAGTGTTCGTGACGCGGATCCGCAAAAAACTGGGCGCTGACATCATCACGACGATCCGCGGCCTCGGCTACCAGCTCGACGATCCGCAATAAATTATGGCCGAGGCCGACGTCGCCCCGGCGGTTACACGAGAAGCGGACGCGGCGGCAAAACCGGCCGCGCTGACCAGCCGTATTACCGGCTCGCTGGCGCGGCGCATGATCGCGATCGCCGCGCTGTGGATTTCGGTGCTGCTGATCGGCGGCGGTTTTGCGCTCGACCGGGTGCTGACCGGGGCGATCACGCGCAATTTTGATTCCAGCCTCGAATATGTGCTGATCGCTATGATCCGCTCGTCCGAAATCGGGCCTGACGGCGAGGTACGGCTGGTCGAACCGCTCGGCGACCAGCGGTTCCTTGAGCCCTACAGCGGGCTCTATTGGCAGATCAGCGGCGGCACGCAGGAACCCTATCGCTCGCGCTCGCTGTGGGAACGGTCGCTGAAAGCGCCGACGCCGCATATCGACGACCAGATCCATATTTACGACAGCAACCAGTTTCCCGAAGAGGAGCTGCGCGTGCTCGAACGCAATGTCATCCTTCCGGGCAGCAAGGTCAGCTGGCGTTACCAGATCGCGCAGTCGCGCGAGGCGCTCGACACACAGGTGGGCGCGGTGCGCGCGACGCTGATCCCCAGCCTGGCGCTGCTCGGCCTGGGCCTCCTGATCCTGGCCGCACTCCAGACCTTTTACGGACTGTGGCCACTGCGCCATATCCGCCGTGCGATTGCGGCGATGCGTGGCGGGCAGAACCGGCGCGTCGATGCGCCGCTGCCGCTGGAAGTGCAGCCGATGGTCGACGAGCTCAACGCGCTGCTCGCGCACAATGAAAAGCAGGCTGAGGAGGCGCGGCTGCATGCCGGCAATCTCGCGCATGCGCTGAAAACCCCGCTGACCGTGCTGCTCAACAGCGCGACCAGCCAGACGTCGGAACTGGCCGATACCGTGCGGCGTGAGGCGGCGACGATGCAGCGGCAGGTCGAGCACCATCTCGCCCGCGCCCGCGCCGTCGGGCGGCGCGGTGCGGCGCAGGCGCGCGCCAATGTGCGAGAAAGCGTCGACAGCGTGACGCGCGCGGTGGCGCTGCTCTATCCCAAGGCGCGGCTCGACGCGGCGGGCGACAAGCAATTGGTCGCGCGTGTCGAGCGCCAGGATCTCGACGAACTGGTCGGCAATCTGCTCGAAAACGCCGCCAAATATGGCGGCGGCAGCGTCTTTGTTACCATCCAGCGCGACGGCGCGATGGCCGAGATCCTGGTCGAAGATGACGGGGCCGGAATTTCACCCGCCGATCGAACGCGCATCTTTGATCGCGGAGTGCGGCTCGACAGCGGCAAGCCGGGCACCGGTCTGGGTCTCGCGATTGTCCGCGACGTGGCCGAAATCTATGGTGGCAGCATCGCGCTCGAGGAGAGCGAGGATATGGGCGGCCTGCTCGTGCGGCTGCGGCTGCCCGCAGGCTAGAGCCCAAAAAGTCCCGGCCGAAAGGGTGCTCCGCATCGGTTCGCCGCACAATCGGCCCATATTGTCCGCGTAACCGACGCTCCTGTCTTGCCGGACGTAAGCACTTGCCAGAAGGGGCGACGGGAACTCGCGGGGGCGGCTCACTGAAGGAGTAGGGTCATGCTTACCGTTTCCAAACGACCAAAAACATTGTTGCTGCTGGCCATGCTTGCCGGAACCGCGCCCGTCGGCCTCGCTGCGCAGTCGCAGGAACCGCCGCAGGAAACATCCGATGGCGGCGAAGTGATGACGACCGTCTATGGCACACTACCGTCGCCCGATCAGATGACCAAGGGTCCGGACGTCGAAGGCATCATCGCCGCGCGCAGCGACGGGCGGATGCAGGTCCGGACCGCCGATGGCAATAATACCAGCATCGCGATTGCCGATTATACCAAGATCAAGTCGAAGGGCGGCTTCCTCGGCCTCAACAGCGACAAGCTGGCGGCGGATTCGCTGCTCAACGGCCTGCCCGTCACCGTCGAGACGCTGCAGTGGGACGGCGGCCTCGTCGCGAGCCAGGTCGATCTGAAGAGCAAGGATCTGCGGACCGCATCGATGATCCGTACCGGCACCGACCAGCGCTTTGCCGAACAGACCGCGGCGACCGAAGCCCTGCGCAGCCGCGTCGGCGACATCGATCAATATAATGTCAAAGGCACGATCAACGTGAACTTCGACACCGGAAAGGCCGTGCTGTCGGCTCAGGCGAAAGCCGATCTCTGCACCGCGGCCACCCAGGCCGAGGCGATGGACAACGCCCTGCTGCTGGTCGTCGGCTATACCGATTCCACCGGCAGCGAGGAAATCAATCAGGAGCTGAGCGAAAAGCGCGCTGGCCGTGTCGTCAATCATCTTCAGCAGGCCTGCCGCTGGAAACCCTATCGCATGCTGAGCCCCACCGGGATGGCCGAAGCCGATCCGGCGGCGGACAATACCACCCCCGAAGGCAAAGCACAGAACCGCCGCGTCGCGGTGAACATCCTGGTCAGCAAGGGACTGGACGGTTTGTAATGGACGCGGGGTGGGCTTGGCTCACCCCTCGTTTTTCCGACCGGCATCGCCTGCTGGCAGCGTTCAAACCCCGCCGTCGCGCACCTGCTGGTGATGCCGGATCACCTCTTCGATAATGAAGCGCAGGAATTTTTCGCTGAATTCGGGATCGAAATCGGCGTCGCGCGCCAGGTCGCGCAGCCGCTCTATCTGCCGCTCTTCGCGGCCCGCATCGGCTGGCGGCAGGCCCTCACGGGCTTTCAGCTCGCCGACCGCCTTGGTCACCTTGAATCGCTCCGCCAGCATATAGACGAGCGCCGCGTCGATATTGTCGATGCTCTGGCGGTAACGGCTCAGTTGGTCGTCCATGCACGGCTCCTTTTTTGCCCGGTCGGCTTGGCACCGCACAGGGGGCGCTGGCAAGCCGAAAGTCGTTGCAAAATAGCGGCCGCGCGGCCAAGGCTCGCCGCATCATGACTGCCGAAATCCACCAGCTCCACGGCGAACGGCCTCCCTCGCTCGACCCGATGATGGCGCTCGTCGCCGCCGATATGAACGAGGTCAATTCGGTCATTCTCGACCGCATGCAATCCGAAGTGCCGCTGATCCCCGAACTCGCCGGTCATCTGATCGCGGGCGGCGGCAAGCGGATGCGGCCGATGCTGACGCTCGCCTGCGGCAAGCTGCTCGACTATCCGGGGCGCCGCCACTGCAAGCTCGCCGCCGCGGTCGAATTCATCCACACTGCGACGCTGCTTCACGACGATGTCGTCGACAAATCGGACCTGCGCCGCGGTCGTAAGACCGCGAACCTGATCTGGGGCAACAGCGCGTCGGTGCTGGTCGGCGATTTCCTGTTCAGCCGCGCGTTCGAGGTGATGGTCGAGGACGGATCGCTCAAAGTGCTCAAGATCCTGTCGCGCGCCTCGGCGGTGATCGCGGAGGGCGAGGTCAACCAGCTGTCGGCGCAGCGCCGCATCGAAACGAGCGAAGACCAATATCTGGCGATCATCAACGCCAAGACCGCCGAGCTGTTCGCCGCGGCGTGCAAGATCGCCGCGGTGGTCGCCGAACGCGACGAGGCGACCGAAGCCGCGCTCGACGCTTATGGCCGCAACCTGGGCATTGCGTTCCAGCTCGTCGACGATGCCATCGATTATGTTTCGGACGCCGAAACGATGGGCAAGGGGGTCGGCGACGATTTCCGCGATGGCAAGGTCACGCTGCCCGTCATCCTCGCCTATGCGCGCGGCAGCGCCGAGGAGCGCGAGTTTTGGAAGCTCGCGATCACCGGCCATCGCACCGCGGACGAAGACCTGCTGCACGCCACCAGCCTGCTCCACAAGCATGGCACGATCGAAGACACGCTGGCGCGCGCGCGGCACTATGGCCAGCGCGCCGTCGATGCGATCGGCGGCTTTCGCGCCAGCCAGGCCAAGGCGGCGTTGACCGAAGCGGTCGCCTTCGCCATCGCGCGGGCTTATTGAGCCGCGCGTGATGGCAATGGGCATGGGTCCGGTTGCGGAAACACCCGACGCCTATATCGCCGCTCTTTTGGGCTGGCAGCGCGATAGTGCCGAAATGATGCGCGCTGCGATCATGGCCGCCGCGGATTTCAGCGAAACGATCAAATGGACCAACCTCGTCTTTATGGCGAACGGCCCGTGCATCCTGATCCGCGCCGAGGAACAGCGCGTCCTGCTCGGTTTCTGGCGCGGCAAGCGGCTGCGTGACCTTGAACCGCGGATCAAGGCGAGCGGCAAATATGAACTCGGCAATCTGGTGCTGACCGAAGCGACCGAGGTGACGGCGGAGCAGGTCACCCGGCTGGCGACCGAGGCGTATCGCCTCAACATCGCACTCGGCAATCCGGCGGCCAGCATCTGATGCAGCCGCTGCCGATCGATCAGGTACTGCCCGACATCATGGCGGCGCTGGTGCTCAAACCCAATGCCGTCGTTGTGGCACCGCCGGGCGCGGGCAAGACGACGCGCGTTGCGCCGGCACTGCTCGGCCAGCCGTGGTGTAGCGGCACCGTCTGGCTGCTCTCACCCCGCCGCCTCGCGGCGCGCGCCGCGGCGGAGCGGATTGCCGACGAGATGGGCGAGCCGGTCGGCGGCAAGGTCGGCTATGCGACGCGGCTCGACAGCAAGCAATCGGCAGCGACGCGGCTGCTGGTGATGACCCCGGGGCTGTTCCGCAACCGCATCCTCGCCGATCCCGAACTCACCGGCGTGTCGGCAGTGCTGTTCGACGAGCTCCACGAGCGCAGCCTCGACGGCGATTTCGCGCTCGCGCTGGCGATCGATGCCCAGCAAGGGCTGCGCGACGACCTGCGGCTGATCGCGATGTCGGCGACGCTCGACGGCGCGCGCTTTGGAGCGTTGCTCGGCAACGCGCCGGTGGTGCGCAGCGAGGGCAAGATTTTTCCGCTCGGCCTGCGCCATATCGGCCGCCGCGCCGAGGATCGGCTGGAGGCGAGCGTGCTGGTCGCGGTGCGGCAGGCGATGGCGGACGAGCCTGAAGGCGACATGCTGGCCTTCCTGCCCGGCGCCGCCGACATCGAGCGCGCCGCAGCGGCGGTTGAGGCATCGGGGTTGCCGCTCGTCGTCCACCGCCTCCACGGGCAGATCGATCCGGCGCTCCAGCGCAAGGCGCTCGTCCGCGATCCCGATGGCGGGCGCAAGCTGATCCTCGCGACGAGCATTGCCGAAACCAGCCTGACCATCGACGGGGTGCGGATCGTCATCGACGCCGGGCTGTCGCGCCGCCCGCGCTTCGACAAGGCGGCTGCGATCGCGCGGCTCGTCACCGAACGTGCCAGTCAGGCGTCGGCGACCCAGCGCGCCGGGCGCGCGGCGCGGCAGAGACCGGGGGTTGCGTACCGCCTGTGGGAGGCCGCCGCGACTGCGGGGATGCCGCCGTTCGATCCGCCTGAAATCCACGAAAACGACCTGATGCCCGTCGTGCTCGACTGCGCGAGCTGGGGCATCATTGATCCGCGCCAATTGGGCTGGCTCGATCCGCCATCACCCGCCGCGATTGCGGACGCGAAAGCACGCTTGCAGGCGATCGGTGCGCTGGGTGACGATGGGCGGATTACGGCGCACGGCAAGGCGCTCGCTGCGATTCCGCTGCCGGTGCCGCTTGCGCATATGCTGCTCGACGCGTCGCGCGCGGGGGAAGGGGAGCTGGCCGGACGCCTCGCAGTGCTGCTCACCGAGCCGGGGCTGGGCGGGCGCGGCGTCGATGTCGAGGCGCGGCTCGGGCGCTGGCGTGGGCAGCGCGGCGACCGCAGCGAAGGCGCGGTCCGGCTGGCACGGCGGCTCGCGAGCATCGGCGACAAGCTGGCGGCGGGGACCGACGACGTGGCGCCGCGCTCGATCGGCGGCTGGATCGCCACCGCCTGGCCCGATCGCGTCGCGCGCCAGCGGGCGGGGCAGCGCGGCGAATATCTCAGCGTCGGCGGCCGCGCCTATCGCATCGACCCGGTCGAACCGCTCGCGGGCAGCGAGTGGCTCGCGATTGCCGATGCGCAGGGTCACGCCGCCGGGGTCCGCATCCTCGCCGCCGCACCCATCGAGCAGGCCGAGGTCGAAGCGATCTTCGCCGACCGGATCGTCGCCCATGCTGCGAGCAGCTATGATGCCGCCAGCGACCGCGTCGATCATCGCCGCGAACGGCGGCTCGGCGCGATTGCGTTGACGAGCGGGCAGGCGGGGCGCAGCGACAATGTCGAGGAGGACATCGCACTGCGGCTGGCGGCGGTGCGCGACAAGGGGCTGGGGCTGATCGGCTGGGGACCGGCGGCGCAGGCGTTGCGCCAGCGGGCGTCCTTTGCGGGCATCGATACGCTGTCGACCGGGGCGCTCGCCGACAGCCTCGACATCTGGTTGCCGCCGCTGCTCGCGGGATGCCGCGGGCTGCGCGACATCGGCGACCGCAAGCTGACCGACGCGCTGATGGGACTCCTCGACTGGTCGGCACGCCAGTTGCTCGAAAAGCACGCGCCCGCCGATTATCTCACCCCGGTCGGCAGCCGTCATCCGATCGATTATGGCGCCGAAGGCGGGCCGACGGTCAGCGTGCGGGTGCAGGAGCTGTTCGGGCTGACGCGCCATCCGGTGATCGGCGATCCGCCGGTGCCGCTGGTGCTCGCGCTGACCTCACCCGCGCATCGGCCGATCCAGACGACGCGCGATCTCGTCAGCTTCTGGGGTGGCAGCTGGCACGATGTGGCGCGCGAGATGCGCGGACGCTACCCCAAGCACAGCTGGCCCGATGACCCCGCCAATGCGCGCCCGACCTTGATGACCAAGGCGGCGCAGGCGCGGCGCGACGGGGCATGACGTTGGGCCTTTTCGCGGGGCCAGCAAGCCGCTAAGGCACGGGGAGCCCAACCAACGCAGGACAGTCCCGATGAAAGCGCGCATCTTCCAGAAACCCAAAAATGCGATGCAGTCGGGGCGTGCCGGGACGCACCGCTGGGTGCTGGAATTTGCGCCTGCCGAAGCGCGCAAACCCGATCCGCTGATGGGCTGGGCGGGCAGCGGCGATACGCAGCGACAGATCCGGCTCGGCTTTGCGAACCAGGCCGAGGCGGTGGCCTATGCGGACCGCAACGGGATTGACGCCGAGGTGGTTTCGCCGCCGGTGCGGACGTTGAAGATTCAGGCTTACGCGGATAATTTCCGGTAAATTTTGTCCGTTCGTCATTGCGAGGAGCCGAAGGCGACGCGGCAATCCAAGGGCGGCTTAAACCAGCTCTGGATTGCTTCGCTTCGCTCGCAATGACGAGGTGGTTTACTCCGCGTCCGGCTGCAACAGCTTGTGCAGATGCACCACGACATATTTCATTTCGGCATCGTCGACCGTGCGCTGCGCCGCGGCGCGCCACGCTTTTTCCGCCGTCTTATAGTCCGGGAACAGTCCGACCATGTCGAGGTTGTGGAGATCGACAAAGTCGGTGCCTTGCGGGTCGCTGACGCGTCCGCCGAACACGAGATGCAATTTGCTCATGGCTGCTGTCCTTGCGGGTCGGGGAGAAGGCGCGGCCCCTAACAGCGCGGCGCCGCTACGGCAAGCCGGTCAATCGTCCTTGCGGCCCTTCGGCAGCAGCGACCCGAGCAGCGCGCCGATAGCGATTGCACCCGCGACCAGCGCCATTGGCTGCTTTTCGGCCGCGTCCTTCAGCTTGCTGTTCGCGCGCTTGGCCTGGACCTTGCCCTTTTCATACACTTCGCCAGCGGCCTCGCGGGCCACGCCTGCCTGTTCGCTGGCTTTGTGTGCGAAATCTTCGGTCGCGGCGCGCGCGCGGCCATAGCCGTCCTGGATCCGCGCCTTCGCCGCTTCGGCGGTCAGGCGCGCGTTTTCGGCGGTTTTCTCGGCAAGTTCACTCGCTTTGGCGCGCGCGTCGCTGGCGGTTTCACTGAACGGCTTCATCGTCATTCTCCACTGGTTCAATCGTTTCGCCGTCATCGGCGTATGTTTCGTCGGCGGTTGCGTTGGCGGGGTGCAGGCGATCGGTGATCGCGTTCGCCATATCCTGAATCTTGCGCGTCAGCCGCGGGGCATGGTCCTTGATCGGCTCGCGCAGCAGCCACGCCACCCCCACGACCGCGGCGAGGGCGATCGGCAGGCGGTTGCTGCGAAACTCGCGGCGCACCGCATGCGCAGCGTCATCGACTTTGGCATTGAGCCGATATTTGCCGCGATCGACCAGCGCCCCGGGCTTCAAAGCCGCCTTGGCGACGTCGAGGCGACGATGCAGCTCGGCGCGTTGCAGCATCGAGCGGCGCGCGGCGGCGATCAGGCGGTTACGCGTCCGCGCCATCGTCGATCCCTTCATTGGTCAGGTCGCTGCGAAAGGCAGTGCGAATGTCGCCATAGTGGCGATGCGCGCGCCACCCGGCGATCGCTGCAATCATCAGCAGCGCCGATACGACAACCAACGTCGCCAGCAGCGGTCCGATCTCGGGAGAGAGCGCCAGGATCGCGCCGAACGCCAGCGCCAGCAGCGCCACGCCCGCCGCGGTCGCGGCCACGCCGCCCCAGATCGCAGCGCGACTGGCGCCATGCAGCGCCAGTTCACCGCGAGCCTCTATCAGCGCGAATTCGGCCCGCGCCGTCGCCGACAGATTGTCGATGACATCGCCGACAATCTGTTCGAGCGGCACCGGCGGCGGCGCGACCGGCGGCCCATCGGGCGCATAGCCGTGACTTATGCCGTCAAAGCTGCGCTCGTCGGACATGGGCGGAGGGGTCGGATCTGCAGATGGCAAGACCTTGTCAATCGTTCGAGCCGCCCTTGAGCATGCGGGCGAGCACAAAGCCGATCACCGTGGCGGCGCCGACCGCGATCGCGGGGTTCTTCTTGACCATATCCTTGGTCGAAGCGGCGAGCTCGTCGAGATCCTTTTTGTCGAGCGTCGAGGCCAAGCCCGCGACGGTCGCTGCGGCCGAGCGGGCATAGTCGCCATACTGCTTGCCGAACTTGGTATCGACGGTCCCGGCGCTGTCTTCCAGCATCTTCGCGAGGTTGCCGACCGCATCGGCGGCCTTGCCCTTGCCCTTGGTCGCGGCGTCGCGTGCCTTGGCCGATGCCTGGTTGGCGAGCGTCGTCGCTTCACCCTTCAGCGAGGCGGCTTTTTTCGTCGCTTCCGACTTGATGGTGTCGCGCGTCGCGACCAGCTGGTCGCGGATCGGATGATCCTTGGCAGCCTTCACGGTCGCGGGCTTGCGCGCCGGGGCAGCCTTGGTGGCGCCAGCCTTTGCGGGTGCCTTGGGGCGCGGGGCGGCGGTTTTGGTCGTCGCGGGAGTAGCGGGCTTGGCCATGGCGTTGTCCTCTTCTTCTTTTGTCGGGCGCCGCATTGGCGAACATCCCTTTGGTCCTGCCTGAATATATAGCAAGAGCCGCCCATTGGTTCCATAGGCCAGCAAAATTCCTATGCATTATTGCGATTCCCGCGCCGCGCCGATAACAGGCGGGCGCCTTTCCCTACCGCCCTGCCGCCAGGGCTTTCAGCAGGACAAAATCCATGACCGCCATCATCGACATTCACGGCCGCGAAATTCTCGACAGCCGCGGCAATCCGACCGTCGAAGTCGATGTGCTGCTGGAGGACGGCAGCTTCGGCCGCGCCGCGGTTCCGTCGGGCGCCTCGACCGGCGCGCACGAAGCGGTCGAACTGCGCGACGGCGACAAGAGCCGCTACCTCGGCAAGGGCGTGATCAAGGCGGTCGCCGCGGTCAATGGCGACATCGCCGACGCGCTGATCGGTCTCGATGCCGAGGATCAGCGCGAACTCGACATGGCGATGATCGCCCTCGACGGCACGCCGAACAAGAGCCGCCTCGGCGCCAACGCGATCCTCGGCGTCAGCCTTGCCGCCGCCAAGGCCGCCGCCGACGCGCGCGGCCTGCCGCTCTATCGTTATGTTGGCGGCGTGTCGGCGCGTACCTTGCCGGTGCCGATGATGAATATCATCAACGGCGGTGAACATGCCGACAATCCGATCGACGTCCAAGAATTCATGATCATGCCCGTCGGCGCCGGCAGCATCGCCGAAGCCGTGCGCTGGGGCAGCGAGATTTTCCACACGCTGAAAAAAGGCCTGTCAGCCAAGGGGCTGGCGACCGCGGTCGGTGACGAAGGCGGATTCGCCCCGAACCTCGCGTCAACCCGCGCCGCGCTCGACTTCATCGCGGCCTCGGTCGATCAGGCGGGCTTCAAGCTTGGCACGGACGTCGTGCTCGCGCTCGATTGCGCCGCGACCGAATTCTTCAAGAACGGCAAATATGAAATCAGCGGCGAAGGCCTGTCGCTCAGCCCCGAGCAGATGGCCGAATATCTCGCCGCGCTCGTCAACGACTACCCGATCAAGTCGATCGAGGACGGGATGAGCGAAGATGATTTCACGGGCTGGAAGGCGCTGACCGATCTGGTCGGCGACAAATGCCAGCTCGTCGGCGACGACCTGTTCGTCACCAATCCGCTGCGCCTCGAACAGGGGATCAAGGACGGCCTCGCCAACTCGCTGCTCGTCAAGGTCAACCAGATCGGCACGCTGTCCGAAACGCTCGACGCGGTCGATATGGCGCACCGCGCGCGTTACACCGCGGTGATGTCGCACCGCTCGGGCGAGACCGAAGATTCGACGATCGCCGATCTCGCGGTCGCCACCAACTGCGGCCAGATCAAGACCGGCAGCCTCGCGCGTTCGGACCGGCTGGCGAAGTACAACCAGCTGATCCGTATCGAGGAAGAGCTGGGCGACATGGCGCGGTACCCGGGCGCGTCGATTTTCGGTTGAATCGAGAGGATAGGCTTCTTTTCCTCTCGTCATCCCGGCGAAGGCCGGGATCTCAACCTCGTGTGAAAAGGGAGCGGTGAGATCCCGGCCTTCGCCGGGATGACGATAATATGTGGTCAGCCGCCTTGACGCCATGAATCAACTCTGATTCAAGGGATGTAATGACCCAGCGCCACAAACTCCGCAAATCGATGAACCGCGCCGTCGGCCCCGCGGTCGCGGTGATCGCGGTGCTGGCGATGATCGGTTACATCATTCTGGGACCGACAGGGCTGTATGCGTGGGGCGATTACAGCCAGTCGGTCGAGAAGAAGCGGGTTGTGCTGAGCGAGCTGACCAAGAAGGAAGGCGAGCTTCAGAACCGCGTTAATCTGCTCGATCGTCGCAGCGTCGATCCCGATCTGGCTGAAGAATATGTGCGCGAAAAACTCGGCGCCTACCATCAGGATGAATATATCATTCCGATGGAGCCTGCGGCTAAATAAGCTTCCTGTCATCATTGCGAGCGCAGCGAAGCAATCCAGAGCCCGCGTAAACCGCTCTGGATTGCTTCGCTGCGCTCGCAATGACGGTTTATGACGCTGCCATGCTGCATTCGTAATCGCTATGTCCTTGCAGCCAAGGGGGCGTTGCCAAACCCGCGTTGCCGCTCCTATAGGGAGCCTTGCCGTAACGGCTAAATGCAAAGGAAACCTCCCTTGGCCAAAGCACCCGCGCGCGCAACCGCCGCGCCGAAAAAGACTGCCTCCACCCCAGCCGCCGCGAGCAATCGCGAGCAACCGCGCGATCCCGTGTCCTATGACGCGACGCCCGAGGAGCTGGAGAAATTCTACCGCGAAATGTTGCTGATCCGCCGTTTCGAGGAAAAGGCCGGGCAGCTGTACGGGCTAGGGCTGATCGGCGGTTTCTGCCATCTCTATATCGGCCAGGAAGCCGTCGCGGTCGGTCTGCAGTCGGCGCTCGACGGCGACAAGGACAGCGTCATCACCGGGTACCGCGACCATGGCCATATGCTCGCTTACGGGATCGACCCCAAAGTGATCATGGCCGAACTGACCGGCCGCGCTGCGGGTATCTCGCGCGGCAAGGGCGGATCGATGCACATGTTCAGCGTCGAGCATAAATTCTACGGCGGCCACGGTATTGTCGGGGCGCAGGTGTCGCTCGGTACGGGCCTCGCCTTTGCGCACAAGTACCGCGACGACGGCGGGGTCGCGATGTCCTATTTCGGCGACGGCGCGTCGAACCAGGGGCAGGTGTACGAAAGCTTCAATATGGCCGAGCTGTGGAAGCTGCCGATCATCTTCGTGATCGAGAACAACCAATATGCGATGGGCACGTCGGTCAACCGCTCGTCGGCCGAAGACCAGCTCTATCGCCGCGGCGAAAGCTTCCGCATCCCGGGCATGCAGGTCGATGGCATGGACGTGCTTGCGGTGCGCGGCGCCGCCGAAGCGGCGCTCGAATGGGTGCGCGCGGGCAAGGGGCCGGTGCTCATGGAGCTCAAAACCTATCGCTACCGCGGCCATTCGATGTCCGACCCGGCAAAATATCGCAGCCGCGAGGAAGTGCAGGCGGTGCGCGACAAATCCGACGCGCTCGAACATCTGAAAAAGGTGATGCTGGACGCGGGGATCACCGAAGAGAAATTCAAGGATATCGACAAGGAAATCCGCGCGATCGTTGCCGAGTCCGCCGACTTTGCCGAAAGCGCGCCCGAACCCGATCTTCCCGACCTTTATACCGACGTGCTGGTGGAGCAATATTGAGATGGCCATCGAATTGAAGATGCCGGCGCTGTCGCCGACGATGGAAGAAGGCACGCTCGCCAAATGGCTCGTCAAGGAAGGCGACACGGTCAAATCGGGCGACATCCTGGCCGAGATCGAAACCGACAAGGCGACGATGGAATTTGAAGCGATCGACGAAGGCACGATCGGCCAGATCCTGATCGCCGAGGGTACCGACAATGTGAAGGTCGGCACCGTGATCGCGACGATTATGGGTGAGGGGGAAGACGCTGCGGCCCCGGCGTCGGCGCCAGCGCCCGCACCGGCTGCCGAAGCGCCGAAGGCCGATACGCCCAAAGAGGACGCGCCGAAAAAAGCCGAAAGCGGCACCGAACAACTCGCCGTCAAGGCGAAGGCCGCGGTCGCTGACCCCGCCATTCCTGAAGGCACCGCGATGGTCCGCCTGACCGTCCGCGAAGCGCTGCGCGATGCGATGGCCGAGGAAATGCGCGCCGACGACCGGGTGTTCGTTATGGGCGAGGAAGTCGCCGAATATCAGGGCGCGTACAAGGTTACGCAGGGGCTGCTCGACGAATTCGGCGCGCGCCGCGTCATCGACACCCCGATCACCGAATATGGCTTTGCCGGCCTTGGCGCGGGGGCCGCGATGGGCGGGCTGAAGCCGGTCATCGAATTCATGACGTTCAACTTTGCGATGCAGGCGATCGACCACATCATCAACTCGGCGGCCAAGACCAACTATATGTCGGGCGGCCAGATGCGCTGTCCGATCGTGTTCCGCGGCCCCAACGGCGCCGCGTCGCGCGTCGGGGCGCAGCACAGCCAGAATTTCGCGCCCTGGTACGCCAGCGTCCCCGGCCTGATCGTGATCGCGCCCTATGACGCCGCCGACGCCAAGGGATTGCTGAAAGCCGCGATCCGCACCGAAGACCCCGTCGTCTTTCTCGAAAACGAACTGCTCTATGGCCGCAGCTTCGATGTCCCCGACCTGCCCGACCACGTCCTGCCGATCGGTCAGGCGCGGACCATGCGTCCGGGCAAAGACGTGACCGTCGTCAGCTATTCGATCGGCGTCGGGCTCGCGCTCGAAGCCGCCGACCAGCTGGCGGGCGAGGGCATCGACGCCGAGGTCATCGACCTGCGCACGCTGCGCCCGCTCGACACCGCGACGGTGCTGGCGAGCCTCAAGAAGACCAACCATCTTGTCATTGTCGAGGAAGGCTGGCCGACCTGCTCGATCGCCAGCGAACTCGCGATGGTCGCGATGGAGCAGGGTTTCGACGATCTCGACGCCCCGGTGATGCGCGTGTGCAACGAGGACGTGCCGCTGCCCTATGCCGCCAACCTCGAGAAAGCGGCGCTGATCGACGTGCCGCGCGTTGTGGCGGCGGTGAAGGCCGTCCGCAATCGCGGCTAATCTTCCTCGTCATTGCGAGGAGCGAAGCGACGAAGCAATCCAGAGTGGCGTAAACCGCTCTGGATTGCTTCGCTTCTCTCGCAATGACGATGGTGTAGTGATACCGCGCGGCGCATGAGCGCCAACCTCGAAGCTAGCCTTTACCCCGACGTCCGCGACCCGCGCGTGATGGTCGCCGTTCCGCGTGAACGCCGCGCGGCGTTCACGGCGCTATGGGCGTTCGCCGAGCGGCTCACCCAGCTACTGATCGACGCGCGCGAGCCGCTGATCGGACAGATCAAGCTGGCGTGGTGGCGCGACATGATGGTGATGCTCGCCCGCGATCCCGATGGCCTGCCCAAGGGCGAACCCTTGCTTGCTGAACTCACCGCGACATGGGCCGGGCAGGGCGGTCTCGATACACTCGTCGATGCAGCCGAGGCGATGCTGCTCGCCGACGACGACGCAGCGCGTCATGCCGCCGCCGCCGCATTCGGCGGTGTGCTGTTCGCGCTGTCGAGCGGACCGGCAAGCGGCGGCGCGCGCTGGGGGCTGCTGTGGGGCGCGGTGCTTCAGGAAAGCGGGGTCGAGGCGCAGTATCTGCTCGCCGCAGCCCGTAATCTTCCGCCGCCTGCGCGCGGATCGTTCAGCGGAAACAAGGCGCTACTGATGCTCGACCGCTGGGCAGGCGCCATTGCCCAAAACGGCGGCGAACGGCACTGGCGCAGCGAAGGATTGTTGCTGCTGCGCCTCGGGCTGATCGGCCGCTGACGACAAAAAACGCACCGGGGGTGGAAATGCGCCGCCCGAACATCTATCTTGTCCGGTACAAAATAGGGTCGCAGGGGACAGTATATGTTCAACGGGCTGATCGCCTATCTCGATTCGATCAAGGCGCGTGACCCCGCGCCGCGGTCGCGTTGGGAAATTCTACTCTACCCCGGCCTCGTCGCGGTGGGCATGCACCGCATCGCGCATTGGCTGTTCGAGGCGCGGATGTTCTTCCTCGCGCGCTTCGTCAATCATCTGTCGCGCTGGATGACCGCGATCGACATTCATCCCGGCGCCAGGATCGGTCGTCATTTGTTCATCGATCATGGCTTCACCGTCATCGGCGAAACCGCCGAAATCGGCGACAATGTCACCATCTATCAGTGCGTGACGCTGGGCGGCACCGATCCCGCCAATGGCATCGCGGGCAAGCGTCACCCGACGCTGGCCGATGACGTCATCGTCGGATCGGGCGCGCAAATCCTCGGCCCGATCACAGTCAATCCGCGCGCGCGCATCGGCGCCAATGCGGTGGTGACCAAGGATGTGCCCGAGGGTGCGGTGATGGTCGGCATCCCGGCCCGCTCGACCCTTGTCGATGCCGCCGAATATGCGCGCGAATTCGTCCCCTATGGTACGTGTAACGAGACGTTCGATCCCGCGACGCAAAGGGTCGAGCTGCTCCAGTGCCAGCTGGAGCAGATGCAGAAGCAGCTCGCCGCCTTGATCGCCGAACGTAACGCCGTGGACGAAGACGAAGCGCCGCGGCGCAAGGGGAGCCGGAAAAGCGCCTGATGGGTACGGTGACGCCCTTGCCGTTCGCGAACAGGGCCATATCGCAGCAGACCGGTTTCGAACGCCCCGAACTCATGCGCATCCTTGACCTCTACGGCCGGATGGTCGCGGCGGGCCATTGGCGCGACTATGCGATGGATTTCCACCGCGACGCCGCGATCTTCTCGGCCTTTCGCCGCGCCGCCGAGCGCCCCGAATATCGCATCGAAAAACGCCCCGCCTTGCGGAGCAGGCAAGGCATGTGGGCCTTGGTCTCCGAAGCCGGGGCGATTTTGAAGCGGGGGGACGAGCTGAGCAATGTGCTCGCCCCCGTCGAACGCAAGCTTATGAAGCTGGTATCGGACTGACCGTCCGCGTCGTCGCAGGCAGCTGGTTCGCCAGATTGTCGGGCAGCATACCCACCACCGCGCTTCGGGCATTCTGCCAGAAGGCCGAGAGCAGCAGCAGCGCCGAACCGATCACGAACGCCGTCAGCGCGACATTGAGTTCGACCGCACCAAAGGTGTTGAACAGCTGCGTCATCGCGAACAGCACATAGGCGAGCGCGGATACGAGCAAAGCCCGGCGGTCGATTGCCAGCGCGATCAGCCCGAACAGGATATAGACGCCGATCACCATCACCGCCGCGGCGCTGCCGATGTCGTCGCCGCGCGTGACGCCGAGCAGGTGGAAGATCGGATGCGCGATCATCGGCGCGGCGAGCAGGTGGAGCCAGAAGGCGACGTCGCTGCGCCGCGTCTGGCGCACCCGGTCGCTGCGGTCCCACCACATGGCGAGCGTAAACACGCCCAGCCCGGCGATCAAAACCAGAACCATCGGCAACGTGCCGTCGGGGTGCGGGATCCCGGTGATTGCCAGCACGGCGGCAACTGCGGTGGCGGCGAGCGCGGCCGTTCCCGCGGCGACGGTGATCGGCACCATGAAGCGCTTCCAATGGAGCCAGGTCGCGGCTGCTGTCACCAGCGCCATCGCACCGACGATGATCGCACCGACCGTTTCGCCCGGATCGTTGCCGAAAATGGTTTCGCCATGTTCGACGAGAAAGCCCACCATCGTCGCGAAGACACCGCCCGCAAAAGCAAGAACCAGCACGATGCTGGGCAGCGCCATGCGGCGTTTACGGGTGAAATATTCGGCGAGGAACCACGCCGATCCCGCGACGAAGGCGCCGCCGAGCGCGGTGTGGATCGATGCGCCGATCCAGCCGACCGCCATCAGCAGGATCACTGCGGCGATGCTGACGAAAATATCGTTGAAACCGGTAATCAGGCGGAAGGATTCTTCATCCGCCGCGGGGGCCGAACGCGCCGACGCGATATGCGACCGGAATGCCATGGCGGCCTCCGGCGTCAAAACTTTCGCATCGACCGCAGCTTGCAGGTCGCTCTCACTATACATCGGGGTCGTCCTTATCAGATCGATCCCCTTGCCCCGCGCCGCTTGTAGCACGAGTGTATTAGTGATGCAATACGATAAATCAGGCGAAGATTTGCGCCGAGGTCAGCCGCTCGCCTTGCGCGCGCGTGATGCGGTCGACGATCCGCCAAGCGAGCGGATAGAGCGCGAGAGACAGCACCGAAGAAAATGTTTCGGCTTCCAGCGCGGTTCGTGCATCGGCCGCATTGGCGGGGTCGAGGCCGAGGCGGAAAGCGAAGTAGGAAGCAATGCCGGTGAGAACCCAAAGGCCCCACCAGTAAACGAGCAAGGGTTCGCCGCGATCAAGGTCGCGTCCGCCGCCGTGGCTCGCGTTCCAGATCTGGCGCATCGCATCAAAGGGTTTGTACAGATTGGCGATGGGTACCAAATGCCACCCGACCGCCCAGCCCGGGGTATAGCGAAACCCCGGCACCATCGCTGCGTCCACATTGGCGGCCGCGCGATATATCCACATCCCGAAGATGACATAGGTGGCGACGAGCAACAGCCAGTTGGCGAGCAGGACGCCAGCGTACAGGCCGTCGGGGCTGGTCACATCACCGGCATTGTCGAGGCTGATCCACCCTTGAAGTTCGCCAATCTCGCCGATCAGCATCAGGACGACTAACGCCAGACCTCCGACCAGCATCGCTTTGACGACCTTTGCCCGTCGTTGCAGCAAGTCGATGCCGTCGCCGAGAGTCATCTCCGCCATGTCATTTCCCCCGCATGGAACGGCCGCCTCGGAGGTCCCATGCGGGGAATGTGTATCAGCCTCACCCCAGCGCCATCAACGCCTTCATGACATTCATCGACTGCTCGCTGCCCGACTGCGGCACGATCTCGCCCGTCCGGTCGATGATCTTGTCCCACGCCGCGGCGACACCCTCGGGGGTGCGTTCGCCTTCGGGCAGCGCGACGCCGGGGGTCATGGTGACATAGGCGGCGTGGTACGCGCCCGCACCGGCGCCGATGATCATGTTGGTGGGGGCATCCTCGCTCACCAGATAGAGCGCGGCGGGGACGACATTCTCCGGCGTGAACTTCTCGAACAGTTCGGCGGGGAAGATGTCCTCGGTCATCCGCGTACCCGCGACCGGCGCGATCGTGTTGCAACGGATGTTGTACTTCGCGCCCTCAAGGTGGAGCGTCTTGGTCAGCCCCGCGAGGCCAAGCTTTGCGGCGCCATAATTGGCCTGGCCGAAATTGCCGTACAGGCCGGTCGACGACGCCGTCATCAGGATGCGGCCATAGGCCTGCTCGCGCATCATGTCCCAGCACGCCTTGGTGACATTGGCGCTGCCGCTGACATGCACCTTCAACACCAGGTCGAAATCCTCGGGGGTCATCTTGGCAAAGCTCTTGTCGCGCAGGATGCCGGCATTGTTGATCAGGACATGGACGCCGCCCCATGCTTCCTTGGTCTTGGCGACCATTTCGACCATCTGGTCATATTCGGTGACGCTGCCGCCGTTCGACATCGCGGTGCCGCCGAATGCCTCGATTTCCTCGACCACCTGCAATGCCGCGTCCGAATGGCCGGTGCCGTCGCGCGATCCGCCCAGATCGTTGACGACAACCTTGGCGCCGCGGCGCGCGAGTTCGAGCGCATAGGCGCGGCCCAGCCCGCCGCCGGCGCCGGTGACAATGGCAACACGCCCGTCAAATTTGATCGTCATGATGGTCTCCCGAATGGGGCCGCCCCCGGAAAGGTTGCCCGAAAAAACTGACACGTCCTTAGCCGTTCACCTGCCTCTGGCAAGAGGGGAGCGAAAAGCGCCCGATGAAACAAAAATGTCATGGTAATGACGTGCGTCTGTCATTTACTCGTCATAACAGCGCCACCAGATTGTCACCTTTCGCAACGGAGCAAATCCCTCATGCGCCATGCCCTGACTGCCGCCCTGCTGGCGACGTCGATGTTCTGCCTGCCCACCGCCGCGCGCGCGCAGGCGATGACGTCCGAGGAGGCGGCGCAGTTGCGCGCGGAGCTGGCGGCGCTGAAGGCGCAGGTGCAGACGCTCGAAACCCGGCTCGATGCCGCGACCGCGCAGCCGACACCTGCGCCGGCGCCGACGCCCGTGCCGTCGCCCGGGCCGTCGTCAGTGACCGCCAAGCCCGCGACCGAGATCAGCTGGAAGGGTGCCCCCGAAATCAAGACTGCCGACGGCTGGAGCTTCAAGCCGCGCGGCCGCGTCCAGCTCGATATTGCCGGGGTCAATACGCCCGCCGGGGTGACCGGGGTGCGCGGCGGGACCGCCACCGAATTTCGCCGCGTCTATCTGGGCGTCGACGGCAAGATCCCGGGCGGCATTGCCTACCGCGTCGAGGCCGACATTGCGAACAGCGAGGTCGAGCTGACCGACATCTATATGAGCTATGGCACCGGGCCGCTGACGGTGACAGCGGGCCAGATCAAACCCTTCTGGGGGCTCGACGACATGACGAGCGACCTGTTCACCAGCTTCATGGAGCGTGCTGCGTTCGTCCAGGCGTTCGGGTTCGAACGCCGCGTCGGGCTGTCGGCGCAATATAAGGGCAAGGCGCTGCTGCTGCAGGGCGGGGTGTTCGGCGACAACGCCCGCGACCTGCTCAGCGATAGCAACCACAGCCTCAGCATCGACGGGCGCGCGGTGTGGATGCCGAAACTCGGCAACACCCAGCTGCACCTCGGTGCCTCGGGCCATTGGCGCGATCCCAATGATCCCGCCGCCACGGTCCGCTATCGCGCGCGGCCGTTTGCCCACACGACCGACGTGCGGCTGGTGGATACCGGCCTGCTCGACGTCGCGAGTGAACGCGGCGTGGGCGTCGAGGGGGCGCTGCTCGCCGGACCGCTCCACGTCGCGGGCGAGGGCTATTGGCAGACGCTGAAACGCAGCACCGCTGCCGACCCGACCTTTTTCGGCGGCTATGCCGAGGTTGGCATGGTGCTGACCCGCGGCGATGCGCGCGGGTACAAGGACGGCGCGTTCGACCGGCTGAAACCGTCGAAACCGATCACCGCGGGCGGCATCGGCGCGATCGAAGTCAACGCGCGCTACGATCATCTCGATCTCAACGACGGCGCGATTATCGGCGGGCGGCAACAGGCGGCGTTGATCGGGCTGGTGTGGGCGCCGATCGATTACATCCGCATCACCGCGAATTACGGCAAGCTGTGGATCGACGATGCCCGCATCGCGACGGCGACGGGGGATCGCAATTATACGGCGGATACGTTTGGGCTGCGAACGCAGATCGATTTCTGATCCGGAAGGCCGGATCGGGTTTGGGGGCTGAGGAAGCCGATCCTCCCCGGCACGGGGAGGGGAACCAGCGAAGCTGGTGGAGGGGTACAGGCGGTTTGCCTTGCCGCTGAGGAAGTCGGCCTCCAGCGGGCTCCTGGAAAAGGTTTGCCCTGTCAGCTCGGCGCTGCGTAAACCGCCTGTGCCCCTCCACCACCCTTCGGGTGGTCCCCCTCCCCCGTTGGGGGAGGATCGCTGACGGCCGCAAATGGTCGTTAGCCGAAACCCGATCGGATCAGACGCTTTTCCCCGAATCCAGCGCATATCCCGCCGACCGCACGGTGCGGATGATGTCCGTGGTCCCCGGCAGGTTGATCGCCTTGCGCAGCCGCCGGATATGCACGTCGACCGTCCGCAATTCGATGTCGCTGTCCTGGCCCCACACGCTGTCGAGCAATTGCCCGCGCGAAAACACGCGGCCCGGATGCTCCATGAAATGGCGCAGCAGGCGGAATTCGGTCGGCCCCATCGCGACCGTCTGGCCGTTACGGATCACCTTGTGCGCGACCGAATCCAGCTCGATGTCGGCATAGGTCAGCAGCTCGCCTGCCAGCGCCGGGCGCAGGCGGCGGAGGACCGCCGACACGCGCGCGACCAATTCGCGCGGGCTGAACGGCTTGGTGACATAATCGTCGGCGCCGGTTTCCAGCCCGCGGATGCGGTCCTCTTCCTCGCCGCGCGCGGTCAGCATGATGATCGGCACATTCGCCGATTTGGGGTTGCGGCGCAGGCGGCGGCACACTTCGATGCCGGGCAGGCTTTCGATCATCCAGTCGAGCAGGACGATGTCGGGGACGCGCTCCTCGACCAGCACCAGCGCCTGTTCGCCGTCGGGCGTTTGCCGGACCGAAAAACCCTCGCGTGCGAAATGCCAGACGATGAGTTCGGCGATTGCCTCGTCATCCTCGATCAGCAGCAGGTCGGGTTGCGGCATCAGCCTTGCTCCTGCTCCGCGGCGCCATCTTCGGGTTGCTCGCCGCGCTCGCGCTCCTCCATATGTTCGCCGGTGACGACATAATAGACCATCTCGGCGATGTTGGTCGCATGGTCGCCCATCCGTTCGAGGTTCTTGGCGACGAACAGCAGGTGCGCGCTTTCCGAAATATATTTCGGATTTTCCATCATGAAGGTGACGAGGGTGCGAAAGATGCTGTTGTAGAAATCGTCGACATTCTTGTCGCGGACGGTCACCCGCACCGCGAGTTCGGCGTCGCGCGCCGCAAAGCTGTCGAGCGCATCATGGATCAGCTCGGCGACGATCGACGACATCGACATCAGCAGCGGGATCGCCTCGATCGACCGCGTCTGGTCCATCAGCGCGACGCGCTTGGCGATATTCTTGGCATAATCGCCGATGCGTTCGACGACCGAGACGATCTTCAATGCCGCGATCATCTCGCGCAGGTCGTCGGCCATCGGCGCGCGCAGCGCAATCGTCTGCACCGCCAGCTGTTCGACTTCGCTTTCCAGCGCGTCGATCTTCTTGTCGTCGCGCACGACCTGCGCCGCGAGATCGAGGTCGCCCTTGTTGAGCGCCGTCATCGCCTGGAGCAGCGCCTGTTCGGCGCGGCCGCCCATCTCGCTGATCAGCCCGCGCAGGCGGTTCAGGTCTTCGTCGAAAGCCTTGACGGTGTGATCGTTGACTACTGCCATCGTTCTTGTCCTTTTGCGCCGCAACTTAACCGTAGCGGCCGGTGATATAGTCTTTGGTGCGTTCCTGCTTCGGGTTGGTGAAGATGTCGGTGGTCTTGCCATATTCGACCAGCGTCCCGAGGTGGAAAAAGGCGGTGCGCTGCGACACGCGGGCCGCCTGCTGCATATTGTGCGTGACGATCACGATCGCGAATTTGCCGCGCAATTCGTGGATCAGCTCCTCGATCTTGGCGGTCGCGATCGGGTCGAGCGCCGAGCAGGGCTCGTCCATCAAAATGACTTCGGGATCGACCGCGATCGCGCGCGCGATACACAGGCGCTGCTGCTGTCCGCCCGACAGCGCGGTGCCGCTTTCGAGCAGCCGGTCCTTGACCTCGTCCCACAGCCCGGCGCGGACCAGCGCGCGTTCGACGACGACATCCAGGTCGGCTTTCGACGGCGCGAGGCCGTGGATGCGCGGACCGTAGCCGACATTGTCATAGATCGACTTGGGGAAGGGATTGGGTTTCTGGAACACCATCCCGACGCGGGCGCGCAGCTGCACCACGTCCATCGACGGCGCGTAAATATCCTCGCCGTCGAGTTCGATCCGGCCCGTCACCTTCGCGCTCGCGACGGTGTCGTTCATCCGGTTCAGCGAGCGCAGGAAGGTCGACTTGCCGCAGCCTGACGGGCCGATGAAGGCGGTGACCAGGTCGGTGCCGACGTCGATCGACACATTATTGATCGCCTGTTTGTCGCCGTAAAAGACGTTGACGCCTTCGGCCTTCATCTTGGGGTCGGCGATAGTGAGATCGTCGTTTGTCATGGTTGAGGGGGTCATGATCACCAGCGTTGTTCGAATTTGTTGCGAAGATAGATCGCAAAGGCGTTCATCGACAGCAGCACGACAAGCAGCACGATGATCGCGGCGGAGGTTTTCTCGACAAAGCCCCGGTCGACTTCGTCCGACCAGAGGAAGATCTGCATCGGCAGCACCGTCGACGGCGAACAGATACCGCCCGGCACGTCGCCGATAAAGGCGCGCATCCCGATCAAGAGCAGCGGCGCAGTCTCGCCCAGCGCGCGCGCCATGCCGATGATCGTACCGGTCAGGATGCCGGGGAGGGCGAGCGGCAGGACGTGGTGGAACACCACCTGCACCGGGCTGGCGCCGACGCCCAATGCCGCGTCGCGGATCGACGGCGGTACCGATTTGATCGCGTTGCGGCTGGCGATGACGATCACCGGCATCGTCATCAGCGCCAACGTAAGCCCGCCGACCAGCGGGCTCGCCTGACAGATGCCGAACCAGTTGATGAACACCGCCAGCGCCAGCAGGCCAAAGATGATCGACGGCACCGCCGCCAGATTGTTGATCGACACTTCGATCAGGTCGGTCCAGCGGTTCTTCGCCGCATATTCTTCCAGATACAGCGCCGCGAGCACCCCGGTGGGAAAGGCGATCAGGAACGCGATGAAGATCGTCAGCAGCGACCCTTTCAGCGCGCCCCAGATCCCCGCCACAGCGGGATCGGTCGCATCGGCATTCTTGAAGAATGGCCAGTGGATGCCGGTCGACAGCTTGCCGGCCTGCTCCAGCGCCGCAACCTTCGCCCCCAACGCGCCCTTGGCGCCGTCCTTCGCCGCCATATCGACCGCGCTCGCGGTCGGCAGTTCGAACACCGTCTTGCCGTCGAGCAGCGCGGGATCGTCCTTGATCGCGCTGCGCACTTCCTTCCACGCATTTTCGGAAATCAGCGCCGACCCGCCGTCGCCCAGCGCCTCGTCGGCGGCAAAGGCGACGATGTCGGCCAGCCCCGCGCTCGCGATCACCTGATCGGCGTCGGCATCGCTCAGCCGTGCCTTGTCGATCGTCAGCGGCATCGCCTTGAAATCGATCGGCACCGCGACATTTGTATAGGTAAAGCCGCGCGCGCCGTTGCCGACCATCACGAACAGCAGGAACGCCAGGAACGCGCCCGACAGCAACACCGCGCCCAGCCCGATGTACTTGAAGCGGCGTTCGGCGGCGTAGCGGCCCGCGATGCGTTTCTGCATCGCCGCGCCTTTCCAGTCGGTGGGGTTGGTGTGCCTATTCATAAGCTTCGCGATACTTCTTCACGATCCGCAGCGCGGCGATGTTGAGCAGCAGGGTGACGATGAACAGCACCAGCCCCAGCGCAAAGGCGGCGAGCGTTTTCGCGCTGTCGAATTCCTGGTCGCCGGTCAGCAGTTTGACGATCTGCGCGGTCACCGTGGTGACACTGGCGAACGGGTTGGCGGTCAGGTTCGCCGACAGGCCGGCGGCCATCACCACGATCATCGTCTCACCGATCGCGCGGCTGACCGCGAGCAGGATGCCGCCCATTACGCCGGGCAATGCCGCGGGGATCAGCACTTGGCGGATCGTCTCGTTCGGGGTCGCGCCCAGCGCCAGCGATCCGTCGCGCATCGCCTGCGGCACCGCGTTGATGCTGTCGTCGGCCATCGACGACACGAACGGGATGATCATCACCCCCATCACGATGCCCGCCGCCAGCGCGCTTTCGGTCGAGGCGTTCGGCACCCCGATCATCACCGCAAATTCGCGCAGGGCAGGAGCCACCGTCAGCGCGGCGAAATAGCCATATACGACGGTCGGCACCCCCGCCAAAATCTCCAGGATCGGCTTGACCCAGCGGCGCACGACCGGCGCGGCATATTGGGTCAGGTACACCGCGGTCATCATGCCAATGGGAATGGCGACAATCATCGCAATGATCGCGCCGATCAGCACCGTGCCCCAGAACAAGGGGATGCCGCCAAATGTATCGTCAACCGGCGCGCCGCTGGTCGGCGCCCAGTTGGTCCCGAACAGCAGCTCGGCAGGCGACACCAACTGGAAAAAGCGGATCGATTCGAACAGCAGCGACAACACGATGCCGAACGTCGTCAAAATCGCGACGAGCGAGGCCAGCAGCAACAGCGCCATGACGATCCGCTCGACCCGCGTTCGCGCCCGGAAATCGGGTTTGATGCGGGTGAAGGCGTAAACCCCGCCCGCCAGCGCCAGCGCCAGCATCGCCGCAATCCCGATCCACGCAAATTGATGCGCCGCATCGGCATAGGGCTGGACCAGCGGCGCCGCGGCGGGCAGGCGCACGCGCTCCTGCTGCCCCAGCGCGACATTACGCGCATCGGACAGGATCGCCCCGCGCTCGAACCCGAACGACGGCAGCGACTGTGCCGCGTCGCTCGCCAGCACCTGATTGGTGATCAGCCCCGGCGATACCGACGACCACACCGCCAGAAACAGCGCGGCGGGGGCGAACAGCCACAGCGCGACATACCAGCCATGATATTGCGGCCGCGAATGCAGCTTGGTTCCAGACCGCCCGGCGAGCAGGTTCGACCGCTGCCGACCGGCAATCCAGCCGATCAGCGCGAGGCCGGCGATCAGGAGCAAAAGGGCGGCGGCGTTGAAGGTCACTTGGTCCTCATCAAACCATTCCCGTCATTGCGAGCGTAGCGAAGCAATCTCCAGCTGGCATCCTGCGGTGCCGATGGCTGGGGATTGCCGCGTCGCTACGCTCCTCGCAATGACGACCAAGAAAAAACCGGTGACCGGTGCGGGCCGAAACCGGCCCCGGTCACCAGCGGGGGGAAACTTACTTCAGCACCGAACCATCCAGCACGGTCATGCCCTTGCCATTGGCCGCCGCGGTCGCCGCGATGTCCTTCGGCGACACGATCAGGCCCTTGGCGTTCAGGTAACCGCCTTCGCCCGCGCCCTTCAGGAACTCTGCGACAAATTCGGCCAGCCCCGGGACGACGCCGACATGCGCCTTCTTGATATAGATGAACAGCGGACGCGAACCCGGATAGCTGCCGTCGGCGATCGCCGCATAGGTTGGCGACACGCCCTGAACCGGCACCGCCTTGATCTTGTCCTTGTTCGCATCGAGATACGAAAAGCCGAATATGCCCAGGCTGGTCGGGTTCTTGTCGAGCTTCGAGATGATCAGGTTATCATTCTCGCCCTGCTCGACATAGAAGGGTGCACCGCGCAGCGCGGTGCACACGGCTTCATGCTTGTCCTTGTCGCTGTCCTTCAGCGCCTTCATCTCGGCATTGGCGTCGCAACCGCGGCCCAGGATCAGCTCCTTGAACGCATCATAAGTACCGCTGGTCGACGGCGGCCCGAACACCGAAATGGCGACCGCGGGCAGCGCCGGGTTGACGTCGGCCCACGTCTTGGCGGTGTTGGGCTTGCCATAGGGGTTCGCGGCCAAAGCCTTATAGACATCTTCTTCGGTCAGCTTGAAACCGGGGCCGCGCGTCGCTTCGCCCAGCGCGATGCCGTCGATGCCGATCTGGACTTCGACGATGTCCGTCACGCCATTCTTGGCGCAGGTGTCGAATTCCTTCTTCTTGATCCGGCGCGATGCGTTGGCGATGTCGGGGGTGTCGCCGCCGACGCCCGAGCAGAACCGCTCGAAACCGCCGCCGGTACCGGTGCTGTCGATCTTCGGCGTCTTGTTGCCCGTCGCTTCGGCGAACTTCTCACCGACCGCGGTCGCAAAGGGATAGACGGTCGACGATCCAACCGCGCTGATATAATCGCGCGCGCCGCCACCCGACGAAGCCTGATCCTGACAAGCGGAAAGCGCCAGCGCGCACGTCGCGGCACCAGCGATCAGAGCGAATTTCTGCAGCATGGAATATCCTGTGGTGGGGGTCGTTACCGAACCAAGCCACCACCCCCGCGGCGACTCGCTGAGGGCCATTTGGGGGTTTTGTGTGACGTGTTTGTGACACGGAGTGTCATGGAAGTGTCATGCACGAGCGGTGATTAAATCATTCAAATCGGGAGAGCTTGTTAAGCTATTTGCAATGATTCAAGATGTTTTCCATTTTTTATCAATGACTTCCGTCAGCGCGTCCAATATTGACATATAGGATATTAATGCCCATATAATCCGCAACTCAAAAGGAAACCGGTCAATCTGGATTCTATCTGGATTGCTTTGGGCTCCCGGTGGTCCCTTGGAACAGCCGTGAGGTGTAGGCCAAGGGGGCGCGGTACATGCCTCTAGCGCAGGTTTTTACTAACCGCCTTCACTGAAGGCGGACATTATACAATCCTATCACATGGCGTTATGTTGAGATGTTTCGATAGCGGATTGGACTTTTCTCCGGTCAGGACGTCGTCGAAGATTTCTTTTATGGGATCGCCGGTTTCTCGGCACACGTCAAAATGCTCACCCAGTGAGCGCCTCACCCCAAAAATATAGTTTGCATTTAGGATATGAAATTTGTCCTCTCGGCTTTTCGCGCCGAGATAGGCGGACTCATGAATCCTATCTTTTTGAAACCCTATATTCTCTCTAAGAATATACGCACCACGCATATATTTCTTCTCTGGATTTGTGAAATCCACATTGAAGTATTTGCTATGGAAATAGTCCACAATGCTTTGAGCGTCTGCCGGACGCGATTGAATTTCAGATATTAAACTGTCGGAGCACTTTCTCCAAAAATTTATGTCAGGGAGCAATATCGCTCTTTTATTTTTTGGAGCATTTAGAATGGCTTGCTTTAGCGCTGTTTTTGCTTTGAGTGCCTCAGTCGCATCGTTTACAGCATTATCCCAATTCGTTGATCTAATAACGAACGCGCGGCCCAACTTTTCGGTCAGCGATGGCGCTAATGCATCGGAAGCCAATATCGCAACGAAAGTCGGTGCGCGTCGAACGCAGGCCCTTTCGGCGTTAGGAGAGGGGAGGCAATTTGACCGAGCCCACCTCGTAGCATCTAGTTGACACGAGCGAGTTTCATCGCAAAAATTCACTAGGGTCAGGACTCATTGATCAGAGCCAGAAGATGACTGTAGCGGCGAGGGCTACGGCGGAGAAGAAGGCCTTCGGGCACCGATCGTAGCGTGTCGCGACGCGCCGCCAGTCCTTGAGACGACCG
>JAESGH010000308.1_pt1 | contig 56389 bp, 53 predicted proteins | sample 9269641 | NCBI WGS metagenome assembly JAESGH01 (sample SAMN14515345, study PRJNA621665) | algae metagenome | isolation source: Phormidium tanganyikae FI6-MK23 and co-occurring heterotrophs from granitic... | place: USA: Fort Irwin, California | collected 1998-05-24 | reverse complement strand
AGCGTTTCACTACTCTTGTCGCGATGTCGTACGACCCCTCATCCGTCTCGGCTTCGCCGAGCCACCTTCTCCCGCAAGGGGAGAAGGGAAGTCCCTCCCAGATTCCCGTTCACCCAATTCCCTAAAAACCGTCGAAAATCGCGGGCGTCCCTGCTAGGACGGCGCCGCAACAGGGTTTTTGTAAAGTGCCGGCCATGCGCTCAAAGCTGGAGACCGTGATCGCGCCGTTCGAGCGCGAGGGCTTTTCGCGCGCCGAGCCGGCGATCCTGCAGCCGGTCGAGCCCTTTCTCGATCTCTCCGGCGAGGATATCCGCCGCCGCATCTTCCTGACGCAGGACGATGACGGCCGCGAATGGTGCCTGCGGCCGGAATACACCATCCCCGTTGCGCTGGCGCATATCGCCGCCCATGCCGGTGAGCCGGCGTCCTATGCCTATGCCGGCCCGGTCTTCCGCATGCGCGGCGCGAACGAACCGAGCGAATTCGCACAGGCCGGCCTTGAATCCTTCGGCCGCACGGATTTTGCTGCCGCCGACGCCGAGATCATGGCGCTGACCGTTGAAGCCGCCGCGGCCCTCGGCCTGACCCGGCCGCGTCTGCTGATGGGCGACGTCGCGCTGCTCACCGCGCTGCTCGACCGGCTCGGCGTGCCGCAGGCCGCTCGCCGCCGGCTGATGCGTGCTGTCGCGCAGGGCAAGGGCGCCGACGCCGTCGCTGCGCTCGAGCCGCCGCTGAACGAAGTCGAGCATGCTCATGCCGGGCTGCTCAAGGCGCTGGAAGGGCAGGACCCCAAGGCGGCGCGCGCCTTCGTCGAGGACGTGCTGTCGATTGCCGGTATCTCGACCGTCGGAGGCCGTTCGGCCGGTGACATCGCCGAGCGCTTCCTGGCGCGGGCGGCAGAGCGCGACAACCCCGTCAATGCCGAGGCGAGCGGCGTGATCGCCCATGCGTTGGCGATCGCCGGCGATCCCGATGGCGCGTCCGCCGCCCTGCGCAAGCTTGCCGGCGAGGCCGGACTCGACCTCTCCGCCGCGCTCGACGCCTTCGACGAGCGCACCGGCTTTCTCGCCGCGCGCGGCGTCGATGTCGCCAACATTTCCTTCTCGGCGGGCTTTGCCCGCAATCTCGACTACTACACCGGCTTCATCTTCGAACTGCACGATCCGGCTCGGCCGGACCTGAAGCCGATCGCCGGTGGCGGCCGCTATGACGGTGTGCTGCAGCGTCTGGGTGCGCCTGCGCCGGTGCCGGCCGTCGGCGCCTCGCTCTGGCTCGATCGTCTCGCGGGAGGCAAGGCATGAGCGGGACGATGACGCAGAATTCGACCACCGACGCGCCGCTGGTCCTCGCTGTGCCCTCGAAGGGGCGGCTGCAGGAGAACGCCACCGCCTTCTTCGGCCGTGCCGGCCTCTCCTTCGTGCAGGCGCGTGGCCAGCGCGAATATCGCGGCCAGATCGCCGGACTCGGCGGAGCCGAGGTCGCCTATCTCTCGGCCTCCGAGATCGTCGCCCAGCTTTCCTCTGGCGCTGCCCATCTCGGCATCACCGGCGAGGATCTGGTGCGCGAGCAGGTCGCCGATGCCGATGCGAGCATGGTGCTGCTGGCGCCGCTCGGCTTCGGCCAGGCCAATGTCGTCGTCGCCGTGCCGCAGGCCTGGATCGATGTCCGCACCATGGCCGATCTCGACGACGTCGCCGCGACCATGCGCGCCCGCACCGGCCGCAAGCTGCGCGTCGCCACCAAATATGTGAACCTGACCCGCCGCTTCTTCGCCAATCACGGCCTCGCCGATTACCGCATCGTCGAGAGCCTCGGCGCGACCGAGGGCGCCCCGGCCGCCGGTACCGCCGAGATCGTCGTCGACATCACCACCACCGGCGCGACGCTCTCGGCGAATGCGCTGAAAGTGCTCGATGACGGCGTGATCCTGGCCTCGGAGGCCAATCTCGTCGCTTCTGTGCGCGCGCCCTGGGGCCCGCAGGCGCGGGAGGCCGCGGCCGCCATCCTGTCGCGCATCGCGGCGGAGGAGGAGGCGCGCTCGCTGCGCGAGGTCCGCGCCGTGCTCAACGCCGTCTCGCCGCAGCGGCTCGGTGAGATCGCCCATCGGCTCGGTGCGCGCCTGCCCTTCGGCGCGGCCGGCAGCGACGGCGTCGTCACCCTGCATTGCCCGCGCAAGGCGGTGTTCCCGCTGGTCGAGGAACTGGGCAAGGCCGGGGCCGACGACATCACCGTGCGCACGCTCGACTATGTCTTCCGTCGCTCCAATCCGCTGATCGAGCGGCTGCTGGCGCGGATCTGACGCGCTTTCCGCCCGGCTGGAATCAGCCGAGCGGACAGAATTCGCGCAACTCAAGAAGTCGAACATGTCCTTATCGCAAAAGTGGCGCCCTCTTTTGCGGGACATGTTCTGACGCCGGATTCCCGACGCAATGTCGGGGTAACCAGCCCATGTGAGGCGATTTCGGTGCAAGTCGCACCAAGAGTGGTGCGATCGAGGCTTGCGCTCGCCACCGTGATCGGTGCAGTGGAAAGCGTCGGGTTCTCCTACGGGCCGTCGCGCTCTTTCCAATCGGGGTCTGGACCAGTTGAATACGCAGTCGCGCCTTGGCCTCCTGGCCGCCCTCGTTCTCTCGGTGTCGCCCTTGCTGGTGAGCGATGCGCTCGCCCAGAGCCGTCAGCGGATGCCTCCGCGCGGTGAGCAGCCGGGCGGGGAGGCTCCGCCGCCGAAGCAGGAGAAGAATTTCCCGCTCGACGCTTCCTGGACGGCGATCCAGATGAACGGCAAGCCGATCACCGGCTACCGCGCGACGCTGAAGGTCGATTCCAACCTGCGCGGCACGGGCTTCGGCGGCTGCAACACCTTCTCGGCCTCTGCCTATCCGCTGCGTCAGCAGGCCTTCGCCGTCGGCCCGATCGCGGTGACCAAGATGGCCTGCGACAAGGGCGCCTCGGATTTCGAGCGCGGCTATCTGATGGCGCTGCGCACCGCCCGGCAATGGGACATGGTCGAAGGCCGTCTCGTCATCAAGACGGGCTCCGGCGAAATCCGCTTCGACCGCGGAATCTGACGGGCGGCGCTCTTCCTTCTCCCCTTGCGGGAGAAGGTGGCGCGCAGCGCCGGATGAGGGGTCGCACAGGTCTTGAAAGCTTGAATGTCGGGCGCGTCGCTAACGATCGGTGTCGCGTGACCCCTCACCCTAACCCTCTCCCGCAAGGGGAGAGGGGACAGGTCGCGCCTACCCCGCCTCCGCCATGGCCTTCGCCTTCGGGCTGCAGGTGCCGTCGGCGTTCTTCTCCATCGTGACCAGCTGGTCGTGCATCTCGCGCAGTGTCGAGCGATGGCCGATCGAGATGATGCTGGTCTGCGGCAGCTCGCGCCGGATCACCGCATAGATCTCGCCTTCCAGCTTTTCGTCGAGCGAGGCGGTCGCCTCGTCGAGGAAGAGCCAGTCCGGCTTGGTCAGCAGGGCGCGAGCCACGGCAAGCCGCTGCTGCTCGCCGCCGGAGAGGCGCTGGCCCCAGAGATCGACCTCGTCGAGCCGATCGGCGAGATGGCTCAGCTTGACCTTCTCCATCGCCGCGTGGATCTCGGCGTCGCTGAAGGCGTCGGGCTCGGCCGGATAGGCCAGGGCGGCGCGCAGCGAGCCCTGCGGCAAATAGGGCCGCTGCGGCAGCACCAGCATGCGCTGTCCTTCCGGCGTCGCGACCTTGCCCTCCCCGAACGGCCAGATGCCGGCGAGCGCCCGGAACAAGGTCGACTTGCCCGAGCCCGAAGGGCCCATGACCAGCGTCGACTGCCCGGCGGGCAGCGTCAGGTTGGAGGCCTGCACGATCGGCTGCCCGTTCGGCAGGTTGAGCGCGAGCGTCTCGATCGTCGCGTCCTTCACCGGCTGCTCGACGATGTCAATCGCTGCGCCTTCGCCACCGGCGCCCTGCGCGTCCGCCTTGACGATCGCCTGTTCGAAGGTGGTCAGGCGATTGATCGAGGCGAGATAGGAGGCGATCGACTGGTAGCTGTTGATGAAGAACGACATCGCCGTCTCGACCCGGCCGAAGGCCGAGGCGACCTGCGTCAGCACGCCGAAGGCGATCTGCCCGCCGAAATAGTAGGGCGCGAGCAGGACGTAAGGGATGACGACGTTGGCCTGGTTGTAGGACAGGGTGAAGGTCGTCAGTTTCAGCTTGCGCCAGAGCAGGCGGTAGAAGTTGTCGACGATGCCGCCGAAGGTCTCGCCGAGATGGCGGCGCTCCGCGGTCTCGCCGCGCATCAGCGCGATCTGCTCGGAATATTCGCGCAGGCGGGCGAGGGCGAAGCGGAAGTTCGCCTCGCGCCGCTCCTGCTCGAACTCCAGCGAGATCAGCGGCTTGCCGATCAGGTGGGTGACCCAGGTCGCGATCGCGGCATAGATCAGCGTCGCCCAGAAGATGAAGCCGGGAATGACGATGTCGGTGCCCGGCACCGTGATGGCGACCGGAATCGACCACAGCACGATCGAGAACGACACCAGCGTCGAAACCTGGGTGATCAGCGTCAGCGAGAAGCTGTAGGTCTGGTTCAGGAAGGAGCGGGTGTCCTCCGAGATGCGCTGGTCCGGGTTGTCGGCCGTGCCGGCGAGCGAGATGCGGTAATGGTTGCCGTTGCCGAGCCAGCGCTTGTTGTATTCGGCCGCCATCCATTCGCGCCAGCGGATCAGCAGCACCGATTGCGCGACCGTCTCGATCAGGTAGCTGATCACCGAGATCGACGCCCAGACGCAGAAGACGTTGATGAGCTGCTCCCAGAAGACCGGCGCGTTCTTCTCCTGCAGGGCGTTGTTGAAGTCGCGGTAGAAGAAGTTGATGCGCAGCGAGATGCCGACCTGCGCCTGGTTGAGCACGATCAGGAAGACCACCAGCGCGACGGCGAAGGTGCCGAGCCGCATGCGGTAGCGGCCGAACGGTCCGAGATTGGCGATCTGCGGCTCGGATGACTCGAAATAGGGCGAGGCGATGCGGGCGATGCGCTGCACGACCGGTACGAAGGAGACCAGATAGATTAGGATGCCGAAGACGGCGACCGTCGTAGCGAGGCTGGCCGGCGGCGCGACCGCCTGCCAGGCGGTGGGCCAAAGCCCGATTTGGGCCATCAGCGTCCCGGCGCCGAAGAGGACGTACTCCGTACCGAAGATGCCGGAGAAGATCTTCAGGAAGAACGGGATGGTCGTCGCGCGGAAGGTGGCGAAGGCGAGCAATACGCCGACGACGCCAAGGCCGAGGATGCTGGCGCTGCCGCTTTGCTGGCTGACGACGAGCGCGATCACGGCAAGCGCAGCGATGGCGAAACTCAACAGGCGCATGGCGTCGTCCTTGTCGGGGAATCAGCGCGGGAGCCGCGCTGCGTAGGAGAGAGCGTTGTAGAGCAGCCCTGCGCACAAAAAAGGCCCGGCTCAAGGCCGGGCCGCGCTTTTTCAGCGTTTTGTGATGACCTCAGTCCTTGTCGACCGAATAGGCGCCGGCGCCGGCCGCGAACAGCACCAGGAAACCGCCCGCCACGGCGAGGTTCTTCATGAACAGCAATTGCTGCATCGGCTGCGCCCAGTTCATGTGGAACAGCACCGAGGCGGCGATGGTGAAGGCGAACAAGGCGAGGGCCGTGAGGCGGGTCTTGTAGCCGACCACGATCATCAGGCCGCCGATCAGCTCGACGATGATCACCAGCGGCAGCAGGATGCCGGGCACGCCGGCCGAGCCCATATAGGCTTGCGTTCCAGCATAGCCGTTGATCTTGGACCAGCCGCCGAGCACGAACATCAGGGCGAGCAGGATACGGCCGACCAGCTTGGCGGCATCGCCCAGGGCAGGGTTGTTCATCGAAGGACCCCCGAAAGCAGAGCGCGGCAGGATGCCGCACCTGTCGCGATCTAGGGCCTACAACCAAAGTCGACGCAAGCGCGGGGCATCACATGCCTGTGCAAAGCCGGCTCTCTTTACGCCGCAGCCCGCTTGATTGTCTGCTCGGAAGCACGTGCTTCGCCAATTGCTTCGGCAATCGAGGCGCGGACCGCCTCCCAGCTCAGCGAGAAGACGTGGAAGCCCTGGTCGGAGATGCGCTCCTCCGAAAAGTCCTTCATCACCCGCTGGATCAGCAGGTTGAGGTCGGCGCGACACTTGTGCAGGGTCGCGAGATCGCTGGCCTCCTGCGCCCGTGAGGAGATGTCGATCAGCTTGTCATTATAGGCGCTGACCCGGACCTTGCGGCGATTGCGAATCTGCAGCCGCAGCATCATCAGGCCGGAATAGGCGATCGTCAGCATCGAGATCATGAAGGTGATCTCGTCGCGATAGCGCACCAGCAGGAACGGCCTGGCGCCGTCGTAATAAGCCTTTGCACCGGCATGAATTGCCAGGGACGGGCCATTCTGCATCGGTCTGGCGATGCCCGCCGCGAGCGGCGTCCGGAAGGCGAGCCGCAACTGTTCGTCGAACAGGATGCGTGTCAGTTCCTCCACCGCGGAGTCCGGCACCTTGGCGCCGGCAACGAGATTGATGCCGATCGCCAGCGTCGGCGTGTCCTGCTCGGGGACGGGGGGATATCCCTGGTAGGTCCCCTGGCTGATCGTGCTTTCGGTTACGTACGGCTTCACCAGCCTGATTGCCGAGGCCTGCTCGACCGGCACGAAGAAAACACTGTCCCCACGCTGCTGCAGGCGTCGCATCAGGTCGACGGTCGCAGGATCGCGCAAGGCCCGGACGAAGGCGATCGCGTCGATGTCGCCGCGCTCCAACGCCGCAAAATTGTCGTTCACCGGTCCCGCGCTGATCTGAATTTCGGACAAGGGCAGGTCGTGGTGCTGTGCCAGGGCGAAGAAGTTCTGGTTTCCTGACGTACCCTCCGGCGGCAAGGCGAGGCGTTTGCCGACGAGGTCTCGCAAGTTCCGGATACCGGACGAGCGGCGCGTGATCAGCTGAAAGTGCTCGCGTGCCACGACCGCGACTGCCCTCACATTCGGGGCGGTCATGATGTCGGCCTGGACAGAGGCGAGAGCCGCCTTGCCGTCGGCAACCAGGCGCGCATTCGTCGCCGAGCCATCCGTGTGGACGATTTCGAGGCGGATGGTCTTCGACTGGCTGGCGACGAGATCGCGAACCTCGCCCATCAACTGATCGACATTGCCGCCCTTGCCGCCGACCGCGACCGACAGGGTCGTAGGCGGGCTGTCCCGGAAAGAGTACCAGCCACTGGCCAGTGCCCCTGCCACCGCCAGGAGCGCGATCGCGGCGTAGACGCCGCCAATCACGACAGATCGCCGAACCATCAATGATCTCCGCTCCGCCCGCTCAGCGGGTTTGGCCTCGTGGTCGCGCGCGCTGGCGAATGGCCGTTCCGACTCGCGGGGAGCTGGATAGTCGTGCGGTGCCCACAGTTGGGAGAACGTTGCGACAGCTGGCAAGATTATCCGGGCTCTTGCCGCCAAGATCTTGCGTGGTGTGACGAAAAAGGCCCGGCTTGCGCCGGGCCTTCCGTATCAATCGAGCTGGAGAGCTCGGACTTCTTATCAGAAGTCCATGCCGCCCATGCCGCCGCCGCCCATCGGGGGCATCGGGGCGTCCTTCTTCGGCGACTCGGCGATCATCGCCTCGGTGGTGATCAGCAGGCCAGCGATCGAAGCCGCGTCCTGGATCGCCGTGCGCACGACCTTGGTCGGGTCGATGATGCCGGCCTTGACCAGGTCGCCGTACTCGCCGGTCTGGGCGTTGTAGCCCCAGGCGTAGTCCTTCGACTCCAGCAGCTTGCCGATCACGACCGCGCCGTCATCGCCGGCGTTGTCGACGATCTGGCGGGCCGGGGCCGCGATCGCCTTGCGGACGATCTCGACGCCGGTCTTCTGGTCGTCGTTCTGGGTCTTGATCGACTTGACCGAGTTCAGGGCGCGCAGCAGGGCGACGCCGCCGCCCGGCAGGATGCCTTCTTCCACCGCAGCGCGGGTGGCGTTCAGGGCATCGTCAACGCGATCCTTCTTCTCCTTGACCTCGACCTCGGTCGCGCCGCCGACGCGGATGACCGCGACGCCGCCGGCGAGCTTGGCCAGACGCTCCTGGAGCTTCTCACGGTCGTAGTCCGAGGTGGTCTCCTCGATCTGCGCCTTGATCTGCGCGACGCGGCCCTCGATGTCCTTCTTCTTGCCGGCGCCGTCGATGATCGTGGTGTTCTCCTTCTCGATGCGCACCTTCTTGGCGCGGCCGAGCATGTTAAGCGTCACGGTCTCGAGCTTGATGCCGAGGTCTTCCGAGATCATCTGGCCGGCGGTCAGGATCGAGATGTCCTCGAGCATGGCCTTGCGGCGGTCACCGAAGCCCGGAGCCTTGACGGCCGCGACCTTCAGGCCGCCGCGGAGCTTGTTGACGACGAGCGTGGCGAGAGCCTCGCCCTCGACGTCCTCGGCGATGATCAGGAGCGGCTTGCCGGTCTGCACGACGGCCTCGAGGATCGGCAGCATCGCCTGGAGCGACGACAGCTTCTTCTCGAAGATGAGGATGTAGGGGTCCTCGAGCTCGGCGACCATCTTCTCGGCGTTGGTGATGAAGTACGGCGAGAGATAGCCACGGTCGAACTGCATGCCCTCGACGACGTCGAGCTCGGTGTCGGCGGTCTTGGCTTCCTCGACGGTGATGACACCCTCGTTGCCGACCTTCTGCATGGCGGTCGAGATCATCTTGCCGACCGACTCGTCGCCGTTGGCCGAGATGGTGCCGACCTGCGCGACTTCCGCGTTCGAGGTGACCTTCTTGGAGTTCTTCTTGAGGTCGGCGACGATGGCCTCGACGGCCAGGTCGATGCCGCGCTTCAGGTCCATCGGGTTCATGCCGGCCGCAACCGACTTGGCGCCTTCACGGACGATCGCCTGGGCGAGCACGGTGGCGGTGGTGGTGCCGTCGCCGGCATGGTCGTTCTGGCGCGAAGCGACTTCGCGGACCATCTGAGCGCCCATGTTCTCGAACTTGTCGGCGAGCTCGATCTCCTTGGCGACGGTGACGCCGTCCTTGGTGATGCGCGGGGCGCCGAACGACTTCTCGATCACGACGTTGCGGCCCTTCGGACCCAGCGTGACCTTCACGGCATTGGCGAGGATGTCCACGCCGCGCAGCATCTTGTCGCGGGCGTCGGTGGAAAAGCGAACTTCTTTGGCAGCCATGAGACTACTCCTGATTGGACTCTACGGAAGGGTGGTCGTCAGGCTGCTCAGCCGACGATGCCCATGATGTCGGATTCCTTCATGATCAGGAGATCCTGGCCGTCGATCTTGACCTCGGTGCCGCTCCACTTGCCGAAGAGGACGCGATCGCCCTTCTTGACATCGAGCGCGACCAGCTTGCCGGCGTCGTCGCGGGCGCCGGCGCCGACGGCGACGACTTCACCCTCTTGGGGCTTTTCCTTGGCGGTGTCGGGGATGATGATGCCACCCTTGGTCTTCTCTTCGCCATCAAGGCGACGGACCACAACGCGGTCATGCAGCGGACGGAACTTCATGGTTCTGTCTTCCTCTCGGATCGTATTCTGGACGGGCTCGTGGGCGGCCCGTGAATGGGGTCTGTTAGCAGTCTCACCAAGTGAGTGCTAACGGACGTCGCGGAGATAGGCCTGGGGTCAGCAGGAGTCAAGGAATCCGCTGCGCGAAAGGTGAACGCGACCAGCGGTCGCCCATCTGCGCTGCTGCGGCGGCACATTAAACCGGCTATCGTGGCGAGATGACGACGCCGGTAGCCGACCTCAAGCTCGACGACATCGCCCGCTCCTGCGTGGTGCTGCATGTGCGCATGACGGCACGAGCCGTGACCCGCGCTTATGACGAGGCGATGCGGCCGAGCGGCCTGAAGATCACCCAGTTCGTGCTGCTCTCGGCGCTCTCGACCGGCGCCTGGCGCTCGGTCACCGAGCTCGCCGACCGTTTCGCGCTGGAGCGGACCTCGCTGACGCGCAATCTGCAGCTGCTCGCCGCCGAGAGGCTGATCGAGCCTGTCGACTGCAAGGGCAGGGCGCTGACCTATGCCGTCACGGAGAAGGGACGAGCCGCGATCGAGGCGGCGATCCCCTACTGGCGCGCGGCGCAGGACAGAATCGAGGGCGGGCTCGGCCAGGAGCGCTGGAGCGAGACGCGTGACAATCTGAAAGCGATCCGGCGGGCGGCAAGGCAGGCCGGCTAGTACCGTCATTGCGAGGAGCAAAGCGACGAAGCAATCCAGGGGCGGCCGGGTGCAATGGCAAGTCCTCCTGGATTGCTTCGCTCCGCTCGCAATGACGGGTTGAGCGCTTGACCGCGACGCGCAGCCATCTCTATCGTGCATCTACACGATAGAGATGGAGTCGTCGCATGCCCCGCCAGGTCGGAGTCGTCAGCCGTGATGTCCTGCTCGCGGAGGACGGCGCATCCTTCCTGCGCGGGATCGTCGAGGGCCGCCACCCCGGCCCGCCCTTCGCCGACGCCATGGATTTCGACATCGCCGAAGTCGAGGAGGGCAGGGTGGTCTTCGTCGGCACGCCCTCGCCACGCTTCTTCAACCCGCTCGGCACGATCCATGGCGGCTGGATCGCGACGATCCTCGATTCCGCCATGGCCTGCGCCGTGCATTCGACGCTGCGGGTCGGCGAGGGCTACACCACGCTGGAGATGAAGCTGAACTATGTCCGCCCGGTCATGCCCGGCAACGGGCCGGTGCGCTGCGAGGGTAAGCTGATCCATCGCGGCGGCTCGGTCGCGACCAGCGAGGGCAGGCTGGTCGACGCGCAGGGCAAGCTGCTGGCGCACGGCACCGAGACCTGCATGATCTTCGGCGGCAAGCGCTGACGCTGCTCAGGCGCCGCGATAGGCGCCCGGACTCTCGCCCATCACCCGCCTGAAGCGCCGGTTGAAGGTCGAGAGATCGCCGAAGCCGCAATCGAAGGCGATGCCGGCGACCGGCTGGTCGGTCCGGCGCAACAGCAATGCCGCCCGGTGCAGGCGGGTGCGCAGCACATATTGATGCGGCGTCATCCCGACCAGCAGACGAAACGTCCGCAGGAAATGATAGGGGCTCATCGCCGCCTGCCGCGCCAGAGCGTCGAGCGAGAGCGCGTCCTCGCAATGCGCCTCGATATGGCGCAGCGCCCGCGTGATCCGGCGTTGGTCGCGGGCGCTGGGCATCTGAGCCGCAGGCTTTGCGCCCGACAGCACGCTCGCCACCGCTCCAGCGAGACGCACCGCGGTCTCCCCGAGCCTTTCGGGGTCGTCCGCAGCGATCTCCGCCGTCGCAACGAGCTTGGCGAGCTCGGGCAGTGGCGGCAAATGCGCGCGCGCGAAATCCGCTCGCCGAGCGCCCGGTACGGCCGCGACGACGCCTTCGAGCCAGGCCGGCTCGAACTGGAATGCGAGACAGCGGTCGCCGGCCGCATGCTCATGGCCGCATTCGAAGCAGGCGCCGCGATTGCCGAGCAGCAGCGAGCCCGGCGCCAGCACGGCGCTGCCTTGCGTCGAGCGATAACGGAACGAGCCGCTGCGGACGATGGCGATGCAGTGCTGCGGGTGCTCCTCCTGGTAGGCCCGGTCGTCCGGGCCGGCCGTGCAGACGATGTCGCTGACCCGCCAGCCGAGGCCTGACGCGAGGATATGTGCGGTGGCGGTCATGTCAGCGAGTTTAGCAGTTTTTCCCAAGCGCGGCCCGAGGCTCCGGGTCTAGCTGGGCGCCAATCTGATCCAGACGGAGCCCGATCATGACAGCAGCGCCATCGACGCTGGCCGATGTCCTTATCGCCGAGGGGCCGGCGCCCGAACTCGCCGACAAGCTCGCCCTCTATGGCCAGTTCGTCGGCGCCTGGACCATGGATGCGATTGTTCATACCGACGACGGCCAGCGCCATGAGGCCAAAGGCGAGATCCATTTCGGCTGGGTCCTCGGCGGCCGCGCCGTGCAGGATGTCTGGAACTTGCCGGGCTTCTTCCACGGCACGACGTTGCGTGTCTACGACCCCGGGCAAGACGCCTGGCACATCCGCTGGAACGACCCGCTCAAACAGTACTACACCCACCAGATCGGCCGCGCCGAAGGCGGGGATATCGTCCAGCACGGCAAGCTCGATGACGGCACGGCGATCCGCTGGCGCTTCACCGAGATCACTCCGGACTCGTTCCACTGGATCGGCGACCGCTCGCGCGATGAGGGCGCGAGCTGGCAGATCCAGGCCGATTTCCGGGCCAAGCGCATCAAAGCCTGAAAAGGGAGGAAGCAAGCCGTGTTCGATCACGTTTCCATCGGCGTTCGCGAGATCGCCCGCAGCAAGCGCTTCTACGACGCGGCGCTCGGCGCACTCGGCCATGATTGCCTCAGTGCGGACGAAAACTCGCTCGGCTATGGCAAGGGGGGCGTCGGGCTCTGGATCGGTGCGGTCGCCGCGCCGGTGCCGCCGGATCGCGACTCCAACCTGCATTTCTGCTTCGTCGCGCCGACGCGCCAGAGCGTCGACGCCTTCCATGCTGCGGCGCTGGCGGCGGGCGGCACCGACAACGGCAAGCCTGGCCTACGTGAATCCTATGGCCCCGACTATTACGCCGCCTTCGTCGTCGATCCCGACGGCTACCGGCTGGAGGCCTATTGCAGCAAGCCAGCCTAAGGCCGTTGCGGCGGATTAATGCTCGGGCGGCAGGTCATGCGCTGCCCATTCGCTGCGCGGGATCGCTTCGCCGACGCGAAACTGGAAGCCGGCGACCTTGCCGTTCGCTGCCATCTCGCAGCGGAAGCGCAGGCCGTACCATTGCTTGCGGCTACGGAAGGCCGCGCCCTCCGCTTCCAGGGCGGTCTTCGTCAGCTTGACGCCAGCCAGGGCGAAGGCGACGACGCGGTCCGGCTCGAACTCCGCTTTCCAGGCATGAATCTGGCTCATCGCCTCGAGATTGCAGAGCTGCTCGACGCGTTCGCTCGCCTCGAGCGTCTTCAACGCCTCGCGCGCCTCACGGCTGCGCGGATTGGCCAGCACGCTTTCGGAATGCAGCGTCCGGGCCGTGATCATCGCCGGCGGCTCGGCGGGTGGCGGAACGGGCGGAGTGGCCGGCTTCTCCGCAGGCGGTGGAGCCGGGGCCGTTTGTGGAGGCGCTGCGATCTCGGCCGCTAGCGGAGGAGCGGGTGCCGGAGCAGGCGCTGGCGGTGCTGCAGCAGGCGTCAGCTCCTCGGGCCCGACCAGTTCGACCTCGACGCTCGTCTCGATCGCCGGCGTGAAGCTGCTGATCGTTCGGATGGCGAGCAGGAGACCCAGCAGAAGATGGAAGCAGAGCGCGGCGGGAAGGCCGGGTTCGCGCAGGACGCGAGCAGCGGTGCCGGAGCGCTGCATAGTGGGATCAATCAGCCTTGGAGCGGAAGCTGGGCATGCGCGGTCGGTCGCTTCCTCGTGGTCCTGCAGCGCAAAAGTCCGACCAACCGGGCGATTTTGCGGCAGGTCAGCGTCGGCTGACCGCGAAGGCGCCGGCGACGATCAGCACCGCACCTGCCAGAGTGGTCCATAGTGGCACTTCACCGAAGACGAACCAACCGAGCAGGCTCGCCCAGACCAGCGCCGTGTATTCGATCGGCGCCAGCCGCGAGGCCGGCGCGCGGGCGAAGGCCGAGGTCAGCGAGAGATGCCCGGCGACGCCGAGCGCGCCGGCGCAGAGATAGGCGAGGAGATCGCCACCGCTCATCGGCATGAAGACGTAGTAGGCCGGCCAGGCCAGGCAGAGCGCCGGCCCGGCATTCTGGAACAGCACGATGATCGCGGGATGCTCCTTCACCGCGATCCGGCGCAGCAGGATCAGGTTGAAAGCATAGGAGATCGCCGAGAACAATGCGGCGGCGACACCGAGTTCGGCGCCGGTGACGCCGCCCTGCAGGCGCGGCCAGACCATCACCAGCATGCCGGCGATGCCGAAGCCGAGCGCCTGCAGGATGCGCCCGTCGAGCCGTTCCTTCAGGATCAGCGCGCCGAGCAGGGCGACGAAGACCGGGGCGAGGAAGGAGAGCGTCAGCGCCTCGGCGAGCGGCAGCACCGAGACTGAATAGAAGAAGCTGCCGGCGGTCAGGATCACCACCGGCACGCGCAACGAATTGCCGATCAGGCTGGCGCGCGTCGGAAAGGCAGGGCGCAGGAACGCCAGCACCACGACTGCGCAGAGGCCGCCCATGGCAAAGCGCATGAATAGCGCCATCAGGAACGGATGCTGCTGCATCTGCGCCTTGATCACCGCCTCCATCGCGGTGAGCAGTGCGATGCCGAACGCGGCCCGCAGCGCGGTATTGGGGTTCATGGCCGCGCCGCAGCGAGCGGCTTGCGAAAATGGTATTCCCAGGTCGAGGAGATGTCGGCGAGGTAGCGCTCGCCCGGCCAGCGCACGAAACCGAGCTTCTCGTAGAAGCGATGGCCACGGGCGAACTTGCTGTCCGACCACAGCATCATCTCGCCATAGCCGCCGGCCTCTGCGAAGGCGAGCGTCCGGGCGAACAGCGCCTGCCCCAGGCCGCTGCCGCGCTGGCTCGGATCGGCATAGACCTTGAACAGCTCGACCGCGTTCTGGTCCGGCACCGGGACAACCGCGATCGAGCCGGCGATGCGCCCGTCCGGCCCGTCCGCGACCCAGAGCTTGCCGCCCTTCTGCGCGTAATAGCTGGCGGGATGGCGCAGCTCCGGGAACTCCGACCAGTCGAAGAAACAGTTCGGATATTCGGCGAAGGTCGCAGCGATCAGGGTGGCGAGCGGCTCCGAATCGGCGTCGGTGGCGTCGCGAAGGGCGGGCAAGGCGGTCATGAGCTACCGCTTAGGGCCAAGGCGGCGCACTGGAAAGATGGGCCGCTCGCGCTCCTGCCATGCTATCGCAGCAATGCGAGCGCGGCATCCGCGGTCAGCTTGAGCGCCGCGACCGCGAGCAGCAGATAGCAGGCGAAGAACAGCCGCTTCTGGTCGAGCCGCTCATGCAGCCAGCGCCCCAGCCAGACGCCGAGCGGCGCGGCCGGCAATAGCGCGAGCGCGGCCCACAGCGCCTGCGGCTGCTTCAGGCCGAGCGCGATATAGGGCGGCAGCTTCAGGAGGTTGCCGAGCATGAAGAAGGCGATGGTGGTGCCGACGAAGGCGGTCTTGGGGAGCCCGCGCGCCAGCAGGTACATCGCCACCGGCGGGCCGCCGGCATGGGCGACGAACGTGGTGAAACCCGAGGTGGTGCCCGCGAGCAACGCCAAGGGGGGCGACACCGGAAGCTTGCCCGCCGGCGCGGTCCGTCCGCGCAGGAACCAGTGCGCCGTGAAGGCGAGGGTGACGAGGCCGATGATCAGGGTAACGATGCGCGCGTCGACGATGAGGAAGACCGCATAGCCGATCGCGATGCCGGCGATCAGGCCAGGGATCAGCCAGGCAAGGTCCTTCTTCGACCAGGTCGAGACGCCGAAGCTGCCGATGGCGAAGAGGTCCATCGCCGCGACCAGCAGCGCCACCATGATCGCTGCCTGCAGGGGATCGACGACGAGCGCCAGCAGCGGCACGCCGAGAATGGCGAGCCCGCCGCCGAAGGCGCCCTTGCCGATGCCGACGAGCAGGGTCGTGGTCCAGCCGACAAGGTAGAACAGCGGATCGCTAGGCATCGGCTCGGCCTATCGTGACTGGATAGCGCGAGATCGAGCCAGTTTCCGCTTGGACATGCGCGGTTTGGCGGTTAGGCGGAATCAGCGCAGTCATGCGCGACCGGCGTCGAGCTGGCAGGCCCCTTCGCGATGGCGTCATGACCGTTCTCCTGCCCTTCGTGATCAATGCCGGGCTGAACTTCCTCCTCGGGCTGCTCATCGCCTATTTCCTCGGCCCCGCCGAATTCGGCCGCTACGCCATCGGCGCGGCGATCCTCGTCCTGCTCAACACCGCGCTGCTCGACTGGATCAGGCTCTCGGCCGTCCGTTTCTACTCGCAGAGGAGCCGGGAGGACCAGCCGCAGATCCGGGCGACGCTGGACGTGCTGAGCGCCGGGATCACGATCGCGCTCTGCGGTCTCCTGGTCGCGGCCGTCGTCGCCGGCGTCGATTTCGGCCTGCCGGTGATGCTGGTGGCGGGCTCGGTGCTGGGCGGCATCTGCGCCGGCCTGTTCGACTATCACGGCGCCATTGCCAGGGCCCGCTTCCTCGACGCGGCCTATGCCCGACTGATCATCGTCAAGAACGTGCTGGCGCTGCTGCTGATGGTCGGCGGCGCCTGGTGGACGCGCGATGCGACGATCGTGATGTTCGGCGGCGTCGTCAGCGCCATGGCGGCGCTGCTGGCGGTGCGGCGCACCCTTGCCGACGCGCCGTTCGCCTGGTCGGCCGCGCAGCGCGACCTCGCGCTCGACTTCGCGCGCTATGCGTTGCCGATCGTCGGGGCGAATGCGATCTATTCGCTGATCCCGCTGCTCAACCGTTCGCTGCTTGCCGACGCCAACGGCTTCGCCGAGGCCGGCTATTTCTCGCTCGCCGCCGATATGGGCCTGCGCCTGTTCGGCATGCTCGCCTCGACGCTCGAGATCATCATGCTGCGCGAGGTGCTGCGGCTCGACGAGACCAAGGGCCGGCGGGCGGCTGAGAAGCGCATCGCCAGCAATTTCGTCATCGTGCTGATGGTCTCGCTGCCGGTTGCGGTCGGCTTCTTCCTGGTGCTGCCGGCTTTCGAGGCGTTGCTGGTGCCGGCGCAGTTCCACGGCCACTTCGCGGGTTATTTGCGGCTGCTGCTGCCGGGCCTCGTCGCGCTCGCCATCTTCGCCGCGGGGATCTACCCGGTCTTCCTGCTCGGCAAGCGCACCGGCCTGGTGACGCTGGCGGCCGTCACGGGTCTTTTCGCCAATCTCGCTCTGGTCTTCGCCGCCGGCGCGCTCGGGCCGGAGCGCTATGCGCTCGGCCAGACCCTCAGCTTCCTCGTCGTCCTCGCCATCACCGGTTGGGTCGGCCTGCGCTCGCTCCCGGTCAGCCCGAACTGGCGCGAGATCGGCATCGTCGTCGCGGCGGCGGTCGTCATGGCGGTAGCGGTCTGGCCGCTCTCCGGCCGGTTCGCTCCTCTACCCGAATTGCTGTTGCAGGGCGGCCTCGGCATCGCCGTCTATGGCGGGCTGATGCTGGCCTTCGACGTGGCCCGCTGCCGGACGCTGCTTCGGCTGTGGCTCGCCATGCGCAAGAGCAGAGGCAGGTCGGGCTGAGCTTGGTCTGACCGTTAACACGGGTCCAGCAACGTGAACGCGGCGTTTACTGCGTTTGCTCGCGGATCGCTAAGGTTAATCCCGGGAATTCGAGCGATTAAGCCGGTTTCGGAGCCGGTAGAGTCAACGATTCACCATTCATTTCAACGCATCGCCTCACGCTTCCAGCCAGTTGCGTTGAGAGAGTTGCGTCATGCGTGCGATCCGTTTCGTCCCCCTCGCTCTGCTCGCGGGGCTCGCCTTCCTGCCAGACCGGGCTGGCGCCCAGAGCTATTGGCGTCCCGCTGATCCGATGGTCACGCATTCGGCCGGCCGTGGCCAATATGGCGGCGGCTTCATCGAGATGCTGATGACTGGCCAGGACCCGACCAATTATGGCCGGGGCGGGGCGGTCTACAACCGGCCGCAGCGCGGCGCCTATGGCCAGCAGCCGGCGACGCGCCGCCTCTCCGACTACGAGGCGCCGGTTCCGATCCAGGGCGACCCGATGGAGCCGCGCCGCGAGCGCCGTTCGGCAGCACTCGGCGAGCCGATGCCGGCGGAGCGGCCGATCGCGCGCACCCTCGATCCGCGCTTCCAGAAGCAGGAGGTCGCCTATAGCGGCCCGCACAAGCCCGGCACCATCATCATCGACACGCCGCAGCGCTTCCTCTTCCTGGTCCAGCCGGGTGGCCGCGCGCTACGCTACGGCATCGGCGTCGGCCGTCCCGGCTTCGAATGGGCCGGGATGAAGGCTGTGACCCGCAAGGCCGAATGGCCGAGCTGGACGCCGCCGGCCGAGATGCTGAAGCGCCGGCCGGATTTGCCGCGCTTCATGGCCGGCGGTCCCGAAAACCCGATGGGCGCGCGTGCGCTCTATCTCGGCTCCTCGCTCTACCGCATCCACGGGACGAACGAGCCGAACACGATCGGCCAGGCGGTCTCCTCCGGCTGCATCCGCATGAACAACGAGGATGTCGTCGATCTCTACGAGCGCGTGCGCGTCGGCGCCAAGGTTTTGGTGATCTAAGGCGACCGATACCCTTCCGAACGAAAAGGCCCGCCTCTCGCCAGGCGGGCCTCGTCGTTTCAGGGGGCTGAGCGGCGCTCGGACCCAGTCGCTGCCTCCTCTACGGCCCCGCTGGTCGGGCGCGTGCCGGCGCGAATAGTGTCGATTACGGCGCGCAGCGGTGGCGCCATCTGCCGTTGGGCCGGAAAACAGAGGTAGTAGCCGGGGAAGGGCGCTGACCAGGGCTCCAGCAGTGGGACGAGGCGGCCTTCGGCGATGTGGGGCGCGATCAGCTGCTGGCTGGCGAAAGCGATGCCGACCCCATCGACCGCCGCCTGCACCCCGAAATCCTTCCTGCTGGAAATCAGAGGGCCATCGACGGCGACCTCGAACCATTTGCCGTTCTCCATGAACTCCCATTTGTAGGGGGTCTTCTGGCCCGGCCAGCGCCAGCCGATGCAGCGATGGCCCAGAAGGTCGCGGGGATGGGCCGGCGTCCCGTGCCGGGCGAGATAGTCCGGCGAAGCCACTGCGGTCTGGCGCAGGTCAGGACCGAGCTTCACTGCGATGAGGTCCTTGTCGATCACCTCCCCGAGCCGGATGGCGACGTCATAGCCCTCGGCCACGATGTTCACGACGGCATCGTCGAGAGTGATGTCGAGCACGATCTGCGGATAGGCGTCGCTGAAGGCACGCAGGATCGGCGTCAGGTAGAGGTCCGCCGCCGCCCGAAAGCAGTGCATCCGCACGGTACCGGCGGGATGAGCGCGGCGCTCGCTGGTCTCGCCCAACGCCTCCGCCAACTCCTCGACGGCGGGCTGCACCCGCTCGAACAGTTTCGCCCCCGCTTCGGTCAGGGAGACGCTGCGGGTGGTGCGATTGAACAAGCTGACTCCGACTCGCTCCTCGAGTGCGCGGACCATCTGGCTCAGCGCCGAGGATGACACGCCGAGGTTCTCGGCCGCCCGGCTGAAGTTCAGCGAACCGGCGACGGCCACGAAGGCACGGAGCTGATTGAAGTCTCCGGCAGACAAAAGGGAGATGTTCATGGGCGTCTCGATTGCGTAGCTCAACTTACAAGACTGATTAGTACGTGCGGCTTAAACACAGTGCTTTCTCAAAATTATACTCTGCTGGATGCCAATTTTGAAGGAAATCATAATGACGTCGAAAGACACACCCTCCACGGCAAGCATAGATGATTTGGTCGCCTTGGCGAAAATCTATTTCGACGCTGCCTATGCAATGGATGCCGACAGCTTCGCGGCGATCTTCAACCCCGCCGCCCTTGTCACCCGACGCGGCGATGGCGATAGCGTGGTGGTCACTCCCATTGCCGCCTGGCTCGATCTGGTCCAAACGCTGACGTCTCCTCAGGATGCCGGCAGCGTACGGGCCGACCAGATCCTCTCCATCGCCATGACCCGCGACATGGCGCTGCTCAAGCTGCGCTTGCGGATCCCGCCCCGCGAGGTGACCGACCTGCTGTCGTGCTTTTACCTCAACGGGCGCTGGCAAATCGTCCAGAAGGTGTTTGCTGCCGAGACCCTGGCCTGAAAGCTCTGCTGGGCCGATCCTGGGGCCTTGCTCTCCGTTCTCCAAAAAGGAAAAGGCCCGCCTGTCGCCAGGCGGGCCTCTTCATCTCTGGAGTGACCTAGCGGTGTTTAGGCCCACTCGTCGTCGCCGCCGAAGCCGCCCGAGCCGTCATCATAGCTGCCATCATCGTAGTTGGCGTCCTGATAGCTCGGCTCCTGCTGCGGTTCCGCCGCCGGCTGCTGGTCGGCGGCCGTCTGCGTATCCTTCGAGGCCTCGTTGTTCTGCGAGGCGTCCTTGTTGTCCGCGGCCTGCGCCGCCTCGGCCGGCTTGGCTTCGGCGCCGCTCTTGTTGCCGCTGAAGGCGTTCATCAGCATGTTGCCGGCGACCATGCCGCCGGCCACGCCGGCCGCCGTGGTCAGCGCACTCGCCATGAAGCCGCCGCCGCGGGCCGGAGGCTGCTGTGCCGCCTGATTCTGCCAGGGGCCCGGCGCTGCGCCCATGCCCTGCGGCGGCGCCATGCCTTGCTGGGGCGCTGCGGCCTGCCCGCCCCAGGGCGGCGAGGACGGCTGCGGCGCGCCGCGCTGCGGGAAGGACGGCACCGAGCCGGAGCGGGCCGGCTGGCTCGCGCCGCCGCCGAAGATGCCCGACAGGAAGCCGCCGGACTGCTGGGCAGGGGCGGGCGGTTGGCGGCGCAGCTGCTCGACCTCGGTCTGAGCCTGCTCGAGCTGAGCCTGCTGGTTGGCGAGCGCCTGCTCCTGCACATAGATCGATTGGGCCATCGCATAGACGGCATAGGGCTGCTCGCGCAGGCGATCGGCGATGAAACGTTCAGCCTCGGGGTCGCGGGGCTGGTTGGCCGCCTGGCGCAGGCGGTCGAAAATCCCGGCGATCACGTCGCGTTCTTGCGGCGTCATCGTCATCTCCTCTCATGTTGGACAGGGCGGTCGCCCTGTCGCCCCGAAAGGTGGTGACGGCTTATGACGCTATCAAGGCGTTGGCCCGGCGCCTTTCTGTCGCGCCGGCATCGGCTGATCGTCAGGCGTTGCCGACATTGACATAGGTGAAGCCGCGCTCGCGCATCTCGCTGGAGCGGTAGATGTTGCGCAGGTCGACCACGATGGGATGACGCAGCGCCGCCTTGACCCGGCCGAGGTCGAGTGCCCGGAAGGCGTCCCATTCGGTGACGATCACCAGCGCATCCGCTCCGTCGAGACAGGAATAGGCATCGGGCGCGTAGGTGATCTCCGGCATCAGCGGCTTGGCGCTCGCCATCGCCTCGGGATCATAGGCGACGATCTCGGCGCCGGCGTCGAGCAGCGCAGTTGCGATCGCGAGCGAGGGCGCCTCGCGCATGTCGTCGGTGTTCGGCTTGAAGGCGAGGCCGAGGATGGCGATGCGCTTGCCTCTGACCGAGCCGCCGCAAGCTGCGATGACCTTGCGCGCCATCGCTCGCTTGCGCTGGTCGTTGACCGCGACCACCGTCTCCACAAGGCGCAAGGGGCTTTCCATGTCCTGCGCCGTCTTGATCAGGGCGAGCGTGTCCTTCGGGAAGCAGGAGCCGCCATAGCCGGGCCCGGCATGCAGGAACTTGCCGCCGATGCGGTTGTCGAGGCCGATGCCGCGCGCCACCTCCTGGACATTAGCGCCGACCCGCTCGCACAGCTCGGCGATCTCGTTGATGAAAGTGATCTTGGTTGCGAGGAAGGCATTGCCGGCGTACTTGATCAGCTCCGATGTTCGCCGCGCGGTGAACAGGAGCGGGGCCGCATTGAGGTAGAGCGGCCGGTAGAGATCTTCCATCACCTTGCGGGCGCGATCGTCATCGGTTCCGATGACGATCCGGTCCGGGCGCTTGAAATCGGCGATCGCGGCGCCTTCGCGCAGGAACTCCGGGTTCGAGACGACTGCGAAGTCTGCGTCCGGCCGGGCATCGCGCATGATCCGCTCGACCTCGTCGCCGGTGCCGACCGGCACGGTCGACTTGGTCACGACGACGGTGAAGCCGTCGATCGCGGCGACCACGTCGCGCGCCGCCTGATGCACATAGGACAGGTCGGCATGGCCGTCGCCACGGCGCGAGGGTGTGCCGACCGCGATGAAGACGGCGTCGGCCGCCGCCACCGGCCCGGCAAGCTCCGTGGTGAAGGAGAGCCGCCCGGCGCGGACATTGCTGGCGACGAGATCCTCGAGGCCGGGTTCAAAGATCGGAATCTCGCCGCGCTTCAGCGCCGCGATCTTGCCGGCGTCGGTGTCGACGCAAGTCACCTCATGGCCGAAATCGGCGAAGCAGGCTCCGGAGACCAGGCCGACATAGCCTGAACCGATCATCGTCACGCGCATCTGGCGTTCTCATCGTCTCGTCGGCGGGCTGCCGACCGGCAGGGCGTAGCGCAAAACCGCGCCGAGGCAAATCGCTCCTGCGTGTCTCGCGTCTCCACGAGATATGGCGATGGCGGGTTACGCCGCCGTGACGATAGGTAAAAAGCCTGGCTATTCGGGCTTATGCCCCGTCATGCGGGAGAGGTTTCCGTTGTCTGGTTGATGTTTAGTGATCTGCCGGCGTCGGGAAGTTGTTTTGACGATCGTTTGGTTTTCAAGACAAAATACACGAAAGATAAGAAGTAGAATTTCTAAAATATTTATAAATCGAATCTTTTGTCTTTATATTGTCTCGATTGGACAGTTTATTTAGCGTTCCATCTCGGGGAGCGATTGAGAGGAGCAGATTCATGGCAGAGATCGTAGGAACGGTTGGACGCGATACACTTCGCGGGACGAGCGAGGGGGACCAGATCTGGGGACTCGCCGGCGATGACGATATCGATGGCGGCGCCGGGGACGATGTCGTCGATGCCGGAGCGGGCAATGATGTCGTCAGGAGCGCCAGCGGCCATGATCACCTCCATGGCGGCGATGGCTTCGACCGGCTGATCCTGGTCGGAACGGGCGGCGTGGTCGATGGCGGCGCCGGCTATGATTCACTCGTCCTCGAAGCCGCCTCGGCGACTGAAGACGTGACGTTCGATGGCGCGAGCGGTCATGGCATGATCGGCAGTGATCCCGCGACCGCACAGCAGATCGCCTTCCAGGATATCGAATGGGCTGTCGTCACGACCGGCGACGGCAACGATAACGTGATTGCCGGCGCGCTCGACCGCCTCATCGCCGATACCGGAGCGGGCGACGATCGCATCGAGGGCGGAGACGGGGCCGACGAGCTCTCGGGCGGTGCGGGCGATGACGAGCTGCATGGCGGGGATGGCGTCGACACGTTGAGAGGCGGAGCCGGCAACGACTGGATCACCGGCGGAGCCAGCTATGACAATCTGTCGGGCGATGACGGCGACGATATGTTGTTCGGCGGCGACGGCCTCGATTCGCTCCAGGGCGGTGCCGGCAACGATTATCTGAATGGCGGCGCCGACAACGACACGCTGGACGGCGGCGCTGGCGATGATGTCCTCCTGGGCGGGGCGGGCGATGACGTCATTGCGAGCTGGGAAGGCAGCGACGTCATCGACGGCGGCGAAGGGAACGACCGCATCACGCATCTCTCGCCGCGCGGGACCGAGCCCGAGGCCGCGACGATCAATGGCGGCGCAGGCGACGACTGGATTCGGGCAGATGCCAACGACACCGTCAATGGCGGGGAAGGCAGTGACCGTCTCGTGTTCGGGCTAGGCGATCTCACTGGCCCGCTTCATTTCGACGCGACGCTAGGCTGGATTTCGGGCGGGCCGACCTATGCCAGTATCGAGAGTTTCGCGCTGGAAAGCGGGGCTTATGACGACACGCTGCGCGGTGCCGATGGCAATGACCGCTTCTCCGCCAACGCCGGCAACGATGTCTTGGAAGGCCGTGGCGGCGATGACGAGCTGATCGGCGGCTTTGGCGACGACCGCCTGAGCGGTGGCGCAGGCAATGACCGGCTGGTCGGTCAGCCGGGTGCCGATGAGCTGAGCGGCGGTGCCGGCGCCGACGTGTTTCACTGGAGCGTCAGTTACGATGTCGCCAGCAGTGTCGATCGCGTCGTCGATTTCGACGCCGCGCAAGGCGATGTCCTGAGTTTCCTCATCGACGCCAACGGCGATCTCGCCTCGATCCGCGACTACGATGATTTTCTGGCCGCTTCGCGCGACACGGAGGCAGGCGTCCTCGTCACGCTCGACGGTTTCGAGGATGCCGCCGTGCTGATTGAGGGCGTGTCCCTCGCGGAGATTTCCGCCGCCAACTTGGCCTTCACCGCCATCGACTTCTGAGCCGTGCGGCGCAGCTGCGGCCTGCGCGATGTCTACGATCCTACGTAACGAGGCGCCCGCAGCGATGCCGGCGCCTCGTCCTTGACGGTGATCCGCCAGGTCTCAGATGTCGTCGGGCGGCAGCGGCGCGTCGGTCTCGTCGAGCTCCGTTTCGCCGATCGGATTGCGGTTCAGCACGACCACGGGCGTGCCGGTCGGGACCCGGCTGTGGAGGTCGATGATGTCCTGGTTGAACAGGCGGATGCAGCCGGAGGACACCGCCTTGCCGATCGACCAGGGCTCGCTGGTGCCGTGGATGCGGTAGAGCGTGTCCTGGCTGCCCTGATAGAGATAGAGCGCACGCGCGCCGAGCGGGTTCTCGATGCCGCCGGCCATGCCGCCGGCCCAACGCGCGTTCCGCTCCGGCTCGCGGGCGATCATGGCGGCGGTGGGCGTCCAGCGCGGCCATTCGGCCTTGCGGGCGACAGTGGCGCGGCCGCGCCAGGACATGCCCTGCTTGCCGACGCCGATGCCGTAGCGGATGGCACGGCCGTTCTCGCGGACCAGATAGAGGTAGCGCGCCGAGGTATCGACTACGATCGTGCCGGGTCTTTCCGGGGTCCGGTAGTCGACTTCCTGGCGCAGGAAGCGCGTGTCGACCTCGTCGATGTCGGTCGCCGGCAGCGGATGGCGCTCATCCGGCCGCTCGTCATACATCGACAGGAAGGCCGCGTTCTGATGGACCGGCGCACGCGCCTCGAAGGACTGCTGCGGACCGGTGACGCACCCGGCCAGGCCGACGGGCACGAAGGCCGAGGCCATCGTCAGGAAGCGGCGGCGGGAACAGGTGGCGGAGGCATCAGGCTGGGAGGACATAACTCGGCTCTTCGTAGGGCGGCTGGCAGCGGAAACATGCGAATTGCCGACAAGTTCCAATGAATTCTCGCCGGCTGACCCTTTCCACTTCACGGTCTCGCGTGGCGTCGGGGTGAAAAGTATGTGGCGAAATAATGGCCGACGCAGAGCGTGGCTCTATTGCCACAGTGCGACATGCTGACAGTGCATGTCGGCAGATGCGATCGGCGAGCGATTGCCCTGATAAGTTGAGAAAGGAGAGTTTCTGCCCGTTTTTAAGTCATTCCGTAGAGGAATCGAGGACTTTTTAAAGGGCTTTTAACCGTTGCTGGCAAAGCTTTTTAAGCCTTGTCGGCTTCGGTGCCTGCTCATGCCGAAACTTTAAGCGCCGGTCACATCTCAAGCCGAGCGGAAGCGCGAGTAAAAACATGAAATCGATCCGCTTCAAGGTTTTGGCGATGCTGGGCATCATCGTCGCCGGTGCGGTTCTTTCGGCGGCGTTGAGCCTCTATGCGTTGTCGCGCTCGAGCGATCTCAATGCGCGCTCCGATGTCCAGGGCGAGATCGCGCTGGTCACCGAGCGGATCAACACCCAGGTCTTCGCTGTGGTGATGGATTCCCGCGGCATCTACATGTCGAAGGACGCCAAGGAGGCGGAGGCCTTCGCCAAGCCGAAGGAGGCGCGCTTCCCGGTGATGCGCAAGCTCGCCGCTGATCTGGTCGCCCTTGTGCCGGCGCAGGAGCGCGAGACCGCGCTCAAGCTGCAGAAATCGGTCGAAGAGTTCATCGCCTTCCGCAGCGAGACGATTCGGCTCGGCCGCGAGGTCTCGACCGCTGCCGCGAACCAGCAGGGCAACAACGATCTGAATCGCGCCAATCGCAAGGCGCTGAACGACCAGCTCGTCGCCTTTGGCAAGCGCAACGAAGACGTCGGCACTCGGCTTGCCGACGAGGCGGCTGCCTTCACCCGCCAGGTCCAGTGGATCCTGCCATCGGTGCTGCTGGCCGCGCTGCTGGCCTCGATCGCGGCGGCGATCCTGTTCGCGCAGCGATCGATCACGCGTCCGCTGCTCGATCTCAGCGCGAGCATGAACAGCCTCACCGCCGGCGAGACCGCGATCACGGTTCCCCACACCAAGCGGCAGGACGAGATCGGCGACATGGCGCGGGCCGTCGCGGTGCTGCGCCAGAGCACCGAGCAGGTCGCGCTGCTGCAGGAACAGGAGCGTGCCGCCGCGGCGGAAAGGATTCGTTCCGCCGACGCGATGTCCGTCGTGGTTTCCGATGTCGGCGAGGTGGTCGCGGCGGCTGCGGCCGGCGATTTCTCGGCGCGGCTTCAGGTCGAGGATGCCGACGAGCAGATGCAGAAGCTGGTCGCCGGCATCAACGAGATCAACGCTGTCGTCGATTCGGCGACGACCGAGTTTGTCGAGGTGCTGCAGGCGCTGGCGGCGGGCGATCTGACCCGCCAGGTGCCATCGGCCTATCGCGGCCGTTTCGCCGAGCTCAAGGAAGCGGTCAACGAGACGATCACGCGCCTGTCGGAGACAGTCTCGACGATCCAGATGACCGCTTCGGAGGTCGGCATCGCTGCCCGCGAGATCAACATGGGCGCGGACGACCTGTCGAAGCGGACCGAGGAGCAGGCCTCCTCGCTGGAGGAGACCGCGGCGACGACGGAAGAGCTTGCGGCCTCGGTGAAAGCCTCCGCCCAGGGCGCGCGCCAGGCGGCTGCGATCGCCGAGGAGGCGATGAAGGCGGCCCAGGATGGCGGCGCCATCGCCGGCGAGGCGGTCAGCGCCATGGCCAGGATTGAGGAGGCCTCGCGCAAGATCTCCGACATCATCCGCGTCATCGACGACATCGCCTTCCAGACCAATCTGCTCGCGCTCAATGCCGCGGTCGAGGCGGCCCGGGCCGGCGATGCCGGCAAGGGCTTCGCCGTGGTCGCCAGCGAGGTGCGGACCCTGGCCCAACGCTCGAGCGAGGCGGCCAAGGACATTTCGGGGCTGATCTCGTCCTCCAACACCGAGGTCGAGCAGGGCGTCAAACTGGTGCGCCGGGCCGGCGATTCGCTGGAGAAGATCCTCGCTGCCTCGCAGAAGGTCACCGGCACGATCCAGGAGATCTCGGCCGCCTCGGCCGAGCAGGCACATGGCATCGACGAGATGAGCCAGGCGGTCGCACATCTCGACGAGATGACGCAGGCTAACGCGGCGCTGGCCGAGCAGAGCGCCGCTTCGGCCGGAGCGCTCACCGGCCGGATCGGCGAGCTCAACACGCTGGTCGCGAGCTTCCGCACCGGCAGCGGCCTCACCGCAGCAGCGGGGACGGGGGTCGCTTCCGCCGGCTCCGTGATGCGTCCGCCCGCGAAGGCCGCAGCCAGGGCGCCGGCCCGCGCCGCCGCTCCGCCCCATCCGGCCGGCCCGGCCGATCGCGGCAGCGGCCAGGCTCCCGAACCGGAGCGCCTGCGCCAGCTCGCCGAAGCCGCCTTCGCCCAGAGCAAGGTCACCGCGCCGCAGCGCGAGAGCATGCCCGCCCGCAAGGCCGCCAATGGCCGCGCCAGCGATGCCGGCTGGGAGGAGTTCTGAGCGGGCGCTCAGGCCGAGCGCTGGCTCGGCGTCTCGGCGGCGAGCATGGCCGCCGCCATCTGGTCGTAGAGCTCGGTCCACGCAGCCCTTGCCTGCGCCGTGAATTCGGCTCCCAGCGAGGTCTCCAGCGTCCAGATGAGGGCGCTGCGGACCGCATCGTAGTGACTGGGTCGAACGCCGTAGTCGCGATGGCGTTCGCCGAGGCGCGTGAGCAGGGCAGTGAGGCCAGCGGGATCGTTCAGCATGGCGAGCGCGACCGTCAGCGTTTCCATCAGCTTGACCGCCTGGACCTCGATATCGGTCTTGAACAGCGCGCGCGTGCTGGGTGCCGTGGTGAACAGCCGCTCGTAGAACAGGCAAGCGGTCTCGATCTTGCGCCGATGCAGCTGCGCGAAGTTCGACCGGATCAGGGCGATATCCTGCGGCGTCACGACCTCCCTCCTTCTGAGCGAGGCATCATGAGGGATCGCTGCAGGAATTCTCCGCCAGGGCGGGCAAAAATGCAACTCAGAGTTAGCGAATCGTTGCTGCGCGACGGCCGCTAATGTTCCGTTGCTGTCTGGCCGGCACCGCTGGTCAGGCCGAGCCTCTCGCGGGCGGACCAGCGCGCCACCATCAGCACGGCGACGACCGCAAGCCCGGTCGCGAGGCCGATCCAGATGCCGGCGCCGGCGAGCGGCGTCAGGAAGCCGAGCGCGGCCGAGAGCGGCAGGCCGATCCCCCAATAGCCGATGCCGGCGAACAGCATCGGCACGCGCGTATCGCGCAGGCCGCGCAGGATCGAGACGCCGACCACCTGCACGCCGTCGACGATCTGGAAGATCGCGCCGTAGAACAGGAACAGCACCGCCATCTCAGCCACTTCGGCCGCGCGCGGCTTGCTGGCATCGAGGAACGGCACGACGAGCCAGTGCGGAACCAGCAGCATCACGAGGGCAGTGAAGCACATGAAGGCAGTGGCGAGCCCGAGCGCCGTCGTGCCCGCCCGGGTGATGCCCTGGCTGTCGCCGGCGCCGAAAGCGTGGCCGACCCTGACCGTTCCGGCCTGGCCAATGCCCATCGGCACCATGAAGCACAGCGAGGCGATCTGGATCGCGATCGCATGGGCGGCGAGCGAGCTCGGGCCGAGCAGTCCCATCAGGAAGGCGGCGCCGTTGAAAATCCAGACCTCGAAGCCGACCGTGATGCCGATCGGCAGGCCCATCCGCCAGAAGGCGCGGTAGCGGCTCCAGTCCGGCCGCCAGAACCGGCCGAACAGGCGGTAGCGCCGGAAGCGCCGGTCCAGCGAGACCACCATTGCGAGACCGGCGAACATCAGGGTCGAGGCCAGTGCCGTCGCCAGCCCCGAGCCGGGCAGGCCGAGCGCCGGGATACCGAGCCGTCCGAACATCAGCACCCAGTTGGCGAAGGCGTTGAATACGACCGCGAAGAGCACGGTCACGAAGACCCAGAACGGCCGTTGCAGCGCCGCCAGGAAGCCGCGCAGGACGAGGTAGCAAAAGAAGGGCAGGAGGCCCCATTGCAGCGTGTGCAGATAGGAGGCGGCTGCTTGCGCCAGCGCCGGGCTCTGGCCCATCGCCGTGAGGATCGTCTCGGCCTGCCAGAGGCAGAGCCACATCGGCCCGGCCATGGTCGCAGCCACCCAGAAGCCCTGCCGCACGGTGCGGCGCACGTCGCGCACCGAATGCCGGTTGCGCCCGAGTTCGATCGCGACCATCGGCGCGACGGCCGCCATCACGCCGATGCCGAAGATCAGGAAGGCCATGTAGAGATTGGAGGCGAGCGCGCCGGCGGCCAGAGCGTCCGGGCTGAGATGACCCATCATGATCACGTCGGTCGCCGTCATCGCCGTCTGGGCGACATTGGTCAGCACCATCGGCCAGCTCAAGGCCAGCATGGCTTTGACCTCGGTGAGCCAGGGGCTCGCCGACCGGTAGGGCAGGGCGATCTGCGACATGATGGCTGCCTTTTATCTGGGCAGCTTGCTTCTTCAAAGGCCTCGCCGCGCTTGGTCGGGCCGCGCCTTGCGCGTGGCGCGCTGCCGGTCCGCGTCGCGCCGCGGATTCTGCCTCTTGCGCGCGCTGCCCGGTTCCTGCCTGCTGGGCATCTGAACTGACGCACGCCTACGGAGAGACGACGCAATGAGCACCAATCTGCGGATCGATGGGGAGCGCCTGCTCTCGCGGCTGGCGGCCCTGTCGCGGATCGGAGCGACGCCGGAGGGCGGCTGCAGGCGCCTCGCGCTGACTGATGAGGACAAAGCGGGGCGCGACTGGTTGGTCGGCGAGTTGAAGGCGCTCGGCCTCGATGTCCGCGTCGATGCGATCGGCAACATCGTTGGCATTCTGAAGGGCCAGGAGGACGGGCCGGCGGTGATCATGGGCTCGCATATCGACACGGTTGGCACCGGTGGCCGCTTCGACGGCGCGCTCGGCGTGATCGGCGGCGTCGAGGTGCTGGCGGCCCTGCGCGATGCTGGCGTGACGCCCAAGCGCGACATGGCGGTGATCGCCTTCACCAATGAGGAGGGCGCGCGCTTCCATCCCGACATGCTCGGCTCCTATGTCTGGGCCGGCGGAATGAGCGTCGAGGCCGCCCATGCCGAGCTCGATTCCGACGGCGCCGTGCTCGGGACCGAGTTGAAGCGCATCGGCTATCATGGGCCGGAGCAGCCCGGCTTCCTGCCGGCGCATGCCTATCTCGAACTGCATATCGAGCAGGGGCCGGTGCTGGAGAGCGAAGGCGGAGGGCTGGGGGCCGTCACCGGCATCCAGGCGATCTGTTGGCTCGAATTGACCCTGACGGGCAGGCCGAGCCATGCCGGCACCACCCCGATGCGCTACCGCAAGGACCCCGGCCTCGCCGCGGCGCGGATCAACATCTTCGCCAACGAACTGACCAAAACGATCCCGGGCCAGCTCGCCAATTCCGGCGTGATTCGCGTGAAGCCGGGCAACGTCAACGTCGTGCCCGAGACCGTGGTGATGACGCTCGATCTGCGCAATCCGCTCGATGCGCCGCTGGCCGAAGCGGAGGCGGCTGTGCGCAAGTTCTGCGCCGAACTCTCGGCGCGCGACGACATCGCCATCAGCTTCCGTGATCTCGCCCGCTTCCCGGCGACGCCCTTCGCCGAGGAGCTGATCGCCGGCGTCGAGGCGAGCGCCGCCGAATTCGGCCTGCCGATCCGCCGGATGATTTCGGGTGCTGGCCATGACGCGCAGATGATGTCGCGCCTCTGCCCGACCGCGATGGTCTTCATCCCCTCGATTGGCGGGCTCTCGCACAACCCGGCCGAGCTCAGCAGCGACGACGACATGGTCGCCGGCGCCAATGTCCTGCTCAGCGCCGCCTGGCGCGCCGCCAACGCCTGACGGGGATGTTCCAATGACCACCATCGCTTCGCTGTCCGCCGCCGAGCTGGGCGGCCTCTACGCTGCGCGTGAGCTCTCGCCGGTCGAGGTCGCCAGGGACGCGCTCGCCCGCATCGAGCGCTTCGAACCGGAGGTGAACGCCTTCGTCGTCCGTGACGAGCCCGTGACGCTCGCCATGGCGCAGGCTGCCGAGGCGCGCTGGCTCAAGGGCGAGGCGCTTGGCCCCCTCGACGGCGTGCCGGTAACGATCAAGGACAATCTCGGGGTCGCCGGCTGGCCGATGCGGCGCGGCTCGGCGATCGCTTCCGATGCGCCATTCCAGCAGGACGCTCCGGCGACGGCGCGGCTGCGCGAGGCCGGCTGCGTCTTCCTCGGCAAGACCACCATGCCGGAATATGGCTGGAAGGGCGTCGGCGATTCGCCGCTCTCCGGCATCACCCGCAATCCCTGGGACGTCTCCACCGGTCCCGGAGGCTCCTCCTCGGGAGCTGCCGTCGCCGCCGCGCTCAATCTCGGCTGCATCCATCTCGGCACCGACGGTGCCGGATCGGTGCGCATCCCTGCCGCCTTCTGCGGCGTCTTCGGGCTGAAGCCGACCTATGGCCGCGTGCCGGCCTGGCCCGCCTCGGTGATGGGCTTCCTCGCCCATCTCGGCCCGCTCACCCGCACCGTGCGCGACTCGGCCCTCGCGATGAATGCGATCGGCCGCCCCGATGCGCGCGACATGACCGCCTTCAAGGACGCCCCGCCCGATTTCACGGCGGAACTCGACCGCGGCGTGCGCGGGCTGCGCATCGCCTGGTCGCCGCGCCTCGGCGGCGATGCTCTGGTCGATCCTGAGATCGCGGCGCTGACGCATGCGGCGGCGCTGACCTTCCGCGATCTCGGCGCGACCGTCGAGGAGGTCGACCCCGGTTTCGATGACCCGATCGCGACGCTGACGACGCTCTGGTCAGCCGGCGCGGCGCTGGCGCTGCGCAGCACCGATGCCGCGGGGCGCGCGCAGATGGACCCTGGCCTCGTCGCGGCTGCCGAGATCGGCGAGGCGATAGACAGCGCGGCCTATGTCGATGCCCTGCTGTACCAGCGCAATGCGCTCGCCTACCAGATGGCGCAGTTCCATGAGCGCTTCGACCTGCTGCTGACGCCGACGCTGCCGCTGCCGGCCTTCGCCGTCGGCCGCAACACGCCCGAGCATGGCGGCTATGGCGAGGACTGGACGCGCTGGACGCCGCTGACCTACCCCTTCAACATCACTCAGCAGCCGGCTGCGGCCGTGCCCTGTGGGCTGACCTCGGCCGGGTTGCCGGCGAGCCTGCAGATCGTCGGCGCCTTCGGACAGGATGCGCTGGTCATGCAGGCGGCTGCATCGTTGGAATCTGTGCGCCCGTTCGCGCGTGTCGATGCACCGATCAAATCGATTTAAGCGGATCGGCGCAATTTTCTGCGCCGGCCTCCCGGCTTTGCGTGTCGTTTGCTTGCAAACGATGTCGTGAGCCGCAAACCGGTTCCGTTTGGCACGAACCCTGCAGGGTCAATTCTTGTCGTAGCGACCCGTCAAGCGTGTTGTCAGGTGCAGATTTTTCTGCCCACACTCTAGGCAAGGTCGCCCGATCAGAGGCCGCCGCTTCAGGGGAGAGTACAAGATGGACCGCAGGAATTTTCTGAAGACCGCCGCCGGGACCGGCGTTCTGGCAGCGACCGGCGGCCTCGCCATGCCGGCGCTGTCGCAAGGCGCGGCTGCCAAGACCCTGCGCTTTGTGCCGCAGGCCAATCTCGCCAATTTCGACCCGATCTGGGGAACGCAATACGTCGTCCGCAACGCTGCGCTGCTCGTCTGGGACACGCTTTACGGTATCGATGACAAGTTCCAGCCTAAGCGCCAGATGGCAGAGGGCGAGGAGGTCTCGGCCGACGGCCTGACCTGGACCTTCAAGCTCCGTTCCGGCCTGAAATTCCATGACGGCACCCCCGTGCTCGCCAAGGACGTGGTGGCGAGCCTGATCCGCTGGTCGGCTCGCGATCCGATGGGCCTGATGATCCGCGCCATCCAGAACGAGATCACCGCGGTCGACGACCGGACCTTCAAATGGGTGCTCAAGCAGCCCTATCCGAAGATGCTGTTCGCGCTCGCCAAGAACAATTCGCCCTGCACCTTCATCATGCCGGAGCGGATCGCCAAGACCGATCCGTTCACGCAGATCACCGAATATGTCGGCTCCGGGCCGATGAAGTTCCTGCGCAACGAATGGGTGCCGGGGGCCAAGGCGGTCTTTGAAAAGTTCGCCGACTATGCGCCGCGCGAGGAAGCCCCCTCCTGGCTCGCTGGCGGCAAGAAGATGCTGCTCGACCGCGTCGAATGGGTGATCATCCCCGATGCCGCCACCGCCGCTGCCGCGCTGCAGAGCGGCGAGGTCGACTGGTGGGAGACCGCGCTCTCCGACCTGGTGCCGGTGCTCAAGGGCCATAAGGACGTCAACGTCGATATCGGCGACCCGCTCGGCAATATTGGCGCCTTCCGGATGAACCACCTGCATCCGCCCTTCAACAATCTGAAGGTGCGCCAGGCGGTGCTGACCGCACTGAACCAGGAAGACTACATGCGCGCGATCGTCGGCGACGACGACAAGCTCTGGAAGCCGATGGCGAGCTTCTTCACCCCTGGCACCCCGCTCTATACCGAAGAGGGCGGCGAGATGCTGAAAATGAAGAACGTAGCCGCCGCCAAGAAGCTGCTGGCGGAGTCGGGCTACAAGGACGAGCCAGTGATCTGTGTGGTGGCGCAGGACATGGCCGCCACCAAGTCGATGGGCGACGTCACCGCCGAACTGCTCAAGAGCATCGGCATGAAGGTCGAGTTCGTCGCCACCGACTGGGGTACGGTCGGCGCCCGGCGCGCCCAGAAGACGCCTCCGAGCCAGGGCGGCTGGAGCATGTTCCATACCTGGCATGCCGGTGCCGACTGCGTGAATCCGGCCTCCTATACCGCGATCCGCGCCAATGGCGACAAGGCCTGGTTCGGCTGGCCTGACGTGCCCGACGTCGAGAAGGAGGTCACCAACTGGTTCAACGCCAAGGACCTCGCCGAGGAGAAGGCGGTGATGGGCCGCCTCAACAAGGCAGCCGTCCAGAACGTCGTCTATGCGCCGACCGGCTTCTATCTCGGCTACCAGGCCTGGCGAAAGAACGTGCAGGGCGTGACCAGCGGACCGTTCCCGGTGTTCTGGGGCGTGTCGAAGGCCTGAGAGCGAGCAAGCGCGAGCCCCGGCCTTTGGCGGGGGCTCGGCTCCAACAACGCCCGCCGGGCCTGTCGGGACTTCAGATCCTGATCGGCCCGGCACCAGCAGCGGCAACTCAGGATTTCGATGCTCTCATTCATCGTCAGACGCATCATCACGACGATCCCCGTCATGGCTTTCGTGGCGCTGTTCGTCTTCTCGCTCCTCTACATTGCGCCAGGCGATCCGGCGGCCGTGATCGCCGGCGACCAGGCCTCGCCCGCCGATGTCGAGCGCATTCGCCAGAGCCTCGGGCTCGACAGGCCTTATCTCGTCCGTTTCGGCGAATGGTTCTTCCGGGTGCTGCAGGGCGACCTCGGCACCTCGATCTTCACCTCGCTGCCGGTGACGCAACTGATCGGTCAGCGCATCGAGCCAACCTTGTCGCTGATGGTGCTGACGCTGATCCTGGCGGTTTCGATCGCCGTGCCGCTCGGCGTTATCGCTGCCTGGAAGGCCGGTACCTGGGTCGATCGCGCCGTGGTCGGCTTCGCTGTCTTCGGCTTCTCGGTTCCGGTCTTCGTGATCGGCTATCTGCTCGCCTATGTCTTCGCGCTCAAGCTCGACTGGGTGCCGGTGCAGGGCTACACGCCGATCTCGCAGGGCATCTGGCCCTGGTTCAAGAACCTGATCCTGCCCTCGATCACGCTGGGCACGGTCTATATCGCGCTGATCGCGCGCATCACCCGCGCCACCATGCTCGAGGTGCTGCAGCAGGACTATGTCCGCACGGCCCAGGCCAAGGGCGTCGGCAACCGTGACGTGCTGTTCCTGCATTCGCTGAAGAACGCAGCGGTGCCGGTCGTCACCATCATCGGCATCGGCGTCGCGCTTCTCATCGGCGGCGCCGTCGTCACCGAGAGCGTCTTCGCCATTCCGGGCCTCGGCCGGCTGACGCTCGATGCGATCCTGCGCCGCGACTATCCGGTCATCCAGGGCGTCGTGCTGATCTTCTCCTTCGTCTACGTGCTGGTGAACCTGGCCGTCGACCTGATCTACACCCTCGTCGATCCGAGGATACGCTATTGACCGCTCCAGCTGCCCCACTGCCTCTGGCGGATGAAATCGGCGCGGGCGTCAAGCCGCCCAAGCGCTCCTATCTGCGCAAGCACCCTTCTGTCGCGATCGGCGGCTTCCTCCTGCTGCTGATGATCTTCATCGCCGTCTTCGCCCCGCTGCTCTTCACGGTCGATCCGACGGCGATCGCCACCTCCAGGCGCACACGCGTGCCGTCCGAATTGTACTGGTTCGGCACCGACATGCTCGGCCGAGACATCTATTCGCGCGTCGTCTACGGGGCGCGCGTCTCGCTGATCGTCGGCTTCTCGGTGGCGATCCTGGCCTCGGTCGCAGGGCTCGCGATCGGGTTGTTTTCCGGCTTCGTGCGCTGGGCCGACGGCATCGTCATGCGCATCATCGACGGCATGATGTCTATCCCGCCGATCCTGCTCGCCATCGCCCTGATGGCGCTGACGCGCGGCTCGGTCGGCAACGTCATCATCGCGATCACCATCGCCGAGATCCCGCGCGTCGCCCGCCTGGTGCGCAGCGTGGTGCTCTCCCTGCGCGAGCAGCCCTATGTCGAGGCGGCGATCTCGAACGGCGCCCGCGTGCCGCGCATCATCATCAAGCACATCCTGCCCAACACGATCGCGCCGATGACGGTGCAGGCGACCTATATCTGCGCCAGCGCTATGATCATCGAGGCGATCCTGTCCTTCATCGGTGCCGGCGTGCCGCCGGCGACGCCGTCCTGGGGCAACATCATGGCCGAGGGCAGGGCGCTCTGGCAGGTCAGGCCGCACATCGTTTTCTTTCCGGCGCTGTTCCTGTCGATCACCGTTCTCGCCGTGAACCTGCTCGGCGACGGCCTTCGCGACTCGCTCGATCCGCGGCTGGCCAAGAGCATCTGAGGTCTCGGAGATGCTCCCTCCAGCCCTCATCCTGAGGAGGCCGCGTCTGCGGCCGTATCGAAGGATGCTCCAGCTGGTTCTTGAGCCTCCTAGAGCGTCCTTCGAGACGCCATTCCTGACGGAATGGCTCCTCAGGATGAGGGTTCACAGGGCATATGCGACGGCGCTGTCCTGGGGAGGGACATGTCGCCTTGCGCAGAGAGGCCCCAATCAAGCCGACGCCCCCGCACTAGCCGCGCAGGTCGACGACGACGTCGCCGGACACCGCGTCGGTGACGCCGAGACCGCCGCCTTGATCCTCAAGCGTGTCGCGGAAGCTGTTCAGCGTCGCGATCATCTGGTCGCGGGCGCCCTTCAGCGTGGCAAGGTCGGCCCATTCGCCGATCAGGCAATAGGAACGATCGCCGGTCTTGATGATGTGGCCCCTTGCGAGACCGGGCCAGTTGGCTTTGCCCTGGCGATGGGCATCGAGGAATTCATCCTCACGTCCCGGCTTGATGCGGAAGCGGACGACATTGAACGTGGCCATGGCCTTGATCCGCAGCTCGATGCTGCCTCGGCAGCCGCGGCCGGCGGGTCCGGACCGAGCCCAGAGGAAACGCCCGACGCTATTGCCGTAACGGCAACTGCGCAATGGCGCACAGGGATGACGCAGCACATCTGCAGTGGCAGCCCTCGTTAACGACCAAGCACAGCAGGAGCCTTTGCCATGCCTCGCATTCTGACCGTCGGTGCAGCCCAGCTCGGGCCGATCCAGCGCGAGGAGAGCCGTGGCTCTGCCGTCGCTCGGATGATCGAGCTGATGCGGCAGGCGAAGTCGAATGGCTGCGACCTCGTCGTCTATCCCGAAGCGGCGCTGACCGCCTTCTTTCCGCATTGGTGGATGGATGACGATGCTGAGATCGACAGCTATTTTGAAAGCGCCATGCCCTCGAACGAGACGGCGCCGCTCTTCGCCGAGGCCGAGCGGCTCGGCATCGGCTTTCATCTCGGCTATCCCGAGCTCGCCTTCGAGGACGGACGCAAGCGCCGCTTCAACACCGCGATCATCGTCGACAAATCAGGCAGGATCGTCGGCAAATACCGCAAGATCCATCTGCCGGGGCATCCCGAGCACCGGCCGGACGCTGTCTTCCAGAATCTCGAGAAGCGCTATTTCGAGACCGGAAATCTCGGCTGGCCGGTCTGGGAGACCATGGGCGGCCGGCTTGGCATGATGATCTGCAACGATCGCCGCTGGCCCGAGAGCTATCGCGTCATGGGCCTGCAAGGCGTCGAGATGATCGTGCTCGGTTACAATACGCCCAAGCACAACCCGCCGGCGCCAGCGCATGACCGACTCGGCAATTTCCACAATCAGCTCGTCATGCAGGCCGGCGCCTATCAGAACGCGACCTGGGTGGTCGGCGTCGCCAAGGCCGGGCTGGAAGCCGGCGTCGACCAGATCGGCGGCTCCTGCATCATCGCACCGACCGGCGAAGTGGTGGCGCAGGCGGTGACCGAGGATGACGAGCTCGTTGTCGCTCGCTGCGATCTCGACCTCGGCAACAGCTACAAGACCTCGACCTTCAACTTCGCGAGGCATCGCGAGCCGCAATGCTACGGCATGATCGTCGAGCGCAAGGGCGCGGTGATCGGGTGAGCGCGGTCGGCGCATGCGTCGCATTCCTGGGGCGCGGCCGAGAACCGGCTCTGATCCGGCCAAGGGCTCCCCGAAGCTGCGCCGTGCTCGTCGAGTCGACGGCCGCAGCGCCTCGACAGGAGCGATGACATGATCCCCGAGCCGCTGAACAAGAAATTCTTCGTTTCGGATGACCCCGCTGACCAGGCCGACATCGCCTACCACAATATGGCCGCACGCGGCCTCTCGGGTGGGCCTCAGAACGGCGGCATGTCGCATGTCCAGCGTATCCATCTCGATGTCGGACAGCACTATTTCCGCTTCTGCGATTCGAAGCGTTTCACCAAAGGCTGGAAAGATGCCGCCTCCGGCTGCTGGTGGGCGGACTACGAGGTGTTCGTGAAGGTGAAGCAGGCGGCGCAGCGCCAGGGCACGATCCAACGCTACGCCAAGAGTATCCGCTCGTCGCGGCTCGCCTATGCCGCCAAGCTCTATTTCGCCATTCCCTATGAATGGGGCGATTGCGGTTCGCTGGTGATCGCCCGGCTCAACGTCCGGCTCGACGCTTATAAGGGGCGCGGGCTTCCCGCCTATTACAATCGTGATCCGCACAAGGCCGACAAGCGGGATGGCAAGGCCGACTACGTTCCGATCCAGGATCCGACCATCTCGCAGCTCTACATTCCGGGCTTGCGAGGTCGCCTCAAGACCGTCTTTACCATCATCCAGAAGGGCGATACGGCCAGTTTCGCCTGAATGCGAAGCATCCGCCGCCCGGTTTCCCAGGGAGCTGTCATGACTCACGATCTCATCCTCAAGGGCGGCAGGGTCATCGACCCGTCGCAGAAGCATGACGGTGTGGTCGATGTCGCCTTCACCGACGGGAAAGTCTCGGGCTTCGGCAAGGACCTGAAGGGTGCCAAGGAGATCCGCGACGTCTCCGGCTACATCGTCACGCCCGGCCTGATCGACCTGCACACCCATGTCTACTGGGGCGGCACCTCGCTGGGCATCGACGCCGACGAGTTCTGCCGCGCTTCGGGCGTCACCACCTCGGTCGATACCGGCTCGGCCGGCCCCGGCAACTGGCCGGGCTTCCGCAAGCATGTGATCGAGAAGAGCCAGGCCCGCATCCTCGCCTATCTCCATGTCTCGCATGCCGGCATCTACGGCTTCGACCACCGCGTCATGGTCGGCGAGAGCGGCGATCTCCGGCTGATGAACCCGATCGACTGCGTCGAGGTCGCTGACAAGAACCGCGACCTGATCGTCGGCATCAAGGTCCGGGTCGGCCTGCATGCCTCGGGGACATCGGGCACCGTGCCGCTCAATATCGCGCTGCAGGTCGCCAACGAGGTCGGCATGCCGCTGATGTGCCATATCGACCATCCGCCGCCGTCCTATGAGGAAGTCATCGGCATGCTGCGCCCCGGCGACGTGCTGACCCACGCCTTCCGGCCCTTCCCGAATGCGCCCTCGACTGCACAGGGCACGGTGAAGCCTGAGGTGCTCGCCGCCCGCAAGCGCGGCGTCATCTTCGATATCGGCCACGGCAAGGGCTCGTTCTCGTTCAAGACGACGCGCGCCATGCTCGCCAACGGCTTTGAGCCGGATGTGATCTCCTCCGACGTGCACAAGCTCTGCATCGACGGCCCGGCCTATGACCAGGTCACCACCATGTCGAAGTTCCTCTGCATGGGCATGAGCCTGAACAACGTCATCGCCGCCTCGACCGTGAACGCAGCGACGGCGCTGAAGCGGATGGAATACGGCTCGCTCAAGGTCGGCTCGCTCGGCGATGCGACGGTGCTGACTGTCAAGGAAGGCAAGTTCGACTATGTTGACGTCGTCGGCGAGCACCTGATCGGCGATCGCAAGATCGTCTCCGAGGGCGTGGTGCTGAAGGGCGCCTGGTGGCATCCCAAGCGCAGCAACAAGTTCAAGAAGGTCGAGGCGGCGTAGGACACAAGCGTCATTCTCGGGGGAAGCAAAGCGCAGGCCCGAGAATCTCATGAGGAGAAGGCGCCGTAAGAGCCTCCTCAGGCCTGAGATGCTCGGGGCAAGCCCGAGCATGACGCAGGATCGCTCTCATGAGCATGTCCCCACCCTCCTGGCGCGCCATGGCCGCCGCCGACCTGCCGGCCGTCATGGCCGTGGCGGCAAAGGTGCACCCTGACTACCCGGAAGGCGAGGCGGTTTTCGCCGAGCGGCTCGCGCTTCATCCCGCCGGCTGCCTCGTATTGGCCGGTGGGGAGGGGCTCGGCGGCTATGTGCTGAGCCACCCCTGGCGGCTAGGACAGGTGCCGGCGCTCGACAGCCTGCTCGGCGCGGTGCCTGATGATGCCGACGCCTATTACATCCACGACCTTGCTTTGCTGCCGACCGCGCGCGGCGGTGGCGCCGCCTCGGCCTGCGTCGATCGATTGGTGGCGCATGCCCGCGCCGAAGGCTTTGCCCGCATGGCCTTGGTCGCCGTCGGCAACTCGGCCGGCTTCTGGCGTCGCCAGGGTTTTCGTGAAGCGCATGACGAAGCCCTTGCCCGCAAGCTTGCGAGCTATGACAGTGCGGCCCGCTATATGATCCGCGATCTGAAAGACGATGGGAGAAACGCATGAGTGCCGATGACAAGCTCAAGGAGCTGGGCCTGACCTTGCCGGACGTGCCGACCCCGGTCGCGACCTATGTCAGCTTCAAGCGCGTCGGCGACTTCATCTACCTTTCCGGCCAGGGCCCGAAGCGCGCCGACGGCACCTATCCGACCGGCAAGGTCGGCGCCGATGTCTCGATCGAGGAAGCCTATGAGCATGCCAAGCAGACCGGCCTCGGCCTGCTGGCGGCGATGAAGAAGGCCGCCGGCTCGCTCGACAAGATCGAGGTGGTGAAGCTGCTCGGCATGGTCAACGCCGCGCCCGATTTCGCCCAGCATCCCAAGGTCATCAATGGCTGCTCGGACCTGTTCGTCGCCGTGCTCGGCGACAATGGCCGCCATGCCCGCTCCGCCGTCGGCATGGGCTCGCTGCCCAACAACATGACCGTCGAGATCGAAGTCATCGTGCGGGTGCTGCCGTGACGACCGCGCTCGCTGAAGAGATCGCCCGCGTCTACGGCACGCCGGCCGTCGTCATCGACCTCGACAAGGTCGAGGCCAATATCGCCCGGCTCCAGGCCGCCTGCGACGCCGCCGGCATCGCCAACCGCCCGCATATCAAGACGCATAAATCGCCCGAGCTGGCCCGGCTCCAGGTCGCCGCCGGCGCGCGCGGCATCACCTGCCAGAAGCTCGGCGAGGCCGAGGTCATGGCCGATGGCGGCATCGACGACATCCTGATCAGCTACAACATTCTGGGCGAGGAGAAGCTCGGTCGCCTCGGCGCGCTCCAGCGTCGCGTCCGGATGATCGTCGCGGCAGACAACCCCGTCACGATCGCCGGCCTGCCCAAGGCCGCCGAGATCGCCGGGCGTAATCTCGAGGTCGTGGTCGAATGCGACACTGGCCGCAAGCGTGCTGGCGTCGAGACCCCCGGCGAGGCGGTCGAATTGGCCAAACAGATCGCCGCGTCCAAGGGCCTGACCTTCGCCGGCTTCCTGATGTACCCGCCGGAGACCGGCTGGCCGGCGACGCAGGACTTCCTCGACACCGCCAATGCCGGCCTGCGCGAGGCCGGTCTCGAAGCCGGCATCATCTCGACCGGCGGCTCGCCCAATATCCCGAACATCGGCAAGCTCAAGGGCTCAACCGAGCATCGCTCGGGAACCTCGATCTTCAACGACCGCATGCAGATCGCGGCGGGGGTGGCGGAACTCGAAGACTGCGCGCTGACGGTCTACGCGACGGTGGTCAGCCGGGCCGGGCCGGAGCGCGGCATCCTCGATTCAGGCTCGAAGACGCTGACCAGCGACAAGGGCAATCTCGAGGGGCACGGCTACATCCTCGAATACCCGCTGGCGAAGATCGCGCAATTCGCCGAGGAGCACGGCTTCCTCGACCTCTCCGGCAGCAATGAGCGGCCCAACGTCGGCGAGATCGTCCGCGTGGTGCCGAACCATGTCTGCGTCGTCGTCAACATGGTCGACCGGCTGGTGACTGTGCGCGGCGACAAGCTGATCGGCGAGCTGCCGGTGGCGGCGAGGGGTAAGCTGACCTGAAGCCCAAGCGTCATGCTCGGGCTTGACCCGAGCATCTCATTCCGGAGGGGGCTCCTGATGGCGCCTCCTCGTCCTGAGATTCTCGGGTCTGCGCTTCGCTTCGCCCGAGAATGACGCCTACAGAGCGTACCCCTTCCCGCGATCCTCCAGGAAGGCGACCAGATCCTGCCGGACCAGCTCGATATGGTCGACGAGGAGGCGACTGGCTTCCTTCATCGCCCCCGCGCGGCAGAGCCGGATCAGCTCGTTGTGCTCGGTCCGCGCCCGTTCGATCGACGAGTTGCGCTGCAATTGCAGGCGCGTGTAACGATCGCTGGTCTGCAATAGCCCGGCCACGATCGATAGCGTGCGCGGCTGTGTCGCCCTTGCATAGAGCGCCATGTGGAAATCGGCGTTGAGCAGGCCCCAGCGGCTGATGTCGCGCGCTGCCATCGCTTCCTCGAACGCAGCCTCCATACCCGCGACGGCGGCGAAGTCCTCTGCCGTCAGCGCCGGCACCGAGCTCGCCAGCAGCCGCGGTTCGAGCAGCTTCCTCAGCTCGAAGACGTCGTTGATCTCGTCCAGGGACAGGCCTGAAACGATCGCGCCCTTGTGCGGCACGATCCTGACGAAGCCCTCCGCCTCAAGCTGGAACAGCGCCTCGCGCACCGGGATGCGGCTGACCTCATAGGCCTGCGCCAGCGCGTCCTGCCGCAATTGCGAGCCGGCCGGATAGCTGCCGGCGAGGATCTCCTGGCGGAGGCGGTCGACGATCGCCGAGGACAGAGTGCGGTGCTTCAGGGGAGGGGACATTGCACACACCCTAGCTGATCGCGTTGCGAAAAACCATTGACACGTAGATTTTATACAATCTACAACACGGTCAGGGGAAGGCAAGCATGAACAACGAAGCTGTCGCGGCGAAAAGCCGTTCCATGGCCGTGCCGGAGGCGATCGTCGCTGTGTCCGGGCGCCTGCTCCGGGTCGAGCATCGCGCCATCCAGGGGCTGATGTTCCTGCTCGCGGCGCTGATCCTGCTCAACGTCGTCACGCGCTATACCGGCTATCCGATCTACTGGATCGACGAATCCGCGGTTTACAGCGTCGTCTGGCTCACATTCATCGGCGCTTCCGCGATGACACGCATGCGGCTCGACTTCGCGGTGACCATGCTGACCGAGCGCTTCTCGGAGCGCGGTGCCGCGATCTTCCGGGTGATCGCGACGCTCGGCGTCGTCCTGTTCGGCATCAGCCTCGGCGTGATGTGCTGGCTCTGGCTCGATCCTGTCGGCATCGCCCAGGCTGGGTTCGACGCCAAGGAATTCGCCGCCGGGTCCTTCAACTTCATCTACACCGAGCGGACCCAGACCCTGAACTGGCCGACCTGGGTGATCTACCTGATCATGCCGGTCTTCGCGGTGTCGATGACGCTGCATGCGCTGGCGAACCTGTTCGAGGATCTCGGCCTCGTCGCGAAGCAGGAACTGCCGGGTTTCGCCGCCAATGCCGACGGGGTGGTGAACTGATGGCACTCACGATTGGAGCCTTCTTCGGCATCATGCTGGCCGGCGTGCCGATCGCGCTGTGCCTGTGCCTCGGCGCCCTCATCTACATGGCGGCGACCGGCAACATGCAGCTCCTGCCGAACTACCCGCTGCAGATGTTCGGCGGCGTCGACAGCTACGGGCTGATCGCGATCCCGCTCTTCATCCTGATCGGCGAGATCATGAATGGCGGCGGCATCACCCGCCGCATCGTCGACCTCGCCATGGCCTTCGTCGGCTCGCTCAAGGGCGGGCTGGCCTATGTCAACATCCTCGCCAACATGTTCGTCTCCTCGATCCTCGGCTCGGCGACGGCCCAGGTCGCGATCATGGCGCAGGTCATGGTCCCCGAGATGGAGCGCAAGGGCTACGACAAGGATTTCGCCGCCGGCCTCACCGCCTATGGCGGCATGCTCGGCCCGATCATCCCGCCCTCTGTGATGTTCGTCGTCTATGCCGTGCTGGCCCAGGTCTCGGTCAGCGACATGCTGATGTCCGGCATCGTGCCGGGCGTGCTGCTGACGCTGCTGTTCTTCCTCGTCATCGCCGGCATGGGCTTCGTCTACAACTATCCGGCCGGCGACAAGCTCTCCCTGCGCGAGCGGGTCAAGATCGTGCTGGGCGCCGCGCCGACGCTGCTGATCCCGATCGTGATCGTCGGCTCGATCCTCGGCGGCTTCGCCAATGCGACGGAAGCGGCCGCGGTCGGCTCGGTCGCGGCGGCGCTGATCGGTTGCTACTGGACCAAGGAGCTCAAATTCAAGCAGATGCCGCAGATGATGCTGCGCGCCGGCGTCTACTCGGCGATCGTGCTCTTCCTCGTCGCCGCTGCCGCCGTGTTCTCCTGGGTGCTGGTCTACGGCAAGGTCCCGCAGGCCGTCGCCGCCTCGATCCAGGCGATCGCCAAGGATCCGGTGACATTCATGCTGCTGGTCAACGTCATCCTGCTGGTCATCGGCACGGTGATCGACGGCATTCCCGGCCTGATCATGACGGTACCGATCCTGCTGCCGATAGCGACCGAGGTCTACAACATCGACCCCCGCCATTTTGGCGTGGTCGTGGTGATCAACCTCGTGCTCGGCCTGCTCTCGCCGCCGGTCGGCCTGTGCTTCTTCGTCGCCGCCGCGGTGACGGGGGCCAAGCCCGGCAGGATGTTCATGGTGACGCTGCCCTTCTTCATCATCTCCTGCGTCCTCCTGGTCCTGCTCTCGATCTACCCATGGCTCTCGCTGGCCCTGGTGAAGTGAACCCGTCCGCCAACCAATAAGGGGAGTACCGTCATGACCATTTCACGCCGCCATCTGATCGCCGCCGCCGCGACCCTGCCGATCGCCAAGCCCGCGCTGCTGCTCGCCCAGAGCAAGGATCTGCGCCTGGGCATCCTGACCCCGAACGGTCACCCCTGGAACGTCGCGGCCGTCAAGGTCGGCGAGCGCCTCAAGGCCGAGACCAATGGCCGGCTGAACCTGACGGTCTTCCACTCCGGCCAGCTCGGCAACGAGGCGGCGATGCTGCAGCAGATGCAGTCCGGCGCGCTCGACATGGGCTGGATCATGGCGGCCGAGCTCGGCTCGCGCGTGCCGGCGATCGGCGCGATCACCGCGCCCTATATCGTCGACTCCACCGCCAAGATCGCCAAGCTGGTGCGTGATCCCGTCGCGATGAAGCTGTTCGACGTGCTGCCGCGCGAGACCGGCTGCGTCGGAATGGCCTGGGGCATCACCGGCATGCGCGCCGTCTTCGCCGCCAAGGAGATCGACGGTATCTCCGGGATCAAGGGCATGAAGCTGCGCATCAACCCGACCCCGGTCTATCGCGACTTCTACCAGCTGCTCGGCGCCGCCCCGACCCCGATCCCGACCCCGCAGGTCTTCGACGCGATGACCAACGGCCAGGTCGACGGGCTCGAGGCCGACCTCGAGTTCTCCTGGAACCAGCGCTTCGACAAGGTTTCCAAGACCATCCTGCAGATGAACGCGATCTTCATGCCGGTGATAGCGCTCGCCTCCGGCCGCGTCTGGCAGGGCATGCCGGCGGCTGACCGCGAATTGATCCAGAAGACGGTCCGCGCCGCGCTCGACGAGCAGATCGACGCGCTCGCCGTCAACGAGCCCAAGCTGGTCGAGCAGTTCAAGGCGGCCGGCGCCAACTTCAAGATCGCCAACCCCAAGGATGCCGAGGCGGTCGTCGCCGAGTTCGACAAGATCTGGCTGCCCAAGGCGCCGGTGCTCGCCGACCTGCGCAAGGCCGGCAAGTCGATCACCGCCTGATCTCAGGCTATCATCCTGGCTGCGGGCGTTTCGCTCGCAGCCGCATTCCTCCCGTGAGCGGACACCTGCCATGACCAAGAACATCTTCAGCGGCACCATCCCCGCTTTGATGAGCCCCTGCACCGCCTCGGGCGATGTCGATTACGCCGAGCTGGTGCGCACCGGCCGCCATCTGATCGACGCCGGCATGTCGGCGGTGGTCTATTGCGGCTCGATGGGCGACTGGCCGCTGCTCACCGACGAGCAGCGCATGGAGGGTGTCGAGGCCCTGGTGAAGGGCGGCATCCCGCTGATCGTCGGCACAGGCGCGCAGAATCCGAAGCGCGCTGCCGCGCTCGCCGCCCATGCCAAGAAGGCCGGGGCGCAAGGGTTGATGGTCATCCCGCGCGTGCTCTCGCGCGGCTCCTCGCTCCAGGCCCAGCGCGCCCATTTCGAAGGCATCCTGGAAGCGGCGGTCGACCTGCCGTCGGTGATCTACAACAGCCCCTATTACGGCTACGAGACCAAGGCCGACCTGTTTTTCGCGTTGAACAAGCAGTTCCCGCATCTCGTCGGCTTCAAGGAGTTCGGCGGCGGCGCGGCGCTGACCTATGCGGCCGAGCACATCACCAATCGCGATTCGAAGCTGACCCTGATGGTCGGCGTCGACACGCAGGTCACGCACGGCTTCATCCGCTGCGGCGCCGGCGGCGCGATCACCGGCATCGGCAATGCGCTGCCGAAGGAAGTGCTGCACCTCGTCGCGCTCTCGCAGAAGGCCGCCGCAGGCGATCCGCAGGCCGAGCGCGACGCGCTCGAGCTGGAGCGGGCGCTGTACGTACTGTCGTCCTTCGACGAGGGTGTCGACCTCGTGCTCTATTACAAGCACCTGATGGTGCTGGAAGGTCACAAGGCCTATGAGCGCCATTTCAACGACGCCGACAGGCTCACCGACGCCCAGCGCAACTATGTCGAGACCGAATGGCGCCGCTTCAAGAGCTGGTACGCCAAGTGGGCGGCCGAGGGGCGGGCGGCGAAGGCGGCGTGACTTGAGTCGTCTTTCCGGGGCAGGCCGTAGGCCTGAGCCCGGAACCTATGAACACCGCACTTTATCGTCATGGTCGGGCTTGTCCCGACCATCCACGTCTTCGCCTTACTGATCGAGCGGAGTGTTCAAGACGTGGATGCTCGCCACAAGGGCGAGCATGACGAACTGGATCAACGTCGTGATCATGGGTTCCGGGCTCGCCGCTACGCGGCGCCCCGGAATGACGGGCACTACTCCGGATGCCGCGCGTTCCACGCCTCGGCGTATTCCGCGCACAGCCGGTCGAGCTCGGCCCGGTCGGTGACGCCGGCAGGCCGCGCCCTTGACGGCGAAGCCTGCTGGAACGGCACGGAACGCTGATGCGCCACCCGCCAGATCCGGCGCAGTTCGGCGAGCGGATCGGCATGGTCGTCGACCCTGATGTCGAAGCTCGGCACCGGCTCGCTCGCCCAGATCCTGATCGCGCAGGACTGCCGGCCGCGCTTGTCGCCGCCGGCCTTTTCGCCGGCTTCGAGCGCCACCAGCAGCCGTTCGTCGAAGTCGAGCCCTGAGTTCTCGACATAGGCCTTCAGCGTCTCCTGGACGACTTCCGGACCGGCCAGCATGTTGCCGGCGACCGAGACCTGCGGTCCGTTCACCGCCCCGCACCAGTCGATGCAGGCATTGCCGGTATAGGACGCCGTGCGGCCGTCGCGGTCGATCAGGTGGAATTGCCGATGCGCCCGGCCCTCATCGGCCGCGGTCAGGTTGGCGATGATCTCGACCGAGGAGCGCCCTTCCTGAAGCAGCCTGAGGCCATCGATGCCGTAGAGCGGGTTGACGAAGGCTTGCGTCGCGATCGCGCCGACACGGCCGCAGCCATAGGGCACGCGCGCGCCGACGGCGAAGGCGCAGGTCGAGACGGCGACGCCATAGGCGCCGGTCGCGGCATCGCGCGCGACGATTGACCAGGTCATAGGCTTATTCCTCAGCGGCCGGCGGCGTAGGCCTGCATCAGACGCGGGGTCGCCGCGGCGCGCAAGAGGCCGTTGGCGCTCTTCTCGGCAGCGGTCAGACGTCCGACCGTCCAGGCCGGCGCCCGCTCCAGCTCATGTCCGCGGCGGATAAGATCGGCCAGAACAGCCTCGCCGACGCTCTTTTCGACTGCGAGATGCCCCGGCCGCGCCTCGCGCGGATAGAAAGTCGAGGGGAAGTGCTGGGTGTGGAACAGCGGCAGGTCGATCGCCTCCTGCAGATTGAGGCCGTGATGCACCCGGCGCAGGAACATGCCGAGCTGCCATTGCTCCTGCTGGTCGCCGCCCGGCGTGCCGAAGGCGAGGCGCGGCTGTCCGTTCTCGAAGGCGATGGTCGGCGTCAGGGTCGTGCGCGGGCGCTTGCCTGGCGCGAGCGAGGAGGGCAGGCCCTCTTCGAGGAAGAAGGCCTGGGCGCGCGAGTTCAGCGGGAAGCCGAGCTCCGGGATCACCGGCGAGGATTGCAGCCAGCCGCCCGAGGGCGTCGCCGCAACCATGTTGCCCCAGCGGTCGATCACGTCGATATGGACGGTGTCGCCGCGCTGCGAGGAGGCGACCATCGAGGCGAGCGTCGGCTCGCCGACCGTCGCACCGCCCGCCGCGCCATGCTGACCGGCGATCCGGATATTGGCGAGCGCCTGCGCGACCTGCGCTTCGAAACCGGCTACAGCGCCGGGGCGGATCTCCAGCGAAGCCTCGTTGCCGATCAGCGCGCGCCGGCCGCGGGCGTAGTCCTCCGAGAGCAGCGTCGCCAGCGGCACCTTCACGAAATCCGGATCGCCGTAATAGGCCTCGCGATCGGCGAAGGCGAGCTTCATCGCCTCGGCGACATGGTGGATGAACTCCGGGCTGGCCGGCCCCATCGCCGAGAGGTCGATGCCCTCGAGGATCTTCAGCGTCTGCAGGAAGACAGGGCCCTGGCCCCAGGGGCCGATCTTGAACACCTCCCAGTCATGATAGGTCACGCTCGCCGGTGCCTCGTAATGCGGCGTCCAGCCGGCCATATCCTGCGCGGTCAGCAGTCCCTTGTGCCGGCGCCCGGTCGAATCCATCGGCGCTTCCGTGCGGCAGAAGGCGTCCATCGCCTCGGCGACGAAGCCCTTGTACCAGGCATCGTATGCGGCCTGGATCTGCTTTTGCCGGTCGCCGCCGGCAGCCTCCGCCTCGACGAGGATGCGCTTGTAGGTGTTGGCGGCTGCCGGGTTGCGGAAGAGTTCGCGCGCCTTCGGGGCATTGCCGCCAGGGAGATAGACCGCGCCCGAAGTCGACCATTCATTCGTGAAGAGGTCGCTGAGGCCCGCGATCGTGTCGGAGACGCGCGGCAGCATCGGGTGGCCGTTCTCGAAATAGCCGATCGCCGGCTCCAGCACCTCGCGCAAAGGCAGGCGGCCATGGTCGCGCAGCATCGTCATCCAGCCGCCGAAGGCGCCGGGAATCACGGTCGAGAGCAGGCCGTCGCCGGGGATGATGTCGATGCCGAGGTCCTTATAGGCCTTGATCGTCGCAGCGGCCGGCGCCGGCCCCTGGGCGCAGAGCACCTCGACCTTCCTGGTCTCGGCCGAATAGAACACCGCCGGCATGTCGCCGGCCGGGCCGACGAGGTGCGGCTCGACCACCTGCAGCACGAAGGCGGCGGCGGCGCAGGCGTCGAAGGCGTTGCCGCCCTTTTCCAGCATCGCCATGCCCGATGCAGTCGCGAGCCAATGCGTCGAGGTGACGACGCCGAAGGTGCCGAGGATCTCGGGGCGGGTGGTGAACATCGGGGTATCCACTGGTTGTTGAAAAAATCGGCTCTGGGGCGGATCGCGTTTCCTACCTTCAGCCCTCATCCTGAGGAGCGTTCCGCAGGAGCGCGTCTCGAAGGATGCTCCAGTTGGTTCCGGAGCTTTCTGGAGCATCCTTCGAGACACGCCTACGGCGCTCCTCAGGATGAGGGCTGAGAAGGGAACAAGGACTCGTAACAGCATGGGAGAGCATGACGGCTGCTGGCTCTACATTCTCCGCTGCAGTGACGGTAGCTTCTACACCGGAACGACCAGGATCGATGTTGAGACAAGGGTCGGGCAGCACAATGCCGGTCTCTATCCTTATAGTTACACGTTCAAGCGACGGCCGGTGGTCTTGGTGTTTGCGGAAAACTTTCAGAGCATCACTGACGCCATTGCCATGGAGCGCCGGGTCAAGGGTTGGTCGCGCGCAAAGAAGCAAGCCATGATTGAAGGCTACTGGGGTCTCCTGCCTGAACTGGCCAAGCGTAGAACCTGAACCGTTCGGTATCTCCAGCGCCGGCAGTTCCCTAGCTTTCTGGAGCACCCTTCGAGACGCCGCTGCGCGGCTCCTCAGGATGAGGGCTGAGGAAGAAGGCAGCACTCACTGCTCCTTCGGATCGAGCGCGTCGCGCAGGCCGTCGCCGAGCAGGTTGAAGCCGAGGACCGCCAGGAAGATGGCGATGCCGGGCGCCACCGACATCCACGGCGCCTGCTCCATAAAATTCTTGGCGACGTTGAGCATCTGGCCCCAGGACGGGGAGGGCGGCTGCTGGCCGAGGCCGAGGAAGGAGAGGGCGGCTTCGAGGATGATCGCCTGCGCCATGAACAGCGTCGCCTGCACGATGATCGGCGAGAGCGTATTGGGCAGGACGTGGATCAGCATCAGGCGCAGATCGCGCGCGCCGACCGAGCGTGCGCCCTCGACGAAATCCTCGGCCTTGACGGTCATCACCTGGCCGCGCACCAGCCGGATGAAGATCGGCACTGCCGAGAGGCCGATCGCAATCATCGCATTGGTGAGCGATGGGCCGAGGATCGCGGCGAAGGCGATGGCGAGGATCAGGAACGGGCAGGCGAGCAGCGCCTCGGTCACGCGCGAGATCACGATGTCGACCCAGCCGCCATACCAGCCGGCGGCAAGGCCGAACGGAATGCCGATCGCCAGCGCGATCGAGACCGAGACGATACCGGCGAGCAGCGAGGTCTGCGCGCCATAGAACAGGCGCGAAACCTGATCGCGGCCGAGCTCGTCGGTGCCGAACCAGTAGAGCTCCGAGGGCGGCTTGCGGATGGCGAGGAAGTTCGACTTCAGCGGGTCGGCCAGCGGCAGGATCGGCGCCAGGATCGCGAGCAGGACGAAGGTCAGGACGAGGGCTCCGCCGATCAGCGCCGAGCGGTTGCGGATCAGCCGTCGCAGTACTCCAGGGCGCGCTTGCAAGGGGCCGGCGGCGCCGGTCTCGGTCACGGCGCTCATCAGGCGTTCCTCAGGCGCGGATTGGCGAGGATATAGAGCACGTCGGCGAGCAGGTTCATCAGGATGAAGCCGAGCGCAGTGCACAGCACCACGCCCTGGACGACGCCATAGTCGCGGTTGAAAACGGCATCGACGATCAGCTTGCCGAAGCCGGGGATGGTGAAGACCTGCTCGGTCAGCACGGCGCCTGCCAGCAATTCACCGAACAGCAGTGTCGACAGCGTGATGATGGGAATGAGTGCGTTGCGCAGCGCATGGCGGTTGACCACGGTTTGCTCGTCGAGCCCCTTGGCGCGGGCGGTGCGGACATAGTCGGAGCGCAGCACTTCCAGCATGGCCGAGCGGGTATGGCGCATGATGAACGCCGATAGTCCGCCGCCGAGCACGAAGGCCGGCATGATCAGGCGTTCGATCGCGGCCTTGGGGTCGACGAAGATCGATTCGAAGCCCGAGGCCGGCAGCCATTTCAGCTCCACGGCGACGACGAGGATCAGCATGATGCCGAGCCAGAAGTTGGGGATCGAGAGGCCGGACAGCGCGAGCGCGCTCGCCGAATAGTCGACGATCGTGCCTTTGCGTCGCGCCGCGATGATCCCGGCCGGGAGCCCGATCACCAGCGCGATGATGATCGAGGCCGTGGCGAGCTGGATCGTCACCGGCAGCTTCTGCAGGATGAGGCTCAGCACCGGCTCGCCGGTGCGCAGCGAGCGCCCGAAATCGCCCTGGATCACCTGGCCGAGCCAGGCGAAGAACTGCACCACGATCGGATCGTCCATCCGGTAGATCTGGCGCAGGCGGGCGATCACCTCGGGATCGCGCTCCTCGCCGGCGATGACGAGGAACGGATCGCCCGGCAATGCCCTTTGCAGGGCGAAGACGAACAGCGACACTAAAAAGAGTGTCGGGATCGCGATCAGGACGCGGCGGCCGATCAGCGCGAACATGGCTGCCTTCTCCCTCCCCCCGCTTGCGGTGGGGAGGGCTGGGGTGGGGGGCAGCGCCGCTTGGCGAAACGATTCAGGATGGAGTTCTGGCTTTCCGGCCCTCCATCCCGAACCCTTCCCCACCGCAAGCGGGAGGAAGGGGACTTGTCGGCGCATCCCGCAGAACAGGCCATGGGGCCAATCACGACCGCTTCAATCCCGAGAGCCGGATCATCCCGTCGGGATTGATCACGAAGCCCTGGAGGTTTGAACGCAGCGCGAAGAAGACGGTCTGGTTGTAGAGATAGACGATAGGCAGTTCGTCCTGCAGGATCTTCTGGGCCGCGTCATAGCGCTTCTTGCGCTCGGCGACGTCGTAGAGCGTGCGGGCCTCGTCGAGCAGCTTGTCGACCTCGGCGTTTGAGTAGCGCCCGTCGTTCTGGTTGCCCTTGGTCGTGACGAACTGATGGATGTTGCCATCCGGGTCGATGCGGCCGGACCAGCCGATCCGGCTCATCTGGAACTTGCCCTGCTGCTGGTCGCGCAACTGACTGGCGAATTCGGTCGAGCGGATCTGGACGTCGATGCCGACCTCCTGCGCCATCGCCTGGATGACCTGGCCGAGCTGGGCGTCGACCGGATTATTGGTGACGAAGAGCTCGACGCTGACCTTGGCGACCCCGGCCTCCTTGAGCAGGGCCTTGGCCTTGGCGACGTCGCGCTCCGGCACGGGCAGGGCGGCGGAGAGATACTGATTGCCCGGGTTGAAGGGCTGGTTCATCGGCGCATAGAGCCCCTCGAACACGACCTGGCTCAGCACTTTCCGGTCGATCGACAGCGACAGCGCCTGCCTGACGCGCTTGTCCTTGCCCATCGGCTGGTTGGCGGCGTCCGTATGGTTGGTGTTGATGGTGATGCCCTGATAGCCGAGATTCGCGGTGCTCTGAACCTTGAGGCTCTTATCGCCCTGGGCCGATTTCACATCGGTCGGCGCCAGCCGCTCCAGCATGTCGAGCTCGCCGGCGCGCAGGTTCGCGAGACGGACCGTGGTGTCGGGAATGGCGCGATAGACGATCCGGTCGAACTGGTATTTGTCGGCTTCCCAGTGCCCCTTGAACTTGTCGAGCACGATGCGGTCGTTCTGGACCCGCTCGACGAATTGATAGGGGCCGGAGCAGATCGGCTTGGCGGTGATGTCGGGGCCGAGGCTCTTCGGCGACAGCATCATGCCGGCGCGATCGGTGAGCTGGGCGAGCAGCGTCGCATCGGGGCGCTTCAGCTTGAGGACGAGCGTCGCCGGATCGGGAGCGCTGACGCTCTCGACCGAGGCGAGCTCCGATTTCCGCAGCGAATCCGGCAGCGTCATCGCCCGTTCGAGATTGGCCTTGGCCGCTTCGGCGTTGAAGGTCTCGCCGTCATGGAACTTGGCGTCGGTCCTGAGCTTCATCGTCAACGTCAGCCCGTCGCCTGAGAACGACCACTCGGTCGCAAGGCGCGGGATGATCTTCAGCTCCGGATCGATGTCGACGAGCCGGTCGCATAGTCCCATGAAGACGATACGGCCGACAAAAGTGCGGGCCTTGTGCGGATCGAGCATATCGGGGTCCTCCTGGAGCCCGATCCGCAAGGTCGATGGTGATTGGGCTTGCGCCGGAAGCGCGGCGAGGCCGAGCATGGCTGCAGACGCCAGCAGAACGATATGTTTCATGGTTGTTCCCCTCATTGTTGTTTTGCTTTGATGTCGCCCGGCCGGTGCCCGTCGCTCTTCGGCGATTCCGGGAACTCCGCCGGTCATTCTCACTTGGTCCCATTCGGGACCAAGTTGGCGCATTTCAAGGTGATCGTCGATAGGTTCGTCTTGCCCCTGTCGAGCGTTGCTCGAACATTCCACGGCAACGCGATTGGTGCAATGGATACAGTATGACGAATGCCAGTCGCCGGCGCCTGCATGGCACCAGGGCAGCCAAAGGCTGTCGCCGCTCGCGCTAATTCTGGTATGCAAGATTTTGGCTGGCTGTCGCAAATGAATGATGGCGCGGCACAGGAAAGGTCTGACGATGCTGCTGGGTGTGATTGCCGACGACATGACGGGCGCAACCGATGTCGCCCTGATGCTGAACCGCGCGGGTATGCGCACGGTCCAGGTCATCGGCGCGCCGGCTGCCGGCGCAAAACTGCCCGAAGCCGATGCCGTCGTCGTCGCGCTGAAATCGCGCACCAATCCTGTCGCCGAGGCCGTGGCGGATTCGCTCGCCGCCTGCGAGGCGCTGCTCGCCGCCGGCTCCAGGCAGATCCTGTTCAAGTACTGCTCGACCTTCGATTCGACCGCCAAGGGCAATATCGGCCCGGTCGCGGATGCGCTGATGCAGCGCCTCAATGCTCATCAAGCCATCGTCTGCCCGGCCTTCCCGGCGAATGGCCGCTCGATCTTCCAGGGTTATCTCTTCGTCGGCGAGGTGCCGCTGCACGAGAGCTCGATGAAGGACCACCCGCTGACGCCGATGCGGGATTCCAACCTGATGCGTTTGATGGGCCCCCAGACCGTGCACAAGGTCGGGCTCGCCTCCTATGCCGCCGTCAACCAGGGCGCCGCTGCCGTGCGCAAGCGCCTGGCTGAGCTGGCGGCGGACGGCGTGCGCTATGTCGTCACTGACGCGCTCGACAATGGCCATCTGATGGTGCTCGGCGAGGCCGTTTCCGACCATGTCCTGCTCACCGGCGGCTCCGGGATCGCGATGGGCCTGCCCGAGAATTTCCGCAAGGCGGGGCTCTTGCCCTGGCGCGAGACCGCGACGCATCTCGCCGCGCCGACCGGCCGCGCCGGCGTCATTTCCGGCAGCTGCTCGGCGGCGACGCGCGGCCAGATCAAGGCGGCGCTCGCGGTCGGGATCCCGGCGCTGAAGGTCGATCCGCTGGCGCTCGCTGGCGGCCAGCAGACGGCGAAGGAACTGGCGGACTGGGCCTTGGCGCAGCCGGCCGACAAGCCCTTCCTCGTCTACTCCAGCGATGATCCGGCGGAGGTCGCGGCGGTGCAGGACAAGCTCGGCCGCGACAAAGCCGGCGAGATCGTCGAGCATGCCTTCGCCGAGCTGGCGCGCCTGCTGAACGCTGGTGGTGTCACGCGCCTGCTCGTTGCCGGCGGCGAGACCTCCGGCGCGGTCGTGCAGGGGCTTGCCATCCGCACGCTGGAGATCGGCCCGGAGATCGATCCCGGCGTGCCCTGGACCCGCGTGGTCGACGGGCCGGAGATGGTGGTGGCGCTGAAGTCGGGGAATTTCGGCGCACCCGATTTCTTCCTCAAGGCGTGGGAGCTTTTGAAGTAGCGCGATCGTGTCGCGGCGTGTCGCGTTTGCACTGCGGCAAACTCGTATAGGATGGCGCTGTTAGCAGGCCTTGGGGGTGCAGATGGCGTTTCTTGGCGATCTCCTGACCAGCGTCGCCGATCGCGGCCGGGCGCTGATCAATTTCGAGCGTTTCGCCTCGAACCGCCGGCGGCCGCTCGACAAGCTTTGCGAGGATCTGCTCTCGGGGCGCGGTGAGGCTTCCGGTATGGCGCTGGCGCAGGCTGTTCTCGATGATTGGGAGCAGCTCGACGAGGCCGGCCGGCTCGCCTTCTTCCGCCTGCTGCAGGAGCGCTTCGGCCCCGATCACCAGCGGCTCGACGCGGCGCTTGAGCGTTATCGTAGCAACCCCGACGCCGAGGCGGTCGGCCAGCTCCATCTCGCCTCCGAGCCGCGCCGGCAGGAGCTGTTCCGCCGGCTCAACCTCGCGCCGGGCGGCACGCATGTGTTGGTGCGCATGCGCGAAAGCCTGTTCGAGGCGATGAAGCAGGAGCCCGATCTCAAGGCGGTCGACGCCGATTTCCGGCACCTCTTCGGCTCCTGGTTCAATCGCGGCTTCCTGGTGCTGCGCCGGATCGACTGGACCACGCCGGCGAACGTGCTGGAGAAGATCATCCGCTACGAGGCGGTCCACGCCATCAAGGACTGGGACGATCTGCGCCGCCGGCTCGAGCCGGCCGACCGGCGCTGCTTCGCCTTCTTTCACCCGCAGCTGATCGACGAGCCATTGATCTTCGTCGAGGTGGCGCTGACCCGCGAGAGCCCGAGCCGCATCGTCGACGTGCTGAGCGAGGCGCGCGAGGTGCTGCCGGCCTCATCGGCGACCACGGCGGTGTTCTATTCGATCTCCAATTGCCAGGAAGGCCTGCGTGGCATCTCCTTCGGCAATTTCCTGATCAAGCAGGTCGCAGAGGACCTGAAGCGGGAACTCCCGGGGCTCGACGTCTTCGTCACGCTCTCGCCGGTGCCGGGCTTCGCTCGCTGGCTCGGCCAGGAGCTGGCGGAACCGGCCGGGCTCGGCCTGACCAATGAGGAAGCGGCGTTGCTGATGCAGGCGCCGGCCGAGGTCGCGGCGCAGGACGAAGTCACCCGCGCTCGCCGCGACAAGCTGCTCGGCCAGATGATGGCGCAGTACATGCTGCGGGCACGTACCTCCTCGGGCCGTGTGATCGATCCCGTCGCGCGCTTCCATCTTGGCAATGGCGCACGGCTGGAGCGGATCAATGTCGGCGGCAATCTCTCCGACCGCGGCCTACGCGAGTCGCATGGCGTCATGGTCAATTACCGCTATGAGCTGGGCGACATCGAGACCAATCACGAGGCCTTCGCCAG
>JAESGH010000307.1_pt1 | contig 56682 bp, 66 predicted proteins | sample 9269641 | NCBI WGS metagenome assembly JAESGH01 (sample SAMN14515345, study PRJNA621665) | algae metagenome | isolation source: Phormidium tanganyikae FI6-MK23 and co-occurring heterotrophs from granitic... | place: USA: Fort Irwin, California | collected 1998-05-24 | reverse complement strand
CTCTTGCCGATCGGCCTGATTTTGTTCATACCAAGCCGGTCGGAACGGGGCTGTAGCTCAGTTGGGAGAGCGCGTCGTTCGCAATGACGAGGTCAGCGGTTCGATCCCGCTCAGCTCCACCATTCCGACCGGCAAGGCTGATCGGCTTTACGAATCAGCTAGTTAATACGCCTCCCAAAATGTACTCGTACCCCAGATCGTACCCCATCCACGTACCCCAAGGGCACAGCATGTCAGGAGTTTTTACCAGACCGTAGTCTTTCGAGCCGGGCCAGCGGCCCACGCTGAGCCATAGTGACCCGCTTCGTGGTAATGATGGCCCTTGCGCCTCCCAATGGATATTGGATTGTTCTGCAATTCAAACTGGGCAGGTTTGATCCACTAGCAGCAGCCCAGGTCGTCTCAACGTGAGCCAACTACGCTGAATCCAGCGGCTCACAGTTGTAAGCTCCAGTTCTTAGTGTTGAGCAAGCAGCCGTACTGCACACCATCGGTTTGGAAAATTAAAGTTGCGAATTCTGCCAACGCCCACTGCTCAGCGCATACTTACGCGCGATGCACCACGAGAAAATGACGTTCGCCACTTTATTGCAACAGCCGGTGCAAGATGAAGTCTGCACGCTCTATTGCAGGCATTTTAGGCAGGACGACAACCGCATACCCGAAGACTTCCTGCCACACGGGAGGGCGGTACTGCTCGTCGTGGGAACAGTAGCGGACGAGGTATGAAGTTGGCTTGCCGGTTGATCCCATAGGGCGGTGAGGAGTGCGTCGAGGATGATGCGTTCGCGCGGAGCACTAAGCGACATCGGGCAATTGTCCTTGGTTCGGAATTGCTGTGCGCTGAATATCGCGTCCATTTCCGTGGGGAAAGGAAAAGTTCGGCCAGCGGTCTAAGCTTCTGCCAGCGAGAACGATTTGGAAGGGTTTAGCTCCTTACCGGCCACTCGGGGGTGGCTTGCAGACAGTCTGCTCTTGTTTAACCGGGTCGTACAAGCGGATATTCCGGGCTTCATTTTAGCCAAGGCATTTTGCCTGCTGCAAGCAGTTGCATGATCATACCGGGCGATGTGGAGGCTCTCGCCCCTCCGGTGACCTCAACGGGCAAAGGTCAGGTGGATGGTACCGCTTTCAGCGGTCTCGGATATAATCGACGGCAGGCGGGCTTCGAGGCCGCGCTGGTTATCCCACAGGCGAACGCCACTGCCTAAAATTATGGGTGCGATGGCAACGTGCAGGTAATCGACAAGCTCGGCTTCGAGATAGGCCCGCACGGTGGTCGGGCCGCCGCCGATGCGGACATCCTTGCCGGCGGCAGCGGCGGTAGCGCGTAAGAGTGCGTCCTCTATGCTTGTGTCGATGAAGTGGAAGGTGGTGTCGGAGACCGCGAGCGTGGGACGCGAAGTATGAGTGAGGACGAAGACTGGGCAGTGGAATGGCGGCTCATCGCCCCACCAGCCTTTCCAGTTCGGATCGTCGGGGAAGTTATGGAGGCCAAACTTGCCTGCGCCCATGATTTCAGCACCCGTGTTCTCGAAATAGGCGCGGGCATAGGCGTCATCAAGGCCAGTGGTGCCAGCACCCGAGTTGTCGTGGAAGACACGCTCACGAAAGGTGCGGGTGGCAACGTAGGAAGCGGTCAGGCGCCCCCAATCCTCACCGAAGGGCTTTTCAGGGGTAATGTCAGTGGTGGTGGCAAAGCCATCGAGAGAAATCATCAAGTCGGCACGAATAGCCATGGTGAACTCCGAGCGTTCAATTTTAGTAAGGTAAGTACCTTCATATTGACACGCCTATAGTAAGGCAAGTGCCTATTTATGATTGACGAGATAGGAGGTGGACGTTAGGTCTTGGGCATGCCGTACCACTCAACCCCGCTGGACCTGGCCTTCTATGCCCTCAGCGATCCGACCCGTCGTGCGGTAGTGTCGCGACTGCGCGAGGGAGAACTGCCGGTCAGTGCGCTGGCGGAGCCGTTTGACATGGCGCTCCCCTCGTTTTCGCAGCACCTCAAGGTCCTGGAAGAGTGCGGGCTGATTGTCAGCGAGAAGCGTGGGCGCAGCCGCTGGTGCCGGCTGGTGCCGGAGCGGTTCGACGAGGCGGCAGAATGGATGGAAATAGAGCGTCATCGCGCGGCCGAGCGGCTCAATCGGCTTGATCGCTATCTCGACCGGACGTGAAGGGAACGCTGATGACGATGCTGTTTGAGAACCTGCTCGATACTTGGTCGATGGACCGCGAGATCGTCTTGGTGAAGGTGCTGAAGCACCCGCGCTCCAAGGTGTTTGCGGCGTGGATGGATCCAACGGCGCTAAGTCAATGGTACGCCCCGGATGGGCTGAGCATCGAAAGCCATGAGGCCGACATGCGCGAGGGCGGGTTCTGGCGCTTCGACATGGTCGGCGTGTTCGAGGGCGAGCAGCACCGCTTTCCCAGCCTGATGAGGTTCATCCAGATCGTCCCCAATGAGCGCATAGTCATCGACTATGGCTCGGAGAACGGCGATCCCAACGGCTTTTACATGGTGGTGACATTCGACGAGCAGGCAGACGGCAAGACCGTGCTGACGATGCGCCAGCTGCATCCTAGTCGCGAGCGGCGGCAGGCGGTGGTGGCCTTCGGTGCAGTGGAATATGGGCTGCAGACGTTAGGTGGGCTGGAGCGATGGCTGGGCTAAGTGAGCCCCGGCCTATTTGCGTCCTGCACCGGAAGCGGTCATCGCGGGCAGCGCGATTAGGCCGATGTGGGGTGGGTGGAAGGCGGACGGGCTCCTTTCGGTAACCTGTGCGCTTAACCAGACACAACTCGCCCATCTAATTCCTCGTTATCAATCGCAGCTTTTATGTCCGCCCCAGAGTTTCGCACCCCTAGGCCGTAGAAATCTGCACGAGCGGGGAGTGGTGCTAAATTCTTAGTTCTATACCACCAGGGCCTTCAGCAACTTCAGTCCCGAACGACCAGATCCCTGTCTAACTGCAGCTGCAGATTGATCCAGTTCGTTAACGAGCCACTGGCAGAAGAGCGTCTCCTCCGTAGTCAGATGGCGAAAGTCCGACACCACAAGCCAGTATGCTCCGTTCGAAAGCTCAATATCGAAAGGCGCGTAGAGCGAACCTTTTTGCAATAGCTCGGCAGCAAGGATGCGGTTCCCCAGCGCAGCCCCGTGACCCAGTTCAGCGCTTCGAACTGCAAGTGCCGCATCGGAATACACTGGACCCCAAAGCGCAGGTTCGGTCACACCAGCAGACTCAAGCCAACCTATCCAGGCCTGGCCATCCTCATCCCGAAGCAAACGAAACTTTGTGAGTTCGCGAGGGCTCTGCAGCAGTGCCGAACCTGCGCTCGCGGCAAGCATTGGAGTGAGCATATTATCAATCAGGCGCCGTGCCTGCGAGCGGGGCCAAGATGACTTCGTACGGCTATGCCGAATAGCCAGGCGTGGTCCGCCAGCACTTGGGTCGACCAGATTTGCGCTGCTGTCGATCTGAACCTCAACCTCGGGGCAACAGTCAGCAAATCTCGCCAGCCGGGGGACCAGGAAAACGTTGGCAAATGTTGGCTCAACGCTGACGGAAACGACCATCCTTGAAGGCGCCTCTATGAGCCTTGATATCGCAACATCAACGGCATCGAAGCTCGCGCTTACCGATGCCAATAACTGGTCACCAGACGCGGTTAGCTGAACCTGTCTATGCCCCCGATCAAACAGCTTGGTGCGGAGCAGTGCCTCCAGGTCACGAACCTGGCGGCTGACGGCAGCGTCAGACACTCCCAGCTCATCAGCTGCTTGTTTGAAGCTCTGGTGTCGTCCTGCAGCTTCAAACGCTCGTAGTGCATTCAACGGGAGCCGGCTACGCTTCATGCCCAACCTCAGGTTGCCTCAATGTGCGTTTTACTCGTTTGAGTGCTTTGAGTCACCGGCTTAACGTCTGGCCATACATTCTGGATGAGGAACAGCCATGGCAGCAAAGCTTATGATGGTGCTTCGGGCGGCCGTGCAGGAGTTCCGGCAACTGTATGCTCTTTCTTGCTTGCTTGAGGACCTCAAAAGAGATGTTCGCCGACTTGATGATGTTGGGCTGAGCTTCGCGCATTTAAAGACCTACCTTGAGATGGACCAACGAAGCAGAAGTCCCTTGAGGCAGGTGCTGCTGGGCAACGGCTTTGACACAGGTCTCGAATGCCAGACGAGAACACGCGACCAACTGGTGCTGTGCAGATCCGTTAGCTACAAGGTGCGAGGTGAGCCCTCTCAATCCGGCCTCTCCGACTGTTATACCTATGCAGAAGAGGCAAAAGCCCTGGTGGCAACTGACACCAGGGCCTCTTACGATGATTTGGCAAAGCGCCATCGGTACGGAGCGCCTCTGCCCAAGGAATCAAAAGATGAGCCAAGCGACGTTCAAGTTAGAGATCTTTGTCAGAGACCTGAGGGCCTCCCGACACTTCTATGAATCAGTCCTTGGCTTTGAGACTGCTTCGGGTGACCATGACGACTATGTCCCACTTAGACTCGGTGAAGCACGTCTATCGTTGAATTCAATGAGCAACCTGCCTGAAGATCATCCGATCCGGGCCAATAGCGGTGAGCGGACGGGCGTTGGGATCGAACTTGTGTTCGAAAACTGCGACATCGCCGCCATCGCTGATAGGATCAAGTCCGCGGCTTGGACACTGTCTTCAGAAATCGCGACCCAACCCTGGGGTGCACGGGATTTTCGGGTTCAAGACCCAGATGGATACTATCTGCGGTTCTCCACCTAAGCAGGCGCGGCTCAAAGCTGATGTGTACTCGTTTCGCACCGATGTGGATGGAGCGGCCGCCTGCTGTGGGAGCCGAACCGGATGGGAGACTCGTCCATGACTATTGATGGTGTCAGAACCCCTTTAACCGGGGGATGCCAATGCGGCGCGGTCCGCTTCTGTTGCAGCCTTGTGCCCGAGAATGTTCATGTCTGCCATTGCCGTATGTGCCAGAAAGCAGTGGGAGGACCATTCGCTGTTATCTGTCCGGTCCTGAAAACGGCCTTCTCTGTCACCCGCGGCGACGTTTCCTGGTTTCACAGCTCTGAGCTTGCCCGTCGCGGTTTCTGCCGTGACTGCGGCACGCCGATGATCTTCGACTATCCGGAGTTTCCCGATATCGGCGTGCTCGTCGGGTGTTTCGACAACCCGAGTGCGGTGCCCCCTGTGATTCAGTACGGCAATGAAAGTCGTGTGGCGTGGTTCGGCAGTCTTACGGAACTGCCCGGCCAAGCACCCACTTACTTCGTCGATCCTATGGGATACCTGCCTCGGATCAGGGCCTCAAACCGCCAGCACCCGGACAACGACACTCATGTATGGCCACCAAGGACCTAAACGCATTGCGGTGCCCATCCTGTCGCGTTTACTTCTGACTTGTTCGGGGAGGTGTAGCTTAAGACTCAGTTGACATGGCGGCCGCATGTTCGACCCAGCGTTGCTCAGACACTCAGGTTGAGTCTTGGCCAACCGCCTGGCTCCACGGAATATCATGATCATAGATCCAGGCCAGGGATGCGTCGTTTGCGAACACCTTCATCGCCATTGGCATAAGAAGGTCACGAAAGAAAAGTGCCATGCGCCCGCTCGGCGCCTTGTACTGACCACGCTTACGGCCTTCGGCCACAATCCGCTCAGCGCGGGCGCGCCTTAAGTTTACAAATCGCCGCAGAGCAGTCTCGTTTACTCCAAGGTCTCTGACACATTTGCCTATCGTGATTGCATCTTCGAGTGCCATCGATGCACCCTGGCCTGAGCTTGGAGAAGCTGCATGAGCGGCATCGCCGATTAACGCTATGCGGCCGCTCGTCCAGGCAGGGAGCGCAGGCATATCATAGATAGGATAAGCGCCTATCTTACCTGAGCTCTTCAAGATCTCGATGATCGCGCTGTGGTCGTCGATGAACAACTCTTGCAATCGTGTGCGCCAGGCGGTCTCGCTCGTCCCGCCAAGCTCCCCATGCTCAGGCTCCTCCTTGGCTGCAATGTTTGCAAACCACCATGCTTCTCCCGAAGCACGAACAGTGTAGCCAAAGAAGGCACGTTTTCCCCAAATCATCTGCATCTCGTTCACAGTGGGGGCCAAGCTGGTTGACGCTGTACCGCCGATGTTCAAGAGCCCCGTAAATGCTGGGCGCGCATGCATGCCCATGGCACCACGCACGCGGGACCAAAGGCCATCGGCCCCTACCAGCAAGTCACCTTGCAACTCGGTTCCGTCGTCGAACTGCACAACCACACCGTCGATGCCGGGTAAAATCCCCTTGAACGTCTTGCCATAGATTACCTCCACGCCGCGTTTTTGGGCTTCCACGGCGAGTGCCTGATGAAGTGCGCCGCGCATTACGGTTACGCTTGGATGCGTGCTATCGAGCCAACCATTGGAAACAGCACCCAACTTTTTGCCGGTCGTGCTGTAAAAGGACATGAGGGGTGTCGGGATAGTGTCTATTGTATCGAGGCAATGCAAAAGATCGAGATGGCCAAGGACCCGCATACCGTTGACACCCAGTCCCAAGAACAAACCACGATGTTCCGCCGGCTGCGGGAGGGTCTCGCATAATACCACTTCCAATCCGGCACGCTGGAGTGCAACAGCAGCAGCAGGTCCACCGATGCCGGCACCGACGATGATGGCTCTCATGGCTTGTTCTCCCAAAAGGATGATATTATTTCGTTCGTCCGAACTAACTAAATTCGTTGTGGGGGAGCTGTCAAGTGCAGGAACCGCCTGAGAACCGAAGTGAGTGCCTGTCGCGATTGCACCAGGCTGGTCGTACCCTGAGCGACGCCATGGTCATGTTCCACTATGCTGCAGCAGAACGTCTCGGGTTGGGGCCGACAGACTGGAAGACGCTTGGCCTCCTAGAGCAGCATGGACCCATGACTGCCGGTGATCTAGCGAAATGGACGAAGTTGGCTCCTGCCTCCGTTACTGGAATTATCGACAGACTCGAACGGGGGGGGTGGTTAGAGCGACGGCCTCACGATGAAGATCGCCGGCGAGTGGTTATAGGGCTTGTCGCTAAAGAGGACGATGCTGCAAGGGACGTGCTCTTTGGTCCCCTGCTCACCCGACTCGAGGAGCTCTATTCAGGCTATACAGTCGAACAACTCGCGTTTTTAGCGGAGGCACTGGAAGCTATGGCCAAGATTCAAAGCGAAGCAATCGGCAGTGTCCAGACTGGACGTTCTTGAGCCAGGACAGAGTCCGCTTTTGGACTCAAGAACAGGCTGGCTGCATGTCCGAAAAGGGGTCGGATGCCGCCGATGCATGTCCCAAGACTTATGCGCCGATCCCCCGACCCAGCAAGATGAACAGCATACCTGGTGCGGAAGTCAGGTGCGGATCTCAGTAGTAGTTTCGGCGCTCGTTGTTAGCAGCAGAGACAGAACAAAGGCCTCTCTTACGCCCATTGTCCCAGGATACAAGCTCACCAGTTGAGACTAGACGGGCTCGGGAGGGGAAAAGGGATTCTGAAGCAGGATGAGCTTTTTTCGTGTTTTTGGCAAAAACGCTTGCTTCAGCGGAGCTCCGGGACACCATAAACATGGGGCCGCATACCAAGCATCATAAAACGACAGGTCGATGCTCTTCGGTGAGCTGCGTCAGGTCGTCCCAAGCCAAGATGATGTTATCCGATTTCCAGATTGGTCCCACGTCTGTCGCTTTCCCGACGCAAACGCCGCCAAGCGACTTGTAAAAACTGATGGCAGGGTCATTACCTGCAACGACCGCAAGAGCTGCTCCTTGGTAACCACGTTCCTTCAGATAGCGGGCCAATGCGGCCATCAGAAGCCATCCTACGCCTTTTCGTTGGCAGAGTGGGTCGACATAGACTGCGTATATTTCGCCACGATTACCCAGTTCATGAGATGACGGCGCGCTTGCTGCCCCCATGCCAACTATTCGACCGTCCAGTTCGGCTAGCAGCACCAATTGGTCCCTGCGAGGCTGTCTCAGAGCTCTGGTCCATTTCTCAACTCTATGGGCTTGGTTCAGTTGTTGCTGAACAATGATGGGTGCCAGCTCGCGAAAAGAAGCCTGCCAAACGTCATTGTGGAATACGCCAATCGCAACAGCATCGAGGAGCACTGCGGACCGCAACTCAATCTTGTTCAAGGTGCCAGATCTCATCCTACTTCGGCCGGCTTTGTTGCACTTAGCGAGTAACAATGGAACTGTGGATCACTTTAACCGCAGATTGCACATGCACGCTGTCGCCACACTTGCTGACTCCTTCATTCTTTCCAGTTCATCAGAGACAAACATGCGCCGGTTCTTGATTTCGCTAAGCCTGTTCGTTGCGCTCGCGTTTGGCACGCTTGCCGGCGAACCGCTCATGGAGCGCACGGTAATGCTGTACGACGCCTCACAAGGAACCCAGGTGATCTATCTAGGGCGATCAGGAAAGACCTATCTTTGGCATCCTTCCAGCACCCAAATTGTTTCCGGCCGCTGGAGTACGCGAGCTAGTGGCGAATATACCGACACGATCTGCCTTGGCTATGGCTCCAGCAAGTACAACCCGGTCACTGGCCAGTCGGACGGCTCGACGCATTGCTTCAAGGTGCAGCAGCTATTGTCCTTGCATCATGAACAGATCGATGGCGACGCGTTTCGCCTTGCGTCCCGGACCGAGGCGCCGTTTCAGCTAAGTGGCAGGACGAGCCTTGCGGCAATCGCCGAGAAGGCGGGTGTTGGCTTGACGGCACCTGTAATTGGCGAAGCGGGCATCACAAGGCCAGGAGGGCCCGCACCGACCATGGATGACCTGTGTGCGACTGCTCGTTACCATCAACAAAAGTTTGGTGAAGAGGCCGGCACGACCCGAATGCTCGAGCTCTGCCGGGAGAAGTAAGTGGGAACCGATGATAGGTTATATGCTGAAGGATAGCGATCCATGACCACACTCCCCTTATTCCCAATTGATGGGGGCTGTTTATGCGGCGCTGTTCGCTACACGCTCATGACTTCACCTAAAGCCGTTTATGCCTGCCATTGCCGTGACTGCCAAAAGGTAGGCAGTGGTCCTTACGCGATCGGCATCATCGTCGATCAGCCACAAGTTCGGACTGAAAGCGTGGATCTTCTTACTCGAACCGATCGCGTCGCCGAGAGTGGCAACCTGGTGCCTCAATATGCCTGCGTTCGGTGCGGCACTAGGATGTGGCATCAACCACCAAAGTCGCCTTCTATGCTGATAGTTCGTGCCGGCACGCTCGATGACCCGTCCTGGGCCCGCCCTGTGGTGCACACCTGGACGCGCGGTCGATTGCCTTGGGTCGACATCGGAGGGGAGCTGCAGTTCGAGGGACCACTCCCGTCACGCGAGATCTTGTACTCCGCCTGGCAAGATTACGTCGCTGATTGCAGGTCTTAAGAATTTCGCTCCGGATAGCGGCCCACCACCTGGACCCCGGTGTTATCTTCATGCAGCTGGCTGAGTTGCGAAACCACGCAGTTCGGCGGCTCTTACCTTCAATGCAGCTTGGTTGAGCATGCTTCTGAACACCGCGCGGTGTACCTTAAGAGAACTCAAAATCGAAGACAGAAGCCTAATTGTGGCTCTGTCTACCGACAAGGAGGCGCGCCGCTTTCTTGGAGGCCCAGTCTCAATAGAACAGGCACATCGACGTGCCGATCAGCTGATTGCTGGTGTGGGGGTGAAACACTGCTGGGCTGTGGAGCTGATCGAGGATGCATATGGTCGAGCCGTGGGCCTGATCCATATCTCTCTGCACCACGATGGCGAAGAAGATGAGCTATCATATGAATTCTTACCAAGGACATGGGGCAAGGGTATCGCGTCTGAAGCTGTCAAAGCCGCTACACAACACGCGTTGACGAGGTTGGGCTACTCACGCCTGATAGCGGAGACGCAAGCGGGTAACGTCCGCTCAAGGCAGTTGTTGGAGCGACTAGGATTGAAGCCCGTGAAAACCTTGTTGCGCTTCGGCCAAGCTCAAGTGCTCTATGCAACCATCCCAGCTAATCAGTAGCGACCGCTCCGACGGGTTTGACAAATCTCCGGCGCTCCGATGTCTCGCTTTCAAGCACAAAACCCTCCCGTCGGTAGAACCGATCGGCAGGGTTGGTAACAAGGACGCTCAACTTAGTGGGCAGGCCAAAGGCACCAGCAGCGTCGGTCTTTGCTCTGACAGCGACAGCACCGATACCTCGGCCCTGAAAAGCAGGCTCGACATAAAGCTTGTCCACAAACATGTGGTCTGGGTGCCATGTCACGGCGGTGCATCCTGAAGGCGCGCCATCTTCTTCGATGACCTCGTGCCCAGCAAGATCCATGGTTTCGATCGTTGCTGAAGGTCGCCAAGCTCCCCAAAGTGCTTCTGCATATGCCCGCATGCATGCTTCCTCCAGTTCGAGAAGGTATCCAGCATCGGCCATGTTGCTGTCCGAAACAAAATGGTCAATCAGCCCTGCCCGAGACCTTGGAGTAGAGCCATATAACCGAAGGGCTCAAAGTGCCTTTGCATCTCCGCCACAGCTTGAAGGTTTCTTTTGGCGGAAGGCTAGCAAGGCTGCAGCGACAAGCATCACGGCCGGTAGCAGGAAGTACCCGGCAATGATGATGGCATTTCCAAGCTCATTAGGGCCGTAGAGCTCAAGATCTTCTGCAAAGTCTGGGCCGCAAGGCGTCCCTATAAAGATCGTATTCGCCCATATGCTGCTGGTCGTGAACATCATACCCAGCGTAACTAGCATGAAGAGAACGCCTGTTGCTCTGTTCGGCGCAGTGAACGCCTTGAAAAGCACCAAGGATATGCTCAAGCCCAAGGGTAGAGCAGACAAGATGGCACCGGTAATGAAGGATCCGTCCGCAAGCTGTGTGCAGGTGGTTGCGTAACCAAACACTTGGAGCGGGATGGCGATAATGAGCAATAGCCATGCGATACCAAGAACCATCGGCTATGACCTTCGAACTCAATCAGCCGAGACATACTAGATGCTGCGAATTGAATTTACCAAGTCCGACAGAAAGCCATGTAGGGAGGTCCACGAGGTCGCGACACGCTTTTTTCGTGTTCTTGGCAAAAATGGTGAGAGGCAGCGGCGTTCTGGTAAGCGCAAGCCCTTCCGATACGAGAAGTTCTATCCGTGCATCCCTAGCCAAAAGAACGTTTCAATTATACCGGCCAACACGATCAAGCTTGCGCCGAGCACCGATCGGCCGCGTAACACAAGCATGCTGCCTACAGCGATCAACAAGCTGCATCCGCCGAGAAGCAGGAAAAGCGACATTGAAAAACTGTACTCTTGCGAGCTAGACGCTCTGCCCGCAACGAACGAGCCATCCGCGAGCCCATAGACTGAAGCTAGGCCGCAAAGACATAGAAGTGCGAGTTTGACGCGACCAATTTTGGCCGCGGGAGACCTAACGTTGTTAGCTTCAGCAGTCATCTATCGCTCCGCACATCCAAACGAAGCCTCAGTTGCAGGGTTCAAGCGAGACGCTCCCGCAAATAGCGTCAAACGTAGCGCCATAGGACGAATCCATCCAGCACAAGGTAAGCTTCCCAGTCTCGATCTCTTCGATCACCTCTTTGCAACGAGCGGCATGTGCATCGTGATGTTCTCTTGCGACAGACGGGTGCGGCGGCTCCAAAAGCTGGCCAAAGTCATGGTTATCGGCGAGTTTGCCGCCCGACAGTATCCACAAGTTCAAAACGATGTTTCCCGCAAGAACATTGTTGGCTATGAATTCTTGAACATCGTGCAACGTCAACTTGTAAGCGTCGCCCGTGGTCGTTTCCAAAAAGACGTGAGTTGTCTTGCCCTCAAGCTTGATGCCGGTCATGTGGCCATCGTGAAAAAATGGGTTTTGAACCTGCCCATCGGCCCCTAGTCTAAGCTCATTCATGCTTTCGCCGCTCGCCAGTGCAGGTGTTCCTAACAAAGCTCTCCTTGAGCCACCCGCATTAGGGAAACTCCAATCGTCCCGACAGATGGCCGGGCTGCCGGCACCCCGTGTTTGCTCTATCCAGGCTGAGCTACTGATGTTTACTGTGGCATCCAGTTGCCTGCCGGAAGTTCGCCACCATCAGACGGGAGTTGAACCCGCGACACCCAACATAAACATGGCCAAGGGAATTGTGCCAGCCAGCTCATACCTCACGAGCTTGCAGTATATCGGAGCCATGACCAGCTATGTCAGGCTCGTGCAAGAGTTGCTCCAAATGAAGAATAAGCGGACGCAAATGCTCCCGAGCCAATGATATCGCTTCTGCTAGGTTCGGAACAACGCGGCGTTCAGACCGGCATTGTCCAGGTACCAAAGTATAGCGTGCATCTCAGCAGCTATGTCCACCAGATCGTCGATGGCATCGCCGACCCCCATCTCCGCTTCATACGGCTTGAGCGTGTCTACACAGGCGTACAAGCCAAGGTCCGGAAAGCGCCTGCCCATAGTGGAATACCTTTCATGGTACTCGCTCAATTCGGGAGGCTCTCTCAATGCTGTCGCTGCTTCAGCTTGCGGCAGGTCATGATGCGTCGAGGCCAGGCCATCAAGAGCTGCAAGCAGGTCTGACGCGTTCGGTTGGTTTGCCTGCTCCGCGACCCAGAGGAAGTAGCGGGCGAACTGGAAGAAATCTGCTTGAGCTGGTCGCTGCATAAGGGCCATTCTGTCTGGTCTGAGCGTAAAGATGCGTTGCAGCAAGCGGCTCAACTTGCTCGAAAATCAACATGGGCGCCTTTATGCGCCGTGGCGAGCACCTCGCCTTCGACATGCATGATGAACATCAGAGCTGTCCAAGTTCAGAAAGTGGGTACCTTTACCCTTCGATGGATTTCATCATTCGTCGCCTCTCAGTCGTCTCCGACACAATGGCGAAGCCTTCTCGCCGGTAAAAACTATCCGCAGGGTTCGTGGTGAGCACGCTAAGGACGGTTGGCAGTTTCCGAGCTGCCGCTTCGCTGACCTTCCTCTCCAAGATTATCGCCCCAGCGCCATGGCCTTGACGATCCGGATGGATATAGAGCTTGTCGACAAACAAATGGTCATCATGCCAGGTGACCGCCACACATCCCGCTAGGTGGCCTGCTACTTCGATAATTTCGTGCCCGGCAACATCAAGAGTTTCAGCAGATGCTGAAGGCCTCCAGGTGCCCCAAAGTGCCTCCGCATGCTTTCGCATGCAAAGCGCCTCCAGTTTCAAGATGAAGTTTGCATCTGACACCGTTGCTGGGCGGGTGGTGATGGCACCCGTTGGATACCTCACGAAATTTCTGTATCGATCGAGTATTTGCTCCTCGACACCAACCCTCTTGGCAAGCTTAAGTAGGTCAGCCTCTCGTCCGACGTCAGGCTCTCCCGGGGCTAGCTCAAGGTCCACGATCTCGACCATGCACGCGCGCACGAGTTCAACGTCTCCGAGATCGCCGGCGACTCGCAACAGCGTGGCACGTGCATGACGCCTCCACTCCCTCACACCGTCAGCAAGAACGACAGCCTTTAAGGCGAACGGCAGAGCTGCTTGCGGATCACCCTCGCTGTGATGCTTTTGTCCGGCCAGGATAAGCAGCGGCATTGGGTGGTTGGGGCGCCGCGCAATCTCCTCCAAAGCTATCGCCGCAGCGGCCTCAAACTCGTTGTGGAGGAGATATTCATCTCTGAGGGAATATCGCAACACCATAAGAACTTCGTCGTCGTGAGGCTCCTCGAGCAGCTGCAGATAAAATGGCACGAGACTTTGCCGAGGCCGCTGGTTCGTGAGGACTCTCTCCCCTTCGCGGATCTCGCGTATGATCTCTGAGGCTTGCTTCTTATCGCCCATGCGGCAAACTCGCTATATGACGTCGCCTGTGTGTCGCTGAGGCGTGGCCATCAGGATCGTTGTGGGGGTTTGCTCAACCAGTTCGGCTCGAACAACTGGCCTGCCGCAGCCTAGGCTTCTCGACTTGTTGCGGGGTCCAGCACAGGGTGCTCCTTGGTGATTGGTTGCAGTAATTCAAAGCTTATCTCCCCCATCACTCCTGCGATCCTGCGCTTGTGAGCTTCGTACTCCTCAGACGGTAAACTGGTTTGCAGTGTGCCGACTAACTGATCGAATAGTGCCATGGCTCGAATGGAAACCTTGATGATTTCCCCGGCGGCCGCTTCGTCCATCGTTCCCCTCACCCTTTGGTAATCCTGCCAGCTATGACCCGGAATAGCGCAATTCACATTCACCCATCTTGGTAAGATCGCCTTGGTATTCCAATTGCCCCTGCGCAACGAGCGCCTGGAGGCGTTCTTGCAAGAGCAGATCAAGTGGAACTTCGCGCCCTTGTTTTAGCTCCCGGCTCTGTTGATGGTCGAGCTCTCCCATGGCGGCGCCAATAATCCTGGCCATCTTGCGCCATTCAGAGGTCACGTGCATTAGCAGATGAACATCATAGGGGTGCATCCCCTCGGGCGGCATCTCGTCCCAGTTTTCCGAGGCGCCTGTCCATTGCAGTTCGGCGATCTGCGCTGCCAAATAGATGCGGGCGTTCCATTGCTCGACGTACACACTGTTCTCGAAGGTACCGGGCGGAACGGGTGGAAGTTGGCCCGCTGGAGCATCCTTGAAGTCGGCAGTGCGGCCTATGTCGATGGTGAGGTCCTGCGCGGCGTTAAAAGGGTAATTTGTATCTGGAGGCTCAACGATCCAGTAGTGCAGCCCCTTGAGGTGCAGCGAAGCCCGACGATAGGTTTCCGTCGCCTCCGGGACTCCCATCCAAATCGCAAGCTCAAGGTGAGCCGTTCGATCTGCAAAGCTTATCGAATAGCTTGCCAGCTGGGCATCGTGGAAACCATGGGGTAGCGAAGCGTCGATCTCATCGAGGGTCATGCCCATCACCTCCCGCCATGTGAAGAACTGAGCTCGACGCGTAGCAATTTTCTCGCCGAGCCTGCTATTTCTTAACACGGCAAACACCCGGAGGTGGAATGCAGCAAGCCAGAAACGAGCTTTTGTGCAAAGCTGGTTAGCATCCATCAAACCGCGCGAGAGTGATGAAGACGGGGTCTCTTATGGCTCGCGGCTACAACAATTGCTGCTGGACCTGACTTAAACGAGTAATCGCGGTGACTGGCACATCATTGAAGAGTAAGTTGTTGATATGACAGCCGCAGGACGAACGCTCGCGAACCGCCTTGCCTCAGATCAGCCTGCGCAGGCACTGCGTCTTGCCCAAGCCATCGAGGCGCCTTGGTTCAGATCTCAGGCGCTGTCGCATGTGGGGCGTTATTGGCCCGACGAGACCTACAATCGCATACTGGTCGAAGCGATGCGATCAGCGGACGCACAAGATGGTATCTACAAGCAGGTCGCCGTCTCGGCATGGCCTATACGTGTGTTTCGGCGTGCAAATTTGACCCCCTAAGCGGGGTGATCGGCGTCCAATATTGACCCCCCAATGTTTGGTTTGAGCAGACTGCCCGTCCCGGAGTGAGGATGGGTGGCGGGGATGAAGTGCGTGGATACGATTGCGCGGATCCGGCGCGAGTTTTTCGTGGCCGGCAAGACGATCAAGCAGATCGTTCGCGAGCTGCATGTGTCGCGCAATACGGTGCGCAAGGTGGTGCGGACGGGCGCGACAGCGTTCGAGTATGAGCGCGAGCACCAGCCGCGTCCGCGGATCGGCCCCTGGAAGGCCGAGCTGGATCGGCTGCTGGCGTCCAACGAGAACAAGGCGGCGCGGGAACGGCTGACGCTGATCCGCCTGTTCGAGGAACTCCGTGGCCTGGGCTACGACGGTGGCTATGATGCGGTCCGTCGTTATGCCCGCACCTGGCGCAAGGCCCATGCCTGGTCATCGGCAGCGGCCTTCGTGCCGCTGAGCTTCGCCCCGGGAGAAGCCTACCAGTTCGACTGGAGCCACGATGTGGTGCTGATCAACGGCACCACGGTGACGGTCAAGGTCGCCCATGTCCGGCTCTGCCACAGCCGCATGCTGTTCGTGCGGGCCTATCCGCGTGAGACCCAGGAGATGGTGTTCGACGCCCACGACCGGGCCTTCGCCTTCTTCAAGGGCACCTGCACGCGCGGCATCTACGACAACATGAAGACCGCAGTCGATACCATCCTGGTGGGCAAGGAGCGGACCTACAATCGCCGGTTCCTGCAGATGTGCGGGCATTATCTGGTCGACCCCGTCGCCTGCACACCCGCCTCGGGTTGGGAGAAGGGTCAGGTCGAGAACCAGGTCGGGCTGGTGCGGGAGCGCTTCTTCACGCCCCGCCTGCGGGTGACCAGCTATGAGGAGCTCAACGCCCTGCTGCTGGACAAGGCGGTGGCCTATGCCCGGGCGCATCGCCATCCCGAGTTCCGCGACCAGACCATATGGGAGGCCTTCGAAGCCGAGCGCGGCAGTCTGGTGCCCTATGCCGGTCGGTTCGACGGCTTCCATGCGGTGACGGCCTCGGTCTCCAAGACGTGCCTGGTCCGCTTCGACAACAATAGGTACTCGGTAATGGCCAGTGCCGTGGGCCGCTCGGTCGAAATCCGGGCCTACGCCGATCGGATCGAACTGCGCCAGGACGGCAGGATGGTCGGAGAGCATCCACGCAACTTCGGCCGCGACCAGACCGTGTACGACCCCTGGCACTACGTGCCGGTGCTGGCTCGCAAGCCCGGTGCACTGCGCAATGGCGCGCCCTTCAAGGAGTGGGTGCTGCCCGCCGGCATCGCCCGCGTCAGGCGCAAGCTTGCCGGGGTCGAGGATGGCGACCGGCAGATGGTGAGCATCCTGGGCGCCGTGTTACATGACGGATTGCCCGCTGTGGAGGCGGCCTGCAGCCAGGCGATGCGCGAGGGCGTCTGCTCGGCCGACGTCATCATCAACATCCTGTCCCGACAGCGCGAACCCACGGCGCCGCTGACCATCATGACCACGCCGCAGAGCCTGCGGCTGCGCCAGGAGCCGCTGGTCGATTGTGCCCGCTATGACAGCCTGAGGAGGGCAATGTAATGGAACGCTCCGAGATCCTGACCACCATGAGCGCGCTCAAGCTCTATGGCATGAAGAGTGCCTATGACGAGATCATCGCCACGGCGGTCAAGCGCCAGCACGATCCCCAACGCGTCGTCGCCGACCTGCTCACCTCCGAGATTGCGGAGAAGCAGGCCCGTTCGATCAAGTACCAGATGACTATCGCCAAGCTGCCGTTGGCCAAGGACATCGACGACTTCAGCTTCGCCGAGACCGGCATCAATGAGACGCTGGTGCACGATCTGGCCGATGGCAACTTCCTGGCGCACGAGCGCAACGTCGTGCTGATCGGTGGCACCGGAACCGGCAAGACCCACCTGGCCATCGCCATTGCCCGCGCCTGCATCCGCAATGGCGCTCGCGGCCGGTTCTTCAACGTCGTCGATCTGGTCAACAAGCTCGAGGCCGAGACCCGCAACGGCCAGCAGGGACGCATGGCTGACTATATGAGCCGGCTCGACTTCGTCGTGCTCGATGAACTGGGCTATCTGCCCTTCGCGCAATCGGGAGGCCAGTTGCTGTTCCACCTGGTCAGCCGCCTCTACGAGCAGACCTCGGTGATCGTCACCACCAACCTGGCGTTCGGAGAATGGCCATCGGTCTTTGGTGACGCCAAGATGACCACCGCGCTACTCGATCGGCTCACCCACCACTGCGACATCGTCGAGACCGGCAACGAGAGCTGGCGCTTCAAGAACCGCATCTGACTCCCACCCGCCGATCCGGCGCGGCGCTGCATCCCTGACCAGCTTCGCCGCGCCGGATCAGCTCATCATCGCTATCAGGGGGTCAACATTGGACGCCGATAAGGGGTCAACGTTCCGGGCCGATTGACAGTTTCCGCATCAAGCAAGAAGCAGCGTCGGGGGTGAACTCGGAGGAGTATTTAGGGAGTTCATTGAATGTCCTTGTCCATCTGGACTGGACCACGGCCATTCTGGAGTTCAAATCATTGCTTGGGACGACGAGACTGGTCTTTGTGAGGGGTTGGACTGGACGATGTCGCGTTGATCGGCTTGCGCCACGATATTCTGCAACTGCCAAGTCGCGAGCTTCTCCAACGTCAATGGTCTGCAAATTTGGAAACCTTGGAAATAGTCACAGCCAGCGGCGCGAAGATTGCCATGCTTTTCATGTGTGTCGACGCCCTCACCGACCACCAACATTCCTTGCGCGTGGCAGAGGGCAATCAGGGCTTTCAAAGTTGGCCGAGCCTGATCAGTCCCCAGCCGTGTGACAAGTGCTTTGTCCAGCTTGACGACGTCGGCAGCATACTCGGTAATCTGCTGAACCGAGGTGCGCCCTGTCCCGAAGTCATCGATCGCGATCCGAACACCAATTGCCCTCAATGCGGCCAAGCCACCTTTTGTTGTCTCACCTCCACCTTCGGCGAAGGTCTCCGTCAGGTCAACTTCGACCTGTGCTGCCGGAACACCGCGCGCCTTGAGACAGGCTTCAAGATGCTCAGCGATAAGCGTGGTGTGCACCTGCGCCGACGAGACATTTATCGAGAGAACGACAGTGGGTCCGAACCATTCTTTCAAGTACGCGAAGTCAGCGAGGGCACGTTCGATGACCCATTTGTCTATTTTTACGAACTGACCGGTTCGTTCTGCGATCGGGATGAACTCGTCAGGATTGATTCTTCCGAGAACTGGAGAGGTCCAGCGGAGCAAGGCTTCGCATCCACGTACTTTGCCCTGTGCGTCCACCATCGGCATATAGACCAGACTGCATTCTTGACCCATGTCGAAGCGACGTAGCTCGGCTTGGATCGCCCGATCACGACGGCGCGAGTCGGCAAGTTCTGAGGAGAAAAAGGCTACCCGGTTCTTACCGCCCATCTTGGCCTGATACATTGCGGCATCAGCATTCGCGAGCAGTTCAGCCAAATCCAATGCGTCCTCTGGATACGTGGCGACGCCTATGCTTGCCGAAACCGGGTATCGCTCGCCGGCTACCTCAAACCCGCGCTGGAACAGTGCCAGAGCTCCCTCGGCCACTTCCTTAGCCAGGTCCCTAGATTCAGGAGGAGACAAGACGATCGCGAACTCGTCGCCTGACAGCCGTGCGAAAAGCGCGTCCGCGCCTCCGTCTTGTTTTGCTGTGCTCGCCAGCATGGCTGTGGCCCGGCCAGCAAACTGACGCAACAGCTCATCTCCAGCCTCGTGCCCATAACGGTCATTCACGAACTTGAAGTTGTCTATATCGATGAAAAGCACAGTGCATGAGCCATTCTGTGATGCAGCTGTCCGGATCGTCTCATTTGCGCCTAGAGTGAAAGCGGCGCGATTTGCGACACCTGTTAACTGGTCCGTCAAAGACGCTGATCGGACACGTTTTATGGAGGCCCGAAGGCTGTCGTGCAATTGTTTTATGTTGGCCGACAGCCGCCCAACCTCTCCTGTTCCGAGGTTGGCGGACAAAGCCTCGCGCTGCCCCATCATCACTTCGGTCAACTCTCGATCGAACGTCGCAACAGGCTGAGTGATGAAGCGTCTGATGAGCATCATCAACAATCCGACAGAAAGTAAACTCACGAGGACAGCGCCGCCCAGTAAGGTCCACAGTGTGCCGCGCGTCAGCAGCGCGGCATAGTCGTCGGAGGGTCGGAGCCGAACGAATAGCCCTCCTCCAAGTTCCGCGGAAACGTCAAGCGCCTTTTCGTCTGAAGCCGACGGCCTAGCCTGCAGAAACTCGAGTTTTCCTGAATACTCTGCCTCCATTTCTTGTCTGAGCTGCAAAAACCGCTCCGGGCGCATTGCGACTTGTACCACGACCAGCTCGCTCTGCTTCGCTGTCCCCCAGGCCCCCTCAGGAGCCCGCATCGTGACGCGATCAATTACTGCGGTATGCACGATCAAAGGTCGACTTGCATTCCGATCCACAAATTCCCAAGACGATGCTTCAGAGCTGACAACCGCATGACGTGCAAGCGCGAGTTGAGCCTCCGTTGCCGTCGCGAACGGGTCGTCGCTGTTCTCGTAGTAGTAATCCAGTCCTTCGCCCCCCGGCAAAACCGCAAGGGAGATGAAGGTCCGTGGGTTCTCTAGGAGTAAGCGAGCACTTTCGCGGAGTTTAACTTCGATCCCGCTGGCACGGTAATTAGCATCTTTCTCTTCCAAGAAGCGCTTCAAGGCGTTGCCGGAGAGAAATGCTGCTATGAGGCCCCGATTGATCGCCACTTCTCCACGTAATGCTATGGCGAGATTGGCGACTTGTTGCTGTAAGCGCGCTTGCTCCAGTGCCACTATGGCACTGCTGTGAGCAATGTAGACGACCGTGGAAGCAAGCGCATATCCCAAGAGCACGACAGGGAATATGAGTAGGAGCGCCCTTCTAGTGAGAGTCATGGAAGGTGATTAGAGCGTTCACGATGCGCCGGCGTGTCTGCAGCGCCTCCGCTGTCATGCTTTCCAACCTTTCGCTCTGGGCAACAGCACTCTCGGGCGGGTATATAGCGGGATCATTGCGCAGCCCCACAGGCAACAGCGCCAACGCCTCAGTATTTGGGGTTGGCATATTGAGGGCGATTGAGTTGGCAGCGGCGCCTTCTGCCGATCCAATATGCTCCAAGAGCTTCAGAGCCATGGCTTTCTTCGACGACTTCGCCACGACGCTCATGCAGTCGACCCAGGACATGGTGCCTTCTTCAGGAACGACATAGCGCCATAGGCCAGGCGTTCCCTCACGGCCATTGAGAACGAACTGGTCGCCGCTGTATCCAAACGCCATGTACAAGTCATCACCAAAGCTCTCGTTTTGCGTCGACGAGATAACGTACTCATACGTTCGCACGAAGGGTGCTTGGGTCTTAAGCACCTCAAACGCCGCTCTCAGGTCGCTCTCATCGGTCGTGTTTAGAGATGCTCCGAGCAGCATCAAAGGGGCGATGAACGCGTCGGTGTTGTCATCGAACATCGCGATGTGGCCCTTCAGGTCGGGCGAAGGCTTAAGGAGCGCTTGCCAAGAAGTCGGCGCCTGCACCACCTTGTCGGAGCGATAAAGAATGCCTGCCGTTCCCCACAAATATGGGACGCCATACCCATTGCAACGGTCGAGCCACTGAGGCTCGTAGTCCGCCAGATAGGAAACGTTCTGATCCGTCAGCGGTTCAATGACACCTCGTCGGCCGAAAGTAGACGCCTGACGTTCCGAGATGATGACCAGGTCAATGTCATTGTCCGGATCAGACAGTAATTCGTCCCGCATCTCCCCATTATCGTACAATACCTGGTGCACCGTAACGCCGGTCTGCGTCGTCCATTCTTCCAGAAGCTTCTGGTCGATATACGATTCCCAGATCAATAGGTTCAATGTCTCAGCCTTGGCCTCCAAGCAAAACACCAAACCTGTAAGAAGCGCTAAGGCCTGTCGCCAAGGCATTGTCCAACTCCGTTCCGCAATTGAGGCTAGCACCAAACGATTGATTTAGTGTTGCGCGCGAACAGAATTTCTGCAACTGCAGCAAGGGTTCACGTGGAACAAACCCGAATATGGTTCGACGCTTTGCGCAGATGATAAGTCACGGGCTGCGCCTTTGAGCGCAACGGTCCCTGGGGGTCATGATCGGCCACTCCGGGCAAGCTGAAGTGATCGCATCCTTGCAGTGTCGTCAACGCTGATCCCTGGCATAGAAGGACCCGGCTCCTGAGGAAGCGATGCAGCCCAGCATGAAACATACCTTTGTGGAGGGCCGTGGGGGACACCTGGTCCATGTCCATCATGTCCTGAAAAGGCAGTTTCCATCTCTTCGGAACTTGGCTGTTAACCAGCAGCAGTTACGTAGCAACAGCCTTGGAGAGAAAGTAACCGACATGATCACCCGTCTCTACGGCGGGAGGAGTCAAAGCAGCGGTGACGTCGGCGGGCACCCGAGCAGTGAAGATAGCTCCTTTCCCAGGCTCACTCCTGACAGAAATTGCCCCCCCCATCATCCCACAGAGCTTCTGGCTGAGAGCCAGTCCCAATCCCGTGCCGCCATATCTGCTTGATGTAGATGCCGCCAACTGGCCGAACTTCTGAAAAAGCTTCGCCTGATCCGCTTCAGAGATGCCAATACCTGTGTCGCGGACCGAGATCTCGATCCAGTCGCCGCCTACTTTGCTGTCGCGGCGGACCGAAAAAGTGATCACCCCGTCATGCGTGAATTTTGCTGCGTTGCTAAGAAGGTTCAGCGCCACCTGTCGCATCTTTGTTGCGTCGTTCGTCACCGAGCCAAGCCTGCCGCTGACCTCGAGTTCCAGCCGATTTCGGTTGTTGGCGATCAAGGGCTGAGCATTCGAGATCACATCGTCCACAAACAAGCGCAGATCATATTCGCTTGCAGTCAACTCCATGGTGCTCGTCTCAATCTTGGAAAGGTCCAGCACGTCGTTGACTAGCGAGAGAAGATGTCTTCCTGCGGCATTGATGCGCCTGAGGTCAGCAAGCGTCTGCTCCTCCTTGCCCTCCAGTTCGGCATCCTCCAACAAGATCTCGCTATAGCCAATCACCGCGTTGAGCGGCGTTCGTAATTCGTGGCTCATCTTCGCAAGGAAAATCGACTTCGAAGTACTTGCCTTCTCAGCGAGCTCCTTCGTCTTTTGGAGCCGCAATGCAGTGTTACGGTGCCGCTCCGCCTCGCGCTCCGTTTCGGATCGGGATGAAACGATACTCGCGTAATAGTTGGCCATCCAAGCCATATAGATGGTGGCTGACATGATCGACACGTAGCTCAGGGGGGTCAAGCTTGATGTCGGCAGGCGCGGGGAGAGCCCGTAGAGCATGACGGCAACGCCAAAGCCCACGAGATTGATGGTGAACACTGCGATCACGACGAGAGCATGCTCGGACAAGTAGAAGAATCCGAGCAGCAGGGCGACGATCAGCCAAGGCAGAAAGGGCGACGTTACCCCGCCGTAAAAATACGCACCGAAAAGCGAGGCGAATGTCAGCACCTGGAACGACACGAGGGCCGTCATCCGGAGATTGCCTGTCCATTTCAAGACGAATGGCATGACCCAGAACAGGCAGATAGCGCCGATAAGCACCCATTTGTGCCAGCTCTGCTGCTCATCCACCAGATAGAGATAAACATTCATTGTTTGAGCCAGAGCAGGCCCGAGCAGGTGAGTGAAGACGAAGTTCCGCGCTGGACCCAGCTCCGACCGCTCTCCCTTGGCCGACGCAGGAATGAAGCTGTCAATGAAAGTAAGGATGAGTTTTCTGGTCGCCTGCAATTCGCTTGCCCCCTTCGACGGCTTCATGGTGCCGAGGACCCCTTAAAGAACCGTGCACCGCAGCCAAATGCGCAGGTAACAACCACTTAAACATCAGCAGATATGCTCGCTGAGCGTTCGAATGCCACGCAGTCCGAAACAGAGCTGCCCCTCGACGTCCCTCTGGAGATTGAGCATGCCTTGGCCTCGCCCCGTGAAGTTGGTGTCCGCTGCACTTAGCCGCCTCGTTGACTGGTTTATTCCGCCACAGCTCGCTTCTGACCGGGATATGAGCAAGCAGACGCGGGTCTTCTTGATCAGCCACCTTTTTGGGCCGTTTATCGGCAATACTGTGCCGCTCACCTTGTTCCTGCTGGATCCGACCCCCGGCTTTCCCGTCGCGGTGCTGGCTATCTCCATCACCGGCTTCTGGCTGTTTCCGTTCCTGTTGCGGCTAACCGCGAGGTACAACCTGCTTGCCCTGGCCTCGGTGCAGAACCTGATCTTCTGCATTTTGTGGAGCTGTTATCACTATGGCGGCGTGACGTCGCCGATACTGCCGTGGGTCCTGATCATTCCACTCCTCGCGTTTTTTTATCTCGGCCCCGTGCCTTCTCTGCGTATGGCGGTGATGGGACTTTTCGCGCTCAATGTGATCATGACGTGCGCACTCTATATGTTCGTCCATGCGCCTCAGCATGACCTTCCTGAATCATCGCAGTTGGGACTTGGAATCATCTCGACGGTTGCGGCTTCGCTGTACGTGACGATGATGTCCTTCTATTATGCGCGGATCCTGGCGTCCCAGGCCGAGCTGGAAAGCGAGGTGAAGCATCATCTCGCAACGGCGGCGGAGCTGCGTGAGGCCACTGCGGCTGCGGAGCTCTCGGACGCGGCCAAGTCTGACTTTCTGGCCAAGACCAGTCATGAACTGCGTACCCCGTTGAACGCGGTGATTGGCTATAGCGAGATGCTGCTCGAGGAAGCGGAGACTTCGAAAGACGCCTTCGGGGTATCAGATCTTCAACGTATCCGCAGCGCGGGAAAACAATTGCTCAGCCTCGTCAATGACTTGCTGGATCTGTCAAAGATCGCGGCCGGTAAGATGGAACTCTTCATCGAAGACGCGCGGATCGGAGCCCTCATCGCCGCAACGGCCGAACAATTCCGCTCCCGGGCAGAAGGACGGAATATTCAGCTGCGTGTGGAGATCGCCGAAGATCTTGGACACGCCGCCTGCGACGCTCACAAGGTGCAGCAAATTGTCTCCCAACTGGTCAGCAATGCGGTGAAATTCACTGAAAACGGCACGGTGAGCGTACGTGCGAAGCGCATTTATAGCGAGACCGGCGGAGTGCTGCAGTTGGAGGTCCAGGACACTGGCATAGGCATGTCCGAGGAGATGATGCCTAGCTTGTTCGACGCATTCAACGGAGCTGAAGATTACAGCTCCAGCAAGTATGGTGGAACCGGTTTGGGCCTTGCTCTCAGCCATAAACTCGCCCTCCTCATGGGAGGCGGCATCGCGGTGCGTAGCGAGCCCGGCAAGGGCAGCCGTTTCACGGTCTCCCTGCCGTTGGCCCGCAGAGACAGCCAACCATCGAGAGGCCCTGGCGCGCAGGATGACGGCGGCGCCGGCGATCACCTTCTTGACGAAGTTGCCTAGCGGCGGTCGGCAGGCCGCTGCTGGCCTCCCACCCACGCTGAGTTGAAGCCCGGCGACCATCGATCGCCCAGGATTGAGGAGACCCTATGATCAAATTACTGCTTGTCGAGGACAACGAGGCCAATCGCGACATGCTGTCCCGCCGACTGCGCCGCCACGGCTATGAAGTTGTGTGCGCGGTTGACGGACCCGATGGCATTTCAAAGGCTGCAAACAGCAGGCCAGACATCATTCTGATGGACATCGCAATGGGCGAAATGGACGGTTGGGAAGCCATCCGGATCATCAGATCCTCCGCTCAGGCGAGTGATGTCCCCATCATCGTATTGACCGCCCATGCGCTGGCGACTGACCGAAGCAGGAGCGTGGAGATGGGATGTGCCGACTTCGAAACCAAGCCCGTAGACTTGCCGCGTCTATTGGGGAAGATAGAAGGTTCACTCACACGTCAAGGCGCAAGCTCCGCACACTGATGCGTTCGCAAGCTTCGCGGCTTGATCTCAAACGGTGCTAGAACCTGAAGTTCAGGCCTGCACGAACAAGCCCGCCGCTATTGAGAAAGCGGTACGTGATCTGCTGCCCCGGAAAGGCAGCGTCCGTAGCCCTCACCTTGCGGTCACTCAGATCGTAGTGCAGTAATTCGAGCTTGGCCGAGACATTGTCGCTTACGGCATATTCCATGCCAACGCCCGCGGTATAGCCCAACAGCAGACCTTCGTCCGACCAGGGCCCGAACCCCAATCCAAGTCCAGGTACACCGATCTGAAACTCGTTATCCACATGGCCGGCCGCCAAACCACCGGTGACATAGAACAGCGTCCTGTCGGTGGTCACGCCAGCGCGAAGCCTCGCAGTGGTGAGATTGTTCAGGTTCGTCTGGAAACTCGTGACCGTTTCCTGTCCCGCGAAGACAGGGGCATAAGGCGTACCGGGATCAATGGCCCGGAACTCCGACGACCCACCGGCATTCGCCCAAGCAATGTCACCCTCGACCCCCAGAACGAAGCTACCAAACTGTTGATCATAACCGGCCTGAACGCCAAACAGTGCTCCGCTCGATCGACCAGAAACGCTGTCCGGCAAAGCTCCGTTCACGACGTCGGCTTCAAGAAGAAGCCCGTCGACGCTGTCCAGTTCCGTCGACGTGTCAGCGCTGACATAGCCGCCGTAAAACCCAGCGTGAAAGCCCGACCAGTCGAATCTTTGCCCCTCTGCTGTCGACGGTGTCGACGAACCTGGAGCAAGGGTAAGGGGATCAGCTGCCACGGTGGCGCCGCCCAGCAGAAGGGAGACCGCCAAGGTAAGACAAACTCTGCTCACGTTTTCATCCTCGCCCGCCCGCGTTAAGCACCTTGAATAATTAGCTTGAGCCCTAACCGCAAGGTGAATTTTCCAAGCAAGCGTCCTCGCCCCACTACCTGGAATGTGAGCGTGCATGCACCGTTCGTTAGGTCTGTTGTCTAGGGCGGCGATAACCATGATCTCGACGGAACAGCTTCGCGCCGGAGCCGCGTTGTTTTTTAAGCCAAAGTTTAGGCGCCTGTCCCATTGTAACGCAAACGCCTGAGTGGCGATCGTTAAAGAAATACTGGAGTGCGCGTTGACAAACACAATGAAGGCCCTGCCACCGGCCGCTCTGACGGGCAGTATGCGAGATTTCCGCATTATAGAGGGAAACAACATCGTCTCTCGCGTCGAGAAGTTCTTTGCCTGGCAGGACACGAGACGTCGCAGCGGGCTGTGGCCGTTTTCCCGCGCAACGGAAGGTGGGCCCGGTGCGGTGTGTTCGGCTCGTGATGATAGGGGCGTGCCCATGCGGGGTGTCAACTTCGCGTCGCAGGATTATTTGAGCCTGTCCTCCCACCCTTCCATCATCGAGACCGCCAAGCGGGTCATCGACGAAACGGGAGTTCACAGCGCCGGCTCCCCCGCACTGGTGGGGAACACCAGTCATTCCGTGGCGCTTGAGCGCAAGATCGCGGACTTCATGGGAATGCAAGAGGTGACGCTCTTCCCCACGGGATGGGCCGCCGGCTTTGGTGTCATCAAGGGCCTGGTTCGTAGCGCCGATCACATCGTGATGGACACTCTGGCTCACGCATGCCTGCAGGAGGGCGCAACGGCCGCGACCAAGAATCTTTACCGTTTCCGTCATCTGGATCTGGAACATTGCCGGCACTGGCTGCGCACCATCCGCTCTCAGGATACGTCCAATGCCATCATGGTGGTGACGGAAGGCTTGTTTTCGATGGACTCCGACAGTCCAGACATCGGCGCGATGCAGGATCTCTGCAACGAGTACAACGCAACCCTGGTTGTTGACGTGGCTCATGACCTGGGTGCGCTTGGCCCCGACGGACGGGGACACATCGGTACTCAGAACATGATTGGCAAGGTGGACCTTGTCATGGGCAGCTTTTCCAAGACGTTCGGGTCAAACGGCGGCTTTGTGGCGAGCAAGACTCGCGCCGTAAAGGAATATCTTAAGTTCTACAGCGCCCCTCAAACCTTTTCCAACGCGCTGTCGCCGGTTCAGGCCGCGGTGGTACTGCGGGCTTTCGAGATCGTCGACTCCGCTGAAGGCGAAGGCTTGCGCCGCGCCTTGATGCGCAATGTGCTGGACCTGCGGCAGAAGCTTGCCGCGGTGGGGCTTGAAGTCTACGGCGACCCCTCGGCCATCGTTGCAGTGAAGATGGGGTCGGAAGGCCTCGCGCGAGTTGTTAGCCGTCAAATTGCCGAGGCCGGCCTTTTGGCAAATCTGGTTGAATTCCCCGCAGTGGGCAAAGGGGCGGCCCGCTTCCGCCTGCAGGTCATGGCGGCGCATTCCGCCCAAAACATTGAAGATGCCGTGCAGATCCTGCGCAGGGCTTACGACGATGCAAATGCGCTGCTCGACGCGAATGGGGCCGAGCCCATTAGTGATGTTGCCTAGTCAAGGAGGCGAATTTCGAGGTTCGGATGGACCGGCGCCCGGCCCATTCGCGCTCACGCGCAATCCTACCCGTGCACCATTTGCGAGCCAGTGCCTTGCTTGACAATGCTATCCCGGCTCCTGCGCCCAAGCTGTTGGTGGTCGATGACGTCGCCGACAACCGGGAGATACTCCGGCGCCGCTTTACGCGCCGGGGCTACGAAGTGACCGAAGCTGACAGCGGCATCAGCGCCCTTGATCTGATCGGCAGCAATACTTTCGATATTGTGCTACTCGATGTTGTCATGCCTGGCATGGACGGCCTCACGGTGCTTCGAAAGATACGCGCCGATTGGCCACAGGCCATTTTGCCCGTCATAATGGTGACAGCCAAGACGGAAGTCCAGGACGTCGTCACTGCGCTTCAGCTCGGTGCAAATGACTACATTACCAAGCCAGTTGAGTTCTCGATCGCTCTCGCGCGGGTGGAGGCCCACGTCGCTCGCCGCAGGGCCGAAGTGGCGTTGCAGAACCGCATCGGTGAGCTCACACGGCTGAACGAGCAGCTCGAGCACGAGATTGCAGAACGCCAGCAGTCGCAGGCACGTGTCCAGCAGATGACCTACAGGGACGGCCTGACTGGTCTGGGGAACCGAATGCTGCTCAAGGAAGGGCTGACACAAGCCCTCAAAGATCAGCATGGGACCTCTGGAAATCTTGCTGTTCTACACATCAACATCGATAAGTTCAGAGCGATCAATGATGCCCTGGGGCAGTCGGCCGGCGATGATCTGATCAAGGCGGTAGGACAGCGCCTGGAAGGGATCGCTGCCGAGGCGGGTTTGGTCGCGCGGCTTGGCGCGGATGAATTCGCCATCGTCTTGAAGGAAGTACGTGACGGCGAGGCTGCCGCCCGTTTCGTCGAGGATGTCCTGAACCGGCTGGCCCACCCCTACAGCCTTGTGGGGCAGCAACATGTTCTCAGTTGCAGTGCCGGAATCTCAATAGCGCCTCGGGACGGAGTGACGGCTGAAAGGCTGCTCACCAGCGCCAGTCTGGCCCTTGCGGCCACCAGGGCGGGTAAGCGTGGCTCCTACCGGTTCTTCGATCCCTCTATGAACGCGCGAGCTCAAGAGCGGCGAACCATGGAGATCGACCTGAGGCAAGCGCTTGGGCGGAATCAATTGGCTATGCACTACCAGCCATTGTACGATCTTCGCAGCGAGAAAATAACCGGCTTCGAAGCCCTGATGCGCTGGGACCATCCAGTTGGCGGCATGATTTCGCCGGCCGAGTTCATCCCCCTAGCGGAGGAGATCGGGATGATCGGGGATCTGGGCGTTTGGGCGATGCGACGTGCATGTGAGGATGCACTCACATGGCCCGAGGAGATTACCGTCGCTGTCAACATCTCCGCTGTGCAGCTTCGGGATCCTGCTTTGGCTCAAAAGGTGCGGGAGACGCTCATCTCAACTGGCCTGGGTCCGGAACGGTTGGAGTTGGAGATCACGGAAACCGCATTGATGGAGGAAGGAGACTTGCCTGCCCGCATGCTCCACGACCTGCGGGGCCTTGGTGTGAAAGTCAGCCTAGATGATTTCGGCACCGGCTATTCAAGCCTGAGCTACTTGAGCAGCTTCCCCTTTGACAAGATCAAGATCGACCGATCCTTCATCAAGGATCTCCCAAGTGATGCGGTGAGCGTTGCAATCGTGCGGGCAGTGACATCCCTGGCCGGAGCGTTGGGCGCCAAGGTCACTGCTGAAGGAGTCGAAACTGCTACGCAGCGCGAGCTGCTGCGCCAGGAGGGTTGCGACCAAATCCAAGGTTATCTCATCAGCCAGGCCTTGCCTCTTCCGAAGCTTTCCATGCTTATGAAGCGGGACTATAGGCCAGCCTAGTCCGGGCGGGCGGGCGGCGTGCTTACACAACCCACTCAACTGAACATGTTCCAGTAAGCGTGTCCTCTTCTCCCATCGATTCCATCATCACGATCTTACCCCCAGGAAGCAAACAGCCGACGTTTCTTCTGGTGAAGGCAAGCGCGACCGCGCGGAGCCAAGCCCTTGGTTCAGTCGATCTCACCACCAGCTAGTCCAATGTACCGCGACGCAAACTGCGACGTGGATATGTCGCGGAACTCTATGATAGAACATCCAACCTCATCTAGTGGCCCCGCGCCGTCGGCCAAGTTCGACATCGACCGATTGAAGAACTCTTCTCCTGGTCCCGCGAACGAGTACGCGAAAGCGCATGAATCCTGGAGCTCTGCTGTTGGTGCAGTTGATGCACCATTCACTCCAGGGGGCCATGGCCCTCGATCATTTCGCTGATCCGAGCCGCGAGGTCCGCTAGAGCGAAAGGTTTGGTCAGCACCTCCATGCCTGTGTCTAGGTGACCGTTTCCTACTGCTGCATTTTCAGCGTAGCCGGTGATGAACAGGACCTTTAGCTCCGGGCGGCTACGACGGGCTGCATCAGCTACCTGTCGACCGTTCAGGCCGCCGGGCAGACCAACATCGGTAATGAGTAGATCAATTCGAGCATCTGACTGAAGGATGTTCAGGCCAGATGGTCCGTCTGCTGCTTCAAGTGCCTTGTAGCCGGCCTCCTCGAGCACCTCGACCACCAACATTCGAACGGTTTCTTCGTCATCGATCACTAAGACAGTCTCGCCATCACCCACATCCACAATGGCGTTTTCGCCTTCGCTGTGCTCGTCAGCAAGCTCACCCGCGAAGCGCGGGAAGTACATGCACATGGTGGTTCCCTGACCGACCTCGGAGTAGACCCGCACCTGTCCGCCTGACTGCCGAACAAAACCGTAGATCATGGATAACCCAAGGCCCGTACCTTGACCGATCGGCTTGGTAGTGAAGAATGGGTCAAAGATGCGTTCGATGATTTCACTTGGCATCCCAGTGCCTGTATCGGTCACGCAGATCGATAGGTACTGACCTGGTGGCAGGTCCCGTTCCTTGGCAGCGCGATTGTCCAACCACTTGTTCGCGGTTTCGATGGTAATGCGCCCACCCTCTGGCATGGCATCGCGCGCGTTGATCGCTAGGTTCAACAACGCATTCTCAAGCTGGGATGGATCGAGCTTGGCCAGCCACAACCCACCTGCACCCACGACTTCAAGTTCAATGCTGGGGCCTATGGTGCGCCGGATCATCTCTTCCATGCCAAAAACGAGCTTGTTCACGTCTGTAGGCTTAGGATCTAGAGTTTGACGGCGCGAAAACGCTAGCAACCGCTGGGTGAGTGCCGCGGCACGGCGAGCCGATTGCTGTGCTCCACCTATGAAGCGTTCGAGGTCCTGCGTCTTACCTTTGGCGATCCGCCGCTCAATAGCCTCAAGAGCACCGCTGATACCCGCCAGGAGATTATTAAAGTCATGGGCAATCCCGCCTGTGAGCTGCCCAACGGCTTCCATTTTCTGTGCTTGCCGCAGCGCCTCATGAGCTTGGCCCAGCTCCTCAGTGCGTTCTGCTACACGCTGCTCCAAGGTCTCATTGGCTTCCTGCACCTGTTTGAACAGCCGGGCGTTGTCGATTGCAATTGCAGCTTGGGAAGCAAGACCGACAATAAGCATTTCGTGTCGCTCACTGAACCGAGCAGGCTCAGGATGACCAAAGATTAAGCCGCCGAGAACTGCTCCGGTTCTGGAAACAACCGACACAGCCAAGTAACTGCGCACCGGCAAGTGACCCTCTGGCATGCCCTTGTGCGGCTCAAACTGCCCGTAACGAGGATCTTTAAGGATATCGTTGGAGCGAATGACACCTTCGTTGCGGAAGGTGGGGCCGAATACCCCGGTCGCCCGTGGGCGCCCCATGCGAGTGAAAGCTTCGCGCTCGGCACCAGACAGGGTGAAGAGGTGGAGGCGCTCACCTGTTTCGTCCATTACGTTGTGGAAGTATGCGCCGAACCTAGCGCCAATCATCTTAACGCCGGCATCGGTAATCATTTGCACCAGCGGCTCGAGCTCAAGTTGGCTCGATATTGCTGCTCCGGTTTGGTTCAGGAGCTCAAGAGTCTTGGTTTCTGCAAGAAGAGCGGCCTCGAAGTTCTTTTGTTCGGTTGTGTCGAGCACGAACTCGAAGGCGGTACCGTCTGGAAGCAACTTGGCTGCGAACAAGGCCCACCAGCGTGTCCCATCCTTGCGGAAGTATTGCTTTTGGTAGGGTGTAGTTTGGCCACGCGCCTTCAGCTCGGCAAAAGCCCTAATGGAGGGATCCTGCCATTCCGAGGGAGTGAGCGTTTGCCAGCTCAGCTCCCCTGCAGCAATGTCTTCTCGGCTAAATCCACTCATGCGCAGAAATGCATCGTTGGCGTCGATGATCTTGCCGGTCATATCGAAGTAGATGGCGCCAACCGTCTCTATTTCGAGTGCAGCGCGAAATCGCTGCTCGCTGCGCCGTAGCTCCTCCTGCGCCCGATAGCCTTCAGTGACATCCGACCCTTCACAAAGAACGCCCGTTATTCTGCCATCGGCATCCCGCATGGCTTCGTACACGAACGAAAGGAACCGCTCTTCTTCATGCCCATCAGGTAGACGGAAGCGTGCTGGTTGCGCATTGGCAACCACACGTTCACCCGTGGAGTAAACACTGTCCAAGAGCTCGAAAAACCCCTGACCTTCTATGTCGGGGAACGCTTCCCGAATGGTCTTACCGACCCAATGGTCACTGCTAAACAAACGCCGGTGAGCTGCATTGACGAACTCAACGCGATGTTCCGGGCCACGCATCGACACGATGAAGCCCGGTGCCTGCTCGAAGGTCTGGAGCAGCCGCTCGCGTTCTGTACTGATGCGCCTATCAGCCAATATCCTCTCGGTAGTCTCGATGACGATCGCAATCACCCCTGCTGGGCGACCCGTATCATCCAGCACGGGGGAGTAGTCTAGGTTCATCCAAACCTGTTCAGCGCGGCCATGGCGATAGAGCGTCAGTTCCTGATCTCGATAGGCAAGAGTTCCACCACCGAGAACCGTGCGCATGACATTGTCGTTGAAGTCGGCCACTTCGGGCCAGCCTTCCCGGACCTTGGACCCGAGCAGTTCGGGGTGCCTTCCACCTGCAAATAGCGAATACGCGTCATTGTAGAGCATGACGCCGTCTTCTCCCCACAACATAACGATGGGCACTGGTGATAGAAGGACCATGCCAAGTGCTGTCAGAAGCGACTGCGGCCAGGTCGACAGAGGGCCGAGCGAGGTTTGGGACCAATCGCGTTCGGCAATTATCCGCCCAGTTTGCCCTGCCCTAAGAAGCCAGTCAGGCGTATTCATGAGCTACCATCACCTCGTGAATGGCCCTTTATCAGCCATGTGCAAGCTGGGATCAGGTATCTTGATGGTGGTTACAAGTCCAGTTGGCTCCCAACGCCACTGGATATCGCCAAAGAGCTGGAGGCGCACTGTGCCCTCAGACATGACCAAACCGAAGCCCAAGTCGCTCGGCTTAGTCACCGGCGGTCCGCCATGTTCCGCCCATTCCAGCAAGAACGTGTTGTCGTTGTCCGCTTTGTTCCAGCGAACTTGCAGAGTGCCGCCGCCGTGTGAAAGGGCGCCGTGTTCAGCGGCGTTGACCGCGAGTTCATGGATGACAAGACCCAAGGGCTGCGCTGCCTCTGCCGGGACTTTCACCTCCGGACCTTCAAGGATGATGGCGTGACCATGAAGGAAGTCGAGCTGTGCTCTGCAGACTTCGTCCAGCCGAACGTCCTGCCAATTCTTTTGTGCCAACAGTTGGTGCGTCACTGAAAGTGAACGTACACGCCGCTGCACAGCGGCCGCGTATCGATGTGGGTCGTCGGCCTGACTGAGCCGGGTGATACTATCAACGAGCGCCAGCACGTTCTTGGAGCGATGGTCGACTTCCATTAGGAGGCGGTGCTCAGACGCTTCCAGCGCTTGCACTTCCCGGTACTTGGTTTGGTCGATTTGGGATCCAAAGTGATACAGCAGTTGACCGGTATCATCGTGCACTGGGGTTATATGAAGCTGGTTCCAGAAGGCTGAACCATTTTTGCGGTAGTTGAGGAGCTCAACGGTGACATCTCGGTCCGCTCGTATGCCTGATCTTATCTCTGCTACTGCAGCGCGCGATGTCGCCTCTCCTTGCAAGAAGCGGCAATTGCGGCCCAGAACTTCTGCTGCAGAATAACCCGTGAGGTTGAGGAAGGCTTGGTTGGCCAGGACTATCGGATAGTTAGGATGCCGGGCATCCGTAACGACCATAGGCATTCTGGTGCGTTCAAAGGCCGTGGCAGCTAACGCTTGTCGATCCTCAAGGGCCGTGACGACAGCTGCGACCGGAGAATCGCCTTTGAGGTGAGAACCGTCCTGTTTGGTCATTGCGAAAGCCAGCCTGGTGATGCTCAGGCAACGCTTGTTCTAACAAATGTTTCCCGGATGGGAGCGCACCAAGACGCGTCCAACTTGTCCTTTATTCATGAGCCGTCATATACCCCAACGAGCGCGGCGTTTTTACGCCGACACCTCATCAGGAGATCGGAAGCAAGAGGCCAGTAGCCTTGTTGAGGTCCATTGTGCCAGGACGCAATGCAGCTCGCTTCATCTCGACCATTGCCGGAGAGCTGCCGTTCGGCCTGACCTACAGCAACGAAGTCGTAGATGGAGCGCTGATACCGAGTGCTCATACCCAACTTGGACGGCCGAGCTAAGCCGTCTTTTATATACGCCGAGGGCTGTGCGGTCGTGAGAGGTAGAAGCCGTGTCGGGGGACGACGATATGCTTGTGGTCTGCCCTAAGCTTCCCCCTTGCCCGAATAATGCTTTTCGAAATCCCGCCAAGGCCGGAGAGGCGACTGTGCTCACTCAGCCTTCCAACGCCGTCGTGGACTCGCGGATCTTCAGAGTTGGAGCTACGCGTCGCGGCAGGTGACCTATGTCGCTCTCGTCGATGATGGATGCAACGGCCTGCCGGGCGATCTCCTCGAGTGGCTGTGCCACTGTGGTCAGTCGCGGGGTCACCAATGATGCCAAGGGTATGTTGTCGAAGCCCACGACCGATAGATCGGCTGGCACCTTCATGCCCAGATCTGCGGCCGCCCTCATGACTCCGATTGCTTGTTGGTCGTTTGCCGTGGCTATCGCGGTAGGTCGCTGATGAAAGGGTTGGGACAGCAGCTGATTGCCGATCATCTCTCCAGTCTGATAGTCGAAGTTACCACCCAGGATCGCCGGTGTCGTACTCAGGTTCTTAAACGAGAGGGCAGAATGAAACCCCTCAAGCCTGAGCATCGCCACGTCGGAGCTGGCGGGGCCGGAGATGTAGGCCAACCTTTTATGCCCCAGGTCGAGCAAGTGCTCAGCAGCCATTCGGGCGCCTGCGACATGATCGACGCTGATCACCTGATGCCCAGGGATGGCCCGGTCGACCACAACAGTACTGACGGTCTCCGGCCAAGCTATGGTCGAGAGGTTCGTTGTTGGAACTATGATGATGCCGGTTGGTGATTGTGAAAGAAGAGTATCCAACTGAATCCGCTCAACCGCGGGGTCATCGTTGGTGTTCGCCAGGAACACCGAGTACCCTATCTGGGATGCCATGCCCTCCACGAATTTCGCCAGCTCGGCGAAAAATGGATTGGTTATGTCAGGGACCACCAAGCCGATCACTGCATTCCGATTGCGACGCAGTCCCTGTGCAATGGCGTTTGGGGTGAATCGCAGATGCTCAATGGAACTGAGCACCCTCGCCCTGAGCTCGGATGAAACCGTTGGGTTACTGGCCAAAACACGAGACACAGTGCCGATGGACACATGGGCGTGTTGTGCGACATCTTTGATCGTTGTCATGCTGCCCCACTCCGCTCAGTCAACGCGCCCACTACCAAGGTCTGACGCTGAGTAAGCTCATTACTTCCTCTATGTTCGGTGCGGCAATAGCCGCTCCATTTCTCGTCACCGAAATGGCGGCACAGCAAGAAGCAAACCTCACTGCTGCCTCGAAGTCAGACGACATGCAGAGTCCCACGGCAAGACCAGCATTGAAGCAGTCCCCAGCGCCAACAGTGTCGATCGCATCGACCTTCAACGCTTCCATCCGACCCACTTGACCCTCATGGCACCATGCAACGCCAATGCTACCCAGCTTGACCACGGCCGTGGCCAATCCATGCTGGGTTAGTTCCACCGCCGCCAGCTCACCCTCTGCAAGACTGGTCGGTATGTGACCGAGCAGCAGCCCGGTTTCAGTGGCATTGGGAGTGAAGATATCGAAGGAGCTGATAACCTCGCGGCCCCAGGCCGGGACTGGGGCCGGTGCAGGATCCATGATCACCCAGCCTCCATTACTCCTCGTGAGTCGGGCAGCTTCGAGAGATGCCTGAAGTGGCACCTCGTTCTGCAGAAGCAGCACATCGGTTCGACTTAGGATGTCTGAGTTGTGCACTGCATCCGAAGGACTGATCGTCAGGTTCGCACCCCCTGATAGGCGTATGACGTTGTCACCGCTATGGTAGATGTCGATCAGAGCGAGTCCCGTGGTGTGCTCCTCTGCCTGACGCACCCGAAGGTCGATTGGGTACCCCCCCAGTGTGACCTTGATCTGCTCACCAAAGGCGTCGTTTCCCACCGCTCCTATCAAGGTGGTGCGCGCCCCAAGCTTGGACACTGCGACGGCTTGATTGGCTCCTTTGCCACCCAGACCAAGGCTGACAGCCCTAGCCTGAATGGTTTCGCCCACGATCGGAGGTTCGTCGAGATAGGCTACGATATCCAAGTTCGCGCTGCCGAAAACCGTAATGGCCTTCTGGTTGAGTTGAGGTGACACGATCATGCCTTTGTGAATATCTCGCGGTAGCGATCAAGGATGACTGCCAGGATGATGACGAAGCCGGTGATCATCTGGCGAACGAAGTCACTCAATCCGATCAGGATGAGACCATTGGCCAACACACCAATGATAAATGCGCCCAGCAAGGTTCCGATCACGGATCCACGGCCACCGTTGAGGCTCGTTCCACCAATGATCACCGCAGCGATGGCGTTGAGCTCGAAGCCGATGCCGATGATGGGGCTCGCGATGTTAAGGCGCGCCATGTAGATCATGGAAGCAATGCCGACTGCGACACCAGCAATCGCGAACGCTGCGAGCTTGTAGTTGAAGATGTTGTGCCCGGAAAGGCGCATTGCCTCTTCGTTGTTGCCAATCCCGTAGAGTACGCGGCCGAACACAGTTCTCGTCAGGATGAACCATGCAACTCCCACAAGGGCGAGTGCCACCAGGAAGACGACTGGCACGCCCCAGATCATCTGCGATCCGAACGCGTTGAACGGACTGGGGAAACTATAGATGGTCCTTGCGTCCGTGAACTGGAGCGCCGCACCACGAGCGATGTTCAACATGCCCAACGTCACGATGAAGGACGGCAGGCCCCAGAACGCGCTGATAAAACCGTTCAGGAGACCGCAGACTAACCCCACTCCGGTGGCAGTGAGGGTCGCGAGCAAAATGGCGGACGTCAGGTCCAGCCCGGGAGTGTTCAGGACGGTGCCTGCGACCACAGCACAAAGAGCCATGACTGAACCGACAGACAGGTCGATCCCACCGATCAGGATCACGAAGGTCATGCCAATGGCAAGGATCAGGTTTATGGTCACCTGAGTCAGTATGTTTGAGATGTTGCCGGGGGACAGGAAGTGGGGACTGGCCGACGCGAAAATTATGATCAGAACCAGGAGGGCCAGACCAATACCGGCGTCCCGCAGAATTGCACGCCCTGAGAATTTTCTCTCACGTGGGCTACGATCAATCTCAGTGGAGGTCATCAACCCGCTCCGTCGTATGATTTTTGTATGCGAGCCGCAGAATGCCTTCCTCGCTGAAGTCTTTGCGCTGAACCTCGCCAGCAATCTCGTTGTTGGACATGACCAGGATGCGATCGCTGAGGGTCATGAGCTCCGGAAGCTCTGACGAGACGACGAGCAGCGCCAGCCCCTTGTCAGCCAAGTTGTGGAGCAGCGCGTAGATCTCGGCCTTCGCACCTACGTCGATTCCCCGGGTAGGTTCGTCCAGGATGAGTATGCGAGGGTTCCGCTCCAACCACTTCGCAAGCACCACCTTCTGCTGATTGCCGCCAGAGAGACTGGAGGCAGGATCTTTCAGTTGACCGAACTTCAGCTTCAGTGCCTTGGCCTGAGTATTGGCGATCGCACGTTCCACATTCCGACGCAGCAGTCCGAGCCTTGAGACCTTCTCAAGTGACGCCATGCTGACGTTCTGGTCTATGCTCATCGGGAGGATAAGACCTTCGTGCTTGCGGTCCTCGGTAACGAACCCGATACCATTGCTGATGGCGTCAGCCGGGGAGAGTATCCTCACGGTCTTACCTGCCACCTTGAGTTCCCCCTCCACGGCTCGGTCCACGCCGAATATGGCCCGGGCAAGCTCAGTGCGCCCCGCACCCACCAGGCCCGCAAGCCCGACGATCTCCCCAAAGTGGAGATCGAAGGAAACCCTTCCAGATTCCCGGACGCCGGGCGGTCGCAGGCCAATCAGTGAAAGAGCAACCTTGTCGGACGAATGTGTTATGGGGGGGCGGTCCATCGCTGCCGCAAGGGTGCGTCCAACCATGTTCCGTACCAGCTCGTCCTTCGTGGTGATGGACGCTTTCGTCTCGAAGACGGACTCGCCATTCCGGAAGACCGATATGCGATCACAAAGATCTAGGATCTCTGAGAGATGATGCGATACGAACAATATCGCTACCCCTTTGTCGCGCAGGCGACGTAGTAGGACGAACAATCGTTCGATTTCGGGAGGCGTCAAAGTAGCCGTGGGTTCGTCGAGGATGAGTACCCTACTGGTACCCCGAAGGGCGCGGGCGATCTCGACGAGTTGGCGATGAGCCACGCCCAATTTGGCCAATGGCATAGCGACGTCGAGATGCCCAAGTCCAATTTCAGTGAGGGAATCGCGGGCTGACTTGATCAGCGCGCGTCTGTCAACCACACCGAAAACGTTTCGCGGCAATTCCTCGATGCAGATGTTTTCGGCAATGGAAAGATAGGGTAGCTGATTGAATTCCTGGTGGACCACCTGCACGCCTGCGGCTTTTGCCTGCTTCGGCGTTGTCGGGGTGTAGCTTTCTCCACCAAGGCGCATCTCACCGGTGTCCGGCTGGGTGATGCCGCAAAGAATCCTGATGAGAGTGGACTTGCCCGCACCGTTTTCACCGATCAGCGCGTGGATACTACCCGGAGCGATCTCTATGTGAACGGAATTGAGGGCTCGCACCCCGCCGTAACGTTTACTCACCCCGGCAAGGGTGAGAACGGGTTGCACAGTGGACATTTGGAGCTCTGAATTTGAGTGGACATGCCGACGGCTGCGGCGTCACGGAAGTGGGTGGCGGCACCCTAGAGCACCACCACCTGCCCGGGAGGGACTACTTGACGTTCTCGGCGGTCACGAGTTCGATGTTGGTTTTGACCCAGCCCTCGAGCGGCGGTCCACCAGCGACCACTTCCAGGGCGAGACCAATAGCATCCGCAGCCATCTTCTGACCGAACTGGTCAATGGTTGCGAGGATTTTGCCTGACTTTACCAACGGACCGACAGCGGGAATGTTGTCAAAGCCGACAACCTTAACATCGGAGCGGCCGGCAGCATCGAGCGCAGCAACTACACCGAGTGCCATGGAGTCATTGGCAGCCATTACACCCTGGATGTCTGGATGTGCTGTCAGCATGTTGGTGACAACGGCGTTCGCCTCTTCGGTTTCCCAATGGGCAGTTCGCGAGTCGATCAGCTCCAGCTTGCCCTCGGCAATCGCGTCCTCGAACCCGAGCTTGCGTTGCGTGGCATTGTCGGCACCAGGATTGCCTTCGATGATGACGACTTTGCCGCCTTCGCCGAGGACCTCTGCAAGAGCGTCACCGGCCATCTTGGCACCGGCTCGATTGTCGGGACCCACGAAGGCCAGTTCGAAGCCAGCCTCTTCCTTGGCCGCAGCATCTAGGGATACGTCGAAATTGACAACGGTGATGCCAGCTTCTGCGGCCTTCTTCAGCGGCCCAACCATCGCCCGTGAGTCTGCCGGGGCCACCACGATGGCATCCACACCTTGAGTGATGAAGTTTTCGACTGCGTTGATCTGGGACTCGAAGTCAGTCTCGTTCTGCATGCCGACCGAGAGTAGTTCGAAGTCACCACGTTCGGCAGCGTAGGCTTCAGCCCCCTCCTGCATGTTCTTGAAGAACTCGTTTGCAAGCGACTTCATCACCAGGCCGACGACCGGCTTTTCCTGCGCGAAGCTCGGCAGCGGCATAGCTATGACAGCAAGAGCTGCCAGTACGAGTGTACGGCGTAGCATTCATTTCCTCCTGAGACCAACGCATCCTCTAGCGTTGTAACTATATGAAACGCTTCATCGAACCTTTTGTCAATATGAATCGTTATATCGACGAAGCGATGAATGGCTTATGACGTGGTCAAGCGCCACGATGCTCCTGAAGTGCTTGTTAGTTCGAGTGGTTTTAGTTAGGGCTAGCGCTGGAAAGTGGACGAACCACGGGGCTAAGCATTGGCTGAGACTGAACCGCCGGTCACATCCCGACGCGGCCGGGGGCGTCCGAGTATGGCCGATGTAGCTGCCTTGGCCGGCTGCTCGCAGTCGACCGTCTCTCTGATCCTGAATAATTCCCCCGGTGTGAAAATCGCCGAGGGAACTCGCCAACGAGTGCTGGAGGCTGTGGCGACCCTCAACTACCGCGTTGCCGGCAGAAGGAGCCCCGCCCTCGCCTCGGCGGGGCCGGTCGCTATCATCTTCGATGACATGGAGAACAGCTCGGAAGCACTCGAGATGATCGCCGGAGCGCGAGATGCACTTCGCCAGAGCGGACAGCTGCTCCTTCTGCTTCAGTGGCTGGACAACGAGGTGTTATTAGCCCGCTCGCTGGACTATCTTGTTTCGAGCGGCGCTTCTGGTGTCGTGCTGGCTTCAAGCAAGACCCGGAGCATCACGAACCCTGCCGCACTGAGCCGGATCGAACTCCCGATAGTGCTGCTCAATTGTTTTTCCGGTGACTTCGCCTACCCCGCTATTGTCCCATCCGAGATTGCAGCAGGGATCCGTGCGACGAAGCACTTGATTGACAAGGGCCATACACGGGTGGCGATCATGACAGGCGCGAGAAAGTCCGAGCTGGTGGATGATCTCCTCATCGGATACCGACGTGCCTTGGCCACGGCGGACCTGGCCTTTGACCCTGATCTGGTGGCCGATGGTGACGGCCACTTCGATAGCGGCCATGAGATCGCCAGGAGGTTACTATCCCTGGCTGCACCACCAACAGCGATCTTCTGCTGCAATCATCAGATGGCAGCGGGGTGCATAGATGCAATCAAGGATTCAGGACTTCAGGTGCCACAGCACATATCGGTGGTGGGGTTCGGCCCCAATGAAAGTGCCTCTCACGCACGCCCCGCTTTGACGAGCCTGCAACTGCCCCATCGAGAGATGGGCCTCTGGGCCATGGAACAAATTAGATCGCCGCTTCGCAACTCAGGCAGCACTCCGTTGACGAAGCTGGAATGCCAGCTCGTGGAACGAGACACCGTAGCTCCGCCACCCGTCATGCCCTCGCGCTAGGCGGCAACACGCCTGAGGCCAGGTCCGACCAACTGGAACTTGCCCACCAGGGTGTCGAGCTCCTTGGCTTGCTGCTCCGTTTGTTCCAAGGCCGCATTGGTCTCGTCCACAAGCGCCGCATTGTGCTGGGTCATGGTGTCCATATCTCGCACCGCGCTGGCGATCTGATCGATGGCAAGGGATTGAGTGTTGCAGTCCGCGGAGATGATGCGCATCAACTGTGTGGACTGCGCTGCTGCCTCGATAATCGCTTGGAGACGTTCGGCTGCCTTCTCAACCAGGGCGGTGCCCGATAGTACCTCGTTCTGGCTCCCTGCTATCAATTCCTTGATCTGCCGCGATGCCTCAGCGGTGCCCTGCGCAAGGCGCCTCACCTCAACTGCCACAACCGAGAAACCTCGACCGGCCTCTCCAGCCCTGGCAGCCTCGACCGATGCGTTTAGTGCCAGCAAGTTCGTCTGGAAGGCAATGTCGTCGATCATAGCACTGATCTCCGAAATTCTGCCCGACGACTCCGTGATCTGCCGCATTGCATCAGTGGCCTTAGCCATCACCATCCCACCTTCGCGAGCACTCTGGGCCACCATAGTCACAGCTTGATCGGCAACGCCTGCTCGCTCGCTGGTTTCGCGAACGTTTTCCGCCAACATGCTCATCGATGCGGACGTCTGCTCGATCGTGGCCGCCTGACGTGATGTGCGATCCGCCAGATCATTGGTGGCTGTCAAGAGTTCCCCGGTGGCGGAACGTAGTGACTGAGAGGAATGCCTCAACCGGGAAATCGTCGTGGCCAGGCTGTCCGCCACGGCGTTGGTGCTCTCCTTTAGCTGTAGGAATGCTCCCCGGTATTCTCCGCTCACTCTTTTCCTGAGATCCGCGGCAGCAAGGGCGGCCAACACGGAAGCGGTCTCGGACAGCCCCCTTTCGACCGTCTGCACCAGGTTGTTGACGCTTGTGGCCAATCCATTGATTTCCTCGTCAGCGAAGCGCGAGTTCACACGTCGGCTGAAATCCCCGTTCGCAGCACCATCGACCACATCACCGAACTCCCGCTGAAGGCCAGCCATCATGTTTGCGTGTTCCGTTCGACGCGCCTTCTCGGCGTCCTGCTCACGTGAGGTGATCTCCAGCATTTTCAACCCGTTCTCGCGAAACACTTCCACGGCCCTGGCCATGTGACCGATCTCGTCAGGACGATGAGTACCGACGATCTCGACGTTCAGGTCGCCCTGGGCGAGCGTCTGCATGGTCTTCGTCTGCTTGGCGATCGGAAGGGAGATGGAGCGACTCAGGAAGACACTGATGAGGATAGTGGCCAGGAGCACGCCTGCGGTAAGACCAACAACAAGGTTCCTGAGAACGACCACCGGTTCCATGGCCTCTGCCTCGGACACGGAAACCACAAGCGTCCAGTCTACCCCTGCGTCCCGCACCGGCGTGGCCATGGCAAACCGCGCACCACCGCCGAAGCCTACGTCGGTGCCGAAAACGTCCTCCTTCGATTGCAACGAGTCCCTCAGTGCCTGACTGTCCAGCCGGGCGTTTGCGGTCACGAGTTCCGGATGCATACGCGGAGAAGTCCGTAGCATCCCATCGGATCCTACCAGGAGGGCCTCGCCCGTCTTGCCGAGGCCGACGGCCCCGTTGGTGATGGAGTTGAGCGCATCCTCGGCTACGCGAAAGACCAACACACCGACTGTCTGCTCAAGATTGTCCGCGATGGGAGTGGCAAAGAACATGCTTGGTCTACCATTAGCCGCCGCATAATCCTTCATGTCGGACACGACCACCTGACCCACCTCCAACCTCAGTGCATCAGTGCATCAGTGGAAGCAGCGGCCAAGCTGTCCAAATCCTCCTGATCGAGCTTCAACTTCATTGCGAAATCTCCAAGCTTCATGACGGAATAAAGTACCGACCCATCAGGGGTGACGATGTATGCGTCGCTATACCCCTGTCGTAAAATCTTTGCTCGCATTGCCGGATGATACTTGCGATGGCTCAAATCATATCCATTGTTCAAACCGGCAAAGTCGACGGTCTCAGCGCCTCCCTCCTCAGAAACGTTGGGCGCTTGAAACGCCGTCGACAGGGTTCCTTGTGGGTCCGGCAGCATCGACCAGCCCATGCTGAGATTGCTCACCATCGCAGGCGTGGTGCTCGACGCTGCTGTCACAGTAATGTCGTTGCGAACCGAGTCGATGAAGTTCGTCACCTCTGCGCTGCGCTGCAGAGCGACAGTTCGAAGTTGGTTCTTCGTTTGAGATGTGACCGCATCGGCGCTGACGAAGAAACTCACGACTCCCATACTTGCACTTGCTAGAGCAGCCACCCCGAGCATCGCCGAAGTCAATCTATGAGCTAGTCCCAGTTTCATGATATTCACCTCTTTGATTAAATCTTTAGGTGCTCATTATTAAAACTTTATGAGAGACAACTCCTTGGCGAGCTCCCGTTTCTTGATGCAGGATAGTTCCCTACAGGTTCTTCGACGCTCGCTGGAACTTTGGTCCGCCCCAGATATGCCAAGGCCCGATCCTCCAGCCTTCAATACTGTGGTGGCCACAGCGAACGAGGTTGGCCGATTGCTGCAGGTGTCGAGGAAGCATAAGACCCTTCGCCCAGATATTTTATGGTGGAGACAGAGCAAATTCGCGGTCCATTTGAGCGCGCCTTGTCCACCCTCGTCCCGGACCCTGAACATCACGTGGCATGTCCATCGGTGAAAGCCGCAGCCCCTTGCTGGACGCGATGTGCCCCATCAGAATGAAGGTGAACCGCCGCGGAGCCGGGCAAGTCCCCGATCATCCTGGCCACCGTCGTTTTGCCCGCGCCCGGAGTCCCGTCAGAATGAGAATTTATCCTGCAAAGCCAATCACGGATGTTAACCGTCCTGTTTGAAAACATGTTCGCCGAATCCGAACAGTCGAGGAAGGGGGCATGATCGAGCCGTGGATCGAAGCTATCAGGCAGTTAAAGGCCAGCCAAGCAGACTGGCAGTCTTTGCGACGGAAGAACAACATGACGGACGGGAGGAGCCGTTTTCTATCCAGGGCACCTCAAAATTGCCGAGAGATCATACCTATCGTTGGCTGTTCGATCCTCGTGTGAGGTCGCATTTGCAGTGCCCGGCGCGGTCGCCCCATCCGATTTGCTGCTGGGCTTTCGAGTTCATCTGTTTCGCGGGACGTGGCCTCCAAACGAACCATCTATGAGTATACGAGCCCGCTCAAACAGAATGGCTTCGCCTTCGTCCTTTGTAGCGGAAACCTTTACAGGGAACGGAAAGCCGGTCCTGCGGTCTGAGACCTCTGCGCTCAGAAGATCATCAACGAGCACGATGATGACATGACCCCTGTAGAACTTCAGCAATGTGGCACCTCTTGGTCCGCATCTAAATACCTGGGGATGTCGTTAGTTCAGGCAGCAGACGGCGCTTTGCTTAACACCGGATGAACTGCAGAAAGTTTCCGAGGATAACGCCACCAATGCGGTGTTGAACTAATGCGGACTGCCGGTCCCTCACCATCGCTACTGCAAGGTGCATGAGGCAATAGCTTACAAGAAAGTTCGTTGAGCTGCCGCTATACTTCACTGTCGAGCGTTTGCCGGTGCGCATTGGCTAAGGAGGCCAGCTACGTGCTGGCGTCACAAACTGCGCTGGTCACAGGAGAGATCAAGGTCGCATGAAGTTATTCCTGTTCGATCAGGAGAGGATCGAACAGGGCTGAAAACGCACCTGGTAGAGACTACTACCCAACCGGCCAAGATGTCTGAGGTAGGCTGGACACGTGCTGCGGTTGACGCAGGATGAGCATCGCAATTGATGGAAGCGCGGCAATCTACAAATGGAGATCAGATCTGAGCCCAACTCCTGTACTGCGTCGGCGTCTGGAGACAGTACCGTCTGAAGGCTCGAGAGAAACTCTGAGAGCTGTCATACCCGATAGAGTGACTTACTTCTGTGATGCTCCGGTCCGTCGAGCGGAGCAGAACGCCTGCATGTTTCATCCGCAAGGAGACTTGGTATTGATGAGGTGCTAGCCCTGTCGAGATCTTGAAGGCGCGCGCAAAATGAAATGCTGACAAACCCACGGTTCCCGCGAGCTCTCGTAAGGACAAAGAAGATGCAAGACTGCCGTGGATACAATCTGTCGCGCGAGCGAGCTGCCATGGCGCGAGGCCACTTCTCGCGGTGCGAAATGGCCGCTTCGATAGTGCGACAAGCAAAGCCGTCATCTGCAGCACAGCTCCTTCGATGAACATGGCGCCGTTAGGATTGCGGGCGCGGATCTCTTCGGAGATCTGCCCGAACAGTTGCCCAACCTGCGTGCTATCGATCATGGCCTTGTGGACAGGTCCGAAGTGTCCCCCCACGGGCAATTCATGGCCGGCGCAGAGCGCCGATAGGGCCGTGTAGGGGATCGAGAGCATCTCGATCACTGTTGGCGCATTGGTGAGGATTGTGGCCCGAGTATTTGGCGGGACAGCTATCATCGACTCCGTGACGAGCGTCGTGCTGAACCTACCCGCTCCCAGGTCAAGCAAGGCACGTACCGCCGCGGACCGATTCCGAGTGATCACCAGATCTGGAACGGGGGCCCGTGAGAAATCTCCCGCCCCCTGCCTCGCCATGATGAGGGTAGTTCCCAGTGCAAAAGGTGCCGAAATCTCCTGCACGGTCTTCGCGTAGGCTGCTAGCGAGAAATGGGCGGCGCTCTGATAGCGAGTTTGGCTGCTTGTCAACGTGGCGGCCCCATCAATGTACCAGCAATTGTCTGCGGGTCCCGTGCCTCGATCTAGATTCTATGTTTGCTCGAGGCGCGTCAAGCGCAACCAGACAGCTATCTAGCGGCCGCTGGGGACCAACGCTTGGTATTTCGGCTGCGAGTTGGGGATTGCGCATGCGTCATCGACTTCTCCTATCACGCGAGGATTCCTTTCAGTGCATTTATGACGGCCGGCAACAGCTCGGCACCGGAGAAGGGCCTGGCTAACCCACCCGCCGGCTGGGCTACCCGCGCGCCTTGATTGCCGGGTCCGAGTGCGCGCTGGCCATTAGGCAGGTGATGCACGAAGCGAGATTGCCGCCTCGGCGCCGCTTATTTCAACGGTCAGTCTAGTGTCCATGATCACGAGGTGCGGGCGCTCGCGTTGTACGCGGTCGAGCGCAGCCTCAGGCGGTAGGACATCAACAAGGTTGTGGTTGGGTCGAGCTCGGCGGGCCGCATTCTTGACATAGCTGCACGCGCAAGCGCCCTTCCGTTCCCCGGAACCCCATGCTTCTCAGGCAACGTCGCGTATTTGTTCGACCCCGATGGATTCAACCGCATCGCACAGGCCATTGATATCTGCAGCTGCTTGCCCGAAGGTACACAGGCACCGAGGTGTCAAAGAACGGAGATCGGATGAGCTCGGAAAACGTGTTCGAAGCCAATTCACTGGGCCCTGCGACCTCAAATTCGTCCATGCCCACCCCTGATTCTTTCGACCAGGATTTCATCGACGAGGCGAACGCCATCCTCAAGAATGCCGCGGAGCTGTCGCGCGTTCTCGTGGGGGCCCATCAGTCAGCAGCTGCCCTTGTCGTACAAGGCGACTGGTCCACGATTCGGAAGTACTTCTCCTTGTCCGAAAAGTACGCCGCCTGGGCCCACTACAATGTTCCCGCTACGGGTTACGGCTCCCACTCCTGGATGTTGACCCAGCCCGGCATAGTGCGCCTGACTCAAACGGAGCTCGAGGCGCATCCGCAATGGCGCAATTTCGGGCGCGAGTCAGCTCGCCATCCGCCGATGCGCGGATGGCTGGCCGGATCCATAAGGGGTAAGGACGGAACGTCCTGGGGACTACTTCAACTATCCGACAAATATGAGGGCGATTTCGATCATAGAGATGAGGCAGCGTTCGCGCGGCTCCTGGCTCTGACCTCGTCCGCATTGGAGGGGCATTGGCTCACGAGAAACGTTAAGCAGGCTCGTAGATCCTGACTACCCGCTCCAGCATATTGTTCGATGGCGGCCGGGGCTTCTATGCTGCTTGTCGGAGATAGTTCCAAACCTTCGAGATGACGATGGAGCCCTCTCCAACGGCTGAGGCCACACGCTTTACCGATGATGCGCGAACGTCCCCGACCACAAAGATCCCTTTGCGCGAAGTGGTGAATTCGGGCCCTGCCAGGACGAACCCCTTTGCATCCATCTCGACGAAGCCGGTGAGCCATGAAGTGTTCGGGGCGGCCCCGACCATCAGGAACAGCCCCGTTGCTGCCACGTTCCTGGATGCTCCTGTTAAGTGGTCGGTCAGATCGACACGTTGCAACGAAAGGTCGCCATAGAGAGCCGTGACCTCCGTCTGCAGGTGAACCTCTATACCTTTGTTCGCCACCACTCTCTCTGTAAGATAAGCGGACATGGACGCCGTCAACGATTGTCCCCGCACCACGAGATGAACACGGCTTGCCTTCTGGCTGAGGAACATCGCCGCCTGCCCGGCTGAGTTCCCGGCGCCCACAACCACCGCTTCGCCTCCGCCGAGATATCGGGCCTCGATCTCGGTGGCTGCATACGACACGCCAGCTCCTTCGAACTTGTCCAAACCATCGATTGGCAGTTTACGATATTGTACGCCGGTGGCAACGATCACGGATCGAGCGCTGACCTCAACCCCATCGTCCAGCTCCAACGAGAAGCCTCCGTCGCGCGCGCTTATCGAGCAAACTTTCCGAGGTACTGCAAACCGGGTCCCGAACTTCAATGCCTGGATCTCGCCCCGAGCACAAAGGTCGGCTCCCGAAATGCCTGTTGGAAAGCCCATGTAGTTCTCGATGCGTGAAGAGGTGGCGGCTTGTCCGCCGATCGACAGTTCGTCTATGACCAGCGCCTTGAGTCCCTCGGCCCCGGCGTAGACCCCTGCGGCGATGCCTGCTGGACCGGCGCCAACGATTACGACATCGAACTCCGCGCCCTCCTCCACGGCAAGGTCAAGACCAAAATGCTTGGCGATCATGCGTGGGGTGGGGTCGGCAAGCACTCGTCCCTCTCCAAGCACCACTGCAGGTCCGCCCGGACTGATCCCGCAACGCTGAGCCAAGCTCGAGGCCTCGGCGCTGTCGTGACTCAGCGAGCGGAAAGGTATGAAGTTGGAGGCCGCAAAAGCTTCCACCCTGCGCACGGCACGATCCTGATTGGCCCCGATCAGCGTAAGACCGGCTTGATCGCTTTCGATCAAACGCCTGCGCCGCGCGGCCAGTACCGTGACGATGATATCGCTCATCTCCGGAATGGAGGACATGAGCTGCAGCAAGACCTGACGGTCCACCCGCAGGGCGCGCAAATCGGTCACGGCCCGGTTAGTGAGCATTGCAGTACCGCCCGTCAGGAGACTGATCTCTCCCGTGAACTGCGTCGGACCGAGGGTCGCGCTGCCATAGCGTTCTCCCGTCACCTCGTCGAATGCAGCTGCTTGCCCTTCAAGGATGTAGAAGAAATCATTGCTGGGGCGTCCAAACGCAACGATGGTTTCCCCCGGCGCAAAGGTAACGACTTCCCCGACCTCCCGGAGGCGCGCAACATGGGACGGTGCCAATGGCTTCCTAACATACGTCGAGAGATCGGGAGCGGTAGTTTCCATTTTCCAGAGTCCTCATGATGTGATCTGCACGACCAAAGAAGGCAGCCTATACCGTGCCACTTTGCTCGCCAACGCCGAGACTTGCCAAACTACGCGGACCCCTTCGGCTGCATGAGCGCTTTGGTTGGCGTGGGAAGATCACCCCAGGCCGACTCCGGGTACATCTTCTTCGCATTGGACCGAGAGGTCTGCGGAAACATTTGACCCATCGGTGCCCGCCAGGGGGTCGCCGCTAGTGGGCTTCCTAGGAGCAAACCCTGTTGTGAGGTCTCATCGATTGATGCGCCCTGCCCTAGTCAAGTCTGGTGAACCGCTGCTCGACGAATAGGTATTCCTCGCTACCGGGATAGCGAACAAAGATGCGCTGAACGTTCGTGTTGGGTCCCTCGATTGCGAACTCGAAACGAAGGTCACGGCGGCGTCCGGTTGGCTCTGTTCCCGTGCCCGCCTCAGTGCTCTCGCCGAAAAGCGACATCTCTGCCGCCTGTTCGTCGCCGCGTCCCAGATAGACCATCTGGCCCGGTTCGAAGCTGTCAACCGTGACAAGCTCGAACCGGCCGTCCAGACGATTGAACCCGAGCGTTGCTTCGCGTCGTGGCGCCCCGTCCTGGCCCACGAGTACTTCGCGAAGGTACCGGCCACCCAACACCATCTCGCGGGAGGCACTCATTCCTGGGATATCGAAGGGTTCGGCGTCGGGACCTGGCCATACACGCATTTCCACTGCCCAGTCCCCCACCAGCGGCTCCATCCAAGCGTGTTGGGGTCCGGGTGCCGCCAGCCGCTCTGACGCGGTCTCCGCCCATGCTGGAGATCCCAACAGGCTAACAAAGATCACCGCTGCTTTAGCTATATTCCTCATGTAGTTCCTTCCCGGCCCGCTGAGGTGCAGCGGCCTGTTGCTCGAGAGCGTATCCATCGGCAGTGTTAAAATGTGCGACAAACAAGCTGCTGCCCACCGCTTCATCACCAGATGTTGGGTGGCACGCCACCATTTTACTTGTCGTATCTTGCGCAAATGCTTGGCTGTTCAGCATTCAGCGAACTATCGGGCGGCACAGAGATCTTCCCGCCACCTTTCTCGATATTAACCGAATTGTGGCCGATCTTGCTCGGACAGTCAGACCCTCAATGTTCCGCGCGGCCATCGAAGATGAGTTCGACATCCGGGTTTGGGCTGGTGTGCAACTTCCAAAAAGCAGTGGCGATGCGGTCAGGGTCAAAAGCCCCGCCCGGTGCGACCTGTCCGGCGACGGTCACGGTGCTCAGCCGCAATCCAGTCTGAGCAAACTCGGAAGCACTTGCATGAACAAATCCTCGTAGCGCCGACTTAACTGCTGTCAACGCTGGAACGGCCTGTCCATATTGGGGCGACAGGGACAGGCCACCACCTGTCAGAATGATGGAGCCACCACCTCCAGCGGACATCGCCGGGCCGGCAGTCTGAATAGCACTCAGCGCACTGGACAAGCCGAGGCGGAACTGCCGGTCGAACTCGTCGGGTTGAAGTTTCGGCCCCGGGATTTCCACCCACGCCGCGGCATTCCAGATCAGCGCTGACGCACGTCCGTGTTCAGCCGTTATAGTCTCGATCACTTGGCGCGTGGCTTCGTGGTCACTGAGGTCGGCATGGTAGATGGCCACCGTGGCGCCTGCTTCCCGCATTGGCGCAGCCACCAGTTCCAAGCGGGACACGGACCGAGCGACGATCGCGATCCTGAATCCTTCACGAGCAAATCGTCGTGCCACTGCGGCACCGATTCCCGGACCTACACCTGCAACAATAGCGAGCGGCTGAGTCATCTTATATCTCCTTTGTTCGTGCCACCCATGTTGTGCCGCCCGACCGTAGATGCTATCTGTTTTAACGAATGCCGGGTATTTGTACTGTAGATAACAGCACCCATGAAGCTCGACCTGAACCTACTCTTGACGTTCGAAGCCATGGAAAAGAGCCGCAGCGTCTCCCTCGCAGCCGACATGCTCGGCCTGAGCCAGCCGGCCACGAGCGCGGCTCTGAGTCGCCTCCGGAAGGCATTGGGGGACGAGCTCTTCACCTACGCCGGTGGAACGATGCAACCAACGCCCAAAGCGCGCCGAATGGCTGCCACGGTGACAACGGCCCTCGCGGAGCTACGGACGGCGCTCGACGCGGAGAGACCGTTCGATCCGGCAAGCGCCACCGATTGTTTCACGGTCGGGGTCACTGATTACGTCAGTGAATTGGTCATACCACCTCTTGCCGCTGTATGTGCTCGCGAAGCTCCGGGGCTTCAACTCAGACTCGTGTCCTACACCAAGGCAGAAGTCGGCAGATTGGTGGAAGCGGGCACCTTAGACATGGCCGTCGGCGTGTTCCCCGAGCCCCCCGAACGTTTGGTGGTGAAACCGCTGCTGCAGGAAAGCTTCGTGGGAGTGGCTAGACCGGGTCATCCCATCCTCTCGGAGCCGCTGGACGCGAAACGGTTCTCCGCATTCGATCAGGCTCTTTTCACCGTTGAACGTGACAGCAGGGGAGTTGTCGATGACGCTCTCGCGGCAAACGGCTTGGCACGTCGAGTGGTGCTCACGCTGCCACACTTGCTCGCCCTTCCTGCAATCTTACGCGCAACTGATCTGGTTGCGACCGTGCCGCGGAGAACGGCCGAGAGGTTCGCGCCCGGGCTGGTGACTTTCGACCTTTCGTTTTTGAAGTTGGAGAACTGGACTCTTCACCTGCTCTTCGCACCCTCCTCGAGGAGCGACCGCGCCCATGCTTGGCTCCGGGGAAGTATAGCCACCACATGTGCTGGTTTGTAGCAGTCGTCGGCTTCTGCCTGGCCGACTGAGACATCATGTGACTGCCAACCAAATTTCCTTTGCGCGATCAAAACTAGCCTCAAGATCCTTGGCTTGATCCTTCAATCAAAACGAAATCTAAGTCCAAGGGGAGGCCAAGGCCCTCCGGCCGAGCGCCAGTTCGTCCCACCGATCGCCTCAATTGTCATAGGGATTGTTGAACGCGTGGGTCCTGGGTTCGGGACGAGGTTCCAACCCGGCCCAGTCGAGGAATGAGCAACTTGTGAGGTGGCAGTTCGGGCGAATTGGAACCTGGGACAAAGTTGGATGTGAGGTTTCGTCGGCCACAGCGCGACTTGCTGGCGGACCCTCGGCCAAGCCAAAACCATTCGAAGGCAAGCTCCCTTGGACGACTTGCTCCATTGTTCCTTGTGATCTTTCATTCGGCTCCGAGGACGGGGAACAAACTGCCCGATATCTCAGCGTCAATACGACCGAGAACCCAAATTGGCCCTGATCAATGCCATCGGCATATCCAAGTGAGACGCTCGAAGCCCACAATCGTAATTGGTTCACCGGGAGGACCTGTGGGGACCGGACCATTGCTGCCTGCGAGGATGTCCCGTACCACTCTGACGGACAAGGCGCTTTGTTGACCTCGTGGCCGCCGGCCATTAGCCTGGGCCCGAGGAGCGGCTGACATGACCCTTTCGGGACTTCTTCTTTTTGCGGGTGTCTATGCGATGGCAGTGCTTTCGCCCGGCCCCGCGGTAGCGGCAGTGATCGCGAATGTGCTTGGCGCTGGGATTCGCCGGAGCGCCTTCTTCATATGGGGCATCGTGGTAGGCGACTTGGTCTGGTTCGGTTTAGTGGGCATGGGTTTGGCCGCCCTTGCGGAGAACTTCCAAGGGCTGTTCATCGTGGTCAAATACGCGGGGGTGGCCTATCTGCTCTTTCTCGCCTACAAGCTTTGGACCGCCCCTGCGTCCGTAGCGGAAGCGGCGAGCGAGACGCGGGGCGGCGGCGCCAAGCTCTTCCTGGGTGGCTTGGCATTGACCATGGGCAATCCAAAAGTGATGGTATTCTTCGTTTCGATACTTCCGCTGGTGGTCGATCTCACGAAACTTAGCCCTATTATTGCGGGTGAGATCGCAATGCTCATCTTCGTGATCTTGTCTGCAGCAATGTGGACGTACGCGTTCGCGGCAGATCGGGCACGGCGTGTGGTTGCGAGCTCCCGTGCAATGAAGCTCATAAATCGGGCAACAGCTGGAGTAATGGCGGGTGCCGCGGTGGCCGTGGTTTCGCGGAACTGAGCACCTGACCTGCCTGATCCCGCCGGTACGTTCGCAGGCGAATTCGTGGCGGTGCGGCCAGATGCGTGCTGGAGGCCACTCGCCGCACTTGTTGCATCCCGAATGCTGCCACTGTTCCTCCGTGATGCCCAGTGATGGTCTGGGGCTGTTTCGATTGGCCCTTTACAGAAATCACCTGATCGCCCCCTTTGAAGTTCACGCCCGGCGAACGTGTCCGTGGTCGTCGACATGTATTTGCAGAATGCAAGGGAGGGCCAATGTTGCTTCTTCGCAATGGGAGCTCGTGAACATTGCGGCGACGTTCGGAGACTCACTCATTTACCTTCCTCCCGAAGCTACTGTGGACTCAACCTGCTGCGATCTAAACTTTGCCGGATGACGTCTACAACGTCGCGCGGGCGCTCAAGTTCGGGACACGCCTTGGCATTGTTGATCAGCGTGAGCGGAACGTCTTGCCTCATTGCGGCCAAGCGGTCGCGAACTTCCCGTCCCACTTGGGACTCGTGCGCTCCCCAAAATACAGACGTAGGCACCGACAAGCGGCTTAAGTAGGGAGCGAAATCGTATCGTAGATCGCCCGATGCGAATGGAAGTGCGGAGAAAGCTGCGTTTGCCTTGCGGGCGCTGTAAAGGAAACCTTCGACCACTTCGCCAGTGACTTCAGCAGCATCGAAGAACCCCTCCCGCTTCAACCAACCGCTGATGAACCGGCGCCGGTGAAACAGTGCATTGTAGAAGAGGATGTTGACGCTCGGCGTCTTGGCGGCCGGTGTGATCAAGAGCCGCGCAAACACACCAAAAGCGTCCTTGCCAAAGTCTCGCCCGCCCGAAGGGGTGTTGAAGACGAACCGCCGAACTAGTTCTGGTCGGCGCTCGGCAAGCGCGGCAGCGAATCCGCAGGCAAGTGACTGGGCGACAATTGTCGCCTTCGCCCCGAGATGCTCGAGCATCACCTCCAGACTTTGAACATAGTCCTCAAACCGAAGGAAACGAGCTGGATGCTCGGATTCGCCCCATCCAACCCAATCTGGAACAACAACGCGAAAGCTATCGGAAAAGTCCGGGGCAACGCGGTTCCATGTCCAGGACGAAGCGCCCCCACCTATCCCATGCAAGAAAATCATGGGCTCGCCGGAACCTGCCTCGTAGTAGACCATCTTGCCGGCCGCAGTCACAATTGAATGCCGCTCGAAGCCGTTCAACAGGAAGGCGTCCGTGGGACTAGCGGCATTTAGGCGCTTTGCGGCGAGTTCACGGACGTCCGTGGCCTTGGCGCCCCTACTCAAAGAATTTTCACTGCGAGATTCCGTCATTGCCGTTTCTCCATTAAGCGTCTCATTCAAGCGGTAAAGACGTACCGATTTTATAATGTATTTCAATTGGAATAATCAATGCTGGGGTTGACGCGTTTACATCCAAACTCTTCAACCGGAGGCAGGCTATGACGCGAACGATCGGCAGCAGGGACCGTCGATATGACGAGCGCCGCAGCGAGTTGCTGGCGAAAGCCAGGGCTCGGCTTGTTCAGCCGCAGGGCAGTCGTGCCAGCTTGCGGGACCTGGCGGGGGCATGCGGGGTGACGCTCCCGACCCTGAGGCATTACTTCCCGAGGCGGGAGGACTTGATCTTGGCCGTCATGCAGGAGAACTTGGCCCAGGCTCGCGTTCACCTGCAACACATGGCCGAGTCGTCCGAGCCCTTTGCTCAATCCATTGTTGACGCCATCGCCTACACGGCCTTGGGATTCCAGCAGGGCCTCGGGGAGATACACACGCTTGGTCTTACGGAGGGACTACGGCACGAAAGAATGGGCCCTGCCTTCGTGGAACTGGTCCTTGAGCCATCGATAAATGCGGTTGAGCAGCGTCTGAACGGGCATGTGATCAAGGGGGAGATGCGAAACGTGAGTACTCGCCATGCGAGCCTTGCCCTTCTCTCCCCGATTATCCTGGCCTTCCTTCACCAGGCTGAGCTCTGTGGATCCAAAAGTCATCCCATTGATCTGGATCGCATGGGGGCGGACCACGCGGAGGCGTTCGTCCGCGCATATCGCTCTTGAGAAAAGCATCTCCGGGTCTGTTTCGGGCAACCCCGACTTGATCGTGGCGGCGGGTGTCCGGACCGTTTCGGGCTTGTCTTGGCAGCGACCCCAGGTTTGCGAAGCGGATCTGGGTCCCGGTCATGCCGCCGCTGGAATCTCCCTCCGCTCACTGCAGCAGGCTTCGTTCAGGTGATGCGGTTGAAGTTGGAGTAGAGCGACAGCCGCGGCCGAAGAACCCCTTCGGGCGACCGAGGCTCCGCATGACATCCTGCAAGCGCGGGGGATTTCGAGATCGCGATCCAGGAAGGCGCCATCGTGGTTCGGAACGGCCAGGCGATCTCGGACCATGCCCCTTCCCGCTCAAGCTTGAGTTCGGTGGAGGTGGTCCAGGCTGACATCGAAAAGGTCGCTCCTATGCTCAGCGTCACCGATCGGAACCTCCAATACCCGATACTGCAGTGACTTAAGGACAGCCGATCATAGCGGGAACGCCGCCGCTCGTGTGGCGCCAAATTCATTCCTGACCACAATCTAGTTTAGCGCAGAGCCTGAGGCCTGATCGAACAGATTGACCTTCTCCGGGTTTGGTAAAATATGGATTGTTGAGCCGGGCGCTGCATTGATGCGTTCCCGAAACACCCCGATGCCTGCCGCTTCGCCAACGGCGAAATGGACCTGCGTTTCAGATCCCATGGGTTCCACAACCGAAACAACGGCTGGAACGCCGCTTCCGGCCTCGGTCAATTCAATATGCTCCGGTCGATAGCCGTACTGGATGCGATCGCCCGGGCCGACCTTGGCCGTAGCCGCCAGCGGCAGCAGGGCTCCAGCTTTCGTTCTGGCGGCCAACTTGCCTCGACTCTCGACGACCTCTGCATCGACAAGATTCATCGAGGGCGAGCCGATGAAGGTGGCGACGAATACATTGTCCGGCCGATCATAGAGTTCGAGCGGTGTTCCGATCTGCTCGACCCGGCCAGCGTTCATGACAACGATCTGATCGGCCATGGTCATTGCTTCCACCTGATCGTGCGTCACGTAGACAATGGTCGTCTTGAGGCGTTGATGCAGTGCCTTGATCTCGGCCCGCATGGCAACCCGCAGCTTGGCGTCCAGGTTCGACAATGGCTCGTCGAACAAGAAGACCTGCGGATCGCGAACGATGGAGCGGCCCATGGCAACACGCTGGCGCTGCCCGCCGGAGAGTTGGCGCGGATATCGGCCAAGAAGAGGGGTCAGCGAGAGGATCTCGGCAGCCCGGGCAACGCGTGCGTCCTTCTCTGCCCTCGGCGCTTTCGCCAAGGTCATGGAAAACGCCATGTTCTCGGCGACCGTCATGTGCGGATAGAGCGCGTAGTTCTGGAACACCATCGAGATGTCCCGCTCCTTTGGCGGTAGGTCGTTCACCACCCGGGAGCCAATGCTGATCGTTCCGCCGGAAATATCTTCAAGACCAGCGATCATCCGGAGCAAGGTCGACTTTCCGCATCCGGATGGCCCCACCAGAA
>JAESGH010000305.1_pt1 | contig 58595 bp, 54 predicted proteins | sample 9269641 | NCBI WGS metagenome assembly JAESGH01 (sample SAMN14515345, study PRJNA621665) | algae metagenome | isolation source: Phormidium tanganyikae FI6-MK23 and co-occurring heterotrophs from granitic... | place: USA: Fort Irwin, California | collected 1998-05-24 | reverse complement strand
ACCGGTGATTGAAACGGTCGGGAGCACAGGGGAAGCGGGAGAATGTCAATCAGATGCTCAAGTTGCGCTGTGTTTATCTCAATGCAACCTGAGCAGCTTGAGTCTTTTGCACATTTGGGTTGCTCCCGGAAGTAATGCGACTCGACAGACTGTTCGAGAATCAGCGAATTTTCTATCGAACTGCTTCTAGCATTCGTGAGAAATAGAATTTAGTGCTAGTCATCGCAGTTCGCTGAACCTTGAAGCCGCAACTTTCTAACACTTTTACAATGTCAGCTTCACGGTGTTGGTAGGCGCGGGTTGTCTTGCTTGGACCTGGGAAAAATTCGCCAATGCGCTTCAGAATTGTTAGCAAAAAAGTCTTCGGTGCAAAGCTTAGAATTATGCGATCGTCTGCCAAACCTGCCAAATGTTTGATCATATCGATCGCTTGTTCGGCGGGATAGTGGATTAATACATCGAGACAGACAACGGTGTGATATTTCCCACTGAGAGCTTCTAAATCCTGCACTGAGAAACTGGGATTGTCATTCAGTCCAAGCTCGATCGCTCTTTCTTTCGCTTCCCCGACCATCTTTTCGGAAATATCGCTGGAAAACAGCTTCGCTCCCTCTTGCGCCAGTGGAATGCTCAAACTTCCGACTCCACAGCCTGCATCACAAATCGCCAAATCGGCTAAATTTCCATCGCTTTTCAGCCAACTGAGCAGCGTATCGACTGTTTGTTGATGCCCCGTTCGGATGTCAAGCTGAACTTTGTTAACTTCTCCATCGCCGTAGATTCGTTGCCAGCGATCGAAGCCTGTTGCATTAAAGTACTCGCGCACTTCGGTTTTATCATCGACACCGTTCATAAATTTGTGTTTCTTCGTGTGAATTCCCTTTTACTTATCGTATTACTCGATCGCACCTGCCCGACCAAGAAGTTTGACTTCATGAAAAAAGCTCCGTATACGGTACGGAGCAATTCTTCTCAGTAGAAAGGTCAGAATTATTTTTGGATTGCTAATTATTTGCGTAGAAACATGAGGTTCTTATGAAATTTTCATGTAGCCAGGACTACGGTGTTAGTTTCTCAGCTATTGTACGGATAGGCAAAACCCCGAATACCTCAGCAGTCACCCGTAGTTTTACAGGTTTGTTCGAGGCTGTAAAGGAACTTTTGCTTTGACAAGTCAATCTGAGTATCTTGGGGGCACCTGAACCGTGCCCCGTTTTTTGTGGAATTCGTTGCGGGCGGTGGTGCAATTCGCCCAGGATTGCTGTCCTATACGCGCAGTGTAAAAGAATCTTTAACAGATTTCGGAACTTTGTGAGCCAGAATTGTATCTGTCACATAAAATTCGTCTGCGAATCAATGTGAATTCGCTGCATTGAAGCTGCGTTATTCTGCCGCCAGCGAAGGAGCTGCGCGGGTTGATTGAGATAGAGCGGTAGACCGATCGCGGTTCGTGGGGCAGTCGTGGCGATCGCGATCGCAGTTCCCAAGTCGCAAATCTGCCAATTGACGAGATTTTGCACACCAGAAAAGAGAGATCGAGTTGTGCCTGCTAATGTGCCATCGAGTAGTCTTGCCGTTCCGTTGATGACTTTAATCTCGCGTGAATCCCAAGGGTAGCGTCCGTCGGGCAAGCCCAGTGGGGAGAGGGCATCGCTGACGAGAAAGATTCCGTGATCGCACTGACTCGCACGCAGCAAGATATCAATCATGATCGGAGAAACGTGCTGACCGTCGGCAATTAAGCCACAGTAAACATTCGGATTCGCGATCGCGGCTCCAAGTAGTCCAGGTTCTCGATGGTGCAAACTCGGCATTGCATTAAAGGCGTGTGTCACCATTGAAGCCCCTTGTTGGAAAGCTTGTTGTGCTTGGGCGGCAGTAGCTTGGGAATGTCCTAGACTAACGGTGATTCCAAGGGATTTAAGATAAGCGATCGCATTCCCACTTGGATCAAGTTCGGGTGCAAGGGTCATGACTTTGACGATCGAAGCGTAATCGCCTAACACTCGTTTCACTGTTTCGACGGTGAGCGGTAAAAGAAATTCTTCGGGATGTGCGCCGCGTTTTTCGGGACTGAGAAAGGGTCCTTCGAGATGGACACCGAGGATTTGAGGAAATTTTGAATCAGCAAGAACGGAGAGCGATCTCGCAATATTGTCGATCGAAGTCGTGACGATCGTCGGTAAAAATCCATCCACTCCTTGATCCCAAAGGAATTGACAAATTTGCTCAAGTCGATCGCAATTTTCTGTATTGAGATCTGGAAATGCTAACCCCAATGCACCATTAATCTGTAAATCAATGCCACCGAGAGAAACCCAATCGCCTGCAACATCGAGAACATTCGCAGTGGTTTCGATTCGCGGTGCAATCTCTAAAATCACTTTGTCGATCAAAATTTGCTGCAATCCTTGGAAACCGGGCACTTGAGCATTGATAATCAGGAAACGCATTTCATACACTCGATCGCATTCGATTTGGATTTTCGCATATGACTCAGCCATTGATTGGAATTATTATGGGCAGCGACTCGGATCTGCCGACGATGCAATCCGCGATAGCAGTTTGCGAGGAATTCGGTGTGCCGTGTGAGGTCGAAATCGTTTCAGCCCATCGCACTCCAGAGCGCATGGTCGAGTATGCAAAACAAGCACACACTAGAGGATTGAAGGTGATTATTGCGGGGGCGGGAGGTGCAGCGCATCTACCGGGAATGGTGGCATCGATGACAGCTTTACCTGTGATTGGGGTTCCGGTGCAGACGAAAACGCTTCAAGGGGTCGATTCGTTGTATTCGATCGTGCAGATGCCAGCGGGAATTCCGGTTGCAACAGTTGCGATCGGGAATGCGAAAAATGCAGGACTTTTAGCAGTGCAAATTCTGGCAAGCCACGACCCTACGTTATTTACAAAAGTGCAAGCTTATCGCCAGAGTCTTGCGGAGATGGTTCGCGACAAGCAAGCAAAACTTGATGACCTGGGCTACAAACAGTATTTGACTGAGTTATGAGTTGCTGAGTTTGAATGGTCGGGCAAGATGTCCGACCCACAAGATCTTAAAGTACGACTCGACTAGAGCGACTTGCCAAAATCGCGCTAAAATAGTACTAGTGTATTTACTAAGTTCTCTTTGGTGAACGCCATGCCCCTACGCTGTTGGCAGCAACTCCACGATCTGATCGACAAACGCTTGATGATCGACTACAGGCTTCGAGATATATCCATCTGCACCACTTTGCTTGAGGAAATTTTCTCGATCGCCTTCCATTGCATGAGCAGTCACGAGAATGATCGGCAGACTAGCAGTTTGGGTATCGGCTTTCAGCAGTTGAGTTAACTGAATCCCGTTCATTGCTTTGCCTTGGTACATACTGCGCGAGAGAGACACATCCATCAGAATAATGTCTGCCTCACCGGACTGGGCAATTTGAATCACTTCGTCTACATTTTCAGTATGCTTGACTGCCAAACCTCCGCGTTTGGTCAGGATTTTGGAAAACACTCTGGCATTAATCAGATCATCCTCCACGATTAGGACGGTTTGCATATAAATTCCTCTTACGAAATGCGCTGGATACGGCAAAATAGAACGATTGTAAGGTAGCTCAACTGTATTAGTATTTTCAGGAAGGCGATCGACAAAGTTGGAATCACTCGAATTCGTATTGTAAAGTTCAGCAGGATAACAGGCTCATGGCTCGGACGCGACCTCAATCAGAACAGTTAAACATTCTCCCAACAGGACAGGTTATCACGACTGCCCTACATACGGAGATGCAGCAGTCGTATTTGGAATATGCCATGAGCGTGATCGTGGGGCGTGCGCTTCCCGATGTCCGCGATGGCTTAAAGCCTGTCCATCGTCGTATTTTATACGCAATGCACGAGTTGGGGTTAACTCCCGATCGCCCTTATCGAAAATGCGCCCGTGTTGTCGGGGATGTCCTCGGTAAGTATCACCCGCATGGTGATCAGGCGGTTTATGATGCACTGGTGCGAATGGTGCAAGAGTTTTCGAGTCGCTATCCGTTACTCGGTGGTCACGGAAATTTTGGCTCGGTTGATAATGATCCGCCTGCGGCGATGCGATATACCGAAACGAGATTGTCATCGATCGGTAACGAAGCGCTGTTAAACGAGATTGGGGAAGCGACGGTCGATTTTGTCGGTAACTTTGATAATTCACAGCAAGAACCGACGGTATTACCTGCTCAGTTACCGATTTTATTACTGAATGGAAGTTCAGGAATTGCGGTTGGGATGGCGACGAATATTCCACCGCACAATCTAGGCGAAGTGATTGAGGGATTGATTGCACTCATCGATCGACCGAACTTAGCCGATGAGGAATTACTGTCTTTGATTCCGGGGCCTGATTTTCCTACAGGCGGCGAGATCATTGATACGGCTGGGATTCGAGAGGCATATCTCACGGGACGAGGAAGTATTCCAGTGCGCGGGATTGCGAATTTTGAAGAGCTTAGTACTGGACGCGGTAAGCATCGAAGAAGCGCGATCGTGATTACAGAACTGCCTTATCAGGTGAATAAAGCTGGACTGATTGAAAAGATTGCAGAGCTTGTAAACGCAGGAAAGATCGAAGGAATTGGCGATCTGCGGGATGAAAGCGATCGAGAAGGAATTCGAGTCGTGATCGAACTGCGCCGCGATGCGAATCCTCAGAAGATTCTGAATAATCTTTATCGCCAAACGGCGCTTCAAACCAATTTTGGTACGATTCTGCTGGCATTAGAGAACGCTCAGCCGAAACAAATGACGTTGAGACAGTTACTCAACTCGTTCTTAGAATTTCGTGAGACGACGCTCACTCGCCAATATCGCAACGAATATGATCAAGCCGAAAGCCAACTTCATGTGGTCGAGGGTCGATTAAAAGCGTTATCAAACTTAGATGATGTGATTCAAATTTTGCGAAATTCTCCCGATGGTGGAACCGCAAAGATTCAATTGCAAGAACGACTCGATTTAAGCGATCGACAAGCTGATGCAATCCTCTCAATGCCGCTACGCCGACTGACTGGAATGGAGCGTCAAAGCCTGCAAACCGAGCATGATGAACTCGTTGTAAAAATGCAGGAATTGAATAAACTTCTCAGCGATCGACGGGAATTGCTCAAGGCGCTGAAGAAAGATCTGCGATCGCTCAAGAAGAAATACGGTGACGATCGACGCACAAAGATCATTTCTGCGACTGAAGTTGCTGCCGAAGTGAGCGAAAAAGAAGACGCTCCGACTGCTGCAAAATCAATGACAAACTTAGCGTTTGAATTTGAGGAAGAAGCACAGCCAGCAGTCGTCGAGGTGACACAGCGGGGATACGTACGGCGTATGGCTCCGAAAGTCTACGATCGACTCAGCAAGAATCGTAACGATGATACTCCGACTAAAGAACTCGAAGACGGGGACGATTTCGCAACGCAAACAGATTTTACAACCACAGGCAAAACGCTAATCGTGTTTACGCGCAGTGGAAAAGCCTTTGCGGTGAAAGTTCGAGATATTCCCCAAGCGAACAACGGCAAATCGAAAGGAACCCCGCTGATCACCCTGTTGCCGCCTGCCGCTCAAGCCGAGCCGGACTCGATCGCGGGTACGTTCATTCTGCCCGACGAAATCGAGGATCAATTTGTCCTACTGCTCACGGAACAAGGACGCATCAAACGATTACCGCTGTCTGAATTCACAGACTTAACGGGACGAGGATTAACCGCTCTGAAACTCAAAGAAGGCGATCAGCTTTTGTGCGTGAGTCCGGTACAAGTGGGAGAACAGGTCTTGCTATCGACTTCGAGCGGTCGGGTGTTGAGATTTGAGGTGAATGACTTGCAAATTCCGATCGCAAGTCGAACTTCTCAAGGTCAAGCTGGAATGCGCGTGAGTAAGAAGGAACGAATCGTCGGCTGGGCGATCGCGAATGAAGATGATACGTTCTTGATGATCTCTGAGCAAGGCTACGCGAAACACATGGACGTGAAAGCGTTGCGGCGTGCGAGTGCGGGAGAATTGGGAACCCAGGCTTTCCACTTCAGCAATAAAATCGATGTGGTAGCGGGGATCGTTGCGGTGCTGCCTCAATCGCTCGTGTTCTTGTTAACCAATGAGAATCACTTGGCGCGAATTGATGTCGATGAGATCGATTTGAGTACCAAAGACGATCGCGGAAGTCGAGTTGTCAAACTAAGCAAAACAGAGCGGGTGACTCACGTGAGTTTGCCTGTGTTGTTCGGGGATGAAGATGCGATCGAGTAGATTGATGTGAATAAAACAGCGATCGCTAAAATGTCTGCGCGATCGCTGTTTGTTCGATTCTTCTTTTTTCTCAGAGCCTGAGCAAAAAGAAGCACTACTAATCGAAGTTGCGGCGCAGAAAACTGGCAGCTCATAGTATCTTGTTACAACTTAGGCAATGCGAGAAGTTGGAATGGCAAGTATCGAGCAAATTCGTCAGAAAATCCGCGATCGCGTCCTGTTAAGCAGCGTCTTGAGGTTGAAGTTGTAAGTTTGTAAAGCGTCGAAAATGACCTGAGTTTCCAATTAATCATCTTGATCGCCTACCCTTCAAGCAGCGATCGGATCATCTGGCGACGATTCTACCAAACCCGAACGATCGCACCCCAACACGACGAAATGTAACAATTTGTCAAGACAAATGAGAAGATCCCCTTTCGCATCGTGCCCGAAAGTCGGTAAACTACAGAAGAATTCTGAGATACCGCAATATAAACATGAGCGTAGTTAGCCAAGTTATCCTACAAGCCGACGACGAGCTTCGTTACCCAACGAGCGGCGAACTCACCGGAATAAGAGAATTTTTTCTAACCGGAGAACAGCGGACTCGTATCGCTGGAGTTCTGTCTGAAAGCGAAAAGAAAATTGTGGAAGAAGCCAGTAAGCGCCTGTGGAAAAAGCGCCCCGATTTTATTTCCCCTGGCGGTAACGCTTACGGAAATCGCGAACGGGCGCTGTGTCTGCGCGATTACGGCTGGTATTTGCGCCTGGTGACTTATGGGGTGTTGTGCGGTAGCACTGACCCGATCGAGAAAATTGGCGTGATCGGTGCGCGGGAAATGTACAACGCGCTCGGTGTTCCGGTTCCGGGTATGGCTGAGGCGATTCGCTGTCTCAAGGAAGCTTCTATCGGTCTGCTGAGTGATGCAGATGGCGTAGAAGCGGCTCCTTATTTTGATTTTATTATCCAGGCGATGTCATAAGGCATTCGATCTCGATTCCCTGGAGTCTCTGGCAGATGAGCGTGAATTTATCACGGCGTTTGTGGAGGCTTCAGGGAATTTTGCTGTTAAAGTTCCGAGGATTGGGCGAGGTGCAGCTTTTTCACGCCTTGGTGGTTGGGACTGGACGCTGAATTTCATCGATCGTGAGCTTTTTATCCTCGATCGTCAGGCTTTTTACCTCGATCTCGAGACTTTTTGGTTCAAGTGCAAGGCTTTTTGGTTCAAGGGTGAAGTGCTTTTTCTCGGAAGGTGAGATGTTTTATCTCAAGTGCGAGGCTTTTTGGCTTAAAGGTCAAGCGCTTGCACTCGGAAGGTGAAGTTTTTTGGCTCAAGTGCGAGACTTTTTGGCTCAAGCGCGGAACTTTTTGGCTTAAAGTCGAGTTCCTCAGCCTCAACCTTGACCGATTTAGACGCAACTCGTTTTCTCGATCGCGCTAAATCCAGTGGATGAGGCCGAGTATTCTAAATGATCGCTTTGTCAGATTCTTCGATCGCGGAGGCTTCTTCAGATTCAGGCTTGCGGGGGGTCTTGCGGGCGAAACGTTGACTCATTTCGTTTAGCACTGCTTCGAGTCCTGTGCCTTGACCATGCACTTTTGCCGAGCGATAGACGGTTAAGGCGGCTCCCATTGCTTCACTGCCTGCAATCATTGAGGTCATTTCGACGAGGTGTTGAAGTTGAGACAGGGCGACCAAGATCGGGCGCAGTTGGTCGTAGAGTTCGACATCTTTTCGCATTTCTTCGACATCAAACGATCGTGGTAAGTAGTCTTGATTTTGCGTGGCGATTTCGAGTGCCATTGTGACGAAGGCTTGGCTTTTGTCGCCCATTTTGCTTAGGGCTTTGCGTTCTTCGGGACTGAGGTCGGTGAGGAAGGAGAGTTTGGTTTTGATCGTGGCGATCGCTTGCATGACTTCTTCTCGATCGGTTTGCGCTAAGGTGGCGCTGATACGATTGGTATTCATCGGAATACTTTGAATTAAGGACTTTTTTAGCGTTCCCGGTTGATGGGCTGGAGGCGCAAGGGCTATTGTGTACGCATAGGTTGAGATCTGTCGTTGCTGGGATCTTTCGCCCCCTAAATCCCCCATTCTGGGGGACTTTGAAACTAGGAAATTTTGCAGCATTCTGGGGACTTTGAAACTAAGAAATTTCGCAGCATTCTGGAAAGCTTTCTATCTCAAAGTCCCCCAAATTTGGGGGATTTAGGGGGCATCAGCCGACCGAAACGGAGCGACGATCGGCTGATGCTAGTCTAATCATCCTGAAGGACTTGGATAGAGTAGAACACTTTTAAGCAGAAGGGCATTCTTGGGAGAGTTATCCTTGCTTCGCTTTATGGATTCTCATCGCATTCGCGGCACGACTCCGAACATCATTTTTGCGGCTCGACAACTTCGACAGAATCTTACACCTGCGGAAACGATGTTGTGGCAAGCATTGAAAAAGCGCCAACTCAATGGCTTAAAGTTTCGGTGTCAGCATCCAGTTGAGTCTTTTATTGTCAATTTTTATTGTCCGCAGCATCGATTCGTGGTTGAGCTGGATGGCGCAATTCACGATCGACAAGTCGAGTATGATGCCGCCCGGACGGAAAGGCTAAATCAGCTTGGCTATCGAGTGATTCGATTTCGGAATCGAGAAGTTCTATCAAATTTAAGTGGTGTTCTGCAAAAGATTGTCACCGAAATCGAGAACTAGCCGCACCCTCTCAAAGTCCCCCAGAATGGGGGATTTAGGGGGCGAAGGGTTTGAGTGATGACAGATCGATCGACAACTTCGATCGACAAGTTGAGCGAACAATCGATTTGTCGATCGACAGAATACGATCGACTTCGCTTCGTTTGGGTCGGCTTCTGCCCCCTAAATCCCCCAAATTGGGGGACTTTGAGAAGTACACCTCGCTCGATTTCATTGACACATCTCTGGAGAAAAGCTTCTCCAAGTTTGTCCCTTTCACTCAATCCCTCACTCCTACTCAAAGTCCCCCATTCTGGGGGATTTAGGGGGCGAAAGATCTCAGCAACACCCGATCGCTTAACCAACCACGATCGCTCAATCCAGAGATCGTACCTCCAGCACTCCAGCGAATTACTCTAATCCGAGTTGTTGTTTGAGTTCGATCGGAACATCGATCGCCGTCTCTAAGCCTTGCACACCTTCCCAGTTTGTTTGCTCATCCCAAGATATGTTCGAGAGGTTGGCTCTGTAGAGGTTGGCTCTGGTGAGGTTGGCTCTGGTGAGGTTGGCTCTGGTGAGGTTGGCTCTGGTGAGGTTGGCTCTGGTGAGGTAGGCTCTGTCGAGGTTGGCGCTGTCGAGGTTGGCGCTGGTGAGGTTGGCGCTGGTGAGGTTGGCGCTGTCGAGGTAGGCGCTGTCGAGGTAGGCTCTGGCGAGGTTGGCGCTGGTGAGGTAGGCTCTGGCGAGGTTGGCGCTGTCGAGGTTGGCTCTGGCGAGGTTGGCTCTGGTGAGGTTGGCTCTGGTGAGGTTGGCGCTGTCGAGGTTGGCGCTGTCGAGGTTGGCGCTGGTGAGGTTGGCGCTGGTGAGGTTGGCGCTGTCGAGGTTGGCTCTGGTGAGGTTGGCTCTGGTGAGGTTGGCTCTGTCGAGGTTGGCGCTGGTGAGGTTGGCTCTGTCGAGGTTGGCTCTGTCGAGGTTGGCTCTGGTGAGAAAAGAACCTACGATCGCGCTAAATCTCCATAATTCAACACAGTCGCTGTAGCCAATGATCTTCAGTAAACGGGTTGTGTATCCCTCTTCTACAGGCTTTCCACTTGGATAAAAGACGATCGCTTCTTTCAACTCCTCCTTATCTTGAGCGTAGCGATGCAGTTCCAACAGCAGAATCATTACATTCAGCCCTGCATAAACATCGACCTGTCGAATCCCCAAAGGCTTCTCTTGCTCAGGCAAACACTCCTTCAGCGTTCTCATTTTGCTCAGCGGTAAATTCTCAGTCGGCGCATCAATAAACTCTCCCTCACACCACCGCTCATAAAATTCATGCAGCCGCTCGAACAACGCCACAGGCTGAAACTGCGGGCTGCGAACCAACAGCGCCATCAGATACTCCACAATCTCCACCGACAAAACAGGCGACCCCAGCAAATCATAAATTTCCCGATTCATTTGCGGTGTAGATATGTAGAAATCTCTCTCTCGTTTTCCCCTCGCCTCTGTCCAACGCTCGATCGCTTCTTTCAGCCGCTCCGCACACAAAAACTCCCCAAAGCTTTTGTGAATAAATTCAACCGAGCCGCTCCCCGTTCTCCCCGGCTGCAAATAAAATGTCGCCAGCGCATTCGGCAAAGGATTTCCTTTAATTCGAGATCGAGCCTTAGCGATCGCCTCTTTTACCTCCGCATCTTCTTCTAACCGCTTCTCAATCAAACTCAACGGCGCACATTCCCCGCCCGCCTGAATCACACTCAATCCCGCCTCCGCCAAAATCTTCCGCAGACTCTCCGGATCAAGCTCGGTAATCTCATCGTTGAGATCTTCGCCGCGTTGTTTCGTCAGCACCCAATCGATCGTATTCTCATAGACCAAAATCTTCGCCTGTACCCCTTCTGCCCCCGCGAACCGCTCTAGATCAAGCTCTCCATCCCGGTGCATCGCCGCCAAAAGATAAAGCAGCAGCGGTTCTCTTGCTAATTGTTGAATCCGTTCAGGGCACTGCTCGTCCTGCAAAAACGCCTGAAACGCATTCGTCTTCTCGCTTCCCACGAGCTTCAGCCATTTGGCAAACCATCGCGACTGGATCTCATCATCCATCTCCACGATTTCCACTCGCTCCAAACTGCTCGGCATTCGTCGCTCAATGCTTTGCAGCGCCAGCGTCCTCCCCGTAATCAAAACCCGATGCCCCTTCTCCGGATTACTCTGACAACTGCGCTGAAACTTCGCCACCTGCTCCAAAAACTCCTCCAGCCCATCGCTCGTTCTGCCCTGCATCAGCAACTCATCAAACCCATCCAGCAAAAACAGAAACGTTGTATTACGATCGCTCAACCATCCCGCATCACTCTTGGCAAAATCCCGATCCACCGCCTTCCGCAACGTCTCCTCAAAATCCTTCTCCAACGTCAGAAGATCTCGCAAGCGAATCAAAACCGGAGTCCAAGTCGGATGCTGCTCCTCCCTCACCCAATCCGCAAACATCCGACAAAACGCACTCTTCCCGCGCCCCGGATGCCCCTGAATAAACAGCACCGTTCCCGCTTTCGCCGGATCATTCAACCAAGCCTTTGCCCGTTCTGCCAAAACAACTTGACCACGTTTCTTATCCGGCTTCCCATTCCTATCAATAAACTGCGCCTCCAGCGGCACATAAATCTCCTTCAGCGTGAACGGCTCCGCAAACACCCGCCAGCGATCGCGCAAAGCTGGAATCCTCGAATCCGGCGACACCACATCCCGCAAATACTCCTCAATACTGAGATACTGCTCAAACTTCTTCTTCCCGCCCGTCGCGTACCACTTCAGCAACGGATTAATCTTCTCCCCCATCTCCGCCAGCGTCGTCTGAATCGCCTCATTCGTCCCCCGCGCAATCCGATCGCTTGCCGTCCTCACCTGCGTCGGATTCACCCCCGCCTCCAGCAACCGCGCCTCCAACGCCGCCCCAAACGCTTTTGCCATTTCCGATTCCTGAAAAAACAGAATCGCCCGCCGCGCCTCTCGATCGTCAATCTCCAACTCCGCCAAATCCCGAATCTTCCGACTCACTCCCTCCGAAACCTGCTTCTCTCCAATCTCCGCCAGCAGCGCCTCCTCCGATCGCAAATACGATCGCACACTTTCCAAGTACGCCACCTGCACCACCAGCGCCACCGACTGTTCCAGCGTGGACTCTTTCTTCGTCGCCTCACAAATCAACTGCAAAATCGTCACCGCGATCGGCGCAAACGGAATCGCATCCTTCGCAATCTGACCCAACGGCGAATTCAACACATCCAACAGCGACCCAATCTGCTCGACAAACGGCTTAATCGACTGTGCCTCTGGCGCTTTCTCCTTCACCGTCTTCGCCAAATCAAACACCGCCTTCGCCGACTCTGCCCCTGCCTTCGTCTGCTCCGCCGCCCGCTTCCAATCCAGCCCTTGAATCCCCGCCAGAAACTTCCAAATCTTCATCGTCATGTTCCCGATCGCGCCTTGCCTCCGCAAAATAACGCACGATCCCGACTGGCTTAAGATTGTTAACCTTTTCCTAACGACTCTTGCTCCTAAGTCCTCTGCTGCACGAGAAAAATTACACATCGTCCGAAAATTCTCGGAGACTGATTGGAGAAAAAATATGAACGCGAATGAAGTTTTATCGTTTTGGTTTGGGGAAACGCTGGAGATGCGGAAGGCTTGGTTCGTCAAAAACCCAGAATTCGATGCGGAGATTCGATCGCGCTTTCTCAACACTTACGAGCAAGCTGCTTCAGATCAACTCGATGCCTGGATCGATTCACCCGAAAGCTGTCTAGCCTTGGTAATTGTGTTGGATCAGTTTCCGCGCAATATGTTTCGGGGGACATCTTGATCGTTTGCCACTGATCCAAAAGCGCTGAAGATTGCGAACGTGCGATCGCGGTGCAGTTCGATCAGCAAGTTCCCCCGATTCAGCGATTCTTCTTCTACCTGCCGCTCGAACACAGTGAAAACCTGGATGACCAAAACGAATCAGTGCGGTTATATGAGCAACTTAGGGACAACCCTGAATTAAAAGACACTTACGATTACGCCCTCCGGCATCAAGTCGTGATCGAACGATTTGGACGGTTTCCCCACCGCAATCAAATCCTCGATCGACCCTCCACCCCGGAAGAAGTCGAGTTCCTGAAACAGCCTGGATCGTCGTTTTAACACCTTTTTGAGTAGAGAATCTGTATGAATATCGCCGCTGAAACAATCCCCACTCTTAAGCAAATCAATCAAACCAAATCCGCGATCAATGCCCACATTCAGTCTTTGAATCAAAATCCCGATCGCAGAGAAGGCGCACTACCGTATTACTTATTTCACGAACCTGGTCGCCCGATTCGCGGCACAGTGATGATCTTCCACGGCTTCAGCGCGAAACCTCATCAAATGTGGCGATTAGCAGACTATCTGTTTCAGAACGGATTCAATGTTTATCAACCGTCGATCGCAGGACACTCGCTCGTCAATCCCGCGAAAAACTGGTGTCAGGTTGATCTCAAGCCCAAATATGCAGAACCCCTGAAAGCCAAGGTTCAGAAAGATCCAGTACTGCAAACGTTTATTCAGAACTTCATGAACAATCCGGGAGCCATACGCCCTGGATTCATGCAACAGATGGGATTGATGGCAAGATTGGTTTTGATTGAGCCGAAACTGCTCGACATCGTGAAATCGCTAGAAATGAGCGACGACCCGGACTTCGATCGCTATTTCACTTCGTCGCATTTGAGCTATCTCACCGAAGCTCAAGCGAGATTAGCCGAACTCGATGCGATGCCGGGAAATGTGTTTACGGTTGGGTTATCAGTTGGGGGTGCAGTAGCGTTGGGCTTGGCAGCATCTCGTCCCGATCGCGTTCGGGGTGTGGTCGCTTATGCGCCGTTGCTAAAGATTTTTGGTGAGGAGCGGCGGCGATATGTAAATCTTGCAGGCCCTTTGGACATAAGCGAATCGGGTTGGGATGCGAATTTGAGATTCCCGATCGGATGTTTGACGGCTGCCGATCGCTTTGGAAGTAGCGTCGTTTTAAGTAATGAATCAGTACGATCGCTCTCGAATATTCCGACTTTCTTAGTGCTGACCGAAAACGAAGATGCTGCTGACATCGAAACGAATCAGGACTTTTATCAACGCATTGGCGGAGAAGGCGAAGGACATCGATTCTTTCTGTATCCCAAAGAAGACCTCGTGCCGCATCCAATGGTTGACCCCACTGAAGTCAGCCAAAACATGAGCAATCGATTTTGGCAAAGCTTGTATCAGGAAACGTTCCGATTCTTGAGCGCTGGACGGGTAAACACAAGCAATCTTGGCAACACCGAGCAAGATCCGAATTTACCGATCGTGCCTCCGGTATAGCTTATTTTCCAGCCCTCAAAATCTGCTCTGCCGTGAGTTGAAGGGCTGGAAACGTTGGGGAAATTACGCGATCGCTCCCCTGGAAACGCTTGACTTGATAAACCCCATCCACCAATGAGTAAACGCTAACGGTCGGACGCTTAGGAGAACCAATATACTTTGCTGCCCCAAACGGATCAGGATCAGCAATCCAATATTCTCGAATCCCTTTATTTTGGTACTCTGTAACCTTTTCTCGATAGTCTTGCAGCGCAGTGCTATCGCTCACAACTTCTACGACTAAAATAGCCGCGATCGTTAAAACCGCAGTCTGATCCAGACAGTCTGAAATGGCATCAAAAGGCACGATCGAAATATCTGGCAATCTTGAAGTATCGCTAGTTGTTTGCTGTCCTGCCCCCTGCACAACTATCCAAGAATGCTGCAATTCTGCAATCTCAGTCTCAAATGCCCGTTCTAGAAACTTGGCAATCAGAAAATGTAACCACGTTGGAGAGGTCATAAGCTGTAATTCTCCCCGCACCAATTCGTAACGCTCTTGACTTGTTTCACAGAAGTCTAAGTATTCCTTAAAGGTCAACTTCTTTGCTTTTGCGATGTTCATGCGATCGCGCCTCACTTCGCTACAGTAAGCCAATCATAACGAACGCCGTAGCTCTTGAACACTCTGACGAATTAGGGGAATCGTGGAAACCAAGAAGGCGATCGCTAAACTAAAACGCAGGTGGATGTTCGTCCAGTTGTATCCATAGTCGTCGCACTTTAACCAAGGCTTCTCGATTCATTTTGAGAGCAGCAATGGTGGCTCGCCCAATCTCAGTCAAGCCTAAAATCTCATCGGATTGCTCGCTCCAAGTGAAATGTTCTGCCCAGTTTTCTTGATGGGGATGAAAAAGGGGAAACTCTTCCTGAGTCAGTGGATCGATCGCAGTTTGACGAGTCGCTTTGTGACGATTACAAAATGGGCAAGCAAGACAAAGATTTTCAAAAACGGTTTCTCCACCTAATGCACGTGGATTGATATGTTCTATTTCAAACGTGGTCGCAGTTAAAGCTTCTGCCGTTTTGCAATAGGCACACAAGTTAGCAAAATAGACACGCACTCGCCTTTGCAGTTCAACCGAAATGTATGGATTCATGAAATTGCAGAAGCTTGATTGAGATGATGCAGAGTGAGTCTTGCTCTGGCTTTGAGAATATTAAGTTGATCAATTTGAGTCAGTAGACGATCGAACTGCTCCGCTTCTTCGGGTGTGAGCGAATCAGTTGTGTTGCGTTCTAGCCAATTTTCAAGCTGAGATTGCTTTTGCGGGGAGATGATTCCTTCTGCAAGAATCTGTAACTCCTCGATGCTTAAGCTTGTGAGTAATTCGTCATTCAAGTTGCTCATGACACAGCTATCAGATAGTAAAGCAATCATAACGAACGCCGTAGCTCTTGAATACTCTGACGAATTAGAGGAATCGTGGAAACTAAGATTAGAAGCGCGATCGCTAAACTAACCGCGCTATCTGCCCACATCCAATGAAAGACCGCAACCGCGATCGCAGCAATAATCACGCCAACTGCGCCTAACGCATCTGCGACGACGTGCAAAAAAGCTGCGCGTAAGTTCAAATCAAGATCGCTACCTTGATGCAGGATTGCGATGTTGATTCCGTTTACGGCTAAACCAACAATCGCAGTAATCAGCATCGGCAAGCTTGAAATTTCAGGAGATGCAACTTGAAATCTAGCGATCGCCTCCCACATGATCCACAGCGACACGGCAACTAATCCGAACCCGTTGAGCAATGCTGCCCAGGTTTCCGGCGATCGACTCGGTTTGATTGAAACCGTATTCTCGCCAATCCAACCCCATTGCATCGGAGATTGAGCGATTCGCGTTGCAAGTAATGCCAACACCAGCGCAAAACAATCTGAAACTAAGTGTCCTGCCTCTGCCACCAGCGCGAGACTGTGACTCGATAACCCGATCGCGCCTTCCACTCCGGCAAAGCTCCCGACCACAATCAGAGCCGATAAAAGCTGACGTTGTTTTGTTTGTGGATCGTGGACGGGACAGGAACAATTTGCAGAATGAGGAGCGTGCATCGGCATCTCAACGAACAGTACGGGATCTCATGACTGTGAACAGTGTAGATGAGTTTCCGCTGAACGCCCCAGAAATCTACCACTTCTTGTAAGGGAGGAATTTACCGTTCATCGTGACCTTAACGCGATCGCCTTTTGGGTCTTCGATCTTCTCAATGTCGAGCGTAAAATCGATCGCGCTCATGATGCCATCCCCGAACTTTTCGTGAATGATCTCTTTCATCGGCATTCCATAGATCTGCATGATTTCGTAGAAGCGATAAATCAGCGGATCAGTGGGCACGATCGGGCCTAATCCTTTCACCGAGGACTGGGTCAGTTCTGGAGCGAGATCAGCGCTTAATCCTAGAGCAGTTAAAAGCTTCGAGGCTTCATCTTCGGAAGCAGTCGCTTGACGGTAAAACAGGGAGGCAATCCAAACCTCATCACGTCCGAGAACTGCTTCGAGATCAGTAAAACTCAGCCCTTTTGCTTTCTTCGCAGCTAGGAGTTTCTGTGTAATTTCTGGAATACTCATTGTGTCTATTAAATTCGCGTCGTCTCACTTTTACGCGAAGTTGATCACATAGAGTTGTGATGATCGATACCGTTTGAGGGGCGCGATTTCACGTCCCCCAACTCGATCGACTAAGATTCCGAAGTTGCCTCATCTTTCGAGACTGCTTCAGTCGCTTTTGCTTGAGCGCGTTCTTCACGTTTTTTACGATCGGCAGCCAGCGCATCGGCTATCACTGCTTGAACTTGCACCATTTTCTCTAGATTGCTGCGGTACAGTTCTAAGTCTTTTTGGACTCTATCTTCCGAAACATTCAAAGCTTGGCAAACTTGCTTTAATGCTTCGGTCAGTTTGGTGGCATCTTTGACGGTTTCCGGGCTAGAGGTTTCTAGCACTGTGTAAACACCAACCGCAAACAAACGGCTGTATTTGAACTTCGGATTCGATGTGATCGCGTTTAGCGCATCGCGAAATTCACTCGCTTTATCAGGAATTAGTATTGCATCCCAAGAGGTCTGTGATGCCGCTGATACTAAGCGTTGAGCATCACCGCGATATTGCTGCGGGTCAGATTCGAGGGACTGACACAGCGCATTGAAAATTGATTCTTTGTCGGCATCAGGGCGATATCCCTGCATAAAGCGATCGAACGTCGTCACCACACCCAGTGCATAGAAGGGGTCGTAGCGGAAGTCCGTGTTGACGGCAAGCAAGTGCATTTCGACCATCAATTCTTCCACGACGCGACGATAAACCGAGTTTATCGGGCGGGTGTGGAGGCTGTAAAACGATCGCTTGGTATCAGAAACGGTACGGTCACTATTCACGGGTTTATTCGGGGATCTACGTTAAACCATTGTAAAGGGTAACGGGGGATCGATATTTTTTTTGCAAGGATTCGCCCTCGTTTGGGAACTCCGATCTGTCAGAATCGTTCAAGCCATTCGTTCTTTCACCCGGAGATGTGTATGAAAACGGTTGCAACTGTCGCGATCTCGCTGTCAATTCTCGGTCAAGGAGCCGCTTTTGCTGCCTTGCCTGATGTGGAAACCTACAATTTTGCGATTCGCAAGTATAGTTTGCTGATGCGTCAGAGCCGCGATGGTTGCGCGTTTTATGCTGATCCAGAATTTATCGTGGCGCGCAGCGAGAAAACGAATGGCTCGGATAAGAATATTCGGCAACTCATTGTGTTGCAGACGGCTGACAAAGATAGCGGATCGGGCTGTAGTGGCGTGTTTCAGTTTCAATATGCAGACGTGAATTGCAGAACGAATCAGATTACCTACACGGACGCGATCGGATCTCCGGCAAGTTGGAAAACCGATCGCTATTCTGATTCAGCGATGACGAAAAAGATTTGTGCGTTGCCCACGGTTGAGTTTGCGACTCCTACTCAGAATCTGCCTCCTGCAAAATAGTTTTGGAAACAAGGCGCGTTTTTTTACGATCGACTTCTGACAATTCCTCGCCTGCGTCTAATTGAGTTGCATTATTTTGCAGAACCGTTGCGGCATTACGATCGCCCATTTGCAACGCCGTTTTTGCCGCAGTTTGCAACATGGTCACTGCACCTTGTCGATCCCCTTGTTTTAATTTCGTTTCTGCAATCTGCGTTTGGCGATATTTTGCCAGTGCCAAAATGCTTTGCTGAACGTCTGAATCAATCTGCGGTTGGTACTGCGTTTTGGCAGCGATCTCGATCGGGAAAGTTTCAGAGACTAATTCTGATTGTCCCAAGGCTGGATTGTCGTATTTGATTTGAACTTGCGCGATCGTGTTTTTTCCTTCTGGCAATTGACTCACATAGAGATTTGCCAAAATCACGCGCGGAGAATCGACCATCAAATCCCCCAATCGCGCAATCGCGCAATCGCCTTCTTGCTGAACGAGAAGCTCGATTGTTTCGGGTGCAACCTGCGCCATTGGTTTGAGTTCTGCAAGTCGCGTTCCGGGCGCGAGTCCCAATCGCAGAAACGCATTCGTTAGCCCGATCGATTGAACGCGATCGAACAATCGCCCAAATTCCGTCACGGCTTGTTCGGGTTCTTGAATGTACGAGAGCGCTCCGCCGCCCGCATCTGCAATCTTTTCTAAAACGTCTTGATTCCAAGAACTACCGAATCCGAGTGAATTGATCGACAAACCGTAAGTCGTGGCAACTTGTGCGAGTTTGAGACAGCGATCGTTATCTCCATGCTCGTTTTCGCCATCGGTCAATACAAACATTTGAGAAACCGCATCTTTCTTGCCTTTTGCGTTTTCTTCGATGCCGAGTCGAATGCCTTCATCGATCGCGGTTCCGCCTGCTGCTTCGAGTCGATCTAATGAAGCCTTGAGACGGTTTGGATCATCGACAATTTGATTTGGCAGTAATACTTTGGCTTTGTGGTTAAATGTGATGATCGACAATCGATCACCGGGAGAAAGTCGATCGATTAAGCGTTCTGCGGCTTGCTTGACGGTTTTAAGCGATCGACCTTCCATCGAACCGCTCTGATCGAGAACTAAGCAGAGATTAAGCGGAATATCACGGCTCGATGAATCGGGGAGGGCTTCGATCGCGATCGAAATCTGACGCTGACTGTTCAATTGCGTCGCATCTAGATGGGCATCACTCAGCGCACATTTCAAACCGACTTGCATAGCGAACGCTCCGTCTCATTGAGAACTCAAACTTGCTCAATAACTACAGCTTAACGTAGCTCTCCTCCGCATTTGGCAAGCAAACTGTTTACCAACTTACGGCTTCAAACCCTGCTGGACAAGAAATCGATCGAGTCCTAAATTTGCGCCTTTGAGGATTGCCCCTTTAAGGTTAGCATTGACCAAATTTGCCTCAAATAAATTAGTATCTTTAAGTCTGCGCCGCTGAGGTCACAGTTTGGACATTGATTAGTTTTGAGTAAGCGTTGGAGGTGTTTGGGGTTAGCAGCGTGGGCAGATGGGATTGCAAAGACCGCAATCACAGGTAAAGCAGCGAGAGATGTTCGTCTCATCGTCAGTATTTGTTGATAAAAAATAAAGTTGACCCATGATAGTCGATTCCTCTCCGATTCATTTCTCGATTAAAGTCGCGGATTTTGAACGCGATCTCAGTGATATTTTTGCGATTCGGACGCGCGTTTTTCAAGACGAACAAGGAGTCGATCCAGCGATGGAATTCGATGGGCTTGATCAGACTGCAACACATTTTTTGGCGTATGACGAGGAAACTGCGATCGGCACTGCGCGAATCCGATTTTTGGATGCACACACGGCAAAATTAGAGCGAGTCGCGGTGTTGGCGAATTTAAGAAAACATGGAGTCGGTAGAAAAATTGTGGAAACTGCTCTAGAATTTTTGGCTAACAAAAATATTTCTGATTTACGTATTCATGCTCAGATATCTGTAGTAGCGTTTTATCAAAAATTGGGGTTTGTTACGGAAGGGGAGGGGTTTGAAGAAGCGGGAATTCCGCATATCAAAATGAACTACAAATTTCCGTAACTTTAGCAAACTGGGATTGGTGTGAGTGGTTGCGAAGCAGCAGGAAAGAAAGTGGGTGAGAAGTTTCTCGATCATGGCAGGAGTGTGGGCGATCGGGGCGATTCTTGATCGCATTTGGTTTTGGGTCGATCGATCGGTTCCCGCTTGGGATCAAGCCGAGTATTTGACGGGCGCAATGAACTTCTGGCGGGCGTTTCAACAGCCGGAATGGTTTTCTCAAGAGTGGTGGACTAGCGTTTGGTTGCTTTCTTCTAAGATGCCACCGCTGGTTTATCTCACGACTGCGCCTTTTATTCACTTATTCGGTTCTGGAGAAGATCGATCAACGTTAGTAAATCTGTTGTACAGCGCGATTCTACTGGCATCTGTGTATGGATTGGCGGTTCGATTGTTCAGTATTCAGGTGGCGATTTGGTCGATCGTGATGTGCCTGTTGTTACCAGGACTATATACGATCCGATTAGATTATCTGATCGATTTTCCATTAGCCGCGATCGTTACGCTGACTTTCTTTTGCCTCACCCTTTGGGCAACTGAAACGACACCGCCCGTATCCGATGAGCAGTCTGAAACCGTTGAACAATCTACCACTGCATCGATTACCCAATCGTTAGCAATCGCACAAACGTTCTCATTGCCGCAGATCCGAACATTACGATCGTGGTTCTATGCGACTGCATTCGGACTCTCGTTGGGGCTTTCGTTCCTGACTAAACAACCCGCACTGTTTTTTCTCTTTACTCCGATCGTTTGGCTCGGCGTTGTTGCGATTAGGAAAAAAGCGTGGCGGAGACTGATTCAACTGCTGTTAGGAATTGCGATCGCAGTTTCGGTCTGTCTGCCTTGGTATCGAACAAATTGGCTAATTATTCTTACGGCAGGAAAACGGGCGACTGTGGATAGCGCGATCGCAGAAGGTGATCCCCCGCTAACGAGTCTTGAGGCTTGGACATATTATTTCAAAGCCTTACCCGCTTTGGTTTCTGTTCCGCTGTTCGTCGTGGGATTGGTTGGGTTGCTGCTGTACTGGAAGCGATCGGTTATTCAGGAACAGTGGGAATGGATTGATGGGCGATGGTTGAAAATCGCGGACTATAGCGGATTGGGGCGAAGAGGATATCGACGGGAAATTTATAAAACTTGGTCGCAATCGGTTCGCTGGCTATTGATCTTCCTGATTGGTGCGTATATTCTCTGTTCTGCAAACGTAAACAAAGACGATCGCTATATCACGCCGTTGCTTCCTGTATTAGCGATTTTATTAGCACAAGGATTGCTGCTCTTTCCCGATCGCTTACGAATTTTTCGATGGGGAGCGATCTCACTTTCTACGATTTTGATGATCGCGAATTTATTACCTAGTGAATTCAGTCCTAAATTTCTGCGAACCGCTTACGCGCATCATCCGGTGCTTTCAAGCAATTGGCATCAAGCCGATGTCGTGAATGAAGTGATTAGCGCAGAACCATATCTCAAAAGTACGATCGGCGTTCTCCCTTCGCTGCCGGAATTCAATCAGCATAATCTCAACTACGAAGGAGTTTTGAGAAACTTTCAGGTGTACGGGCGACAAGTGGGAGCTGATAAAAAACAGGTTGAACCCGATGCTAGATCGCTGTCCTGGTATGTCACAAAAGAAGGCAATTCAGGCTCGATTCGTCGTCCAGAAGCTTACAATGCTGTCACTCAAGCCATTACCACTAGCCCAGACTTCCGGCTTCACAAATCTTGGAAGCTCCCTGACAACACTCAACTCGGTTTATATCGTCGCTCGATCGCTTCCGTCCAGATCGCGGCGTACCCCAAACCCGCCGAGCAAGTCAAACTCGAACAAATCCGCATCCCCAATCAAACTGCACCCGGTAAACCGATGCCTGTGACTTACCGCTGGTCAGGCTCTTGGGAACAGTTGCGCTCTGGCTCTTTGCTGCTGACTTGGACGCGCGTTGCAGACGATGCCACCGCAACCAAAAATCCTGCGGTTCGCTGGTTTCACGATCACGCGATCGCGTTTGGAACCCTTCATCCTCCCGCAAATCCCGATAACGCCGCTTTTCAAGTCACCGAACGCCTCGCCGCTCTTCCTCCCGACAACGCTGAAGGGACTTACACGCTAACCGCTGCCTATCTCAATCGTGAAACCGGAGCGACTTACGCGATCGACAGTCCCGATGTCCGCTTAACGATCGCCCCAACCGCCACAACCGAAGCCCCAGAAATTGATTCAGTCACACAACTCCGTGCCCTCGCATCCACAATGCCTCAGGGAATCAAAGCCCTCGATCGCATCTTCGCCAAAGTTGGACAACTGAATCAATACGATCCGAATCAAGATTACGTGACGCAAACGCGACAGATTTTAGAATACCGATTGCAACAGGAGCCGAACAATCTCGAATTCGCTTATGGAGTCGCTTTAGCGAATGTTTTGAAACGGCGAGTTCAACCTGCGATCGACACCTTAGAGCGAGTGACACAACTTGACGCGAAGAATCCTGCCGCTTATACTTACCTCGCGTTTGTCAACTTGTATGATTTTCGATCGCAAGCTGCACAAAAAGCGATTAATTCTGCGATCGCGCTCAATCCGAATTTGAAAGAGCTTCGTACTTTGAATGCAGTTGCAGGATTGATGCAGGGAAATTTGGTGCAGGCTTGGCAGGAATATCAGCGATCGAAATAACCAATCTCATAGAATCTCAGCCTGAAACCACGGTATTCTCGATCGAGTGCTAGGCTGAGGAAGCAGACTTTGATCGTTTTCCAGTGACTTCTCCTTTCCTTTCCGAACGCTTACTCTTTACGCCTGCAACTCCTCAAGCAGACGCAGTTCCGCTAATCTTTGCTTTTCCAAACGAGTACAGCGTTGGAATTACTTCACTGGGCTATCAAGTGGTGTGGGCAACGCTGGCGGCACGATCGGATCTCGATGTGGCGCGATTGTTCACCGATGTCCATGAATCCCTACCGTCTGAGCCAGAGCTACTCGGTTTTTCAATGTCCTGGGAGTTGGACTATGTGAATATCTTGGGACTGCTGGAATCGTTGGACATTCCGATTTGGAGCCGCGATCGCACAAATCACCCGATCGTATTTGGCGGTGGTCCAGTCCTCACTGCGAATCCTGAACCCTATGCGGACTTTTTTGATGTGTTCTTGCTGGGAGATGGCGAGATTCTACTGGATACGTTCATCAATGCGTATCAGGAAGTTCGTCACGCCGATCGAGCAACTCAACTCAGGCATCTCGCGCAAGTACCGGGACTCTATGTTCCAAGTTTGTATGAGGTCACATATAAAAGCGCAGATGGTGCGATCGCATCAATTACGCCGATTGATTCCACGATTCCCGCTCAAGTTCAGAAGCAAACCTATCGCGGCAATACGCTCTCTGCTTCGACGGTGGTCACAGAGAAAGCCGCTTGGGAAAACATCTTTATGGTGGAAGTGGTGCGGAGCTGTCCAGAAATGTGCCGCTTCTGTTTGGCAAGTTATCTCACTTTGCCGTTTCGAGTTGCAGATGTTGAAGCGTCATTGATTCCTGCGATCGAACAAGGCTTGAAATCTACCGATCGACTCGGCTTACTCGGCGCATCAGTGACACAGCATCCAGAATTTGAAAGCTTATTGGATCATCTCAATCAGCCACAGTTCGATCAGGTGCGATTGAGCTTATCTTCGGTGCGAACGAATACGGTGACTGAGAAGCTTACCCAAACCCTAGTGAAGCATGATGCAAAATCGATCACGATTGCCGTTGAAAGTGGAAGCGATCGAGTCCGGCAAATTATCAATAAAAAGCTTGAATCCAACGAGATCATCCAAGCTGCAATTCATGCAAAATCGGGCGGATTGAGCGCATTGAAGCTTTACGGAATGGTCGGAATTCCAGGCGAAGAACCGGAAGATTTAGAACAAACCGTGACATTAATGCGATCGGTAAAAAAAGCGGCTCCTGGACTGAGGCTCACACTTGGATGCAGTACCTTTGTGCCGAAATCTCACACGCCGTTTCAATGGTTTGGAGTGAATTCACAATCCGAGAAACGACTGCAATCTTTGCAGAAGCAACTGCGATCGCAAGGAATTGATTTTCGTCCTGAAAGCTATAACTGGTCAGTAATTCAGGCATTACTATCACGAGGCGATCGCCGACTTTCTAAGCTATTAGAACTCACCCGCAACTATGGCGACTCACTCGGAAGCTACCGACGCGCATTCAAGGAACTGAAAGGACAGTTACCCGAACTGAATGATTATGTGTTTGAGCGTTGGGAACTCGATCGCGTGTTGCCTTGGAGCCATTTGCAAGGTGCATTACCACAAAGCACCTTAGAGAAACATTTAGCAAGTGCGATCGCGCAATTCAACTAAATGCTCTCTCAACTAAACAAAAAGCAGTGGATCTTTTGATCCACTGCTTTTTGTGCTTATGCTATAGCGGGTTACATCATACCCATGCCGCCCATGCCACCCATGCCACCCATGCCGCCCATGCCACCCATATCAGGCGCACCCGCAGCAGACTTGGGCTCTGGCTTCTCAACGACAAGCGCTTCGGTCGTCAGCACCATCGCCGCGATCGAGCCTGCATCTTGAAGCGCCGATCTCACGACTTTTGCCGGATCAACAATGCCCGCAGCCAAAAGATCTTCGTATTGATTAGTGAGTGCGTTGTAGCCTTCGTTAAAGCTCATTTCCCGCACTTTCTCAACCACAACGGAACCTTCAACGCCTGCGTTGTCCGCAATCTGACGCAGTGGAGCATCGAGCGCCCGCACAATGATATCTACTCCAATTTGCTCTTCAGCATTCAGAGTCGATCTCAGTTCTCCAAGTTTGCTCGCCAAGTGAATCAGCGTGACACCGCCACCGGGAACAACGCCTTCAGCGACAGCCGCTTTCGTTGCATTCAGAGCATCTTCGATCCGGAGTTTGCGGTTTTTCAACTCAGTTTCGGTTGCGGCTCCGACTTTGATCACAGCCACACCGCCCGCAAGTTTGGCGATCCGTTCCGCGATTTTTTCTTTGTCGTACTCAGAATCACTGCGATCGACTTCTTGACGCAACTGAGCGACCCGCTTTTTCACGTTCTCGCTATTTGCCACATCAGAAACGATCGTGGTTGAATCTTTGGTCACGGTGATCTTTCGAGCCGTTCCAAGCATCTCTGCTGAAACTGCATCTAAGCTCAGACCAATCTCTTCAGAAATCACTTGTCCATCGGTGAGAACGGCGATATCTTGCAGCATTTGTCTCCGTCGATCGCCAAATCCAGGAGCTTTAATCGCAACTGCATTCAACACCCCACGCAAACGGTTCACAACCAAAGTCGCAAGTGCTTCGCCTTCAAGGTCTTCCGCAATGATCAACAGCGGTTGACCTGCACGTGCGACTCGTTCCAATACGGGAACCAATTCTTGAATGGAACTGATTTTCTTATCACATAGCAAGATTGCTACGTTTTCGTATTCGACGATCAAACGCTCGGTGTCGGTGACAAAGTAAGGCGAGAGATAACCGCGATCGATTTGCATCCCTTCAACTGTTTCGAGTTCAGTCGCTAAGGATTTCGATTCTTCAACCGTGATCACACCATCGCGACCGACTTTATCCATCGCGGCTTGAATCATCTGTCCGACTTCTTCATCGTTCCCTGCCGACACGGTTGCGACTTGAGCGATTTCAGTGCCTTCTACGGGTTTCGCGACGGCTTGAATTTCGGTTACGAGTCTCGCGATCGCTTTATCCATCCCGCGTCGCAAGCTAATCGGATTCGTTCCCGCTGCAACGTTCTTTAAGCCTTCGCGAATCATCGCTTGAGCAAGAACCGTCGCGGTCGTGGTTCCGTCTCCAGCCAAATCTTTCGTTTTAGAAGCGACTTCACGAATTAAAGAAGCGCCTGTGTTTTCGAGCGGGTCTTCGAGTTCGATTTCTTTTGCGATCGTCACGCCATCATTCACGATCTGAGGCGCACCGAATTTCTTTTCTAGCAGAACGTTCCGCCCGCGTGGGCCCAACGTTACGCGCACTGCGTCCGCAAGTTTATTCACACCGCGTTCTAGTGCCTGCCGAGCTTCTTCATCAAAGACAACAATCTTTGCCATAGTTTTTATCCAGTTCTCCACCTAGAAATTTAGCACTCACTGGGGCAGAGTGCTAAAGAAAGGGGAGATCGGAAAACCGTATGAAGCTGAATTTAGGGAGTGCGATCTCTAAAATTAAGACATAAAGGGCGCAATTTTTATCTGCGTAGAAGAAGTCTTAAAAAGGAGAATAAACTTGTTTAATGCTAGTTCCACATTCAGAGAATGCAGTTGTTGACATTCGCAAGCTGCGCGATTACTGCTTAAGTCCAACTCATGACGATGGTAAACACAAAGCGCGGCTATTTCTGTCAATTCTTAAGATGACTGCTGCTGCTGCATTCTCGAAGACGGATCTGAAACTCCAAGGTTAACGACTTGCTATCCTTTACAAGAAATTGGAGATGGAAAATGGCAAATCCAATCAAGCTGCTGGGCGTCGTTGCGCTAACCGTTGATCTTCCTGAGTACGACCTTTTGCGTGGACAGGTTGGGACAGTCGTTGAAATTTTGGCAAATGGAACAGCTTTTGAAGTTGAGTTTAGCGATCGAACTGGGCGAACTTACGAATCTGTAGGAGTTCACCCAGAGCAGATTATGCGGCTGCATTTTGAGCCAGTTTCACCAGAACCTGAAGTGGCAACAGTATAAATGCTTATTCTGATTGGCTTCTAAGATACTGCTTCAAGCTCAACAGGGTCGCGGTTTGCCCCAAGCTAATCGGTAGGAGCGAAATCCCTTCGATGCGAGATTGTACCCAACCGTTGCCCCATGCCCATTCGTGAAAGCCGTCGATTCCTTGGCTGAGAAGAAATCGAACTCGATTCGGTTCTGCGAGTTCCACTTCGTGCTGAATCGTGACGAGTCCGATGCGTCCGGTAAGTTTCGTGCCGGGTGCGAGGGTATCTGAAATCCCGGGCACGTTTCCGTGTAGCGAAGCTATCGAGAACCGCTCAAACCAGAGCCAGTTCTGCAATTCTTTGACTTGAGTTAAACTTTTTGCCAGCGTTTCTTCAGAAGCTTCAACTTCAATCCGGAGGCTGCTTTGCTGAAATGTCCCAAACATAGTGCGATCGACGTTTATCGTACTGTTTTAGTATGGCAGATCCGCAGATGGGGACGCAGGCTTTAAAATTGGAAAACCGTCGTTTGAGAAAATCAGTTATGGGTAGCGTTCGTGTGATTAACGATTCAGAGTTTGAAACTGAAGTGATGAATGCCGCTCAACCTGTCCTCGTCTACTTTTGGGCATCGTGGTGTGGCCCTTGTCGGTTGCTGCCTCCGGTGATGGACTCGATCGCAACAAATTATGGCGATCGCCTGAAAGTGATCAAAATGGAAGTCGATCCGAATCCTGAGAGCGTGGCGAAATGCAAGGTCGAAGGTGTTCCAGCGTTTCGTTTCGTGCAGTCTGGCGAAATTAAACAGTCGATCGAAGGAGTGATGACCAAACAGAAGCTGGAAGAGTTTTTGAATGCAAACTTAGTTACGGCTTGAGGAAAAATATGCAGTTTGCCAAACGCTTAGAGCCGCTTCAAATGAACGTTTTCGCGGATATGGATCGCGCGAAGTCCAAGGCATTGTCTGCTGGAAAAGACATCATTGATCTATCGCTCGGCTCGTCTGATTTGCCGACAGAACCGCACGTCATTCAAGCGATCGAACAATCATTGCATGATCCCTCAACTCATGGGTATCTGTTGTTTCACGGCACAAAAGCGTTTCGACAAGCTGCGGCGCGTTGGTATACCGATAAGTTTGGTATTGCAGTTGATCCCGAAACGGAAGTGTTACCGCTGATCGGATCGCAAGAAGGTACTGCACATTTACCTCTAGCAGTTTTGAATCCGGGTGATTTTGCATTGTTACTTGATCCAGGCTACCCATCTCATGCAGGTGGAGTTTATCTAGCAAGTGGGCAAGTTTGCCCAATGTCGCTCCGGGCTGAGAATGGCTTTCTTCCTGTATTTGAGGAGATTCCAGAAGCAGTTCTAGCGCAATCTCGGATGATGGTTTTGAGCTATCCGCACAATCCAACCACTGCGATCGCGCCTCTATCTTTCTTCCAAGAAGCCGTTCAATTCTGCCAAACTCATGATTTGGTGTTAGTTCATGATTTCCCTTACGCCGATTTCTATCTCGGTTCTGAACCGATGCCCTCAGTGCTGCAAGCTGATCCAGAAAAAACAGTGTCGATCGAGTTTTTCACCTTCTCGAAGTCTTACAACATGGGCGGCTTTCGCATGGGATATGCGATCGGCAATGCAGATTTAATTCGGGCGCTCCGACAAGTAAAAGCTGCGGTTGATTTTAACCAGTATCGCGGCATTTTAAACGGTGCGATCGCGGCTTTGACAGGCGATCAATCGGGTGTGCAGAAAGCGGTTGAAATTTATCGGCATCGGCGAGATGTATTTGTCGATCGATTGCATCAAATCGGTTGGACTGTTCCGACTCCTGAAGCGGCGATGTATGTTTGGGCGAAGCTACCGGAACCCTGGATCAATGATTCGATCGACTTTGCGGTGAAACTGGTGGAAGCGACAGGCGTTGCGGTTTCTCCGGGGGCGGGATTTGGCAAATCGGGCGAAGGATATGTGCGATTTGCGCTGGTGCATGAGCCGGAGATTTTGGCAGAAAGTGTCGATCGAATTACAGCATTTTTGCGGACATAAATGCAATACTGAAGAACCTCTTTACTAGAGAAACGAAGCCAAGATGGACAAGCTTGCACCCTCTGAGCAGCAGCTATTGGAAAAAATCCGTCAACTTCCAAAAGAAAAAGTGATTGAAGTTGAAAATTTTATCGATGTCTTGGTACACCAGAATCAAAGTGCGTCGCAGCAGGCAACTTGGGATCAAGCGATCGCACAAATGGCGAATGATCCAGACATTCAAGCCGAAATTGCTGCTATTGATGCAGAGTTTGCGATCGCGGAACTCGAAGGACTTGAAGATTCATGAGCGTTTCTCAAGGCTGAAAAATCATAGGCGATTTCTGATCGCCGCTCAATACAATCACTTTTGAATTCTGAGACTTTGCGAGTTGTTGCATTGCTTCAATTTGCTTAAATCGCAATGTTTGATCGGTGAGTCCTTGCGATAGGATCTTCTGTGCATCCGCGTTCCCTTGCGCTTCGATGCGTTTGCGATCGGCTTCTTGCCGCTCTTTGTCGAGGACAAATTTCATTCGATGCGTGTCTTGCTCGGCTTTGAGCTTTTCTTGTACCGATTGCTCTAAACTATCGGGGAGTTTGACGTTTCTTAGCGGCGTTTCTTCGACGATGATGCCGCGATCTCGCAATGTTCTGTTCAGATTTTCGCGAAGCTGCTGGGCGAGTTTTTCGCGATCGCTAGTATAGATAGTGTTCAACTCGTAACTCGCCGTTGCACCTCGGATTAGCGATCGTACTTGAGGCGCGAGAATCACTTCTTCGTAGTTCGTGCCAACTGTTTGATAAAGCTGTTTTGCTTTGTCAGGATCAATACGATAGAGAACGCTGATATCAACGTTGAGCATTAAGCCTTCTTTAGTCGGAGTTGCTAAGTTCTCTTTGACTTCGCGAATTTGAGTGGAAAATGTTGTAAGTCGAGCCAGTGGGTTTTTTAGATGAAGTCCAGGGGTGAGAGGTTGATCTGAAATTTGACCATAGAGATCAACGATGCCAATTTCTCCAGTTTGAATGACGATGACGGAGCGCAGTAAAGTAATCAGTCCACCGAACCCGAGTAGGGCAAATGCAATGAGCATCGGAATTATCGATCGACGATTCATGTAGGTTTGCATAATGATTGTCCTTGTTGAGTGGGATAGGATTAGCGTACCCAGTGAATCACTCCCCCCGTCGAGGAACTACAAAGACGATCGATTCCGAATTAACTCATTTCTTGTGCAAGCGGGCGACGTTGTGAGGATTTCTCTCTCGCAGTTGCTTTGGTAAAAAGCTTTCCGGCTTCCTTTAAATCAACATTGCCGCCGCTCACAATCACGCCAATCTTGGCATCAGGAAAAGAGACAACTCCTTCTAACAATGCAGCAGCAGCAAGAACTCCAGTCGGTTCTACTACAATTTTGAGCCGTTCCCAAACAAAGAACAGGGTTCGTAGGATTGCTGCTTCGGAAACTGTAACCATCTCATCGACGTATTCCAAAATTAGCGGAAAGGTTAATTCTCCTAAAGAAGCCGTTCTCGCACCATCTGCGATCGTATTCGCATTTTCCATGGTTTGCAGCGTTTTACTGTAGAACGATCGAGTTGCATCATCCGCGCGTTTTGGTTCGACTCCGATAATTTGACAGTTTGGAGCAAGGGTATCAGTTGCGATCGCACATCCCGATAACAATCCCCCACCCCCGCAACACACCAGTAGAACATCGAGATCGCCCACTTCTTCGATCAGTTCTTTTGCCGCTGTTCCTTGTCCTGCGATGACTGGCGCGAAATCAAACGGAGGAATTAGAGTTAAACCCCGATCGTTCACAATCGATCGCGTGACTTCTTCTCGTTTCTGCAAGGCACGATTGTAAAAAATAATTTCCGCTTCGTAGCTTTGGGTTGCTGCTTTCTTCACCGCTGGCGCATCATTGGGCATCACGATCGTCACTGGCACATCTAAGATTTGACCCGCCAATGCCAACGCTTGACCATGATTGCCCGATGAGTACGCCACAACGCCGCGTTTGCGCTGTTCATCGGTTAACTGGGACATTGCGTTATATGCACCCCGGAACTTAAACGACCCCGATCGCTGAAAGTTCTCGCACTTGAAAAACACTTGAGCGCGAGTCCGCTGATTCACCGTATTTGAAGTGAGTACAGGGGTTCGGTGTGCGACACCTGAAAGACGATCGGCAGCCGCTAAGATATCCGAGTAGGTGACAGACATTACTTGTTGTAGAAAAAGGCGATTTCTTTCTCTTTGAGGGGTGCGAATCCTGCTGATTCCAGCATTTGATTCAATTCGGCTTGGGGAATGTGTTTTGCTCCGATGCGAACAATGCGCGATCGCATCGTGTTTGAGACTCCGCTGCGTTGTCGTCCGGCTTCGAGTGCCATGACTTTCGTGTATAAGTCTAATTTCTCGGTCGGAATCGGAGAGCCATCAAAATCGATTCCGTTTGCGATCGCAACATCGATCGCGTCTGCGCCTGTTGTGCTTTGATTTTCGGTACTCATAAAATCACCATAACCCGTTCAGTAGGCATCTTATCAGGTCAGGGGAGTTGATCCGGATCGATGCCCTGCGATCGCAAATAGTTTTCTAAGCGCTCTCTGGCTTGTTGCTCTTGGTCTGCGCGTTGCCGTTCCTGTTCTGCTTGTTGGCGCTCTGCTTCTTCGGGTAAGGGAATTAAGTCGCCTTCTGCGGTAAACCAACGGAGTTTTCGATCGTGGATGCCGAGTTCTAAACCTAATTGCTCACTTTGCAACCTGCCGCTTTCGGTCGGCTCGATCGCAACATAATTTCCTCCGACTAAGCGAAACCCTGCGAACTCCATCGTTTCAGGGTGAAACCAGTAATATTCTGGAACGCGCCACACATCTTGATAAAGATCTTTTTTCTTACCGCGATCAACCGTTGCGGTAGAGCTAGACAGCAATTCAATTACAACGTTTGGATATTTGCCGCCTTCTTCCCAAATTGCCCAACTGCGTCGATCGCGCTTTTCCGCTCCCAACACAACGAATACATCTGGCCCTCGAAAATCCCGCTTTCTGAGCTGCTGCTCGTTGTAGTACACGGTCAGATTGCCAGAAATGTAAAAATCTGAGCGATCGCGCCACCAAAATCCCAGTAATCGAATCAGCAAGTTAATTTGATTACGGTGAAAATCAGATTCTAACGGCGGCCCATCGCTGTAAAGATTAGTGGGAGGAAATATGACACCCTCACGAACCATAATGTCAGGCTCTAGTAACGCTGTTCTTATCTTAACGGACAGCGTCAAGGCTCAAATCGAAAACTTTTCAGGAATGCGCGGAGGGAGTTGCCGGGATCTATTAGAATGACTAACTGTGGAAAACTCGGACATCTGAATTTTCTACACCTACCCACTCTGCCTTTCGCCGCCGTTATGCCCAAGGTTCTTGTTTCTGATCCGATCGATCAAGTCGGAATTGATATTTTGTCCCAGGTCGCTCAAGTTGATATCAAAACTGATCTCAGCAAAGAGCAGCTTGTTGAAGTGATTCCAGAGTACGACGCGATTATGATTCGCTCTGGAACGCGCGTGACTGCCGAAGTGATTGAGGCAGGACGCAATTTGAAAATCATCGGGCGTGCGGGTGTGGGAGTCGATAACGTCGATGTGCCTGCTGCGACTCGAAAAGGCGTGATCGTTGTCAACTCGCCTGAAGGAAATACGATCGCTGCTGCTGAACATACGTTGGCGATGATGCTGTCGCTATCGCGCTACATTCCCGAAGCGAACGAGAAGCTGAAACAAGGAAAGTGGGATCGTAAAAGCTATACAGGCAACGAGGTTTATAACAAAACGCTAGGTGTCGTTGGCTTGGGTAAGATCGGGGCGCACGTCGCAACCGTGGCGCGAGCGATGGGAATGAAGCTGCTGGCGTATGATCCATTTATCTCTGTTGAACGCGCGGAACAGTTGGGCTGTAGCTTGGTTGAGTTGGATGTGTTGTTCCAGTCGGCGGACTATATTACATTGCACATTCCCAAAACTCCAGAGACTGCGAATTTGATCAATGCAGATTCGATCGCGAAAATGAAACCGAATGTTCGGATCATCAACTGTGCGCGGGGTGGAATCATTGATGAAAGCGCGATCGCCGAAGCTCTAAAAGCTGGAAAAATCGCGGGAGCCGCTTTAGATGTGTTCTCAAGTGAGCCGCTCGGAGAATCGCCGCTCACAGCATTGGGTAAAGAAATTGTCTTGACTCCCCACTTAGGCGCATCGACCGAAGAAGCTCAGGTGAATGTCGCGATCGATGTTGCAGAACAAATCCGCGATGTGCTGCTTGGTGAACCTGCTCGATCTGCCGTGAACATTCCAGGCTTGCGTCCTGAAGTGATGGAGCAGTTGAAGCCCTACTTACAGCTAGCGGAAACGCTCGGAAAGATGGTCGGACAGTTGGCAGGTGGACGGATTGAAGCGCTGAACATTGGACTGCGTGGAGATTTGGCGACGAATCAAAGTCAACCGATCGTGATTGCTGCATTGAAAGGATTGTTATCCCCTGCTTTGCAAGAGCGCGTAAACTATGTGAATGCCAGCATTGAAGCAAAAGAACGGGGGATTCGAGTGATCGAAACTCGCGATGCGTCAATCAAAGACTATGCGGGATCACTGCATTTATCGGCAAAAGGAACACTCGGAGAACATTCAGTTACGGGTGCATTGCTCGGTGATGATGAGATTCGGATCACCAGTATCAATGAGTTTCCGGTCAACGTTCCGCCGAATCGCTACATGTTGTTCACCTTACACCGGGATACACCGGGAATCATCGGGCAAATTGGTTCATTGCTGGGTGAGTCGAATGTCAACATCGCAAGTATGCAGGTGGGGCGGAAGATTGTGCGCGGCGATGCAGTGATGGTTCTGAGCATTGATGATCCACTGCCAGAGAACATTCTCAATGGGATTAAGCAAGTCACTGGAATTCGTGACGCTTATACCGTTACTTTGTAGAAACCTGGAGGGTGGAGGCTGTTCTTCATCCTTTGCCCTTCATTCTTCAGCACTATGTCTAACAGTTGGTGGGAAATTCAAGTTCTATGTGATGCGGCTCTTGAAGAGACGGCAATCTGGCGGTTTGATAACTTTGGCTGTCGGGGCGCATCGAGTCAGACTCAAGGTTCATCTTGTTTGGTGTGTGCTTATCTGCCCCAACAACAAGTCCAGCTATTGGATCTCTCTGCATTGTCCTTGTTGTTGAAACAAGATGCGCTGTGTATGAAGTTGCCAAGCCCGATCATACAATGGCGCATCATTGATGAAGAAGATTGGGCAAGTAGCTGGAAAACCTACTGGAAGCCGCAAGAAGTGGGCGATCGCTTTCTGATTAATCCGGCTTGGCTGCCTGTACCGGAAAAGACCGATCGTATTATTATGCAGCTTGAACCCGGTGTGGCATTTGGAACCGGAGATCATGCGACAACGCAGCTTTGTTTAGAAGCGTTGGAGATGCGACTGGGGGAAGAGCCGGAAAAAATGACGATCGCAGATATCGGTTGTGGTTCTGGAATTCTCTCAGTCGGAGCATTGCTTTTGGGAGCAAAGAAAGCTTACGCAGTTGATACCGATCCGCTAGCCGTCAAAGCTACACACGAGAACATCGAACTCAATCGCATTGATCCGAGTCGATTGACTGTGGATCAAGGTAGTGTTGCGGAACTAGCGAAATTGATCGATCAGCCTGTCGATGGACTGGTGTGTAACATTTTGGCGGAAGTGATCATCGATTTGATTCCGCAGTGGACACCGCTTGTAAAAGCGACAAGTTGGGGAATTTTGAGCGGAATCTTATTAGAGCAAGCGAAACCTGTCGCCGATACATTAGAGGCAAATGGTTGGATCGTGGCAGCGCTTTGGAAACGCGGCGATTGGTGTTGCTTGAATGTTCGTCGATCGTGATTATGTTCCCTGCTGCGGAACTGAAGCCGTTCCGATGTTTGGTGCTTTGAACTGAAACTCATAAACATACACGCGAACCCTATCTTCCGCGATCGCAGGATATGTATTCGGCTGATTCGATTGTTGCTGAATAATCTCGATCGCTTTGTCATTCAGGATTTGATAACCCGTGCTTCCAATCAGCTCAGGTTTCGTGCCCGGAAGCGGTTTTCCATCTTTGCCGACTAAGACTGCAACTGCAACTGGATGCTGCTGGTACTTGTTCAGCGGAAAAGATAAGGGATAGGGCAATTCTGGAATGGGTTTTTCAAGTTTTGGATCTTGAAGCTGACGGACTCGAATATAGTCTTTGCTCCAATCTACATTGATGCCTCGTTGCGTAATGAGTTGCACAAAATCTTGCACAGGCTCGACATCACCAGGCTGAGTAACTTCATCGGGGTTGTATCGCAAAGCGGCGAGAAGTCGATCGTTTGACGTTTGGGGGGTAGAAGGGGCGGAAGGGGGTGTGGTCGGTGTCGCTGGAATGGTTCCAGCAGGTGGCTGGGGACTTACAGTGCTTGCAACTTCTTTCGGATCGGCTGGCTCCACATTCGGGCTTGGATTCGTCGTCGGTTCTGTAGAGGGTTTAACCGGAGGATTTTTCGGAATTTTGATCGTAGCTTGCTGCTGTTGATCGATTTGCTTTTGTCGGGCAGCGAGTCGGCGAAGCAAATCGTTAAATCGATCCTGAGACGAAATCTGATTTTGAGGCGGGCTTGGAATGGGAATCGGCTGCGTCAAATCGGGAATCGTGTAGAGCGGATTCGGCAGCGGGGATGTGCCCGATCCGACTGGCGGAAGCTGAATCTTACTGTTGGGCGTATTCGGCACAGGAGGCAATCCAAGCTGAGATCTGGAGGCTTGGGGTGCAGAACTTCCTTGTGGGGGTTCCAAGAGGCGAACGCGGCGCACCTCTGCTTCGGGGCGAGGTTCTGTCGAAGAAGTAAAAGCAGGTAACGTGGCGAAGAGAATCAGATGCACGCCTACTGACCCTAACATGGCAAGTGCGGCAGGCTGCTGGAGGGTATCGGGTAGGGTGCGGAGGAAAGTCATGGCAAAAAGGGGAATGCGGCAGTCAGAAATGGATCTTGCAAGTCATTCAGCATTTTAGGACAGGGAGCAGGGAATTGGGGGATTGGTTGTTGAAATAGAAACGAGAATTTTTTGGCGATCGCAACCTGCGAGAGAGTAACGATCGTAAATTCCTTGTCATCGTGAGATGAGTAGTGCAAATTTACCGCTATACTCTAGCAAGAGATTAGTACGATTAGACTATCTGAAAATTACTTGATCATTTTTCGTACCAGATGTAGAGTAGTGGCTATTATGTAATCACTACCTATAGCGTTTTTAGGTCGAAGATAGTTGGCGCAAGCTCACGAAAGGAGTCCCAAATGGTTCAAGATATCACCCGTCTAAAAGAGTTTTCTGGCTCTAGTTTGCCAGAGTTTGGCGAAAATAACAGTCAGTTTCCGGCTTCGGCTCCCGCCGCCAATCCGGTATTTTATCGAACCTATAGCCGCAAGTTGAGCGAAACTCGGCGCGAGTCTTGGGCACAAGTGAGCCAGCGTACCATTCAAGGACTCGCTAACCTTGGCAATTTTACCCCAGAAGAGCAGGCACTGATCGAAGAAACGCAGCGATCGATGCGCTGTTTACCATCGGGTCGCTGGCTCTGGGTCGGCGGAACTAATTGGATCAACAAGCCTGAGAACTTCTCTGGTTCGTACAACTGCACTAGCACGAATTTGATCGATTGGCGTGCCTTTGGTCTAATGATGGATCTGGCAATGATGGGGAGCGGAACGGGTGCGGTGTTGGAGCCGAAATATACCGATCGCTTACCCGAAATCCGCAATCGCTTGAATGTGGCGATCACCAGAGAGATTGGTGAAGTTGCTGATTTTCTCAGAGAGAACGAGACGGAAGTTGAAATCAGCGAAAATCGCGTCACGATTCAAGTTGGTGATAGTCGTCAAGGTTGGGTGAAGTCGTATCAGACTTTATTAGAACTATCAAGCGACGATCGCTTTACGGGTGATGTCGAGGTCTCGATCGATCTGGGTCATGTGCGTCCTGCAGGTGAGCGCCTGAAAGGATTTGGTGGCGTTGCGAATCCGATTCGACTCCCTGCACTGTACGATCGCTGTGCGAAAGTATTGAATCGCGCGATCGGACGCAAGTTAAGCCCGATCGAATGCTGTTTGCTGATTGATGAGGCGGCGGCTTGTGTGGTGGCTGGAAACATTAGAAGATCGGCTGGGATGCGTCAAGGCAGCAGCGAAGATGCTGGATTTGCAAACGCGAAAGATAACTTGTGGCAGCAAGACGATCAAGGGAATTGGCGGATTGATCCCGATCGCGATGTGTTGCGGATGGCAAACCACACTCGCGTTTATCATCACAAACCGACCTTGCAAGAATCGATCGATGCCGTTCGTAAGCAGTTCTATTCCGGTGAAGGTGCAATTCAATATGCTCCGGAGGCAATTGCTCGATCAAATGCCGATATTCTCACAACTCCCGAATTAAAATCAGAGTTTATTCGGAACTACGAGCTTGGGAACGGGCAACAATGGATACAAGAGAAGCATCCAAATATGCCGAGCGAAGAACTTGAGCATCGGCTAGGACGCTACGGGCTTAACCCGTGCGGGGAAATTCTGGGTACTAATTTCCACTGTAACTTATCTGAAGTTCACCTGAATCAGATTGATCCGCTCGATTACGAAGCTCAAGAGCAAGCTTTTACAGCGGGTGCGCTCTCGGTTGCGGCGTTGTTGAATCATCGATTTAATGAGCCGCGCTATCAATACTCGCGTGAAGTTGATCCGATCGTAGGTGTTTCGTTCACCGGATTGTTTGATTTCTTTGTGCAGGCGTTTGGAACAGAGTGGTTGCGCTGGTGGGAAGCAGGTAGACCTGATACTTTGACGGGAATGCAGTTCAAAGAGCGGGAAAAAGAGTATCTCTCGCGCTGGAAGGAGATTGTTCACCGAGTCGTGGGCGAATACTGCGATCGACATAGCATTCGTCGTCCAAATCGCTGCACTACTGTTCAGCCTGCGGGAACGAAATCATTGTTAACGGGTGCAAGTTCAGGCTGGCATCCCCCGAAAGCTCAACGCTTCATTCGTCGGATTACGTTCCGCAAAAATGATCCGGTTGCAATGGCTTGCCTGGACTATGGATACAGCATTGTTCCATCGCAGTCGGACAAAGATGAAAACGGCAATCTGTTGAATGACCCGTTTGATCCGCGTTGTACAGAATGGTTGGTCGAGATTCCGGTTGAAGTGCCTTGGGCAAACATTCCGGGAGCCGATCAGATTGAAATTGAGAAATTCTCAGCTTTGGCGCAGATGGATTTCTATCTCCAAGTCCAGAAGTACTATACCGCTCACAACACGAGCGCAACGATCGAGCTTCGTGAAGATGAGATCGAAGACTTAGCAACTCGAATTCATCAGGCGATCGAGAACAATGAAGGCTACATTAGCGCGGCATTGTTAGCGCGATTTGATGCACCGTTCCCTCGGTTGCCGTTTGAGAAGATCGATAAAGCAACATTCGAGCGGCTCCAAGCGGAAGTTGTGGAACGTCGATCGATGGATGACTTCTACGCAGCGTTAGTGCGGCATGATGGCGGCGATTTAATCGAAGCAGGCCCAGCAGGATGTGATTCTGATAAATGCTTGTTCTCTGAAACGAAGTAGATCTCGTTTCTAATCGTATTAAGGACTTCGATGATTGACATCGAAGTCCTTTTTTCTATTTATTAAAAATTCCCTCAAACACCGATTTCGCTGATTTTCCAGCATCGCGGAAGGTCTGCAAAAAAGGCTGTCGAGCATGGAGAAACACCCGCGCACAGTTTCGTCCCGGCATTCCCGAAATCGAACCCCCCGGATGAGTGCCTGCACCTGTGAGATAGAGGTTATCGATCGGGGTTTTATAGTTCGCAATCTCTGGCAGCGGACGGAAGAACACCATTTGCTCTAAGGTCATATCAATGTGATAGTAGTTGCCTTTGTAAGACCCTAATCGCTCACCCAACTCAGCCGGACTTTCAACGGCACGCGCGATCGTAGCAGTTTTCACATTGGGCGCATAGTCCGCCAGCTTATTGACGACGCGATCGGCGACTTTATTTTTTAGTTCATCTGTCCAGCCTGTCCCATTCAAGCCTGTCCCTTCAGCGTTTTCGACTTGATAAGGTGCAAAGAATTCAATCCAAACTGTGTGACAGCCATCAGGAGCCATTGACGGATCAAGCATTGTCGGTTGAACAATGTACATTGAAGGATCAGCATCGGGAATTCGACCGATCGCAGGATCGGTATGTGCAATCTCAACGTGCTTGACTGAATCGGCAATTAGGATTGATCCAATCAGATATTCATCTTTATGATCGTGATGAATGAACTTTAGCGGCTCAGTCATTGCTAAATCGATCTTCAAAATCGTTTCGTTATTGTTGACAATTCTACGATCGAGCCGTTCTCGTAGATGTTCATCTGCTGAATCTACATCATTTGGATCAATCAACTGTAAAAACACTCGTCTCGCATCAATATTAGAGATAACACCATGTTTCGCGCGGTACTCTTGACCTGACGCAACTCGTACTCCCACTGCACGACCATCATCAATTAAAATCTGCTTTACCATCTGTTCGGTTAAAATCTCCCCGCCCAAGCTTTGAACCAGTTTTACTAATGCTGCTGTAAGCGCACCTGTTCCACCTTTTGGGCGTGCCATACCGGGATGATGTCGCATTGCCATCATCATTGCCCCGATCGCTAAATTTTTCTGAGAGGGAGGCACACCCATTTCAGCCGCAAGCCGAGCCAAAGGAGCTTTCACGATTTCCGTATCAAAGTACTCGTGCAGAATGTCTTCTGCACTCGATAGCATTGTTCTGACGAAATCTAAAGCTTTGTTAGTGGAACCTACCATCGATAATAAATCTTTGACCTTCTTAAAATCATAGTTGCCAGCAATATCAATGATCGATTTCGGTGGCGCATTAAAAATAGGAGTCATTGCATTGATCGTGCGTTGCCAAAGATCAACAAATTCGGCATACTTTCGCGCATCACGATCGCTATATTGAGCAATTCCCGCACAAGTTTTCTCAACCGATTGATGCGCTAGAAAGTAACGTCCATCAGGATTTGGACAGAAAACCACCGGATCGCAGTAGAGATACTCTAATCCATATTTCGTTAGCTCCAACTCTTCAACCACGGGTCCCAGATGAATAAACTCATGATCGATCGCGCAACGATTGAATTTAAACTCAGGCAATTCCGGAATGATCGCTTCAGTCGTCGCCGCTCCTCCAGGAACTGAACGCTTCTCTAATAAAAGAACTTTATATCCTGCTTTGAGTAGATATGCGGCGCAAGTCAAACCATTATGACCTGCACCAATGATAATTGCATCATAAGTAGACATTTAGATTTGCTCCTCAATCGGAATTGCCCATTGTTTAGACTCTAGTACAGACCGCTGCAATTCAACTATCTCAGGGTCAATCTTCTTAACATTTCTGAGGTAATTTAGCGCACTTGTAAGTCAACCACGGGAAAGATGTTGCTTTCGAGTGGTGTGCGCGAAACTCAAAGCTGAATGGATGCCGATCCTAAAGATTAATTAAACGTGGAGAACACAAAATGGTAGCAACAATGGATGATACCAAGCGTCTAGCAATCGCGATGAAGCTTGCAGACATCAAAGCTGTCCAAGAACTTCTTATTTCAAACGAACAAAAGTTCATTTCGGCAACAACAGATCCTGACTTAGTGAAGCGTTTTCAAGATATGTTGAAGGACGACCAGAAGAACCTGGGTATCCTCGACACGGTGATTGTACAGTATGGCGTACAGTCTGAGCCGAAGGGAACGATCGCTGAAATGATACAGAAGCTTGAAGAAGCGATGTCGGGTTCTGAATTAACTCTGTTTGAAAAAGTCTTCCAACATGAACTGCTCAAGCATCAGCAAACGATGTCGGGCATTGTAATTCACAAGGCAGCACAGAAAGTTGGTGCAGATATCGAAGCTGCGATCGCTCCGCTCAACACCGTGAACTTTGAGAACCGCGCTCACCAAGAGCAACTCAAAGGTGTGATCGAAATTTTAGGCGTGCGTGAACTGACCGGAATGGATGCAGATCAAGGTCTGTGGGCACGAGTGCAAGATGCTGTTGCAGCCTTGACGGGTGTGGCAGGTAGCGTCGTGACTCAAACGACCGACAAATCTGACATGAACATTCAAGACGTGATTCGGATGGATCACCAGAAAGTGAATGTTCTGTTTGCTGAAATCAAAGGTACTCAAGATCCAGCGAAGCGGAAAGAATTCTTCCAGCAGATGGACGGCGACCTCCGCGCTCATGCGATCGCAGAAAATGAAGTTGCTTATCCAGCAGTGCGCGGTAAGTATGCAGAAAGCGATTTGCAAGAACTCTATGATGAGCAAAACTCCTGGTTCCCTGCACTTGATGCAATGGAAAAGATGGATGTGATGTCGGAGCAGTTTATGTCTTCGCTGCAACGTCTGATGGATGAAATCATGGATCACATTCGCCAAGAAGAAAGCACTTTCTTTGCTGCATTGCGCGATAACTTCAGCAGCCAACAGTTGGAGCAAATTGCAACTGAGTTCAAGGCGAAGAAGAGCGAAGTTCAACGCCAAGCTGCAAAAATGTAGTTTGCATTGATGGCTATCTTCTAAATCAGGGTTTGGTTTAAGGGGTTATAAATCGGGGGGTTTGTTGTTGACCTCCCGATTTTTGTCTGTGCGATAATCGTTTGATGACTTTAGAAGAACTGATTCGCTCAAACGATCGATCGCAGTTAGAATCTCTTGCACTTCAAGACCCCATTTTTGGAATTGATGCGGATAATGTTCGCGATCGCATTCAAACCCGATTAGCATTGTTTCACGAAAGCTACGTCGCAATCGCTGATCTCTGCACAGAACTAAAGTTATCTCTTTCAATTGAAACCATCTGGAATCTGTGGTTGCCGCTAGCAATGCAGATTGCAGATTGGCGACAAGCAAAACAACATTGCTTGATTCAAGGCTTCCTTGGTGGACAGGGAACCGGGAAGACAACCCTTACGAGAATGCTATCTATCATTCTGAAACAGATTGGATATCAGTCTGTGAGTTGGTCGATCGATGATCTGTATTTACCGTATGTCGATCGCGTTGCACTGCGAAATCGCGATCCGCGTCTGGTGCGTCGCGGCCCTCCAGGAACGCATGATGTTCAGCTTGGAATCGAGATTCTGACACAATTTCAGCAAGGAAACTTTCCGATCGCGCTGCCTCGATTTGATAAATCTGCCTATGGCGGAGCAGGCGATCGAACGAATCCTGAAAGGATTAATCAAGCCGATATTGTGTTATTTGAAGGTTGGTTTATGGGAGCGCGTCCGATTGTTTCTGAGTTTAATGTTGCACCAATCACAACAGAAGTCGATCGACAATTTGCGCGGGACATGAATGAGCAATTACGGAACTATGTGCCGCTGTGGGAATTACTCGATCGATTAATTGTGCTGTATATTCCAGATTATCAACTCAGCAAACGATGGCGTAAACAAGCAGAACATCAAATGATTGCTCAAGGAAAAGCAGGAATGAGCGATGTAGAAATTGATCAGTTTGTTGAGTATTTTTGGAAGGCGTTGCATCCTGAACTGTTCATTACACCAATGGTTGAACAATCAGAAAACGTGGATTTAATTCTTGAAATTGGTTCAGAACATAGCTTTCATCGATTCAAGTAAATCGATGAAAGCTAACGCGATCGCACACAAGTTTGCGGATGTCTTTCTCTTAGAACTACGCTAAACCATATCAGGAATAAGCCGTTCTAAATCTAGATTTGCGGCAACTTGAGCTAGTTTTTCAATATCGGTTGGATCGCTCAAATAAGGAATCAATCCGAGAACTGGAAGCCCCGTTAATCTTTGAATTAAGCTTACGGATGCCCAGTTCTCAACCTCTTCATCAGAACACGATCGAATACAGTTCAGCACAATTCCTTTCAGGTGAACTTTCGATTGTCTTGCCAATGCCACATTCGCCACCGCTTGCCCGATCGCGCCCAGTCTCACAGGTACAACCAACACCGCTGGTAAATGCCAATCCCAAGCCCAATCCGCCACCGTTGACTCATGAGTCACAGGCGATCCCAATCCGCCTAACGCTTCAACTAAGACAAAATCCCGCTGACTCCGCAATGCTTCAAACGCTTTCCAGACAGGCTCAAGTTTGACCCGCTTTCCTTCTAGATCTGCCGCGATCGGGGGAGCAAGTGGTGCTTCAAAATGCAGCGGATTCAACTCCTCTGGCGTTTGATTGAGATCAAATAGCTGACGGTAAAGTTCTCGATCTCCAATTCCCGTTTGCAACGGTTTCATCACACCGAGAGAACGCGATCGACAATACTTTTGCCAATACGCGATCAATGCAGTGGTCAATACGGTTTTACCCGCATCGGTATCTGTTCCTGTAATGAGAAGTGCATTCACGATCATTTAACATCAACACCTAGTGTAAAACTGGTTTCTCGATCGCTGGTGACATCAACCTGATAGCTCCCGCCACTGGGTACAATCGCCTGCCAAGATTGCTGATTTGCGGCATCTTCAACAGGTCGCCCATCCGGGTATCTTACTGTAAATCTTGCACCTTGAGAAAGATTGAGCGATAGGGTTTGCTTCGGTCGCACGTTGATCAAGTAGCGACGAGTCGTAGAGGGATTCACCGTACTATTCACTTGCACGCCCGTTTGCCCTTGAGGAATACCGATCACTTCTTCGGTTACGGTCGGGCTTGTCGTCGGAGACGGTGAAGGCGAAACAGACGGAGAAGGTGAAGGCGTTGGAGTCTGCAAATTGACGTTTAACTTAAAGTCGCTTCTGGGAATACCTTTGACAGTTCTCAGTTGTACCGTGTAGTTGCCCGTAAAAGGAAGTTCACCCGACCAGTTAGAAACACGATTTGCACCATTGTCTACCGGGTCGCGATTGGGAGCTAACACACTGAGTAGAACCCCTTCGCCGCCCAAGCTAGCATTCAATCGCTGTCCTTGAGTTGCAGGAATGATGAAGTTTAGAGTCTCGTTCGATCGAAGGGTTCCGCTGCGAGTGGCTGCCCCGCTCGATAAGTCTAATTGCTGACTGTAGGCGACAGGCTCAGTGCTAGGAGTCGGAGACGGTGAAGGTTTTGGGGTTGCAGTTGTGGTTGGCCTTGGTGAAGCGGTGATCGTGGGAGTTGGAGTCGGTGAAGCGATCGGTTGTCCTGCATTCATCAATGCGCGGGTGATCGTCCAAGCTCCCAACCCGGTCAGCAAGACTAATCCAGTTCCGATCGCAAACACTGCCCAAGGATCATCCCAAAGTGAACTCCGAGACGGAATCGAGGGATCATTGCGGCTTTGCAGGTTAGTGGGTGCAACGGTTGAATCATTGCGGTGTCCGATCGCGACTGTTTCCGCCTTAGAAACGTTGGTAGATCGAGGCTGAACGTTTGTCGGCGGCGGCGTTGCGGGCAAAGGAGCAATGGTTGCAGGCGATTGAAGTACCTGCATGATTTCGGCGGCAGATTGAAAGCGATCGCTCACTCGATAGCTCAACATTCGATTCAACACTTGTCCAAACGTTGGCTCTAGATTGACAAATCGCTGCCAGCGCCAAGTCATCGTATTCTCATCAAATAAATCCTGTGGCTCCCGTCCAGTCAGTAACACAACTGCCGTAACCGCTAGCGCATAGAGATCGCTATTTGGATACGCCCGTCCGGTCTGCATTTGTTCCGTTGGTGCGTATCCAAGCTTACCGACGGTCGTATGTTGTTTAACCGTTTCTTGTGCCTGAATTCGAGTCGCGAGATCTTTGACCACGCCGAAATCAATTAGAACCGGAAGCTTATCTCGATCGCGCAAAATAATATTATCAGGCGCAATATCTCGATGAATAATGCCTTTGCCGTGAATGTATCCCAACACGGGTAAAACTTGTTTCACCAATTGCGTGACTTCGCTTTCTGAAAACACATAGCCGCGCGACTTGCGTTCGTCTAACAGCGATCGATAAGTACTCCCCTCGACATAATCTTGCACAATAAAGAACCGCTGATCCTGCTCAAACGTAGCGCGGAACTGCGGAATCTGGGGATGCTGAATCGCGTAAAGCGTTTGCGCCTCTCGCTGAAATAATTCTTTAGATTTTTCCAGCGCGTAAGGATTATCTTGAGGCGGCGTGAGTTCCTTAATCGCGCAGAGTTCATTAAAGCGTCCTTGATCTTCTGCCAGGTAAGTTCGTCCAAATCCTCCTTGTCCCAAAACGTTGAGAATCCGGTAGCGGCTCTGTAAAATCGTCGATGTTGGGATAGGTGGCTGCATATCAATGGCGATCGCGGTACGAACTACTAGAGGGACAATGTGGAAGCAGGGTTCCAAGTATTTACTTATATCGTATTGCAGACAATTCGAGTTAGAGACTCGATCGCGGATTGCTCCACCCTAGAACCGAAATTTCAAGGTAATCTAGGAAATCTATCAAGCGCGTTTTCTGCTTGCAAAAGGAAACACGCTCCTGTTCTGAATTTCTACCCAATTCCATGCACACTTTTCTTCCCATTGCGTACTTTAAGAATCAATTCATGCCGTTTGCTGAAGCAAATGTCTCGATCGCGACTCATGCGCTTCACTATGGAACGGGCGCGTTTGGCGGTTTGCGCGGTATTCCCAACCCAAAAAACCCGAATCAAGTTTTATTATTTCGGCTCGATCGACATTGCCAGCGATTGAGCAACAGCGCGAGATTTTTGGGCTACGATTTGCCTGCTGATAAGATTCAAAGTGTGATTACAGAGTTTGTAAAGAAAAATAAACCAGAGCGATCGTTTTACATCCGCCCGTTTGTCTACACCTCGGATCTGGGAATCGCACCCCGATTGCACAATATTGAAAAAGACTTTTTTGTATACGGGCTGGAGTTGGGCGATTATCTGTCTCCAGAGGGCGTGAGTTGTCGGATTAGTTCTTGGTACCGACAGGAAGATCGCAGTTTGCCGCTGAGAGGCAAAATTAGCGGGGCGTATATTACGTCGTCGTTGGCGAAGACGGAAGCGGTGGCGTGTGGGTTTGATGAGGCGATTTTGCTGAACTCACAAGGGAAGGTGAGCGAAGCATCTGGGATGAATATCTTTTTGGTGCGAAATGGGGAATTGATTACGCCCGGATATGACCAGGATATTTTGGAAGGGATTACGCGGGATAGCATTTTGACGATCGCGCGGGATTTGGGAATTAGAGTGATCGAACGTCCGGTCGATAAAACGGAGTTGTATATCGCTGATGAAGTGTTCTTGAGCGGAACGGCAGCGAAGATTACTCCGGTGAAGCGAATCGAGACGTTTGAATTTGGCACGACGCGGCCGATTACCGATCGATTACGCGAAGTGTTAACCGGAGTGACGGAAAATCGCGAAGAACGGTATCAGCAATGGGTCGATGTAATTGACATCAACTCTTAGCAGATCATGTATGACAACATCTGCAAATTCTTAGCTGAAACCTTTTCCAGTGATTTTGCCTCATGGCTTTTAGGAGAAGCGATCGAGCTAACAGAACTCAGTCCCTCGGAACTGTCGCTTGAACCAATTCGCGCAGACAGTCTGATTCTGCTGCAATCTGAGGCGACTGTCCTTCATCTCGAATTTCAAACCGAACCCAGCGCGAAAATTCCATTCAGAATGCTCGATTATCGGGTTTGACTCTATCGCCGTTTCCCCAATAAAATGGTGCGTCAATTTGTGATTTATCTCCAACCCACCGCTTCCGAACTCGTGCAGCGATCGAGCTTTGTTCTCGAAGAAACTCGACACAATTTTGGTGTGATTCGACTGTGGGAACAACCGACCGATCTATTTTTGCAGTTTCCCGGACTTCTGCCTTTCGCGACATTGAGCCAAACTAGCGATCGGACTCAAGTTCTCCAACAAGTCGCCCAAGTAATCGAACGAATTCCAAACAAGGAAACTCAGCAGAACGTTGCCGCCTCCGCATTTATCCCGGCTGGATTACTATTAGATAAAAGCATCGTTCAACGACTTCTAAGGTAGGACATTATGAAAGAATCTTCGACTTATCAAGCCTTGATGGAAGAAGGAAGAGAAGAAGGAAGAGAAGCGGAAGGAAATTGCGATCGAGATGCTGCATGAAGGCATGACGATCGAGATCATTGCCCGGATTACAAAGCTCTCGATCGAACAAATTCAAGAAATCCAATCCGCTGATCATTCCTAGGAGTCAATCACTTGATCAAGCACCCAATTTTGGATGAGTTGATTGACTCGATCGGGAATTTCATCCTGTGGACAATGCCCGGCGTTGAGATAGTATTCCGTTAACTGGGGGTGATAGCTGCGGAACTTTGCACCTCGATCGCGGGCGTTGATCCAAGGATCGCCTTCGCCCCACAGCATCAATAACGGTCGGGTCAATTGATTTAACAACACATCCACTTTTTCACCTTGCGGCGTGCGAAACACCGAGGCAAAAACCTTCTCGGCTCCGGTGTCAAAGGCAGGACGCTGGATCTCTTCGATTAAGCGATCGGTAATCGCGCTCTGATCGAGATACACCTTTTGCAGTGTGTTCCGAATCACGGATTTTTGCCGCACGTATTGAAATAGCAGCCAGCTCGCCCAATCTTGATGAAACAAGCTCATCACAAAGTTGCCCATCACTTGCCGAATGGGATCAGGTTTCGTCGTGCCCTGAATATCAGTAAACGGGCCCGCACTATTGACCAAGATCAATCCTGCCGCTGATTCTGGGCGTTGAGTCGCGACACAAAGCGCCACATATCCGCCGAGAGAATTTCCAGCAATCACCGCAGGCGCACCGATCACTTCGGTCACGAATTCATGGATTTGATCACGCCATAAATCGCCGTTGTAGCGCCAATCTGGTTTTGCCGATCGACCAAATCCCAGTAAATCGATCGCCCAAACCTCAAACTCGGAGCTTAACCCGATCACATTTTTGCGCCAGTGGTCAGTCGAAGCTCCAAAGCCGTGAATTAACAACAAGGGCGGGCGATTTTTTCGCTCACCCATCCGCACATAGTAAACTGGCTCGTTTCGCCAGTTCCAATACTGTCCGGGAACCGACTCGATCGAAGAAGCGACCTGCATGAGACAATCCGCAATACATCAGACTTCCATTGTAAAACCTAAAAGCGATCGACGTTCTCAAAGGTCTTCTGTCCATACGCTTTTGCTGCCTCTCCACAAGTCCGAGGAGTCGGAAACAGCTTCGTCGGGTTGGCAATGCCTTTCGGATCAAACGCTTGTCTCACCCATTGCATCGTTTCCAGATCCGCAGGCGTGAACATTTCCGGCATATAGCAGCGCTTATCTGCCCCGATGCCATGTTCGCCTGAGATACTGCCGCCCACTTTGACGCACAGTTTCAAGATCTCCCCGCCCAATTCTTCGACTTGTTCCAGCGCACCCGGAATCGCATTGTTGTACAAAATTAGCGGATGTAAGTTGCCATCTCCCGCATGGAAAACATTCGCCACTTTGTAGCCGTGCTTTTCTCCCAAGGCTTCGATCTCACTCAGCACATATTCCAGCTTTGTTCTAGGAATCACGCCATCTTGCACATAGTAATCTGGACTCATTTTTCCCATTGCCGCGAAAGCTGCTTTGCGACCTTTCCAAATCGTCAAGCGTTCATCTGCTTCGGTTGCAACGGTGACATTTCGCGCCCCATTTTTCTTACAAATCTCTGCGACTCGCTGACTGTTGACTTCGGCTTCCACTTCTAAGCCATCGACTTCGACGAGTAAGATCGCAGTCGCATCACGCGGATAACACCCCGTTGCAACCACATCTTCAACGGCATTGATACTCATGTTGTCCATCATTTCCATGCCACCGGGAATGATACCTGCGCTAATGATGTCGGAAACGGTCGCGCCTGCTGCCTCAATGCTCGTAAAGTCTGCCAAGAGAACGCGAATCGATTCGGGTGTTTTGAGAATCTTCAGCGTGACTTCGGTGGCAATTCCTAATGTGCCTTCAGAGCCGACGAAAACTCCAGTCAGATCATATCCAGGCATTTCGGGGATTTCGCTGCCCAAATCGACGATCGAGCCATCAGGAGCCACAATCTTCACGCCCAACACATGATTCGTCGTCACCCCGTATTTGAGACAATGCACACCGCCCGAATTTTCCGCGACGTTGCCCCCGATCGAGCAAATGATCTGGCTCGACGGATCAGGCGCATAGTAAAATCCCGCCCCGCTTACCGTCTGCGTCACCCAACTGTTAATCACTCCAGGCTGAACGACAACGCGCTGATTTTCTAGATCGACCTTGAGAATTTTCCGCATCAGCGAAGTCACGATCAAAACGCAATTCTCGATCGGTAAAGCGCCGCCTGACAATCCAGTCCCAGACCCCCGCGCCACAAACGGAACTTGATATCGATCGCACACTTTCACCACGGCAGCGACTTCTTCGGTAGTGCGGGGTAAAACTACGATCTCTGGACGTTCTCGATAGCTCGTCAATCCGTCACACTCGTACACCAGCAGTTCTTCGCGTTTTCGCACGACCCCAGATTTTCCCACAACTGCTTCAAAATCTCGCGCGATCGCTTGCCAGTTTGGTTGAGTGACTATCGCCGTCATGATCATTCCCGTACAACGCTATCCTTAGAATACGATATTCAAACCCATCTACGGCGGTGCGGGAACACAGTTGATTGCAGCAGAACATTTGAATCCGGAGCGCTTGCAGTTGAGCTTAAAGATTGCTCCGGTGACATTGCGCAAGTATGTTCCTGGAGCGAATCTACGATCGTATGTGATTGGCAATCTAGTTTATGCGGCAGAAATTTGCAGTGCTGCGTTAGATTTTCATTCCGATGACGAAGCAAAACTAATTCCGATCGTATTTCTTGAAGCGATGTGTCATCAAGCCATTGCGATCGCCCGATCTTTGTCTGCCGAATGGATGTCGATCGATTGGCGATTGACTCCAGCAGGGGACTATCTCTTTATCGAATCCAATCCAAACCCGTCTTTCATCAAATTTGAGCAACAGACCGGATTTCCAATCACTCAAGCATTGATCGAACTATTAACTTGATGGAAGTAGCTATTGTGTAACACAAGTCGTTCATCGCTTCGTTGCAGTCGGCTTCAGCCCCCTAAATTCCCCATTCTGGGGAATTTAGGGGGCTGAAGATCTCAGCCATGACCAACCGAGAGACTTATGTGTACACAGTGGATAGAAGGATAGGGAGATCTGAAATCACGGTCTTTGCTCCCCAATCCTTAGTTCTCTATTCCAACCGGATTCCGCGAATCGAATAGTCTAACAATTGCATCGGATGTAGCACTGGGACTGATTTACCTTGAAGCTTTAAATGCTGAGAGATTTGCACATAGCAGCCGATGTTTGCAGAAGCGATCGCGGTTGCTCCTGTGTTCGTCAAGTTCTCAACTTTCTGCCGTCCTAGCTCATTCGCGACTTCTGGCTGAAGAATGTTGTAAATCCCCGCACTGCCACAACAAAGCGCAGCATCTACAGGCTCCCGAAGCTTCACCCCTGGAATCTTCCGCAACAATTGGCGCGGCTGAACACTAATTTTCTGACCATGCAACATATGACACGCATCCTGATACACCAAGGCTAAAGGCTGATCTTGCAGCGGCGAAAGCGGTGCAGTTAAACCAACATCAGCAAGGAATTCTTGCACATCCTTCACCTTATGCACAAAAGCTTCTGCTTTGTCGCGATAGTTCGGATCATCTTGCAAAATATGACCATATTCTTTGAGCGTGTGACCACATCCAGAAGCATTGATCAAAATCGCATCGACTCCAGTTTCTGCAAAGGTATCGATCATTTGTCGCGCAAACTGTTTCGCTTGTTCTTCTTGCCCTTGGTGATGCGACAATGCGCCACAACAGCCCTGCACTTGCGGAACAACTACCTCACACCCGTTCGCCGTTAACACTCGCACTGTTGCATCATTCACATCTGGATTGAACAATCGCTGCACACAGCCCAAAAGCATTCCGACTCGATATCGCTTTTCGCCCTGTGCAGGAATCAGCGCGGGAATAGTATCCGTAAAGGCTTTCGCGGGAATCTCCGGTAGGATCGCTTCCATTGCTGAAAGTTGAGGCGCGATCGCATTCAAAAAACCGAGCGATCGCACTAATTTCTGGAGTCCCGATTTTTGGTAAAGCCCCAGGGGACGCAATAACGCCCGCATTCGATTCGGATAAGGGAACACCGAGAAAATGAATTGGCGGAGTAGTTTTTCGGGCAGCGATCGCGCTTCTTTGCGCTCGATCTGAGGGCGGGTTGCAGAAATCAGCTTGTCGTATTGCACACCCGATGGGCAAGTCGTCACACATGCAAGACAACCCAAGCACGAATCAAAATGCTGCACCGTCGCGGCATTCAGCGGAACTTCGCCTTCATTGATGCCATCCATTAGGTAAATGCGTCCTCTCGGTGAGTCCATTTCTTTGCCGATCACTCGGTAGCTTGGACAGGTCGATAGACAAAAGCCGCAATGTACACAGGAATCAATCAGCTTTGAATCGGGAGGATTATGAGCATCAAAGCCTGGATTTGTTGTTGGATCAGAGGTTGGCATTCTAAAGTTACCTGATTTCGACGAATTTTTTGCTACGTTGTTGACGGCTTCAGCCCCCTAAATCCCCCAGAATGGGGGATTTAGGGGGCTTCCCAAGGCTGTAACTGAATCAGAGAAATCTATGAATCCACATTAAATTCCGCCTACAAAACGGTGAGGACTAAAAAGAGTTTGAGGATCAAATTGAGCTTTGATACGTTTCATCAAGTCGAGCGCATTGCCAGAATAGCCCCACACTTCAAGCTGTTGTTTGAATTCGATCGAGGCTTGCAAAACAGATAAATATCCGCCTGATGCTTCACAAAGCGATCGAGCCTGTAAAAGTTGAGTCGATCGAACATTTTTGACGCTCAGTCGCCCAATCCCACTTCCAGCATGAATCAAAATTTCCGCAGTCGGTAAAAGTGCAGAAATCTGAGTGAGAACTGAAACGGCTTCAGATGGCTTTACTCCTATTTTGCAAACGATCGAGTCACTTTGGGCAGATGAATTGATTTGATCTGTAAAGCGCTGCCATAGATCGGAGTCCGCCGGATCAAAAGTGGTTAAGCCGAGCGTTTTCCCAACTTCTGCTAGTCTCTCAATCTGTTGATCAACACTTTCAGCAATGCTTTGGAATCGAACCACTAAACTGAGATCGCTTGTAAATCCCAATGCTTCTGTGATTGAGTTTGAGAGTAGATCAACACTTACGGGCGTTAATGCTGAACTTAATAGCGTTTGTGTCGCTTGTTCTAATGCAGTTGGATCGCCGCTGAGAATGATCGATCGAGAAACAGGCGGAATCGGATACACTCGCAGCGTTGCCTGTGCCAAAATCCCCAAGGTTCCATACGATCCGGTGAGCAATTTCATCAAATCGTAGCCCGCAACATTCTTCACCACTCGTCCGCCCGCTTTGACAATCTCCCCGTCATAGCGAACAAACGTAACGCCCAGCAGCATATCGCGAATACTGTTGTATCGATGTCTTAACGATCCCGTATCCGCAGTCGCAATCACGCCGCCCAACGTCGCGCGATCTCTAAATATCGGATCGATCGCGCAAAATTGTCCCGCTCGTCCGACCGTCGCTTGCAACTCGGCAAACGAAATTCCCGCCTCAGCCGTCACAGTTAGATCCCCTTGCGCGTGTTCGATCAAGCGATCGAGCTTTTCCGTACTCACGACCAGCGTGATGGAATCAACAGTTCCACCCCAATGCAATTTACTCGCATGACCACAAGGAAGAATTCGCCATTGATTGCAATGAGCACAGGACACGATCTCGCTCAATTCCTCGATCGTAGACGGAGACACCCAAACGACGCGATCGGCGTGAATCAGCGATCGGTTGAGTTGTGCTTGTTGAAATTCGGGCAGGGCATCCCACGTCCGTATCTGTACGGGCGCGATCGCGGATTTGAGTGTTTGAAGAACAGTTTGCATCCGAAAATATAAGGCAGACGGCACAGAAATTGAATTGAATCCTAGTGGAAAATAACGAGAAATTGATGGAAAATTTCGGTTCACATCCTATTATCTAGGGAATAATGCGCTTATGTTCAAGGCGAAAGGCAAAAGGAGAATGATGGAGGCTCGAAGACCCTACATAGGTAGATAAATTCGGCTTCTGAATTCTTCTTTTCCTTTTTTTATTCTTCTGACGATCGATGCAACAGATTGACGCGCCATCCAGTTTAGTTCAGCTTCAAACCCTTCTCAGTCGGTATCGGTGTGATTGCGATCTGACGAAAGCGTCTCGACTGCAATCCGCATTTTCAGAACTAGAGTCAACGGTAATCGCCCTTCAGCAAGAACTCCAGCAAGAACGCGCAGCACGGCAGCAAGCAGAAAAAAACCAACTGCTGCTTCAAAGAACGATCGAGTCCGCCGCAGATGGAATTTTAGCGATCGATCACCAACACAAGATTCTCTGCATCAATCAAGAATTTCGCCACCAGTGGAACGTTGAGCAGTCTGTACCGAGCGAAGGTGCAGATTTAATGCAGATCATGACTCAGATACTCGTTGAGCCAAACCAATTACAGCAACAAGTCCAACGCGAAATCGAACAGCCTGCGATCGAAGGTCACAACGTTTTTCAGATGAAAGACGGACGGATCTTAGAACGGTTCTCAAAACCGCTGCGGATTGAGGACGAGATTAGCGGACGAGTCATCAGCATTCGCGATATTACAGAGCAAACCCGCGCCCAGAGAAGTCTTGCCGCAAGCGAAAAGCTGTTACGCACCGTTGTCACGAATACGCCCACGATTCTTTACGCGATCGATCAAAACGGCGTTTACACATTGTCCGAAGGGAAAGGGCTTGAAATTCTTGGATTTAAAGCGGGTGCGCTCGTCGGGCAGTCGGCTTATGAGTTTTACCGCGACTATCCGGCAATCATTCGAGGCATCGATCGGGTTCTCCGAGGCGAAGAACATCGCTCTATTCTGGAATTCGGCGGCGTTTTCTACGACAATCGCGCCACCCCAATGCGGAACAGCGAAGGCGAAATTATCGGACTGATCGGCGTTGCAACGGATGTCACAGCGCAGCGTCAAGCCGAAATCGAGCTACAGCAAACCAAGCAAGATTTGGCGATTCGGGTTGAGCTAAGAACGGTAGAGCTCAAAGCCGCAAATGCAAAATTACAAAAAGAAGTCGCTCAACGCAGATTGATTGAGCAAAGTTTGCGCGAAAAGCAAGTTTGTTTGCAGATCTTGAATCAAATTTCGCAAGGCGTAACCGCTGGGCTTTCGGTCAATGACTTGATCAAGCTCGCGATCGATAAAACTGCACAGCAATTCGCGGATGTTCGGGTGCTGTACGGCGTGATCGATAATCGGCAATTTAATACAATCTACTCCGTTCAGCCCCCAGATATGCCCACAATGCAAGGCATTGTCGAAGGGCTTTACCTGACTCCACAATATTTCGAGCTGGTTCGGCAGCGAAATCTTACGATCGTCGAAGATGTTTTGCAAGAACCCACATTCGCACTAATGGCGGCAGATATGTTGAGGCGCAGAACTCGCGCGATCGCAATGATCCCGGTGCAGCATTCCGCTAACCAAATCGGCATTCTTGCCCTCAATGCGCCTTACCCGAAGCGCTGGACAACGTGCGAAGCCGAGATGATTCAAGAACTCGCAGATTACTTGTCGATCGTGCTGCAAAAAGTTCGGGCACAAGAAGAACGCGCCCAAGCAGAAGACCGCCTGAAACTCTTTGAATCTGTCGTCGTGAATGGAAACGACGCTGTGATCATTACCAATGCTGATCTCGATAATCCGATCATCGGCTATGTGAATGCTGCTTTTGTTCAAATGTCAGGCTACAGCGTAGAACAAGCGATCGGCAAAACGCCCCGGATTTTGCAGGGTGAAAAGACCGATCGCGCTCTGCTTGCCAAAGTGCGAATCGCTATGAGCGAAGGGCGATCGGTTCAAATTGAACTAGTGAACTATCGCAAAGATGGCTCAGAATATTGGGTCGATTTGAACGTAGTGCCGATTACAAATACGCGAGGGATCATCACTCATTTCGTCGCAGTGCAGCGCGATATTACCGATCGCAAATGGTCAGAAAAAGCGTTAATTGCGACTCAAGCTCGGTTGAAGTATCTTCTTTCTTCGAGCCCTTCGGTGATTTACACTTGCCAGCCGAATCGCAATCGAGCGTGTACATTCGTAAGCGAAAATATCACTCAACAACTCGGCTATGAGATTTGGCAATATCTCAAAGATCCACATTTTTGGATCGATCACATTCACCCAGAAGATTTGTCGATCGTGTTGGAGCATCTCGATCATTTGCCCGAAGTCGGCGAAGTTACTTGCGAGTATCGATTTTTACATTATGACGGCTCTTACCGATGGTTGCGAGATAGCATGAAACTGTTAAATGATCAATCGGTCGAGGTCATTGGCTCAGTCGTGGATATTAGTGATCGTAAGTGGGCAGAAGATCAAATTCGTGCCTCGCTTCAAGAAAAAGAAGTGATGCTAAAAGAGATTCACCACCGTGTAAAAAATAACTTACAAGTAGTTTCGAGCCTACTCAAATTACAAGCAGGTTACATTCAAGATAAGCGGATTATCGAGGTATTTAAGGAAAGCCAAAATCGTGTAAGTGCGATGGCATTAATTCATGAAAAGCTCTACCAGTCCGAGGATCTCGCAAAAACGAACTTTTCAGAGTATATTCATAGCTTAACAACGGCTCTATTCCGATCGTATTCAGCAAATTCTCGATCAATTCAACTGCACCTAAATGTTCAGGATGTGAGATTGAGCATCGATACCGCAATCCCTTGTGGCTTGATCATTAACGAACTTGTTTCTAATTCGCTGAAGTATGCCTTTCCCCCAGGCGAAACAGGTGAAATTTACATCGACCTTCACGCTCAAGAAGATTCTCCCAGCGAATCCAATGAGTTCACCCGCTATCAATTGATCGTACGCGATAGTGGCTCCGGCTTTCCCCCAGATCTCGATTTCCGTAATACCAAATCTCTTGGTTTGCAGCTAGTTTGTACCCTAATTCGTCAGTTACGAGGGGAGATAGCCCTCAGTAGCGAATCCGGTGTTCAATTTACGATCTCTTTTACAGAACAAAAGCTCAGGGTTTAGTCAGGGTTTAATTTATGTCTACTGCTAGGGTACTCATTGTTGAAGATGAAAGTATTATCGCTTTGGATATCCAAATCAGCCTACAAAATGCAGGATACCAAGTCGTTTCGATCGCAACCAATGCAGAAGAAGCATTGAGCGATACAGCTGTTTTACAGCCTGATTTAGTGCTGATGGACATTCGATTACGGGGCGAAATGGATGGGGTCGAAACGGCTGAACAAATTCGCCAAATGTGGCAACTTCCTGTAATCTTCTTAACTGCTCACGCCGACGAGAATACGTTATCTCGTGCGAAGAGAACACAGCCATTTGGCTACATTTTAAAACCGTTTGAAGATCGAGAATTAATCACAATGATCGAGATTGCTTTGTCGCGTCACAAAGCAGAAGCTTTAATTCAAGCTGCGCTTGAAAAAGAGAAAGAAATCAACGAATTAAAATCACGTTTTGTGTCAGTAGTTTCTCATGAGTTCCGCAATCCGCTAAACACGATTCTGTTTTCAACTGAACTTCTTCAACGTTACGGAACTCAAATTACAGACCAAAAGAAAGAGATTTATCTCGGACGAATTCAAGGTTCTGTAAAACGAATGAATGAGCTTCTATCGGATGTGTTAACCGTTGGAGAAACCGAAGCGGGAAAGCTGCAATTTAGCCCGCATCCGATCGATGTTGCTCGATTCTGCAAAGAGCTAGTCGATGAATTTCACCTAACAGGTAAGCGAAAAAGCCCGATCGCATTTTCATTTCGTCAAACTTGCACCAGCGATTCCGCTCCCTTGCCTTGGGTGGATGAACGCCTGCTACGCCACATTCTCACCAATTTGTTATCAAATGCGGTGAAATATTCGCCGAGCGGTGATCCGATCGAATTTAAACTGAATTTAAGCGATCGGAGCGCGATTTTTCGGATTCAAGATCACGGGATCGGAATTCCAAAAGCGGATCAAGTGAGCTTGTTCCAGTCATTTCATCGTGCTAGTAATGTCAAGGCGATTCCGGGCACAGGATTGGGATTATCGATCGTCAAGCAGTGTGTCGATCTACACGGTGGCACTATCACTGTCGAAAGTGATGAAAACGAGGGAACTCTGTTTACTGTCACGCTACCGTTAAACAGGCAGTCCGCGCATGAAAACAATCCTTGTTATTGAAGACGAACAAACGGTTCGAGAGTCGATCTTGGATTTACTAGAAGCTGAAGGCTTTCATGGTATTGGTGGAGAAAATGGTGACATTGGGGTGAAACTGGCACACGAACACCATCCGGATCTGATCCTGTGTGACGTGACGATGCCGGAACTCGATGGTTTCTCCGTCCTCGCCCAACTCCGCAAGTCGCCTGATACCGCTGGCATTCCGTTCATTTTCCTTTCTGCCCGCAGCACCAAATCTGATCAGCGACAGGGTATGGAACTCGGCGCAGACGATTATTTGACCAAGCCTTGCACCGCGACGGATTTGTTGGGAGCGGTATCAGGTCGATTGGCAAAATACGCAGCGATGGCAGAACGCTATCTACAAAAAGTTGAGCCAGCTAAATCAGAAAAGACTGAAAGTGTTGTAGAACCGTCTGGCGCAGATTCGCCGCAGATTTCCGGGACGCGCGACGGGTTGCTAAATCATTTCTATCAAGAGCTTCGCAATCCGCTATCGAATATCAACATGGCACTGCACTTACTGAAATTGGAGCGAATCGGGCACGAATCGACGATCGCGACGGTACAGCGTGAGTACGGACGCGAGTTGGCGGTGCTGCAAGCGGTTTATAAGCTTCAGGATTATTTGATGCCAGAGAGTGCGGAACTGTTACGCAACTGTCATTTAATGCAGTTGATCAGCGAAGAGACTACTTGATTGAATCTTGATGCGAAAAAAGCCGACCGTAGAACTACGATCGGCTTTTTTATGACTGAGCTATACGGTAGCCGAGTCAACGTGAGTTCGATAAAAGTGGTTCGCTTCGGTTGTGACTCCGGGAAGCCCCCTAAGTCCCCCAGAATGGGGGACTTTGAATGGTTATGTCGCAAAGATTTTAAAGTGACAAACAAACTGGTCTCGTTCGTATTTCTTAAGCAGTAACTCCAAAGATCTCATTGATGAATGCTGCTTGAGATACACTGTCCCCTCGACTAATTCCCTTTACCTG
>JAESGH010000304.1_pt1 | contig 58867 bp, 52 predicted proteins | sample 9269641 | NCBI WGS metagenome assembly JAESGH01 (sample SAMN14515345, study PRJNA621665) | algae metagenome | isolation source: Phormidium tanganyikae FI6-MK23 and co-occurring heterotrophs from granitic... | place: USA: Fort Irwin, California | collected 1998-05-24 | reverse complement strand
CGCCGGCGACGATGCGCCCTATATCGACCCGGAAACCATGCACGACGCCAAGACGGCCGCGCCAGGCTATGACGTGTATGCGCTTTATGACGAATGGGTGTCGTGGTGGCACGACATGGGCAAGCCCGAGCTGAAAAGCCCCCGCGCCGCTTTCCTAGGCTTCTGCAAGAAACGGCACGAACGCAAGCCACTGCGCTGATCCCTTACGTGGACAAGCGTTCATGTCCACATGCAAACATATCGACTGATCCGCCTTTGTCACTTTCTGGTCGATAGCTACGGACTCGACTACAGGTGAAGTCCAAGAAAGGATGCGCCGGGAACCGGGTTGAAGGAAATCGGCTCCGCCGCGACGAAACCAAGAGTCTCATACAGCTTGCGCGCGGGGACGAACTTCGCTTGCACATCGAGCCTCATTTCGCTGTAGCCCACAGTGCGAGCTTCCTCGATCAGACGTTCAGCGAGCGCGCGACCAAGATGCCGTCCCTGAGCCTGGGGACGAACATATAGTCGTTTCATCTCGCATATCTCGTGTGTGACTTGGCGCATCGCTACGCAGCCTTCGATTTCCCCCTCCCGGTCCGCAAGCAGCACGCATCCTTTGGGCGCCGCATACTTCCCAGGCAAGTTTGCAAACTCAGCGTCATTATTCTGATAGTCGAGATTGACCGGCGAATTAGCGATGAACTCACGCCAGATGCCCAGCACCGAAGCTGTGTCACGGGGTTGGTACATAGAACGGACCCAGATATACGCTAAGCGCCGACAGCAGCCAGCGTCGTCGCAAAACACCTGTTTATCGCACATCGCTGACCGCAATTTGCGATTGATGAGAGCGTTAGCGTCTGAAGCGGTGTGTCAGCCGGTTTCGTCGGTCTGCCTTTGCCACTCCGCCAGAATTATTCGCTATCTGACTCCCAAGGGCTTTCTCAATGCCCGCCACTCATGTCGATCGGGCCCTTCGGCTTTGGCGCGAACCAGATGATCGCTGCGGCGAAAGCGAAGCATATCGCGATAGCGGCGAACATGTTGAGGGTCGCTAGCATCGTACTCTGACTTTCGACCATCCCGGTCAGCATGGCTGTCGCGCTTCCATGCGACATGCCTTGTGCCGTCATCGCGTCGAGCGTGGCTTGCCCTTGCGACATCGCACCGGCCAGCTCGGTCTGATTTTCCCGCGCTGCGCCGCCCCACCCGGTCTGCACCAGCGAGGCCGCGAAGGCGCCTCCCACCGTGCGCATGAAGTTGGAGATGCCGGCGGCATCGGCCTGCTCGTCAGGGTCGACGGTGGCCATGCACAGACCCGTGACCGGGATGAAGAACATCATCAGGAACGGCCCAGTCGCGAGCATCGGCCAAGCCATCTGCGCGAAGGTCATGTCCGGCGTGAAACCCATACGCCATACCGATATCAGACCAAGCCCGAGGATTCCGACTGAAACAATCAGCCGCGCATCCATCTTTTCGGCGAACTGCCCGATCACGGGTGAGCTGAGGACCGCCAGGATGCCCATGATGCCGGTGGCATAGCCCGCCCACGTCGCTGTGTAGCCCATATTCTGCTGGAGCCAGAGCGGGATCAGCACGACCGTCGCGAAGAAGGCGCCGAATGCTACTGAATAGGTAAGCGAAGCGGCCACGAACCCGCGGTGACGGAAGACACGTAGGTTCACGATCGGATGCCTCTCGGTCAGTTCCCAGATCAGGAAAGCGACGAACCCGATCGCGGCGATGATCGCCAGCGCGCGAATCTCATTGGCGGCAAACCAGTCATGGTTGCGGCCTTCGTCGAGCATGATTTGCAGCGCTCCGACCCAGATGATCATCAGGATGAGGCCGATCACATCGATCCTTGCCTTGACGATTTCCTCGATCTGGCCCCGGAACAGATAGAGCAACCCTATTCCCCCGGCCATGGCGACCGGCACATTGATGAAGAATATCCACTCCCACCCGACATTGTCGGAGATGGTGCCGCCCAGAATAGGCCCCGCGATCGGGGCAACCGTGGTCGTCATCGCCCAGATGATCATCGCCACCGACGCCTTCTCGGGCGGAAAGATGCGCAGCAGCAGCGTCATCGAAAGCGGTATGATCGTGCCGCCGGCCAACCCCAGCAGCACGCGCGCCCCGATCAGCATGCCAAGCGTGCTGGACAGGCCGCATAGAAGCGAGAGAATTCCGAACAGGAGATAGGAGGTTATGAAGACCCGCTGCCCGCCAAAGCGACGCGAAAGCCATCCGGTGAGCGGTACGGTTATCGCTTCCGCAACCGCGTAGGAGGTGATCACCCAGGTCGCCTCCGACACGGATACGCCGAGCGAGCCCGCAATATGCGGGATCGAGACATTGGCAATGGTCGTATCCAGCACGACCAGGAAGTTGCCCATGCCGATCAAAATCGCGGCAAGGATAAGCTTGCCACCCGTCAAGGGTTGAACTGCGGTGACTCCAGATTGGCCCAGTCGGCCCCAAGCTGCGATTTTGGCCAAGTCGGAGAACGTTTTGGGAACGTGGCATTCGGTATTGACGATGGAAATCATAGAAGAGGACAGTTCGCTCCATCATAGGGAGTGGGTTGATGGATCGGAGTATTCCGGGCGGGGATTTGATCGGACGATGGAGCCTGAGCTTTGCCGATATTGATTTTGTAAATTCGAAGCCGGCCCTGACGCGCCTTGGCCTCGCCGCGCAGCTGAAATTCTTCGCTTCCCTGGGGTTTTTCGCGATCGATCCCGGCTCAATCCCTACCGATGGCCTCTCGTATCTGGCCGAGCAACTCGGTGTCGAGGCTGGCGAGATAGCCGGTTATGACTTTTCCAGTCGGACAGCACGACGGCATTGTGCGGAGATCCTGATCCATCTTGGATATCACCGCATGAAGCGGGTGGATCGCGCGCAATTGACGGAATGGATTGCTGGCGAGCTGTGCCCGGGCGGCCAGTCGATCAATGCCATGCTTGAGCATGTTTTCCTGTGGTGCCGGGACCGGCGTATTTATGGGCCGTCGCGCAAGGAGCTTGAACGTGTCGTTCGCTCACAACGGCAAGATTATCTGGACACCTGGCTGATCGGAGCCAGTGATCGGCTTTCGTCAGATGCGGTGGCGTTATTGGAAGCCTCGCTTGCCGATCCGGACAGCTCGACCGGATTCAACAGGATGAAGGGTGACGCCGGACAGGCAACGCTCGACAACATTCTCGACGTGACCGAGAAACTCGCCTTTATCCAGAGACTTGATCTTCCCCATGATCTCCTGACGGCTACGGGCAAGCCATGGGTCGATCAGATTGTTCGCCGCGTTGCCGGTGAAAAGGCCTCGGAGATGCGCCGGCATGCGCCGGCGCGACAGCTCGGCCTTTATGCGATTTATCTAATGTCGCGGGAGGCGCAACTCACTGACGCGATGATCGACCTGCTGATCGAAACCGTTCACAAGATCGGAACGCGCTCGAAACGCAAGGTGGTGGGCGATATCGCGAAAGACATCGAGCGGGTCTATGGAAAGGAGCGCCTGCTGGTCGAGATCGCCAGCGCCTCGATCAATGAACCATCGGGGCGCATCTGCGATGTCATTTTCCCGATCGCCGGTAAGGCCAAGCTGGCGGCGATCGTCAAGGAGAGCCATGCGAAGGGCGCTCTGGACCGGCGCATCTACAAGGTGATGCGTGGTTCCTGGGCCAATCATTACCGGCGCATGCTGCCAAGCCTGCTTTCCGTACTTGAGTTCCGGTCGAACAACGCGGTGTGGCGGCCGGTCCTGGCGGCCCTCGACTGGATCAGGAGCAAGGTGGATGGCGGATGCCGCTTCGTGCCATTGCAGGATGTTCCGATCGATGAGGTGATTCCAGCGCGATGGCGCAGTTCCGTCATTGATGACGATGGGCGGGTAAACCGGATCAGCTATGAGCTTTGCGTCCTGACGCAACTGCGCGACCGCATCCGCTCCAAAGAAATCTGGGTGGTCGGGGCGGATCGCTATCGCAATCCCGATGACGATCTTCCCAAGGACTTCGAGATCAGGCGAGATGCGTACTATTCCGGCCTCAGCCTGACGCCAGATGCGCAGGCGTTTTGCGCCTCGATCCGGGAGGAGCTTGAACGGGAACTGTTGCTCCTCAATGCCAATATTCCACAAAACGACAAGGTCCGGCTCCTGTGGCGCGGCGACAACCGGATATCGATTACACCGTTCAAGCCCTTGCCCGAACCGAAGGGTCTCGCTTCGATCAAAAGCGAGATCGGTCAGCGCTGGCCGATGACCGGACTGCTGGACGTGTTGAAAGAGGCTGCTCTGGACACGGGATTGATGGATGCTTTCGAAACGTCGGCCTCGCGGGTTACCCTGTCGAAAGCAGCCTTGGCTCAGCGTCTTTTGCTGTGTCTCTATGGCTTGGGCACGAACGCCGGGCTCAAGCGGGTCGCTGGCGCAACACCCGATGTCAGTTACGAGGAATTGCTGCATGTCCATCGCCGTTTCATCCACGCGCCAGCGCTGAGGGAGGCGTGCGCGCGGGTAGCAAACGCGACACTGGCAATCCGCAATGCCGCAGTATGGGGAGATGCGGGCACGGCATGCGCGTCCGATTCAACGAAGTTCGGCGCGTGGGACCGCAACCTGATGACGGAATGGCACGCCCGCTATGGCGGCCGTGGCGTCATGATCTACTGGCATGTGGAGAAGCGCGCGACCTGCGTTTATTCCCAGCTCAAGCGGTGCTCTTCCTCGGAGGTCGCCTCCATGATCGAAGGCGTGCTACGCCATTGCACCGACATGGAAATCCAGCGCCAGTACGTCGATAGCCACGGCCAGAGCGCAGTCGGCTTTGCGTTCTGCCGACTCCTTGGATTTGAGCTTGCCCCGCGGCTGAAAGCAGTGGCACGCCAGAAACTGGCCCTTCCCCAAGCCGGCATGCGCACGCGGCTTTCCAATTTACTGCCGATCCTCTCCAGCCCGATCGACTGGGACGAGATCGAGCAACAATATGACGAAATGGTCAAATATGCCGCTGCCATGCAATCGCGCACCGCCGATCCGGAAGCGATCCTGCTCCGGTTTGCCAGAGCCGAAGTGATGCACCCGACCTACAAGGCGCTGAGTGAACTCGGCCGCGCGGTCAAAACAATCTTCCTATGCCGGTATTTGCGTCAGGAGGCATTCCGCCGCGAGATCCACGAAGGGCTGAATGTGGTTGAGAACTGGAACGGCGCTAATGGTTTCGTGTTCTTCGGCAAGGGCGGCGAGATCGCCACCAACCGCATCCATGAGCAGGAAATCTCCGTTCTGGCGCTACACCTCCTGCAAGCGTCGCTGGTGTATGTGAACACCCGCATGCTTCAGACCGTACTGGTTGAGCCGAAGTGGGCGGGGCGGATGACGCCGGAAGATTATCGTGGTCTCACGCCGTTGATCTACAGTCATGTGAACCCTTATGGCCGCTTCGACCTCGACCTGAACGACCGGATTGATTTTGGACGGCTTGCAGCGTGAGGCGGCTGATCGGCCTATAACATTTGGGTACACCCCAGAGTGATAGGGCCGAGTGACACCATTCGTCTGTCACAAAAGGGTGGGTTTGCGCTCAATGTGACGATACACTGCAAGAGCCACCCTAATGTGACGGATTTTGCACTTGGCTCGTATCGGATATGCCCGCGTCAGCACCACGGACCAGGATCTGGATATCCAGATTGGCCGCCTCAAGAATGCAGGTTGCGAAATTATCCGTTCCGAGACCGGATCGGGGGCCTCGCGGAGCGGGCGCACGGAACTGGAAACGATCATGCAGTTTATGCACACCGGCGACGAGCTGGTCGTGCTGCGGCTCGACCGGCTCGGCCGCTCCACGCGCGATGTCCTGAACCTGGTGCATGAGCTTGATGAAAAGGGAGCTTCGCTGCGCATCCTTGAGCCAGAGGTGACGACGGCGGGCGACATGGGGCGAATGGTCATCACCATACTCGGCATGGTCGCCGATATGGAGCTGAAGTTCATCAAGGATCGTCAGCGCGCCGGGATCGAAGCGGCGCGCGCCGAAGGCGTTTACAAAGGCCGGAAGAAGAACGTCGATGACGATGAAATCCGCCGTCGCCTTGCCGCCGGCGCCAGCAAGGCCCGCGTTGCCCGCGACCTGAAGGTCTCACGAATGACCGTCTATCGGGCGCTCGACATTATTCCGTCAAAGACCAAACTGCCGGAAAAGCCGCCCACTGCCAGCATCGCCCTGCATCTGATTATCGAGAACTTCAACAAGCGTGGAAGAGGTAGAAAACCCGCTCGGGAGCGGATTGAGGCGATGCTGGAACGCGACTACGCCATGGTAAAAAACGGCAATTGTGATTACAAACTGACCGTCGCCTATGACCCCGATCCGGATGGCATTTCCCTTGATGAGGAAATCCAAAGCCTCCTCTCCGAGATGTTCAACATCGCAGAGAGCTACAATTGCTCCATGGAAGCCGATATCTACGAGGTCGGTGGTCAGCAACGGTCCTGGTAGAATCAATCAAGCGTTCAGTGTTCGTTCTTCAACCTGGCCAAAATCGCAGCTTCGGGCCGACTGGGCCAAGTTCCACTGGAAGCCCCGACTTGGGATTCAGTCTACCATTTGGGACGAAGCGCTGAAGCTCCAGGCGGCGGACAATGACTATCAGCGCCGCGACCTGTTCGAGGCGATCGACGCCGGCGATTTCCCGCAATGGGATCTGGGTATCCAATTGTTCGACGAGGCGTTTGCCGAGGCGCAACCCTATGACGTGCTCGACGCGACCAAGCTCATCCCGGAAGAGGATGTGCCCGTGCGCCTGATCGGCACACTGACGCTCAACCGCAATGTCGACAATTTCTTCGCCGAAACCGAGCAGGTCGCATTCCTGCCCTCGAATGTTCCGCCAGGCATCGATTTTTCGAATGATCCGCTGCTTCAGGGCCGGCTCTTCTCCTATCTGGATACGCAAAATTCACGTCTCGGCACCACCAACTTCCATCAGATCCCGGTAAACGCACCGCGCTGTCCGTTCGGCAATTTCCAGCGGGACGGAAAAATGCAGACGATGGTGCCCAAGGGCCGTGCCAATTATGAACCCAACAGCCTGGCGGCGCATGGCGAGGAAGGTGGACCGCGCGAAAGCCCGGACGTCGGCTTTGTAACGGCAAACGCCGCCACTGGCCCTGAAGAGAGCGGCGACAAGCTGCGCGTGCGGGCGGAAACCTTCGCCGATCATTACAGTCAGGCGCGTTTATTCTACCGTTCACAGACGATCAGTGAACAAGCCCATATCGCCTCGTCCTTCGTGTTCGAACTCTCGAAGGTGGCACAGCTCGATCAGGTGCCCGGCCGGATGGTGGCCAATCTACGCAATGTGGACGAAGACCTGGCGAGCCGGGTTGCGGACGGCTTAGCGATCGATCTGCCGAAAAAGACGCCCGCCGCCAAGGAGCCGATCGACATGCCGCCTTCGGACGCACTTTCGATCCATAAGAATATGCTGGCGACGCTTGAGGGGCGCAAAGTCGGCATTCTGATCGCGGACGGCAGCGATGCGGACGAACTGGCAGCAATCGTCACGGCAGTAGAAAAAGCCAAGGGCAAGGCTGTGATCGTCGCGCCCAAAGTCGGTGGCGCAAAGCTCTCCAACGGCAAGCAGCAGAAGGCCGATGGTCAGCTGGCAGGATCGCCGAGTCAGATTTTCGATGCCGTGGCGATCATAGTGTCGCAGGAGGGCTGCGCGACGCTGCTGAACGAAGGCGCGGCGGTCGAATTTGTGATGAACGCCTTTGGCCATCTCAAGGCGATTGGCGCGAATGAGACAGCGCAGCCCTTGCTCGACAAGGCCGGCGTGGTGCCCGACGCGGGCGTCACGGGGGTCGATGCAGCGTTCGTCAAGGCGGCGGCTCTCCGCTTCTATGACCGCGAACCATCGCTGCGTATGCTGGCTTGAGAGAAGACATGATGAGCGATCAGTTTAACGCCTGGTCGCTCATGTCTTTTAGCCGGGCTAAATGCAGTTGTCGCCTACCTGATATCCTGTTCCACCTGTTGCAGGATCTTGGGCTTTGCCCGGGCCGATTTCAGATTCAGTGCACGAAATTGTGCCACTAGTCGCGTCGGTTCGATCTCGATGCGGACGTAGCCGCTATGGTTCAGGTCATGAAAGCGGATGTGGGGGTTATTTGCGCGAACCTCGCCGAAGCGGCCGGCTGGCGGCGATTGGGCAGCAAGGGCGGAGGTGACGATTTCGGTCGCCACTGGCGGGGTGCCATCCGCCCGATGCAGATCATTCAGCCAAAAACTGTGGACGTCGCCGCTTAGAATTAGGGGATTGCGGACATTGGGGCGGGCGAGCTGATCCAGCAGCCGTGAGCGGCCTGCGACATAGCCGTCCCACTGGTCGCTATAGACAGCGTCACCCCCGCCATCGAGCGCCAGCGGCGCAAAAAACACGCCCTGCGCCAATAAAGTCCAAGGGCGCCGCTCTTGGGAAAGGCGCTGAGCCAGCCATGCCTCCTGCGCCTGTCCCAGCATGGTCCGATCGGGCGCCAACCGTTCGGCGCAATGATCGAGCCGGACGTTGCGGGCTACCGACGGCGCCGCGCATGGCGGGTTGGACCGGAATTGGCGCGTGTCGAGCATGGAAAGCGATGCCAGTTCGCCCCAGTCCACCCCACGATAGAGGCGCGGGCTGGCCATGGAGCGCCACAGGCTGGGGCGGATCGGCATATGTTCGAAATAGGCCTGATAGGCCGCCGCTCGCCGCGCCGCGAAAATTTCGGGAGGTAGCCCCTCTCGATTGGCGAGCGCGGCATAATCGTTCAGCACCTCATGATCGTCCCATGTGACGAGCCAGGGCACGCGCCGGTGCGCTTCCTGCAAATCCGGATCGGTGCGATAGAGGGCGTAGCGGGCGCGGTACCCATCCAGATCGCGTGGTTCGGGCGCGCCGAAATCGCGGACCTTGGGCTGGTCGGGATAGGATGTTTCGTAAATATAGTCGCCGACCTGCACGATCAGGTCGGGATCGCCCGCCAGCATGTCGCGATAGGCGCCGAACCATCCCAATTCCCAATGCTGGCAGGATGTGAGCGCCAGCCGCAACCGGTTGGTGCGGTCCGGCACGGTTGCGGTACGCCCGACCGGGCTGGTCGCGCCAAGCGCATGGAAGCGATAATGATAGGGGCGCCCCGGTCGTAGTCCGGTCAGTTCGAGATGGATGCTGTGCGCCGCCTCGGGATGCGCGTTCAATGCGCCGGTCCGGACGATGTTGCGAAATCCTTCATCCTCGGCGACCTCGTAACGGACCGGGATCGATCCGGCCCGAAGAGGGTGGGCGTCGGGGCCGACGAGGCGCGTCCACAAAACGAAGCCGTCGCGGGATGGATCGCCGCTGGCGACGCCGAGCGCAAAGGGGTCGGCCTGCGCAGTGAAGGGTGCGGCGAGCACCCGGAGCGGCGTGGCGCCAAGCGCGACCATGGCGCCCAGCACGGCGCGGCGATGCCAGGGAGAGGCTTGCATCGGGCGGCCCTATCGGCGGCGTTTGACAGTAATGCGACAGCGACCCCCGACGAATGTGGATATTGTCCCGATATTGTCATGCCGACTGACTAACCGCCCCGCTCATCTGAAGGGGGAAGCCGCCGTGACCTGGTTGAGGGATGTAGACCGCTGGTTCATTGATGAGATATTGCCGCACCGGGTCGCTTTCCGGCGGCAGGCGGCTCGGCTGGTCCCCACGGCCGAGGCCGAGGATCTGGTGCAGGAGGCCTATGCCCGCGCGATCAATGCGTCGCATCATCGCGAGATCGTCAATCCCCGCAGCTTCGTCCTCACCATCATCCGCAATCTGGCGCATGAACGTCATCGTCGCGCCACCGTCGTGCGGTTCGAGCATCTGGCCGATATGGAAGCGATGGAAATTGCCGATAGCGCGCCGGATCAATTTGCAGTGCTATCGGGCAATATGGAGCTGGCACGGCTGATCGCGCTGATGGAGCAATTGCCGCCACAGGCGCGCGCGGTGGTGAAGATGCGGCGGATCGAAGGATTATTGCCGGGCGATATAGCGGTGCGGATGGGTTTGTCGGTCTCTACTGTAGAGAAGCATCTTGCCAAAGGGCTGGCCATTCTTGCCTATGCGATGCAGGAAGCGCCACCGCAGGAAGAAAGGGCCCCGTTTTCGCGCTTATGGCAACGCCACCGACACCAGAGAAAATGATGGAGGAAGCCGCCGGCTGGCTGGCGGCGCTCGATGCAGGCTCGGTCACGCCGCAGGCTTTCGAACAATGGCGTGCGGCCGATCCCCGCCATGCCATCGCCTTTGCCCAGGTGGCTCATGCCTTCGAGCAGGTGGAGCGTCTACGCGCGGTCGAGGACCGTCCGGCCGAACCGGCGCCCACCGCCATCAACCGCCGTGGGATGTTGCGTGCCGGCGTCTTGGCCGGTGGTGCGTCGGTCGCCGGCGCGCTGCTGGCGGTACGCGCCACTGCGCGCGAACATGCCAAAACGGCGATAGGTGAACGGCGCGCGCTGGTGCTGGACGATGGCACCCGGATCGAACTTAATACAGGCACGCGGATCAGTTGGCGGATCGACAAGGGGGAAAGCCGCATCTGGTTGGAGCGTGGCGAGATCGGCCTTACGGTTCCGGCTTCGCTGCGCGGCAAGCTGACATTGGAGGCAGGAAGCGCACGATTCACACTCGGCACCGGCAGCTTCAATGCGCGACAGCAACCTGAATCCTTCGACTTTCTCGTGCTGAATGGCATGGCCGATAGCGTACGGGGCGATGGGCTTACAGCAGGGGCGATGGCGCGCGTGATCGGCCAGAACGTGGCTATCGGACCGGCCGACCCGGTAACGCTGGACCGGGCGCGCAGCTGGAAAGATGGTCAACTGGTGTTCGAAGGCGAGAGCCTCGACTTCGTCGTGGCCGAATTTAATCGCTATCTCGACCCCAGGATCGTCATCGCCGATCCGGCGCTGTCGCGCATTCGGCTGGGGGGGCGTTTTACGACCACCAACCCCAATGATCTGCTGACCGCATTGCATGCGTCGTTCGGCATCCGATCGCAGCGCAGCGAAAATGGAGCCATTACCCTCACGGCCGGCTGATAATTTTTTTGCAGCTGCGATAGAGGTCGTGCCGCGCCCACCCATCCCATCCTCCGAGAGACGCTTCCATCGGAGGGCAATAATGAGTTTTCATGTCGTCGCACTACCCTTGATCCTCGCCGCGGCGCCCGCCAGTGCCGCGAGCGATCGCGCTATCGCCTTCAACATCCCGGCGCAGAATATGGCGACGTCGCTGAACGAGTTCGGTCGGCAGGCCGGCGTGCAGATGGTCTTCCCCTATGACGCCATCGCCGGTCGCCGCTCGATCGCGCTCAAGGGGCGCTTTTCCCGTGCCGAGGCGCTGCGCCGCCTGATCGCCGGACGAGGCGTGGCCATTTCCTACGAGGGCGCGGCGATGATCTCGCTCGCCGTCGCCAAGGCGCCGACCGAATTGTCGGCTGCCGAAGCGGGGGCGGGCGTTGCGGGTGGCGGTGACATCATCGTCACCGCGCAAAAGCGGGTCGAAGACCTGTCGAAAGTACCGCAGGCGATCACCGTCGTTTCGGGCGTGGAAGCGGCAGAACGCAAGATTACCGATTTCGCCAGTCTGGTCGATGAAGTACCGGGCCTGTCGATCAACTACAGCACGGGCGGCGAAAGCTATGGCCTGCTGACCATCCGCGGGATCGGCGGCGCCGACGACTACAAGCCCAATGGCAGCCCGTCGGTCGCCCTTCATGTGGACGGCGTCTATCAAAGCTCCAACGCCTATCTCGGCATGCCTCTGTTCGATCTGGAGCGGATCGAGGTGCTGCGTGGGCCGCAGGGCACTCTCTATGGCCGCAACACCACGGCCGGCGTCGTCAACGCGATCACGCGCGGCGGCCGCGACACGTTCGACGGCTATGCCGATGTGCGTTATGGCAGCTATGACAGCCTGCGCGCGGAAGCGGCGATCGGCGGTCCGGTCAGCGACAATATGCGCGTGCGACTGGCAGTGATGACCGATCAGGGCGGCGGCTTCATGAACGGGAAGGGCGCGGGCGATCTGGCGGGCGCGCAACTGAGCGTCGGCGGCGTGGTCCAGAGACAGGTGCCTGCGATCAACGATCCGGGCGCACGCAAGGGCTTTGGCGACAAGGATCTGTTCGCCGCGCGCGGTACGGTGGATATCGATTTCGGTCCAGATACCAGTCTGACGCTGAAGGCCTTTGCCAGTCGCGACCGTGGCGATGCCCGTCAATATGACCGCATCAGCGCAGCGGAGGACAGCAGTGTTCTCAATGCCGGCGAAGATAAAGACCCCTACAGCTTCTATTCGCGGGCCTATTTTCAGCAACGGATCGACATCAAAGGCGCGTCCGCACAATTTTCGCACCTGCTGAACGATGCCACCCGCTTCGACATGGTCGCCGGCTGGCAGTCGAGCCAGCGCAATATCGGCGGCAATGGCGATGGCACGCCCTATCCCCAATATGAATATCTGTTCGATGAAGATCTGAGCCAGGCATCGCTCGAAATGCGCCTGCGCAACGAGCAGCAGGGGCGTTTCAACTGGTTGATCGGCGGCTTCTACATGAGCGACAAGATCGACTATCAGAGCCAATGGACCAGCTGGGCCGCGCGGACCATATATCATAATGTCCATAATCAGCGCCGCCGTAGCGCCGCGCTGTTCGGTCAGGCTGATTATGAGTTGTTGCCCAAGATCAAGCTGACGCTGGGCCTGCGCTATACCAAGGACGATGTGGATTCGCAGGGCCGCAACATCGACGATAACCCTTGGGGCATATCCAATTACGCCACATTTTTCGCGACGACGCCCAATTTTCAGTGGGACAAGCAGTTCAAGGATGACGACCTGTCCGGCCGTGCTGCCGCGCAGTGGTTCATCACCGACGATTTGAATGTCTTCGCGTCGGTCGCGCGCGGCTATCGTTCGGGCGGCTTTGATGGCACGTCGATCATGACGCTGGCCGAGACGGAGCCGTTCCAGTCCGAGACGGTCTGGGCTTATGAAGCGGGCGTGCGTTATTATAAAGGGCCGATCCGTCTGTCGCTTGACGCCTTCGCCAATGATTTCGACAATCTTCAGGCGACGACGCGCCTCGACAATGACACCAACGGCCGCACTAATGTCGGTAAGGCCAAGACCCGCGGCTTCGAAGCCGCACTGGACGTCAACCTGCTGAACAGCGGCGGGCACAAACTCGATTTCGACGCATCGGGCACCTATCTCTATTCGAAGATCACCGAGTTTAATTCCAACCGCATCGCCGATGTGACCGCGACTGTCGGCGATCCGCTGCCCGGTGCGCCGAAATGGACCGGTCGGGTCGGCCTCGTCCACAGCTACAGATTCGGTGATGGCTGGGTGCTAAAGAGCCGCGCCAACATCTTCCATCATGGCAAGGAATCGAACCGCCTGAACGCGGTCGTCGGCAACACCTCGCCGGCTTACACGCTGCTCAATGCCCGGATCGAGCTGGAATCGCCGCATGGCTGGTCGATCTATGCCATGGGCCGAAACATCACGGACGAAGTCTATTATCCCGAAATGAACGGCGCGTCGCGTATGGTCGGTGCGCCCGCCACCTATGCGATGGGCGTTCGCATGAGCTTCTAAAAACCGGCCGAAGGTGGCTCCGCTTATGCGGGGCCTCCAGCCTTCGGGTCGCCCGGTGAGGCGCCATCTGCCAATGCCTTGGCAGGTGGCGCCTTGTCATTATGGCGCATTTGTCCTGACGGGTAGAAGAGATCGGTCGATATCGGCAGCCAAACGGGCCGGAGGTAGCGCTAGGTGACGAGGCGGCTTCATTGCCGACGCCTATCCATCACCGTGGCAGCTTCAGATGGCATGGATCACCGCAGGCTGAAAGCGACGAGGATCGTCAGCTCGACGACATCAGGCTCTCGGCGGGAATTGCCGGCAGGGGCTGGGCACGTATGAGCATATCGAGTGCGGCCTGATCCAGGTCGAAAGATCACGATTCCCCGACGATAGCAGAGGATGGCACCATGCGGACGCGGTTCACGCCGAAGCATATATGGGCGGTGCCCTGCTGACGAATTGCACGGGCGCGGGCCGGGTTCCAGATGCACTAGGATCAGGCTTTCCCAATCAGGCCTGACGTGACTGGAAAGCCGATCGACGTTGGGAGCAACTGCGCGCGCCGGCTCGGGTGGCGCAACCAACGGCTGCAATTCGACCACAAGCGGCGCGAAGATCCGAAACTGCGATCGGGCTTGCAGATGGTCAAGAGAAGTGGACTTGCTGTGGCTGGCCAGTCCAGATGGCGATCAAATGACCGGTAGAGGTGAATTTGGAATAGGCAGTTTTTATTCTCTCTATCCTAGGAAATCGCACGCCGTCCCAAAGCCGGATCGTCTGTGAAGATCGCATCGACACCCGTTGCAAGATAGCGCTGCATCTCTGCAATGCTGCCTTCTTCGTTGCGCGCGGAAACGCCTTTGTCGCTGCGAAAATCGGCGGCCAGGAACTGATTTTCCGGGCGGAAGGTCCAGATGCTGACGAGAAGGCCCGCCGCATGTGCGGCATCGACGAGCCCCGTGGGTTTTGTCAGGCGCTGATCCTCGTCCACAGGAATGATCATCCGGACATGGGGCGCAAGATAATCTGCATAGCTGGCGATTTCGGAAAGACCTGCGGGCGTCAGCATATCGCGATAGAAGCGCTTGTTGCCCGCCGCCTGCACATCGGCCGGCATCTGGGCCGGGTCGCCGATCAACTGGGCCAGCTGGATGTTGGGATAGGCGCCGATCCTGCCGCGCAACGCGCGTAGATTAGCGACCTCGAACGACTGGATGGCGAACGGCGCGCGTTGCAGATAGGCGCTCTTGCCGATGATATCGATCAGCCGCTGCTCCTGTTGCAGGCCGATGCCTGCGAAATAGGTGGAATGCTTGATCTCCGGGATCAGGCCGATGGTCCGGCCGCGCGCGGCGGATTCGGCCGCCACGAAATCGGCGATTTCCTCCATCGACACGATCTGGAATGCGCCGTCATAGGATTGGCTTTCGGGCCGTATGGCGCCCAGCCGCTCTTTCGCGCGTAACGTCTTGAGTTCCGCGAAGGTGAAATCCTCCGTGAACCAACCTTCCTGTCGCTCGCCGTCGATCGTTTTGACCGTCTTGCGCGCGGCAAAATCGGCCCGGGCGGCAACGTCGCTGGTTTCCGCGATATTATTCTCGTGCCGCGCGACCAGCACGCCGTCCTTCGTAGCGACCAGGTCAGGCTCGACATAGTCGGCCCCGTCTTGGATCGCCTTGGCATAGGCGGCAAGCGTATGTTCTGGGCGCAGCGCCGATGCGCCGCGATGGGCGATGAGCAGCGGCGGACCCTTGCGACGGGCAGGGGCGGCGATCGCTGCCCCCACATCCGTCGCAAATGCGGCGGTCAGGCCGGCACCCGCCTGAAGCAGCGAACGGCGGGATACCGACCTGTCCTGCATCAGTAGTTCACCGACAATGTGGCGAACCACTGGCGCGGCGGGATTGGGTAGACATTGTAATTGTTGGTGTTCGCACTCGCCTGCACCGTCGATGCACCCGTCGTGTCGAACAGGTTGGTGACGTTCAGGCTGATCTCCGCCTTTTGCAGGCCGACCATGCTGGCGGGCAGGCGATAAGCGATCCGGGCGCTGGCCTGGAACACCGACTTGACCGATGCATCGTTGGTGAAGGTGGTGACACGGCGGCCGACATAGTCGCCGATCATCTGGGCATCGAAATCGCCGAGCGTCAGCGTCGCAACCGTCTTGTTCATCCACTTCGGGCTGACAGGGATCAGCTTGCCGCCGGTGGGCACGACGCCGCCCACGGTCGCGATGCCGCCGATCCGCGTGCCAGTCGCGGCGCCAGTGATAGTGCTATAGTCGCTGTCGTAGATGGAGCGGTTGTAGGACACGGCGTTGTAGAGCGAGAAGACCTGCCCGAAGCGCAGCGTCAGCGCCGCGTCGATACCGTCCGTCTTCACGCCGCCGACGTTGAACACGGCGGGTGTGCCGCCGCTGATGCCACTGCCGCCGATGCCGCCGATCGCGCCGGGAGGCGTGATGCCAAGCAGGCGATCGCTGAAATCGACATGATAATAGTTCACCTGCGCTTCGATCCCGGTCAGGAACGAACTGTCGATGGTCCGGCGGCTGCGTAGGCCGATTTCATAGACCCAGGAGGTTTCGGGGCGGCCATTGAACTTCAGATTGTCGAATGCCGCCTGGCTGCCGCTGCTCCACGGCGTGACGCCGCCGCCGCCATAAGGCTGGAAGTGGCGCAGGTTCTTCTGCACGTTGACATAGACCTGCTCGCTGTCGGTGAAGTCCCACTTCGCGCCGATCGCGGGCAGGAACCAGCGCTTGGTGTTGATCTCGCCTTCGGGCAGGGCGCTTGCCGAACCAGGCAGCGATCCGATGATCGGCTGGACCGGGAAGGTGCCGCTGGCAAATTGCAGGCTGGACTTGAAACCGCCCTGGACCAGCAGGCTGGGCGTGACCTGCCAGCTGTCCTGCACATGAAGTTGCAGAACATTGGTGCGCATCTCGCTGGCATATTGGGTGAACAGCGGATCATGCGGCGGCAGCGAATAGGGGTTGTAGTCCTGCGGCCGGGTCACATTGAGCGCATACCAGTTCCGATAGGCGGCCGAGCTGTTATATTCGTACCACGCACCAAGCTGAATCTGATGGTTGCCCAACGTCGCGTCGATCGAGGACAGGATGCCGCCGCGATCGATGCGATATTCGGTGGTACGGATCGCATAGCCCGAATTGCCGGTGGCCGTCTTCAGATTCTGGCCGGGGAAATAGAGCGAGAACAGGTTGGGCAGGCCCGCGACCGTGATCGGTCCGGCGACGATGCCCGCGCCGTCATTATTATGATAATATACCTGGTTCGACCAGTCGACTTGGTCGGACAGATGGGCCTGATATTTGATGTAGCCCAGATAATCGGTCCGGATCGCGGCGCTGTAATAGTTGCGATAATTCTGCGCCTCGGCGGCCGGCACATTGCCGCTGGCGTTCAGATAAGCGACCGCGCCGGCGAAATCGGGGTAGAAGAAGGGGCGGGTATAGGGCTGATAGGCCTGCGCCGCATTGGTAGGGTTCTTGAAGACGGTGGTCGCGTCCTCATTGGGTTCCTGCTTGTCGGAATAGCTGAAATAGGCGGTCAGCTTGCCATTGCTGTCGTCATGGACGAATTTGGCGTTGGCGGCCCAGCCCTTCTGCTTGCCGCGGAAATCCCAGGCGCGCGCACGATGGCGCAGGACCGAGACATAGCCGCTATTGCCGTCGCCAAACTCGCCGCTGTCGAGGCGAACGAATGTGCGGGCCGTCCCGTAGCTGCCGAAAGTGTGGTTCAACTGTGCGCCCATCTGCTGGCGCGGATCGCTGGAGAAATTCTCGATCCCGCCGCCCAGGTTGCTGGTCGACGCGATGCCCAGTTCCGCGGTGCCGGTGGCGACAACGACGCTGCCGACATTTTCGGAGATGATAGCGCGCTGCGGAGAGAGGCCGTTGAAATTGCCGTAGCTCTGATCGCCCAGCGGCACGCCGTCCAGGGTATGGCCCAACTGCTGAGCGCTGAAGCCATGGATGAAGAGCGAGGCGTTCTGCTCGTTGTTGCCCCACGGATCGGCAGTCACATACATGACACCCGGCAGGGTCTGGATCGCCTTGAACGGCGCAACGCCCGGCAGGATCTTCTGGATTTCGGTTGTGGTAATGGCGGTCGCAGAGCGTGTAGCCTTAACACCGGTCACGACGATGGACGTTGCCTCGCCATCGACCTGCGCCGCTTGGTCTGCTGCGGGCGTGGGCGTCTGCGAAAAAGCGGGCGCGCTTACTACCAGAGCGAGCAGGCCGGCACTGCCTAGCAGGCAGGCGCGCGAACGCGTGTGCAAAATATTCATGACCCAATATCCCCAAAGCAGCGCGCAATTTCGCACTTGCAGCATCGCGTTAAATGGAGCGAGTTGCGATTTCCGGTCCGTTTCGGGTCGATTTGATGACATTTGGGCGGCGGACATGTTGCATTGCGTCCTGACGCTTATGATGGCGGTCAAGGTGCGGTGTAGGTCCGAATTTCGGCGAGAGATATCAGGCGTGGCTGTGTATTGGTCCGTCTGCGCTCAGTAAGTAGCCCAAGCTTTTCGGTAAGGGGAAAGTTCGCAGGCGAGCATCGGGCATTGTGCAGCAAATGACGATAGTGGGTTGGGCTCAGAGACTATTTTCTCCCGAGCCGATAGTTGTTGTGCCCGGTTGCTATGCCGTGAGTCAGTTTTACGGATAGAATCTCTCGTACAAAAAAGTCCGCGTCGTAATTTGTAACTCAATCATCATCAGATCCTGCAAGGCGGTCGTTCCATGTCAGCGACAAGCCGTTCATGAAAGGAGCAAGAAAAGCGCCTTTGAGCGCCAGCGACCTCGCGGTCTTTTCCTCGTCGATGTGGATGTACCAAGGCAATCGAGACTCCTTGGTCCCGATACTGCTGCGCCGGGAACTGGTGCTCATCCTGTTGCTCTATGCGGGCGCTCGGCGCCGCCGACGCGGCAGAAGGGGCGGTGACGCTCTTCTTCATAGAGGAGGCACTGGGGATTCACGGGTGGACCGGGGCGCTGCTGCTGGCCCATCTGCTCATCCGCAGTTTCGCATGGGGTGCGGACTATATAGCTGCTGCGGGCGATGGTGTCGGATCTGGTGCGATCGGGCGGCAATGGCTTTGCTGCCACGCACTATGCGCCGTTCAATGTCGCGAACAAGCTCGCCGCCGCGCTGGGCGTTTTCGGGGCGCTCACGGCGCTCGCCTTTATCGGCTTCCTGCCGGGTGCCGCGCATGGGCTAGGCGAAACCACCTTGCGGGCGATCTACGCGCTGCCCTCATGCCTGGCTGGCCTCATCGGCCTGCTGGCACTGCGCCGGATCGCTCCGACGCAGTGCCGTTCGGTCAGCTGATCTCCCAGCCGCTCAACCCATCTTCGGCGATCCGTGCGCTGGCATGGCGCGCGATGTCGAGCTTTCCGATCGCCTGGCGCGGCGTTAGGACGCGGACGAAGTCGGCCTCCACCCGGTCGCGTGTCAGCGATACCGTTACGAAACCAACGGCATTGGTGTCGCACCAGCGTATATCGCGATTGTCGTGGACAAAGGCGTCGCCGACCGGCCCCGACGGCAGGAGCAGTTCCCCGATCGAAGGACCGGTCAGCGTGGAGGCGGAAAGCTCGAGACCAATCCGGCGGTCCCCGCGATGGGGTTCGTTGATCCAGGCCATGTGACTGTCGCCCGACAGCACGAGCAGGTTCGCGCCGCTTTTCTCGAACTGGTCGTACAGCTTGTCCCGCTCGCCGGCATAGCCGTCCCAGGAATCGACATTGAGAAGCGGCAGGCCATAGCGCGTCAGGGCGTACATCGGCGCCAGCGCTACCTTGCCATCGGGAAACTTCGTCAGATCGGGATAGACGTAGCTGGACAGGATGGTCGCGCTGCCGAACAGGAACCACGGGCGGCGAGCATCCTTATGGGCCTTCAGTTCGTCCGCCAGCCATGCGCATTGTTCCGCGCCGATCATTTCGCGCGCGGGATCGGCAAGTTTCTCGCGGAAGGCTGCGACATCGGGTTCGCGCGTGACGCCTTGCGGCAGGGCCTTGAGGTCGAGTGTCTTGAGTTCCGCCGGGTCGGATATCACCCGCTCCCCACTGCCGCGCCGGTCGACAACATGCCAGTCGAGATCCTTGGCCAGCGACAATTGCTGCTGGCGGGCCTTGAGCCGGGTTTCGGGCAGGGCCAGCGTCGCGAGATCGCCGAACGCGAAGCTGCGGGTGATGCCATAGGGATCGGAAGTGACAGGATCGCGGATCGGCATCCATTCCAGATAGGCATGAACCGCCGCAGCCTTGCGCTCCTCCCAGTCGCCGTTGGCCGCCGGATCGTGATGCTGGGCACCATGCATCCAGTCGTCGTTCGCGATTTCATGGTCGTCCCACATGCAAATCCACGACGCGCGGGCATGGGCGTCGCGCAGGGCCGGATCACGACGCCACTGTGCATAGCGTGCGCGATAGTCGGCGAGCGTGACCGTGTCGTGCGTTGGCTCGATCGCCCGAACATCCATGAGTGCGGGCATCGAGTTGGCGCCATATTCGTAAATATAGTCGCCCACGAAGAGGATGAGGTCCACCGCTTCCCGATCGGCAATGGCCCGGTAGGCGTGAAATTCGCCGAACATATACATGGCGCAGCAGGCGAGCACGATATCGAGACGATCGATGCGTCCCGTTGGCAGGGTTTTTGCCCGCCCGATCGCCGATACCGTGTCCATGGCACGGAAGCGGTAGAAATATTTGCGGCCCGCCTTCAGGCCGGAGGCGATCACCTTGACCGTATGGTCCCGCGCCGCCGATGTGCTGAACGATCCGCGCGCAGCGATGCGCGTGAACAGTTCATCCTCGGCCATTTCCCATGTGCCGCTGACCGGCCCATGGGCAGGATCGGTCACGCGGGTCCACAGCAGGACGCTGTCGGCATGCGGATCGCCGCTCGCCACGCCATGCGCGAAGACCATGTTCGTTTTTGCCCCGGCGGGACCGGCGGCGAGCAAAAGCCCGCCCGCCGCCGATCCCGCAAGAACGCCGCGCCGCGTCAGCGCCATCAGAAACGCGCCCCGAGCGAAACGCCCCAGGTGCGCGGCGTGCCGCTGAATGCCTGCGTCGCCGATCCGCCGGTCGTGTAATCGACATCGGCGATGTTGCGCACGAAGCCGGCCACGGTCCAGCGCTGGTCGATCTTGAGATCGATGCGCGCATTGACGAGCGCGAAGTCCCCGACCGGCGCCGTATTGTCGAGATCGCCATAATAGGCATCGACGTAGCGGGCATCGACCTGAGGCGTCAGCGTCATGCGATCGTTCAGCGCGAACTCGTAGCGGATCGAGCCGTTCAGCGTCATGTTCGGCGCGAACGGCAAGTCGTTGCCCAGGCGCGCCTTTTCGGCAGCGGTGATCGCCTCGATCGCGGTGACCTTCGTGTCGAGCAGCGCGACGCCGAAATTGATGGTCATCGGGCGCACCGGGCGGATCGTGAAGCTGGCCTCGCCGCCATAGCTGCGCGCCTTGCCCACATTGGTGCGTACGCTGGTGGTGGCGCCATCATAGGTGCGGAAGGAACCGGCCTGAATGTTCGAGAAATCATAATAGAAGCCCGCAACTTCGAACTGCACAGGGCCGCGCGCAGGCATGAACTTCACCCCGCCTTCATAGGCCCATACGCTTTCCGACTTGAATGCATCGGCTTCGGGGGTCGACCAGATCGTGCTGCCGTCGAAACCGCCGGCACGGAAGCCGCGTCCGACCGAGCCATAGACCCGTGCATCCTCGCTCAGTTCATACGTGACCGTGGCGCGACCCGAAGGGCTCGTCTCACTGAGCTTGTTGTCGAATTCGGCGGGCAGGGCGAACACCAGCGATCCGATCGACACGCCATAGGGGTTGAGATCATGCGTGTAGCCGCTGAAGCGGTTCTTTTCGTTGCTGATGCGCACGCCCAGATCGGCACGAAGGCGCGGCGCGACCTTGAAATCGACGTCTGCGAAGGCCGCGAGGCTTTCGCGCCGCTGCAGATAGTTCGCTTCGAACACGGTACGGAAGGTGTCGGCGCCGTCCAGCGTGCTGAACAGGCTGATCTTGTCCTTGAACCAGGCACCGCCGACCGTCCAGTTGATGTTGCCCTTGTCGCGATTCTGCAGCCGTGCCTCGATTGTCAACGGCGGAGCAAAAGTCGGCCATTCGGCGGCGTAAAACCAGGCCATCGTGTTACATGCCGGGGGGAGTGGCGTGAGGGCGTAGCCCGAGGGCCACTCCCCCCGGCATTGGTGTAATTTTCAGGGTCTGGTTTTGGCCTTGCGGGCCCGGCTGTGCGCGAGGCGATAGCTTTCGCCGTTCATCTCGAGGATGCTGACGTGATGGGTCAGGCGATCGAGGAGCGCGCCTGTGAGACGCTCAGATCCGAAGGTTTCGGTCCATTCGTCGAAGGGCAGGTTGCTGGTGATGAAGGTGGAGCCGCGTTCGTAACGCTGGGAGATCAGCTCGAACAACAGTTCGGCGCCGGTCTTGGAGAGCGGCACAAAGCCCAGTTCGTCGATGATGAGCAGCTTGTATCCGGCCATCTGCTTCTGGAAGCGCAGAAGACGGCGCTCGTCGCGGGCCTCCATCATTTCGCTGCAGTCGGGGGATCAATTCTCATCGCTCGATGTCACCAGCGCCGCGCTGGAGCCGGAGAGGTTCGACAATTACGAGCTTGGCCTCAAATGGGATATCCGCCCGACGCTGAACCTGACCGCCGCCATCTACCAGCTTGACCGCACCAACACCCGCGCGGCCGACCCCAATGACCCCGCACGGACGGTGCTCACGGGCGCGCAGCGCAGCAAAGGGCTCGAACTCGGCCTTAGCGGCGCGATCACACCCCAGTGGCAGATCAGCGCGGGCTATGCGCTGCAGGACGCGACAATTCGCAAAACGACGAGTGCCGCCCCGGCCGGGCGCGAGGTTCCGCTGGTTCCAAAACAACAGGCTTCGCTCTGGACGCGTTACGACCTCACCCCACGCTTGGGGGCCGGCGCCGGTGTCTACCACCAGTCGAAAAGCTTCACGTCCATCAGCAACACCGCCATCCTGCCCGCCTTCACCCGCGTCGATGCCGCCGCATTCTTCAAGCTCACCCCCCAGATCGAGGCGCAAATCAACGTCGAGAATCTGCTTAACAGCGATTATTTCTCGTCCGCCTACAACGACAACAACATCATGCCCGGCGCGCCGACGACGGTGCGCGCAACGGTTAGAATGAGATTATAACGGTGTTGGCCAACTTGGTCGGGTGCGGATCAAGCCGCCCTCGCAAAAGTCGGTGAGACGCCGCTGGCCGGTTTAGAAACCAGTCTTCGCCGATGGATCACAGGACTGGCGCATGAACTCCAGGGCATCACCGACGCGGCGCACCGCGTCGTTGTCCCCGACGAATATATCGAGACCCTCGTAGGGCTGCGCGCCCCCTTTGATCTCCACCGACGCCTGGGGCGCGTTGGCCGAGTAAAGCGGTCGGATCGCAACCACCTGATCTAGTTTCACGCTGAGGGCGCTTTTGTCGGCGAGCGTGAGCGTAACGAGGCAACCACCTTTCACTCCTACGCTCGTGATCCTGCTGTTCCGCACGAAACCCGGCCAAGGCTTTGCGACGGCTGTGCCGCGGGTCAGCATGTCCTGGACGAACTTCGACGCACCCGCGGCGGTTCGTGGTTTGGCGGGCACCACCTGCTGAGCCGCCACGGGCGCTGCGCTTCCGAGCGAAAGTGCGTAGATCAATAGGTCAGGACGATGGGGCATCAGTGAACTTTAGCCGACCTTAGTCCTGCGTGGCGATAGGCGGAGGCGGCGCGGGCGCCTGATGCCGGGCGGGAAACAACGGCACGCCACCCCTATGATGGCCGTAGCCGTAATCACCTACGTCGAGCTGGAGAAGGCAATTCGCATAGCTCTCCGTTCCAGGCTGGAAGCCGTAGCTCGCACACGCCGCCCGATGGCGAGCGGCCATTTCTCGCGGACTGACGCAGCCAGAAAGCACGAGCGACGTCGAGATGGCGAGAAGCTTGAAAGCGTCACGCACCATTGTCCTGGTCCAAACAAGGGCGGAACCCAAGGGGAAGAGCGCCGCGCTGGACGCAGAATGAACCAGTCCTCGTCAAAAGCCAAATGCCATTGTGGCCGGGACTCGCGATGGGAAAGCGGTCGACGACAACGCCACATTAACCTTCTTCCTTCACGGTGGAAGCCGGACCAACCCCGACGCGAGCGTGCATGTCGCTTTTCCTCGATCAAACGTTTGCGAGCACCGGGTTAGCTGCGATCCTATTCGGGGCTGTTGGTCTCGGCTGCGTGGTGAGCTGGCCGCTCCTACCCTCGCGCCGGGGAGCGCTCATGGTGCAGGGCGCGGGCGCGGGCGCATTCGCGCTTCACTTCGCGCTGATCGGCGCGCCTACCGCTTCGGCCGCATGCCTTCTTTCCCTGATGCAGCTCACCGTCGCGCTGGTGGTTCGTGACCGGGTTGCCAAGCTCGCGCTCGACGGCGCGACGTTGCTCGCGCTGCTGTTGCTCACCGTGGCGACCTGGCATGGAATCCTGTCCGGCCTTGCCGCTTGCGGCGGTGCATCTTCTTTCATTGCGCGGACCCAGCGATCAACGACGCGGATGAAGATCGTCTTTCTCGTGGCCGCGCCCTTCTGGCTGGCCCACAATCTTCTCATTGGCGCACCGTTCGCCTTGGCCGTTGATCTTGTATCGGTCGCGGGGAATCTGCTCGGGCTTTTTGCCTTTTGGAAGCGGGAACAGCGTCAAGCGGACGGGCCGCGCAGCCTCAGCTATCCGGCGCGGCTTTCCCCACGTCACGCTTTCCGCTCTGGTCACCTTTCCCTCGGCAAACTCGCGATCTCAAAGCGCGCGCGCGCGTTACAGGGAGTCCAGATCCTCACATGACACAGGTAATATACGCGCGCCCACTCCCGCCGGCGCGTTCGATAGCTCAAGTAGGCGGAAAGCAGAGCTGGAGCGAGCTACGGCCGGCGAACCTTGACGACGCTAAAGCTTTGGTACGCTTGAAGATCGCCCTCGCTCGCGAAGCGGAACATATGATCTTCGATGTCCGGGATCGAGGGGAACTCCTGCGCCGCACAACTGCCGAACTAAACGCCGCCGTAGCCGGCGAGCGAGGCATCTTCGTCCTGCAACGCATAGGCGACCTCGTCGGCTACATAGATGTACGGAGCGTGTGCATCGAAGGCGCTGCAGAATTTGCCTCTTTTAATCTGGCTATCCGGACACGGTGGCAGGGACGTGGGCTTGGAGCAAGCCTGGTGAAGTCCGCCGAGGAATGGGTACGTCGCCGTGGCTTGCTCTTCCTGATCTTCCACGTCGCTGTTCGCAACGACCGGGCGTTCGCATTTTATGAACGGCTTGGCTATACCGTGTGCGGAGATGTTGTGGCAGCCAATAAAGAATCAGGCGTTATTGGCGATTACTACGCGATGGGCCGAATGCTCGATGCTGATGCTGAGGAGGATGCGTTAGCGTGATGCATAACTATCATCCCGCCTTTCCAGACTGACTGGCCCCTGTACATTATCGGGACACGGATTCACGGTAGCGGCTCGACAGCGTGGTCGTGGCGTCGGACGCTCAATTTACTCGACGGTCGAAAGCTGGGCCGCTGCGAGAGGTGCCACAGAGATTCGGTTGGCCGTGCTGGAAGCGAATGAAGCGGCAGAGCGATTTTGGCGTTCTCTCGGCTTCATTGAGTATCGGCGCGTTGGGCCAGACACCTTCAAAATGCGTAGCCATCGCCGGATAGAACTGAGCCGTCGCCTTTCTGGCGCGACCGTAGAAGGCAGCAACAAGTAAGATCTCGCGCCGGCTATCTGGGCGAGCTTGGCGTAGGATTCCGCCCCCTCCCGCAAACGCCCCCAGTGTCGTGGCGTTAACTGCCATGTTTGCATGTGAACATGACGACATTGAGTTTAACTTCGGCCCAGGCTCCTTCCGATCAACCAAAGCTGGAAAACATGGGCCGCCACGAACGCGCCTCCAATAAAGATCGGGGACGGTAACAGCATCCCCTCCTGCCCTGGCCTCGGCGTTAGGGTCATCGCGGTAACATTGAACAGCCCCAGCACACAGATCGCAAGGAAGGGCGTGAAGCTGAGAGCTAGAACGCGAGGTGCGGACCAATTCACCAAATTGGAAAGCGGCTCTGATCGTGATTGTGTTGAAAAAGTCGGTGCTGAGGTGCGTCCCGCCGATTTTCGGTAACAATGATGCAGACGGCCCGCGCCCTGCGAATCATTGATGCGCCTGCCACTGCGCCTGAATTCGAATATTACCCAAGGAAATGCCTCTGAGAGTTTTTCAACACAATCATCGTGAAAGCCGCCATTGCATCGGCAGTTTCCTTTCCTGCCGGAAACGGGCGTTTGCCCGGATGGACAATCCGATCATCACCAGTGCGAAGATGGCGGACACGATTAGCACGGCCATGAGTTTTCCCCTAAGCTATATGTTTGCATGTGAACATGCTCACTTGCCTACAGGACTTTCCCCCATCTTTCGGAGCCAGTCGTTGAACGCCTCGGCCATCGCGTCCTGCAAGCTCATGCCGTGCTTGCGGGCGGTCATGTGCATGGCGAACGACATTTCCGGGCTGAAATAGCCCGTCATCGCCTTCTTGCCCTGACGGCTCGGCGCAACCGGGCTGCTGCTCGAACTGCTGCCGGTGCCTATGCCAGTGCTGCGGGCGCGCGGCGCGGCCGCCCTTCCCTCCGGCTCGGCCGTCGCCGGCGTCGGCGCTGCGTCCCGATCCCGCAATGCAAGCAATGATCCCTTCCGGCTCATGCGCTGGCCCTCCGCCTCCTATCTGCTGGCATGTTTACATGTTCACATGCCCACTTGTAAAGCTGACGCACCTCATCGGCCGCCTTGCCATTCGGTTCGATCTCCATCACGGTTTTTCCCTCGGTCGCCGCATGGCGGAACGCGGCGCGATCCGCGACACGCAGCGGGCAGGCGTCCAGCCCGTAACCCTGCACGAGCTGCGCCGCCTCGTCATACATGCGTGGCGCGGTCGGGCTTCCCGCCGTGAAGATCACGAAAGCGGGCTTGCCGCGCATCTTCACAAGGCTGGCCGTGGTCTTGATCGCGGCCAGGTCGAACGCGCTCGGCCGACAAGGTATCAACACCAGGTCGGCCGCCTCGACGGCGGCGCTGGCGGCGCTGTCGGCATGGGGCGGGGTGTCGATCACGATGAACTCCGCGCCCTGCGCCGTCGCTTGCTCGATCTTGGCGGCAAGGCGAGGGGGGGCGCTGTCGATCACGACCGGGGGCGCGTCCTGCCGCCATGCCGCCCATTGGCTCGCCGTCGCCTGCGGGTCGAGATCGATCACCAGCGCGGTATGCCCGGAATCCTCGGCGGCTGCGGCCAGGTGCAAGGCGAGGGTGGTCTTGCCCGCGCCCCCCTTCTGGCTGATGATCGCGATTGTTGGCATGTGAATATCCTTACATGAACTCATGTTTGCATGTGGTCATAGCGCAAGCGGCTATCGGATGAAAGGGCAGGGCGTCTAGCCGTCCTCGCCGCCCTCATCCTCGCTGTCATCGTCCAGCGCCTCATGGCTCATCTGGCCGTGATCCTCGATCGGGCAAAGCGGCGCTCCGGCCTGCTCAAGCCATTTGCGCGCGGTCCTCGCGGTATAGCCGCACGTCGCGCACTCGCATTTCAGCATCCGGGTTTTCTGCTCCTTGGGCGCGGTCGACTCCCCGTCCGTGTCGAGACGGGCATGGGGGAGGGGGCCAGCGGCATCGAGGATCGGTGCGACGGCCGCAAGGAACGCCTCGCCGGGGGTGGTGGCGCGCATAGGCCCGACCAACCCCAGCCCCAGCGCGACCCGTTTAAACGCCTTCCCATGCCCTGCCGGGATGCCGACGGCGGCATGGACCAGCTCATGCGCGAGGATGGCCGCGATCTGCGCCGGCATCGCATCGGGCGCGTGCGCTAGGTCCGGGCGAATGAAGATTTCAAAATGCCCGTCCGCGCTAAGTCGGTTGTCCCAGCACTCACCGATCGCCTTGCCCTTCGCGCCTCTGCTGGTGAAGCCGATCGCCACGCGTAAGCGGTCGGGCAGGGGGCGTCCAGCGCCTCGAACAGCAGAGCCATGCCCTGCGCCACGGCATTGAGCCAGCTTTCGCGGGTTTCGTGGGTCATCGTCTTTACTCCCTTCAAATCGCCTGTCCGGCGATGGCCATGCCATCGGCCGGAACACGGACGCCCAAGAACGCCGGCGAGAGAGGGGGGCAGCGGGAATCTGCGGGAGTGGTGCGCGGCGCAGGGAGGCGCAGCCGAGTGAGCCACGGTCCCGCTGATTGCCGTTGCGGGGGAGAGGCGGCCGGGACCGCCTTTCCCCCGGCACTGCTGCGCGAGATCCGCGCAGCGATCTCGCTTCCGCCATGTGGATCGTTACCTTGGGCCAAGACCGCTTGCGGGCTTGGGGAGCGTGAGCGACTAGAGCCACGGTGCCGCGCCAGCGGCAGGCGCATAATCACCGCACCCATTGCCAAAATCAGATTTTGTGACTACATTGGGACTACGTTTTCAGAAGGAAATCCCAATGGCTGTTTCCGACACCTATGTCCGCGCCAGGATCGACAATACGACGAAGGAACGCGCCACCGCCGCGCTGGGCGCGATGGGCCTTTCGATCTCCGACGCTATCCGGCTGCTGATGCTGCGTATCGCCGACGAACGGCGCTTGCCTTTCGAGGTCAAGGTTCCGAACGCCGCGACACGCGAGGCAATGGCAGAGCTGGCGGCGGGGAAGGGGACCAAGTTTGCCAGCGTCGATGCGCTGATGGCGGACCTCCATGCGGACGATTGATCGTTCGACCCGGTTCAAGCGCGACTACAAGCGGGAATCAAAGGGCCGACATCGAGCGACCCTCGATGCCGATCTTCTGCCCGTCCTGGCCGCGCTCGCGACCGACACGCCGCTTGATCCCAAATACCGCGACCATGATCTGAGCGGCGATTGGGCGGGCTACCGCGATTGCCACGTCAAGCCCGATCTGGTGCTGATCTACGCCAAGCCCGACGACGAAACGCTGCGCCTCGCGCGCCTTGGCTCGCATAGCGAGGTATTCGGATAGATGACGCATATGCGGGCGATCTTCATCCGCCACGGCGAATCTACAGGCAACGCCGGCGTGCCGTGTCGCGATCTCGCGACGATCGAGCTGACGGAGCACGGCCACGAACAAGCGCGCCAGGTCGCGGCGAGCTGGACGCAAGCGCCCGCGCTCATCGTCACGTCGCCCTATACCCGCACCCGGCAGACGGCCGCGCCGACGATCGCGCGCTTCCCCGGCGTCCCGGTCGAAGTCTGGCCGATAGAAGAGTTCACCTATCTGCAACCGGCGCGCTGGAACGGCACGCGCAGCGCCGAGCGGATGCCGCACCTCGAACGCTATTGGAGCGAGGCCGATCCTGATTATTGCGACGGGGAGGGGGCGGAGAGCTTCGCCAATCTGCTCCGGCGCTGCGAGGCGGCGCTTGCCCGCCTCGCCGCCATGCCGGCCGCTTCGCTGGTCTATGTGTTCGGGCATGGGCAATTCATCCAGGCCGCGCGCGCGATCGTCGCCGACGCTCATCTGGACGATCGGGGCAAGATGCTCGGTTTCTGGCACAAGGGCGAGCCGCCCGCGATCAGCAACGCGCAGCAGGTAGGGTTCCATTGGCAGGGCGGGCGCTGGGGATGTGCGCCAGCGATCGCCGCCTAGATCAACACCCGCTCCACCTCGTCCAGCGTCACGTCATCGGGCCGGCGGTCATAGAGCTGGGTCGTGCGGGTAGAGCTGTGGTTCGCCATCGTCGCGGCCGTCTCCAACGTGCCGCCGTTTTTCAGATAGGTGGTGATTCCGGTCGCGCGGAACGAATGGTTGCCGATCGCCGTCCCGATCTCGGCCGCGCCTGCGCGCCGGCGCACCATCGCGAAGGCATTGGCTTGGGGCAGGGGGGTATCGCTTAGTCGCTTAGTCCCGCGTGCGATCGTGCGGAACAGCGATCCCTTGCGATCCTCACGCAGCGCGCACCCGTCGATATAGGCGGTCAGATAATCCTCTAGATTGTGATGGCAGGGCATTTCATGGCGCTTGCCGCCTTTCTCGTGCAGTCGGACCCATAGCCGCCTGTTCTGCATGAACACGTCCTCGACCCGCATCGCTAGCGCCGCGCCGATCCGCGCGAAACTATAGACCATCAACCCGATCAGGGCGCGGTCGCGCAGGCCCGCATGGGTGGTCACGTCGATGCTGTCGAGCAACCGCCGCGCCTCGTCCGGGGCCAGCACCGGCGTCTTGCCGCGCCGCTGGCTATGCGCCGGCCCGCGCACCGATCCGGCAGGGTTCACCGGCACGATATGGCCCGTCACCAGCCAGTCGAACAGGTGGCGCACGCCGGCGAGCTGCTGCTTGACGCTGGGCGCGGCCAGCTCGCGCCCCAGCGCCTCGACCCAGGCCGCGACGTGGAGCGGTTGCACGGCCTCAAGCGAGGCGACGCCGCGCGCCTCACACCAGGCCAGGAAGTCGCCGGCCGCGCGCATATAGGCGCGGCGCGTATGCGGGTTGCGAATGGTGACGGCGAAGAACTCAAGGAAGCGCAGCCGCGTGGCGTCGTCGGCCGCCGCGATCAAGGCCGGCAACGCCAGCGCCGGCGAGGGCAGGGGGGCGAGCTGGTTCATCGTGCGATCTTCTGCCAACGGGCCGGCTCGGGGCGAGGCTTCGCCAGCTCCCGGCGCAATTCGTCAAACATCTCATCAGCGGGACGAACGCGGCCCGCCTTCACGTCCTCAAGCCCGCGCGCAACCGACTCGTCTAATATCCGGCGTAGCAGCTCGTCGCGCAAATCGCGGTGCGGCTCCATGTCGATAAAGTTCTTGACGATCGCGAACACCGCCTCGGACGGATCAACGAAATGGCCCCGCTCGACCTGCGCCAACAGCCAATCGGCCATGTCGCCGGGTAGATACGCCTCGAAACGCAACCCGCCCGCGCGCGCCTGCTCGCACAGCGCCTTGGCTTGGTCGCGCTCGGCGTAGTTGTCGGCAAAAGCCTCGTCGTCATTTTCGATCATGCCGGCATCCCTTTTTGCGGTGGATCTTCGGAGGCGTTTAAACGCTCTCTGCGGGGTCGCCGCGATAGCGCACCCAAAGGTCGCCCATCGCGTCGCGGTAGCCCCAGGCATCGGCGTAGGTGGTCGACTCCTGCGCCAGATAGGCCATGACCGTAAGCATATCCTCGGCAATGACGGCATCGACGTTGCAAAGGTGGATGATCGGGAAATGCCCGCACTCGTCGCCGTTCCACCAGGCCAGCAGGAAATCCGCGACCTTGCCGGATGCGCCGGTTTCGGCCGCGCGTGTGGGCGGCCGCGCGATCGGCAGCAAGCTGCCGATCGCCGCGCCGGCCTCATCGAAACTGACGGCCCGGATGACGGGGCGACGTTGCGGGGGTGTCGTGGCGGCCGTCCCGGTCATGCGATCATGGTCCCTAGAGTGTGTGATAAAGGACATTATCACATATAGAGGCGCGACGCTAGCGAAACGACCACCGCAGGCGCCGAGATCCCGAACTCGCCCCCTAATCTGGTGAGCGACGGCAGGGCTTGCTCACCGATCTGGCGGCACACCGTTCGGGCGTCTCCAACTTAGGGGGTCGATGCGCACCATTACCTTCATCACGCACTTTCAAGTCAGACATCGGCTATTGCGAAGCAGTTGCATATATCATAGGGCGGCGCACAGATTGAGAACGATTCGCAAGGGGGTAAAATGAAAAAAAGTACATTAAGCGGCGCGTTAGGCCTTGGATTAATGGCCGTGCCCGCAACGGCCCAGGACCAGCCAGCTCCCCCGGCTACGGACGCACGCCAAACAATCATCGTCACCGGCGTCCGGGACGGCTACCAGGTCGATGCGACCAGCACCGCCACCCGCACTCCGACCAGTCTCAAGGACGTTCCACAGGCGGCATCGATCATCACCGAGGCGCAGATTGACGATCAAGCTATGCGCTCGATCGCCGACGTGCTTCGCTATGTCCCCGGCGCGGTGATATCTCAGGGTGAGGGTCACCGCGATCAGATCATTCTGCGCGGCAACAACAGCACCGCAGACTTCTTTGTCGATGGCCTGCGTGACGACGTGCAATATTACCGCGGCCTCTACAACGCAGAGCGGATCGAGGTCCTGAAAGGTCCCAACGCAATGATCTTCGGCCGCGGTGGTGGGGGTGGGATCGTCAACCGCGTCACCAAGCGCCCCGGTGCCAACGCCTTCATCAGTAGCAGCGGTTCGGCGGATACATATGGCGCATGGTATATCGACACCGACATCAACCAACCGATCAGCCAGTCCGCCTCGGCTCGACTGAACGCCGTCTATGAGGAGTTCAACAGCAACCGGGACTTCTACGACGGACGCCGGCTCGCGATCAATCCGACCTTTGCCGTATCGCTAGGCGGCACCACACGGATCGACCTGGGCTTCGAATACAACAATGACAAGCGCACGATCGATCGAGGCGTTCCCTCGGCTGCCCAAGGCTCTCTGACCAGCCCGTCACGCCCCCTTACCGGTTTTCGCGATACCTTTTTTGGTGTGCCGGGATTCAACGTCAGCGATTTCGAGGCTAAGGTCCTAAGCGGGCGCATCGAGCATCGGTTTAGCGACAACCTGACCGTAACCAGTCGCGTCCTCTACGGAGATTATGACAAGCTCTATCGAAACACTTTCGCGGTAACCCCGGCCACCCCGCGCGGCGCCGTCCAGAGCGTCGGCCTCGAGGCATATAGCGATCCCACGACGCGCAAGAACCTGCTCAACCAGAACGATCTCGTCTGGACCGTCACCACCGGCCCCGTCCGCCACGTGCTGCTCGCCGGCTTCGAATATGGCGATCAGCGCACGCGCAACCAGCGGATCAATGGCTTTTTCGGAAGTGGTGATATCGTCAATGGAGGGCGGCGCGTCTTTGTCGCGTTGGCTGACCGAATCACGGTGCCGCCAGTCACGCTGCGCACCACCGCCAACACCGGCTACCGGTCTATCCGGACAAATGCCGACGCCACGGCCTTCTATGTGCAGGACCAGATCTCGATCGGCGAACATGTCGATGTCATCGGCGGCGTTCGCCGCGACCGCTTCAAGCTCAGCATCGATGATCTCGTCGCCGGGCGGAGCTATAGCCGGACCGACACCCTCTGGTCTCCCCGCCTTGGGGTAGTGCTGAAGCCGGTGCAACCCGTCTCGATCTACGCCAGCTATAGCCGGTCCTTCCTGCCGCAATCGGGCGATCAGTTTTCATCGCTCGACATAACAACCGCCGCGCTGGAACCAGAGAAGTTCGACAATTACGAAGTCGGCCTCAAATGGGATGTTTCCCCAACGCTTAACCTGACCGCTGCCGTCTACCGGCTCGATCGCACCAACACCCGCGCGACCGACCCCAACGACGCCACGCGGACGGTGCTAACGGGCGCGCAGCGCAGCAAAGGGCTTGAGATCGGCCTCAACGGCGCGATCACACCCCAATGGCAAATCAGCGCCGGCTACACGCTGCAGGACGCAAAAATCCGCAAGACAACGAGTGCGGCTCCTGCCGGCCGCGAGGTCCCGCTTGTGCCCAAGCAGCAGGCTTCGCTCTGGACCCGCTACGACTTCACCCCTCGCTTGGGAGCCGGGGTCGGCGTCTACCACCAGACAAAAAGCTTCACCTCCGTCAGCAATGCCGCCGTCCTGCCTGCGTTCACCCGCGTCGATGCCGCCGCGTTCTTCAAGCTCACCCCCCACATCGAGGCGCAAATCAACGTCGAGAACCTCCTCGACAGCAATTATTTCTCGTCCGCCTACAACGATAACAACATCATGCCCGGTGCGCCGACAACCGCGCGAGCGACGGTTAGAATGAGCTTTTAGACAAAGGCTTTTCCTTTGGTGCTGGATGCTTTCACCGTAGTTGTTCAGCACGCACTAAACCGCCTCCTCGGCGGGGGGGCAGACACAGACATGGCCCCTCCATTTCCTCCAGAAGACGATAGTGTCGATCTATCGCCGCTGCCCGTTCTTGGACCATTCCGCTTGCCGTCACCCAACTCCTGCGGACAGCGGAATGGTCATGTGCCGCTGCCCGGCTCACGAGCAATATCGGCGGCTTGTTGCCAATCGCGCTATCTGGTCGCGACAAACGTCGACATATGCACGGCCATGCCGTTACCCGCATCCGCCACGCACGTAATAGTCACCATCCTCAATTAACCTAATAAACACCATGGTTGCCGCCGTAGCTGTGCTCGGCCTGCCAACAGAGGTGAATCAGGAACTTGAAAACAGCGGGACGCGTGGATCGCCGGCCTGCGTGCGAGCTGTGAACGATTGGATGCAATGGAAGAGTGCGCCGCGGCGCTCGGGGGCGTTCGCGCTTCGGGGTATTCGTTCACGTCGGATTCGAGGGGTGTTCGCCGGCCGTGCGTAATGGATGTTAGCACGACGGAGGAATGAACATGGATATGGATTTAGACAGCGCGTTGCGCCGCCTTGCCGAGCAGCCGCTTCATCCCCGGCTCGCTGAACTGGAAGGCGATGTCATGCGGTTAATCGCAGCGGAGCAGCGCGCCGGCAGCGGAGTGACACTGCGGGCTGGCATGCTGGCAGCGGTAGGCGCAGTCGTCTTGGGAGTGCTGGGCAGCGGATTGTCGTCCGCAGCGGCGACTGCGCAGATGCCGACGCTGACGCCTTTCGGGCCCGCCACGCCGCTAGCGCCTTCGACCTTGCTGGCGTTCCAGTGACGAGCAGCGCCCGGAGAACGATGCTGATCGCGGCCGTCGTGTTCTTGGCAGCGATCGCAGGCGTGTGGGCTGGGCGCGAGTTGTTCCCTTCCCCACCGAGCCCGGGCGTGGAACTTCATAGCTTGCTCCACGACGGGCTCGGGTTGGACGAGGCTCAACGGACCAAGCTCGAGACGCTGGAGTCCCGCTTCGCCGTTCGAAGGCGTGCCTTGGAGCTGGAACTCAGGGCCGACAACGCGCGGCTCGCCGACGCCATCGAGGTCGAGCATGGCAATGGGCCGCAGGTCGCGGCGGCCGTCGATCGTTCGCACGGCGCGATGGGCGAGCTCCAAAAGGAGACGTTGAACCATATGTTCGCGATGCGGCAGATCCTGCGGCCCGACCAGGCGAGGACGTTCGACCGCGCGGTGGTTAAGGCGCTGACCGCAGACGCGCGGTGAGTCTTGAACTTTCGGCCTGCACGGACGGCGAACTCGCCGCCTTGACGCTCGCTGGACGTCAGGCCGCCTTCGCCGAGATCATGCGCCGGCACAAGGGGCCGGTTTACCGCCTGATCCGTGCACATATCGGCGATGCCGAAGAGGCGCTTGACCTCACTCAGGAATGCTTCGCGGCCGCCTTTCAGAACTTGCGAAAGTATGACGGAGATCGGCCGCTCGCTGCGTGGCTGGCCCGCGTGGCAATCAACAAGAGCCGCGATTGGCTTCGGCGGCGACGCATACGCCAGATACTATCGTTCGCCTCTTCGCTGCCGCCTGAGACGATCGAGGGTGAGCGAGACGAGGCGCCAGGCGCCGACGCGGTAACCTTCGATCGCGCAGAACTAGTCCGGCTTTCGCGCGCGGTGTCCCAGCTGCCGGCCACGCTCAAGGAGACGCTCTTGCTGCGGACCGTGGAAGGCTTGTCCCAAGGGGAAACTGCCGCCGCGCTGGGGATCAGCGGCAAGGCCGTGGAGACGCGGCTCCGGCGCGCGCGAATAAAATTGTCGAATATTCTTAATTGCGCATGAGGGGGCGGGCTGGTTCATGCGTAATAAGGGGTAATGTCAGCGGCGGCGTCCCCCGGCTGCAAGCATTGAATTGGAGTGAAGGAACAGCATGAGCCGCAATCTGAACCGGCGCGACGTGATGCGCGGAACCGCCATGCTCGGCGGCACGCTGGCCATGTCGGCCTATCTGCCAGCCTGGGCGCAACCTGTGTCGCGCGGCATCGCCAAGCCGCTGCCGACCGTATCAGGCACGGAAATCGCGCTGACGATCGACCGGATGAAGCTGGTCATGGACGGAATTACAACGCCCGCGATCGGGGTGAACGGCACGGTCCCGGCGCCACTCGTCCGCCTCAAGGAGGGCCAGAAGGTCCGGCTCGCGGTGACCAACAATCTTGACGAGGATAGCTCGATCCACTGGCACGGCCTCATTCTGCCGTTCCAAATGGACGGCGTGCCGGGCATCAGCTTCCCCGGCATCAAGGCACGTTCGACTTTCGTGTACGAATTTCCAGTCGTGCAGTCAGGCACCTACTGGTACCACAGCCACTCGGGCGAGCAGGAGCAGGGCGGGCTCTACGGCCCCATCGTCATCGATCCCGCGGGACCCGACCCGATCGCATTCGACCGCGAGCATGTGATCGTGCTCTCCGATCACAGCCAGATGACCGGTGAGGAGATCTTCCGCAAGCTCAAGCAGATGGGCGGTGCCTATTTCAACTATCAGCGCCCGACATTGAGCGGGCTGCTGGCCGGCCGTGAAATGCCCCTCAAGGATCGCCTGAACTGGGGGCAGATGCGGATGGACCCGGCGGACATCGCGGACGTCACGGGTTCGACCTACACCTTCCTGGTCAATGGCTTTGGGCCTTATGACAACTGGACGGGTCTCTTCCGGCCGGGGGAGCGGGTTCGGTTGCGCATCGTCAACGCCGCGGCGCAGACCAACTTCAACGTCCGCATCCCTGACCTGCCGATGACGGTGGTGCAGGCCGATGGCCAGAACGTCCGGCCAGTCGCCGTGGACGAATTCCAGATAGGGGTCGCCGAGACGTTCGACGTGATCGTGACGCCCGGCGACCGCGCCTACAGCTTCGTGTCTGAAGCGATCGACCGTTCCGGCATGGGACGCGCGACCCTGGCACCACGCGAGGGCATGATCGCCCCAGTCCCGCCGCTCCGCCCGCGCACGCTCCTGACCATGACCGACATGGGCATGGACATGGGAGGGATGGAGGGAATGTCGGGGATGTCCGACGAGAACCCGGTGGCTAAGCGCGGCCTGGACCCCACTGTGCAGCAGAACGCATCGCGTAACCTGTGGAAGCTAACCGGCTGGAAGGGACCGACTGACCACGGAGCGGTCGCGGTTGGGTCCGGGATGGCGGGCATGGCCGGCATGGATCATGGCAAAATGAACTCCGGCGCGATGGCGGGAATGGACCACAGCCAGATGGGTGCCGGCGCGTCGGGCACAACCCCGCCCCAGACGGGAAGCGGAAGCATGGCCGGGATGGACCATGGCAGCATGGGCGCGGGCGGCATGGCTGGAATGGATCACGGCTCCGGCGGCATGAGCATGGACATGAACATGCGCAACCCCAAGAACGCGCCCGGCGTCAAGATGGGGCCTGGGGTGCAGACCATCTCGCCGATGCCGAAGGACCGCACGGGCGAGCCGCCGCAGGGGCTGGAAGGCGTCGATCATCGCGTGCTCACTTATCGCGACCTTGTCGCGCTGGATCGCAACCCGGACGTTCGTGCCCCGGCGCGCCAGTTCGAACTCCATCTGACCGGCAATATGGAGCGCTATATGTGGGGCTTTGACGGCCAGAAGCTCAGCGATCCCGCTGACCCAATCCCGTTCCGCAAGGACGAGCGGGCGCGCGTCACCCTGATCAATGACACCATGATGCCGCATCCAATCCACTTGCACGGGCACTTCTTCGAACTGGTGACCGGGCATGGCGACTTCGCGCCTCGCAAGCACACGGTGAATGTAGCGCCTGGCGGCAAAATGACGTTCGACGTGACGACCGATGCGGTGGGCGACTGGGCGTTCCATTGCCACAATCTTTATCACATGACCGCAGGGATGATGCGTGTCGTGACCGTTCGCCCGATGGGCGAGGAGAACCGCGATGCAGTTTAAGCTCCTCCTGATCGCGGGCGGCGCGGCGCTTGGCTTGGCAACATCTGCGGCCGCGCAGATGGACCATTCCAATATGCCGGGCATGAAGATGCCACCGCCAAAGACGACAACGGTGAAAAAGCCTGCCACTAAGAAGCCAGCAGCGGCCAAGCCCGCCGCGCGCAAGAAGTCCGTGAAGCCCGCTGCCAGGTCGATACCGCGCGCGAAGGCGGGATCGGGGGCCAGGTCCGCCGCAGATCGGTCCGCCAGGCCTCCGGCACCGGGAACGGTCGTGGTAGATCCTCACGCCGGTCATGACATGACGGCGATGCCGGGCATGAGTACGCCTGAAGCCAACCCGAATCCTGACGCCGGGCACGACATGTCGGCGATGCCAGATACCTCCGGCGGTGCCGCCCCCGGCCAGCCAAGTGCCATGCCGGGCATGGACCATGGTTCGATGCCGGGAATGGATCAGGGTTCGGGGGCCATGCAAGGCATGGCGGGTCACGATATGGGAAGCATGTCTCCTCCGACCACGGGGACGACGATGGTCGGGACCAACCTGCCGGCCGGCAACGCTCCGCCGCCGCCGATCCCGACGGATCGGGCCGCGGACCAAGTCTACTCTGCCGCCGCTATGGCGCATTCGCAGCAGCATCTGCAGATGCACGGGGGACAGAATTTCTCACAGGTCATATTCAATCTGGCCGAATACCAGGTCCGCGACGGTCGCGACGCCTATCGATGGGATGGCGGTGCCTGGTACGGTGGCGACATCAATCGCCTGGTTCTTAAAACCGAAGGCGAAGGGAACTTTGGGAGAAGCCTGGAAAGGGCGGAGCTGCAGGCGCTCTATGCACGGGCGATCGGACCCTTCACCGACTTCCAGGCCGGGATTCGTTACGACTTCAAGCCCAACCCCTCCCGTGTCTACGCTACGGTTGGGTTCGAGAGCCTGGCCCCAGGCTTTTTCGATGTGGAGGGCGCACTGTTCTTGTCTAGCAAGGGTGACGTGCTCGGCCGCGTTGAAGGGTATTACGATCAGCGTATCACCCAGCGCCTGATCCTCCAGCCTCGTCTCGAAGCGGAATTTGCGGCGCAAGACGTTCCGGAAGACCGGATCGGCTCGGGCTTGTCGGACCTCGAGCTTGGCTTGCGGCTGCGCTACGAGGTGAAGCGCGAGTTTGCCCCTTATATCGGTGTTTCATACGAGCGCAGAGTGGGCCGCTCTGCTCGTTTTGCACGCGAGGACGGCGAGGATGCGTCATCGACCAGCCTTGTTCTGGGCATTCGCACATGGTTTTGAGGCCGATTGGGCTTTGTTGCGTTGACTAAGTCCAAGAAGGAGCAGGCAATGTTTAAGACACTTACAGCTCTGGCTCTGGCGGCGATGGCAGCGAGCCCGGCTTTGGCTCAGCAGCAGATGCAAGGCATGGACCACTCGAAAATGCAGGGCATGAACCACGACAACATGCCTGGCATGAACACGCCCTTCATGCCCGCCGAGATGGCGATGCACGAGAAGATGATGAGGGCCAAAGGCGCCAATGCAAATGAGACGTGGGCCCGCAAGATGATCGAGCATCACCGCGGTGCGATTGCCATGTCGCAGATCGTTCTCCGCGAGGCGCCCGATGCGAAGACCCGGCAAATGGCTCAGAAGTCTATTGCCGAGCAAAACAAGAGCATCGGTGAACTCCAGGCGATGCTCCGGTCGATGAGCAAGCGACCTCAGTGATAATCTTCGTTCCTCCCGCCCCACGAGGGGGCGGGAGGAATGACCAAGGAGTTTTTCCATGAAGACAGCTTTACGATCCGCGCTTACTGCCGCAGCCTTGTTGGTTCCGGTTGCCGTCAGCGCGGCCACCCCGATCGTTATGCACCGCGATCCCGGCTGCGGCTGTTGCGCCAAGTGGGCAGCGCAGGTGCAGCGGCAGCTCGGGCGCCAGGTGCGCGTCGTCGATGATTCCAATCGCCCGGCGCTGCAGAAGCGCGCGGGAGTCCCAGCGGACGTCTCGTCCTGCCACACAGCAATCGCCGATGGCATGGCTTTCGAGGGCCACGTGCCGATTGCCGACGTGAAGCGAGCTCTGGCGACCCGGCCCGAGGGCGTACGGGGCCTCGCGGTCGGCGGTATGCCGCTCGGCTCGCCGGGAATGGAAGTGCCGGGCGTCAAGGCACAGGCCTATGACGTGGTCGCCTTCGGCCCCGGGGGGCGCCGCCTGTTCGCCCGCCACGGCAGCTGATCGGCGGTTTTTTCAGGCTGGGGCGGCAGACGCGGTCGCCGCAGCTGGTGTAGCTCCACGGCCCAGTTCGTCTTGAAGAGCGGGCGATGGGTTTCACGAAAGGATTTGGCCGGGTGAGGCAAACGGGCATTGATGAACACGAAACAAGGGGTTGGGTGATGCGCGGTAAACGAAGCGGAGCCTTCGCTTTGCTCCTTGCGGTTGCAATGTCAGTAAGCACATCGGCAGCGGCGCATGAAGATCACGATGCGCTCGGGGCCGGGCCAGGTGCTAACAGCGCAGTCGAGACTCAGAAAAAGGATGGAGCAGACGCTGGCGACGGCCACATGGGCATGGGCTCTATGTCGACCGTGGACATGAACATGGGCGGCCGCGACATCGCCGGCGACGACATGGACATGGGCGGCATGCACGAGGAGACCGCCAACAAGAACAAGAGTTTCGGTGAACGGCTTGTGAGCTGGCTGGGCCGGCTGCACACCATGGTCATTCATTTTCCCATCGCACTGTTCATCGGTGCGTTCGGGGTGGAGCTGTTCGGGTTGTGGCGCCGCAACCGCGACTATCAGCATGTCGCACATATAATGCTGGTGGTCGGCGCGCTGGGAGCGATCGCGGCGGCGTTTCTGGGTTGGTTCGCGGGCGGGTTCTACCTGACCGATCGCAACCCGATCCTGATGACGCATCGCTGGCTCGGGACCTTGATCGCGGTCTTCGGCGTCGCGCTGGCTTGGATGCCAGCGCGCCACCGTAAGGTTCCCGAGCGGTCGCGGACGTTGTACTGGGTGGTGCTTGGCCTGATGACGCTCGCTATCTCCATCCAGGGATTCCTTGGCGGAACCTTCATGCACGGCGGAATATACCACTTGGCATTCTGAACCGGTCCGGCTGTGCGCATAAAGCGGTCGTTTTCTGAACAGGCACGGCCGAGGGCGCGTCTTCACCGAGGACGCGCCCTTTGACTGATCAGCGGATCGACTGAACTGCTTCGCTGCAGGCCTGCTCGCAGCGATGGCAGTGTTCAGCGCAGATGCGGCAATGCTCGTGCATGCTCGCATGCTTCTCGCACTCCTCCGCACACAGCCCGCAGGCGATGGCGCAGGCTTGAAGAGCCGCGACCAGCGCCTGCTCGTTGCTGCCGGTGCGGCGGGTGCCGAGCGAGCCTGCCGCCAAGCAGATGTCGGCGCAGTCGAGGTTCAGACGAATGCACTGGCGAAGCTGCGCGACCATCTCTTCCGCCAGACAGGCATCAGCGCACGACGTGCAGGTTTGAGCACATGAGTAGCACTCCTCGAGACAGCGGATCAGTGCATCGTTCGTGCTTCCTTTCACGTCCGGATGCGTCGCGATCATCTCTTTCATGTGGTGCATCGTTCTCTCCTGTTCAGGCAGTGGTCTCACCACCTGTCGAAGCAAGAGGTTACAAACCTGAATGTTCCGGCCTTTGCGTTGGACCGTGCGGCCGCTTTGGCGTGTCGAGTAACCTCTGGCGCTGGTGGTAGCGCACCGTCTCGACGCCCATGCCGCCTGCGTGAGCGAGCCCGGGATCGTAGTGCGGGAATTTGAACGGAGAAGGGCCGTGTCGCCGATCGTCGTGTGGGTACGAATCAGCGCTGGGTGGCGGCTTTACTCGTTGCACTGCCAATAGCTCGCGCTAGGTCGGCAGTACGCCCCGAGCGGGACACAGCCCGGCCATGGCGGATGCCAATCCGCTGTCGCTGTCGCGCAACAGGTTATGGATTGCGGTCGCAGCGATCGCTGCTTGTCCGGTCGCGACGCTGATCTGATCGAGCCCTTCCACAACGTCGCCAACCGCGTAGAGGCCAGCAACAGAGGATTGTTGGTGGGCGTTGGTCAGCACGCATCCCGTTGCCGCGAGCTTCGCGCCCAGCGAAGTGGCAAGCCCTGTTCGAGGCGATGAGCCGAGCGCAGGGTAAAGCGTGTCGAATTGTAGCTCCAGGCCATTGGCCAATCGAACCTCGACACAATCGCCAAGACGCAGCTGCTCGACAGGCGAGGGCGCGACATCGACGCCCTGCTGGTTCAGCCTGGCAAATTCGGTCGGTGCGAGGTCGAGCGACCGTTCGGCGAGAAGCGTGACCTTGGCACCATAAGCGCGCAGGAATTCGGCTTCTTCAGCGCCATGGCGGTCGCAGCCGAGCACCGCCACGCTCATCCGCCGAGCCTCATAACCATCGCAAATCGGGCAGTAGCGGAGAATGTGAATCGGCCTGCAATATTGACCCCGTTTAGGGCTGATCGGCGAGCAAAATTGACCCCCTGAACATGGACGGTTCAGGCTCCTGTGCTTTGCGGGAGCGGACGGGAGATGCTGGTCGTGGAGACGGTAGCGCGGATCCGGCGCGAGTTTTTCGTCAAGGGCAAGTCGATCAAGGAGATCGTGCGCGAGCTTGGCGTATCGCGGAACACGGTTCGCAAGGTGCTGCGATCGGGTGCGACGGCATTTTCCTATGAGCGGACGGTACAGCCGCTTCCGAAGCTGGGTCCGTGGGCGCGCGATCTGGAGCGGCTGCTGGAGGCGAACGAGCGCAAGGCGCGTCGCGAGCGGCTGACGATGGTGCGGATTTACGAGGAGCTACAGGGGCTGGGCTATCGCGGCGGCTATGACGCTGTCCGGCGTTATGCGACGGGATGGCACCGCGAGCGCTCGGCGGTGACGGCGGCGGTCTATGTGCCGCTGAGCTTCGACCCGGGCGAGGCCTATCAGTTCGACTGGAGCCACGAGGTCGTCCTGATCGGCGGGGTGACGACGACGGTGAAGGTGGCGCACATGCGGCTTTGCCACAGCCGGATGTTCTATGTGCGAGCCTATCCGCGCGAGAGTCAGGAGATGGTGTTCGACGCGCATGATCGCGCGTTCGCCTTCTTCGGCGGTGCGTGCCAACGCGGCATCTACGACAATATGAAGACGGCGGTGGATGCGATCTTCGTCGGCCGCGAGCGGCAGTATAACCGGCGGTTCCAGCAGATGTGCGGGCATTATCTGGTGGATCCGGTGGCGTGCACGCCGGCGTCGGGCTGGGAGAAGGGGCAGGTCGAGAATCAGGTCGGCCTGGTGCGCGAGCGCTTCTTTACGCCCCGCCTGCGGTTCAAAAGCTATGACGAGATGAACGACTGGCTGGCGGACCGCTGCGTGACGTTCGCCCGGCGGCATCGCCATCCCGAGCAGAAGGAGCGCACGGTCTGGGAGGTGTTCGAGGCTGATGAACGGCCCGCGCTGATCGCCTATCGCGGTCCGTTCGACGGCTTCCATGCGCTGCCCGCCGCGGTGTCGAAGACGCTGCTGGTCCGGTTCGACTACAACAAATACTCGGTGCACGCGAAGGCGGCGGGGCGGCCCGTGGATATCCACGCCTATGCCGACCGCATCGTGATCCGCCAGGACGGCGAGGTCGTCGGCGAGCATGCACGGCGCTTTGGCCGCGATCAGACGATCTATGATCCCTGGCATTATCTGCCGGTTCTGGCAAGAAAGCCGGGGGCGCTCAGGAACGGCGCGCCGTTCAAGGACTGAGCATTGCCGCCGGCGTTCGAGCGGGTGTCTCGGCGGCTGGGTGGCCACATCGATGGCGATCGCCAGATGGTCGATATCCTGACGGCGGTGATGACCGACGGCATTGAGGCGGTCGAGGCGGCCTGTGCCGAAGCGCTCGGCAGCGGCCCGGTCAGCCGCGACATCGTCCTCAACATCCTGACCCGCCAGCGCCAGCCGCCGGCACCGCTCAATATCGCTACACCCGAAGCGCTGCGGCTCCGTCACGAGCCCGTCGCCGACTGTGCCCGTTACGACAGCCTGAGGAGGTCTTATGGAACGTCACGAGATCCTGGAGATGATGGGAACGCTGAAGCTCGTCGGCATGCGTCATGCCTATGACGAGGTGGTCGCTGATGCCGTCAAGCGTCAGCACTCCGCGCAACGCGTGGTCGGTGATCTGCTGAAAGCCGAGATATCCGAGAAGCAGGCGCGCTCGATCAAATATCAGATGACGATCGCCAAGCTGCCGCTGGCCAAGGAGCTCGCCGACTTCGACTTCGCCGCCACGCCGATCAACGAGGCGCTGGTCCGGGACCTCGCCACCGGCGGCTTCCTCACCAGCCAGCGCAACGCCGTGCTGGTCGGTGGCACCGGTACCGGCAAGACCCATCTGGCGATCGCCATCGGCCGCGCCTGCGTGCGTGGCGGCGCTCGGGTCCGGTTCTACAACACGGTCGACCTGGTCAACCGGCTCGAGGCCGAGACCCGCGCCGGACGGCAGGGACGCATTGCCGATCACCTCTACCGGCTCGATCTCGTGATCCTCGATGAGCTCGGCTATCTGCCGTTCGCGCTGTCCGGCGGCCAGCTGCTGTTCCACCTCGTCAGTCGCCTCTACGAGCAGACCTCGATCATCGTCACTACCAACCTCGCGTTCGGCGAATGGCCCTCGGTGTTCGGCGACGCCAAGATGACGACCGCGCTGCTCGACCGGCTCACCCATCATTGCGACATCGTCGAGACCGGCAACGAGAGCTGGCGGTTCAAGAGCCGCGAGGCCGCCTAACCCCTTCCCCCGGACCCCCATCCCCGCGGGTTGACCCGGTGGGCCCACAGGAACCTCCCACGGACGCCGCCGCCTGCGCTCCTGACGGCGCGCGGCGTCGTCCGCGGGTCCCTCCTATGGACTACCGGGACAACCCGCACTGCCTATCCAAAGGGGGTCAACCTTGAAAGCCGATCAGGGGTCAACTTCCCGCGCCGGTTGACAGCGGAGAAGGCCACGCGCGACGCCGATGTCATGCATCGCATCGGGCATCTCGGGACGTCGATTGACGACACCCGTCGCGAGCACGACGGTCCGCGCGTACAGGACGTTCGGTCCGCAACTTGCCGAGAAGTGATCGCCTGATGCGACGATCGCGTCGATCTCACCGCTCTGGACCGTACCGCCATATTCATGCAACTGAGCCTGCAGGCGCGCAAGAAACGTGACGCCGGAAATGCCGCCGGGAAATCCTGGGAGGTTGTGCGAGCGCGGGATGGAGGCGGCGCGCCCCGCCGCCGCGTCGTAAACGACGCAGCTCCTGAGAAAGCGGGAAAGATAGATCGCGGTCGTGAGTCCAGCGGGGCCGCCGCCCACAATCAGACAGTCGATGACCTCCTCGGGATCGCCAGTCCAGCCTTGATTGGTCAACCGCAACCTCATCATTACCCCGCGCATGCGCCCGGCGGGCCCGCGGCCCTACTCATTCGGACGGTAGGCGCAGGTAGAAAGCGCTTTGTACTCCCTTGTGAATACGCGCCGATGCCGCTTCCCCCTCATCAAGAGGGTGCGGCGGCACGAAAAAAGATCGTGAGGGATGACCCGTCCTGCTGCGTAATACAGGTGAACTCAACGGAAATGGAGATTACCCGCATGCGTCGCTTGTTCATCACGACTGCCGCCGCCGCCCTGTTCTTCGCAGGCGGCGTGGCAAACGCGCACCCGAAGCTGGTGTCCGCCAGCCCCGCCGCCAACGCGGCCGTCGCGACCCCGGAGAAGATCAGCCTCCAGTTCAGCGAGAAACTCGTACCTGCTTTCTCCAAGGCCGAACTGATCATGGCCGCGATGCCTGGCATGGCGGCCATGAAGATGCCCAGCAGCGCCGCGGTCGGCTCCGACGGGCGTACGCTAACCATCATCCCCAAGCAGCGTCTTCCGCGCGGGCGTTACAACGTCGACTGGCAAGTCGTTTCCGGCGACACGCACAAAATCACCGGCAGCTACACCTTCACGGTGAAGTGAGCGAATGCTCGACTGGCCGACCATCGCCATCCGCTTGGCGTTGTATCTGGTCCTGGCGGTGCTGTTCGGCCTGTCGGCGTTCAGCCTCTATGGCCTTCGGCTCGGCGAGCGCGAGGATGCAATCGCTCTGCGGCCTTGGCTTTCCGGAAGTGCTGTGCTCGGGTTGCTGCTTTCAGCCGCTGGCCTGACCCTCATGGCCTCGTCTATGGCCGGATCCCCATTCTGGCCGGTCGACGAGGCCGCGGTGGCTGCGTTGCTCGGAGGACCACCGGTTGGCTCCGCCTGGAAGGTGCGAATGATGGCGCTGGTCATTGCCGGGGGCGCGACCCTGCTGGCGCGAGGCAGAGCATCATGGCTGGCGACCACCATGATTGCCGCCGCTACGGCGTTGGCGACACTCGCTTGGAACGGGCACGGCGCCATGGACGAGGGAAGCACCGGATGGCTTCACCTGGGCGCGGATATTCTCCATCTCCTCGCAGGCGGTATATGGGTTGGCGCACTGTTCGGATTGCTTCTCCTGATGACGCGCCGCGCCGAGGCGATCGATACCGCGCACCTTCAGCTCACCCATCGGGCGCTGCACGGCTTCGGGGCGGTGGGCACGCTCGTGGTTGCCATTTTAGTGATCACCGGCTTGATCAATAGCTGGCTGCTCATAGGCCCAGCCAATTTCACGTCCTTGGGCACGACGCTCTACGGCTTGCTGCTGCTTGCCAAGCTGGTCTTGTTCGCAGCGATGCTGGGGCTCGCTTCGCTCAATCGCTTCCGCCTCACGCCGGCCTTCGAACGATCGATTGCCATGAACGATCATGACGGAGCGCTTATGGCGCTGCGAGTCAGCCTGGCGGTCGAGACAGCCTGCGTAGTCGGTATCCTGGCACTTGTGGCATGGCTTGGCACCCTCGCACCGCCCGCATCGGGCATGTAGGTGAGGTTACCTCTGCTGGGTCTGTTGATGTATGAGAGATGAACGAACAAGGGAAGCAAATCATGGCCGATGTCAAACGCAGTGATGCCGGCAGCGGCCAGGGTGACGGCGGCGTCGTTCTGATCACGGGCGCGAGCGGTTTCATCGCTGCGGCTCTGATCGCCCGGCTCGGCGAGCGCTACACGGTCGTCGGTCTCGATCGCGCCGGTCCGCCCGAGCCACCACCGCCCGCCGCCGCGATCGACATTGACGTCGGCTCGGATGAAGCGGTTCAAGCTGCGCTCGACGAGGTTCGCGCGCGCTACGGCAACCGCATCGCTTCCGTCATTCACCTCGCCGCCTATTATGACATTTCTGGCGATCCCAATCCGCTCTACGACAAGGTAACCGTCCAAGGCACCCGGCGGCTGATCGACGGACTCCAGTCGTTCGATGTCGAGCAATTCGTCTTCGCCAGCACGATGCTGGTCCATAAACCGACCGCCACTCCGCAGGAGCGCATCAACGAGGAATCGCCGATCGGTGCCTCCTGGGCGTATCCGCAGTCCAAAGTTGACACAGAGGCGCTGCTGCACGAGCGTCACGGACGGATACCCGTCGTCTACCTGCGACCCGCCGGAGTTTACGACGACGATGGGCGCTCTGCGTTCCTCGCACAGCAGATATCGCAGATCTACGAGCACCGCCTGATCTCGCATTTCTATCCTGGCATGCTGTGCGCGGCGCAATCATCGGTGCACCGCGATGACCTGGCGGAAGCCGTGGTGCGCCTGGTCGATCGGCGGCACGATCTTCCGTCTGAACTGCCCCTGCTTATCGGCGAACCCGATGCCCCCGGCTACGCCGAAATCCAGGATATCGTCGGCGAGGCGCTCCACGGCGAGGGCTGGAAGACAATCCGCATCCCGCAGCCGCTCGCGAAGGCCGGTATCGTTCTTCAGAACGAGGCACTCGGCGACGACGATTTCATCCAGCCCTGGATGATCGACAGTAGCAACGACCACTATATTCTCGACATCTCGCGCGCACGGTCGCTGCTTGGATGGGAGCCGAAGCACAGTCTTCGCGAAACACTTCCGACGATCGTTGCGGCGTTGAAGCGCCACCCGCGCGCCTGGTACCGAAACAACAAGCTCAACGAAAACCTGGTCGCCTGGAACGACAATTCAGATCCGAAGCCGGCCGAGTTGGACCCCCACACGCCTGAAGCCGCAACCGGCGCGATGGCCGGCATGGATCACGGGGCGATGGACCATGGCAACATGGACCACGCCGCAATGGGGCACAGGGCCGGTGCTGAAGAGATGGCGATGACCGGTCACGGTGCACATGGCGATCACATGGCCATGATGGACCGCGACGAGCGCCGCGCACGCTGGGCGCTTTACGCCAATATCGGCCTTGGTCTGTGGCTCGCCTCCAGCCCGCTCATCTATGACTCCATGACCACGCAGAGCGTCGGCGAAGCGGCGCGGTTCGTCACCGTCGATCGCGGGTTGCCATCGATCGAGTGGCGGGCGAGCGCGCTGGCCATCAGCGATGTCGTCAGCGGCCTTGCCATCGCGCTGTTCGGCGCGCTGTCGCTTGTCCCGCGCACCAAGACGTGGGCGCAGTGGGCTGTCGCGTTCATCGGCATTTGGCTGTTCTTCGCGCCGCTGATCTTATGGAGCCCGAGCGCCGCGCAGTACAACAACAACCTGCTCGTCGGGTCCGCAGTCATCGCGCTGTCGGTCCTCGTGCCGATGATGCCGGGGATGAGCATGGCCGGCATGATGGACCCAAAGAACATCCCGCCTGGTTGGACCTATTCGCCATCGACCGACGCGCAGCGGCTGCCGATCGTCGCCATGGGCCTGATCGGTCTTCTCACCTCGCGCATCCTGACCGCCTACCAGCTGGGGCACATCGATAGCGTCTGGGAGCCCTTCTTTGTCGGATCGCTGACCGACCCCCGCAACGGGACGGAGGAGATTATCACGTCGGGCATGTCCAAGGCCTGGCCGATTCCCGACGGCGGGCTTGGCACGGTGAGCTACGTGCTCGAGATCCTGATGGCGGTGATGGGCACCCGCGACCGCTGGCGGACGATGCCGTGGATGGTGACCTTCTTCGGTATCCTGGTCATCCCGCTCGGCGTCGTCAGCATCTACTTCATCATCAGTCAGCCGATCGTCATCGGCACGTGGAGCACGCTGGCGCTGATCGCCGCGCTCGCCATGCTGATCATGATCCCGTTCGCGCTCGATGAGGTTATCGCCATGGGTCAGTTCCTTATGTGGGCTAAGCGCCGAGGCAAGCCGCTGATCCGCACCTTCTTCAAGGGCGATGCGATCGAGGCCGGCAGTGAGGACGCCTCCGACGTGATGTCGTCACCTGCCGCCTTTTGGGCCGACACGAAGCGCGGGCTGACGCTGCCGTGGACGCTGGCGGTCAGTATCGCGCTCGGCGCATTCCTGATGCTCACCCGGGTGACACTGGGCAATGAAGGCCCCATGGCGAACAGCGACCATGTGGTAGGCGCCCTGGTCATCACCGTCGCGATCATCGCTACCGCCGAAGTCGCTCGCGTCCTGCGCTTCATCAATGTCGCGCTCGGCGCCTGGCTAATCGCTGCCCCGTTACTGCTCACGGGGGCCGGCCTTCTGGGGACGATCGTTTCGGTGGTCGCAGGGCTCGCCCTCGCCGGTCTCAGCTTGCCGCGCGGCAAGCGCAGCCCCGAGCATTATGCGAGCTGGGACAAATACGTAATTTGAGGCCTTACTTGCATCCAGAGAGGAGGGCTCGGCATGGTGCATGCCAGCTACCGAAGCTTATTCGAGCGTCATCAAGGCAGTTTTTTGGGGTGACGGGGGGAGCCGTGGGCCGCGGCTACAACTTTGAGCGGCATCGCCACTGTTCGGTACGGCCCAGTATGCTAATGCGATTCCTTCGCAGGATCGTTGATGGCCTGCGGGCTAAGCTCCATCGCATCGAGACAGAGATAATATGAAGTGAAGTGTTCCAAACTTGCCCTCCTGGAGCTTGCCATCACGCTCGCCGCGCTACTTGTCCCGGCTGCGGCTATGGCCGCACCCGGCGACGTACAAACCGCATGGCGGCTGCTCGACTATATGGCCGTCGATTATGGCGGAGCGGTCGCGGATGGCCGGATCCGGAGCGCGGCTGAATATGCCGAGATGAACGAGTTCGCCGCGTCCGTTGCGACGCGGCTGCGCGATCTGCCAGAGAAGCCGGAACGGCAGGCGCTCGTTCAGGGAGCCGACAACCTGCAAGGGATGATCGCGCGCAAAGCACCGGCTGAACAGGTGGCGACCACCGCGCATGGGCTGGCAGCTGATCTGCTGCGCGTCTATCCAGTGCCGCTCGCGCCCAACAAGGCTCCGGACCTCGCCTCGGCCGATGGGGTGTTCCGACAATCCTGTGCATCCTGCCATGGCTTGACGGGCGACGGTCGCGGCCCGGACGCAGCCAAGCTCGACCCGCCCCCGATCGCATTTACTGATGCCGAGCGCGCCCGCCAGCGGAGCGTGTTCGCGCTGTATCAGGTGGTGACGCAAGGGATCGACGGGACCGCGATGCAGAGCTTCGCCGATCTGTCCAATGATCGACGCTGGGCGTTAGCGTTCCGCGCCGGCAGTTTCGCCTTCACCGACGAGCAGGCGCGTGAAGGCGAGCAGTTGTGGAAGTCGGACCCGGCGCTCCGCCAGCGCATTCCGGACCTTGAAACGCTGGTCGCCCTCACCCCGGCTGCACTCGCCTCCTCCATAGGCAAAGCCAACGCCGATGCGATCATGGCCTATTTGCGCCGCCACCCCGACCAGGTGGTGCAACACGCGCCCGGCTCGCTCGCAGTCGCGCGTGCCAAGCTCGCGGCAAGTGTTGCCGCCGCGCGGCGCGGCAATGCGCGCGGGGCGAAGGAGCTGGCCTTGTCGGCTTATCTCGACGGGTTCGAGCCGATCGAACCAACGCTCACGGCGCGCGACGCCACCCTGATGGGCCGGATCGAAGGCGCTATGGGCGAGTTCCGCGCCGCGATCGACCGCGGTGCATCGCCCGACGATCTCGCGGAAAAGGTGTCGGTGCTCGACGGACTATTCGACGATGCGGAAGCGGCGCTGGCGCCCGATGCCGCTACGGGGGCCTCCACGTTCCTGGGCGCATTTACGATCCTGCTGCGTGAAGGGCTCGAAGCGCTGCTCATAGTCGTTGCCATGATCGCGTTTCTTAGCAAGGCGGAGCGGGGGGAGGCGCTGCGCTATGTGCATGGCGGGTGGATCAGCGCGCTCGTTGCCGGGGGGATTACCTGGGCGGTCGCCACCTATGCCATTGGGATCAGCGGCGCGAGCCGTGAGCTCACGGAAGGGTTTGGGTCGCTATTCGCCGCGATCGTGCTGCTCTCGGTCGGAATATGGATGCATGGAAAGGCGCAAGCCGATCAGTGGCAACGCTATATCCGGGAGAAGATGTCGCGGGCGCTTACGGGCGGGTCGGGCTGGTTCCTGTTCGGTCTCGCGTTTGTCGTGGTCTATCGGGAGGTTTTCGAGACGATCCTGTTCTATGCCGCGCTCTGGTCTCAGGGGAATGGCCCCGTGCTGCTGGCGGGTGCTGCGACCGCCGTTCTCCTGCTTTCGGTGATCGCCTGGGCCATGCTCCGCTACAGCCGTACGCTGCCGATTACGCAGTTCTTCCGCTACAGCTCATGGCTGATGGCCATCCTGACGGTCGTGCTCGCGGGCAAGGGGGTTTCCGCTCTCCAAGAGGCGGGCATCATCGCCATAGCGCCGCTTCGCGATGTGCCCAGGCTCTCAATGCTTGGCCTGTTCCCTACATGGCAATCCGTGCTGGCGCAGCTCCTGATGGCAGTGGCTATCGGAACCGGCTTCGCCTGGAACCGTCGCGGCCAGTTGGCAAGGCATCGGCTCACTGACATCGATGCAGGTCCATAATGGAGGGCGGCGCCCTTACGGCTGAGCCGGGAGGCGTCCGTAGGATTCCGCCGCCTTTACTGGATCGTGCAGCGCACCGCCTTCTCCGCCTTCACAGCGGCTTTGCGGCATCCGTTGATCGGCTCACGATGGCGCAGACCCTGTCGGCCGCTCCGATCACCTCCCGGCTCGCCGGTGCATGTTGCGCGAGTCGGCCCCAGGGGCGTAGAATAGCAGCCCCAAGAGCATCCCGCCGCCGCTGGCGGCACCTCATCGCCATATTTGGAATAGGCCTCGCCTTCCTGGCCGCTCCCAAAAGAAGCAACCTTACCATCAGCCGGATTTTACTCCGCCACGCTCAGCACAGCGCCGGCGTTCCGATGGCATGTTTTGTCACCGCCGCATCCAGGCGGTGCTGTCGCAGTACAAGGCCGCGATCGAGAAGCTCGATGCGAAGGGGACAGAGCGATTCTTCGCGGCCGACTCGCAGATATTCGAAACGGGTGGCTCCGAGGGAAGCTACGCCACCTACCTCGCCCATCATCTTGGGCCAGAGCTGGCGGCGTACAAGTCGTTCACATTTTCCGACTACAAGGTCAGCGTTCGCTTTGAGGGACCGGTTGCACTCGCTACCGAGACCTACCGCTATCGAATCGAACCCAAGAACGGAGCCGTAGCCGAGCGTATTGGCGTCGCGACCAGCGTCTTAACGCGCGAGGGAAATAGCTGGAAAATCGTCAGCATGCACAATAGCGGTCGCAAGCTGAAAGGCTCCTGATCGGTCTATGGCCGCTACTGCTTCTTCGCTGGATTCGACGTAGCCGACTGCGGTGTCGCGCTGGTCGAATTCGTCGGGTGATCGTGCTCCGCTATGCCGGCATAATGGTTCATCTGATCCTCGGAGATGTCCGACGTTTTCTCGCTGCTGCCACAAGCCGTTACGGCTAGGGGTAACAGAAACATGGCCGCGATAATCGCCCTCGATCTTCTCATAACATACCCTTCGATGCCGAACTGAACCCATCATAGCTGATACGGTGCTTATTTGACTTGCTCACAATGATACGGTGGACAAGATTGCGCTAGACCGGCATGCTCATGATGTCCTTATACGCGGAAAGCAACTTATTGCGAACTTGCAGCGTCGCCTCGAACGCGATCGACGACTCCTGCCGCGCGAGCATGACCTTTGCAATATCGACCTCTTCGCCGCGCTCATAGGCGACTGTCAACTGGCCGGCGCGAGCGTTGATTTCATTAATCTTTTGAATCTGTGTTTGCAGTGTAGAGGTAAAGCCGCCTGGTTCCGTACGTTCAGTCCCCAAAATCCTTTGGTTTGAGCCAGGCCCTGCAAGCGAGTCTGCACCGTCCGCCTTTCCAAGCACGGTATCCATCGCTGCTTCGAATTTTGCTCCCGCACCCCCGGGGCTACCAACAGAACCCGCGCTGCTTGCTACATTTCGAAGCGCCGCATTCCTGTCGAGGATGGCGCTTCGCACGGCCATGACGTCGTTGAAGATGCTGCTCATGTTCACCCCGGTGCGACCTCTAGCATAGCTGTATAATCGCATCGCATGCGTTAGAGGATGGTTAACGACGCTTAGGAATGATTGCTTCATCGTAAAGCCGTGCGCCGATCCTTATAGGATTCGTCCAAGCCTGCCAGACGATGCGCGACCAGAGGTCTAATCATTGGCAGTTGACGAGATGGGACTCACTACATACGGGGCATTTTAATTGTGCAGCGCGCCTTCTCTCGCTAAATCAAAGGACAATCGCGCACGACACCCTTGCCGCTCGCGCTGGCAGCTTGGGTATGGGGGCTCACCTTTGCCACGCTGATGCCCCTACGCTGGCGCCTGACGGCGCTTTTTCCCTCGTCGGCCCGGCTGCCGGGAGTGCACCTATGAGCGGCATCGAAGTGCCTGCGCTGCGGGGTCGGCCCTGTACCGTGACATTACCGCCCCGCGCAACCCCGATCATGCTCGGGATCCACCCTTATTCTGTCGCCGGCTTGACCTCGATCGTGCAGCGCACCGGCTTCTTTGCCTTCGTCGCCGACTTGCGGCACGTCTCGATCGTCTCGCGATTGTCGCGCAACAGCTTGTCGGTCGCGACGATCGCCTCCCAGCGCTCCGGCGCAGCGGCCCGCATCAACCGCTGCCCCCCCTCCCATTGCGTCGGCGCGTCCAAAACGCGCGTCGCCACGCCTTCAGGCCATAGCCAGCTATCGGGCGTCAGACGCGCGATCGGCCCCGCCAACGCGGCATAGAACAACAGCCCCAGCACCAGGCCGCCACCGCCGAACAGATATAGCCAGCGATTCTGCTCGTCGCCGCGCCGCGCGGAAGCAAGCCGGCTCCCGATCTCACGCGCGGCCTGGTCCAGCGCCGTGCGCGCCTCGGTGATAAGACGCTGGTCCTCGCGGCGCGCGCCGATCGCCGCCGTCGCGATCTCGCCCGCCATATGCGCCGGGTCCATCGACAGGGCAGGGCTTTTCCGCATCGCGGCGATCTGCTGGGCCAGAACCCCCAGCACCTTTTCGGTACGCTCAAGCGTCGGCTGATAATCGGGAATGTCGATGGACTCGCGCGCGGCGGTCAGCCCTTCGACCGCATGACGCAGCAACGACACCTCGCCGCGCAACCGCTCGAACGCGGCCACTGGATCGTCGCCGGCATGGGGTTCGCGATACTCGTCCTCGTCCATGTTTGTTTCTCTCCCTACCGGCTAAGTCCACGGTCGCGGCCGATTCCCAGCTCATGCGTCAACTGGCGGCCCAGCTCGCCGCCGCCCATCTGCGGGCTGCGCTCCATGCCGATCTCAAGCCCCAGCTCGCGGGTGCGATTACGCAGGATCGATTCCACCTGTGGATCGCGCTCAAGGCTTTTCGCCATGCCCGCCATTTCCTTGCCCGCCTTCTCGCGGCCCGTCATGTCGCCGGCGCGATAGAGGCGGTCTCGGTCCTGGGAGAGCTGTTGCCAGCGTTCCACAAACCGATCGGCGCGCAAGTTCGGATCGGTGCGCACGCGAGCTTCCTGCGCCATCGCTTCGATCATCGGGCCGCTGCGTCCCGCCGCCGCGTCGCGCAGCAAGGCCGGATCGCGCTGCATCGCCGATGCGAGGTCGCGCGAAGCTCCTGGCCTGATCTGGTCAAGCGCCTCGGTCGCGCGCTCGAGCGCGACTTTCTGATGTTCCAACACCGGCCCGCCCGATGCGCGGGCCTGCAACATCGCCTCGGCCGAACGCGAGGTCCGCTCGACCGCGCGCGCGAATGTCCGATCCTGGCCGCGATCCGGCAACGCCGGCGTGCGCTCCGCGCCCTTCGCCGGCTCGGCCGACAGCTTCAACCCGTCGAACATGCCGCGCTTGGGCCTCTCGCCCTGGCCGCGATTGGTCGCCGGCGCTGGCCGCTCGGGTGCGGGCCGGAAATTGTCGAACATACCCCGCCGCGGCCGCCCCTCGCCCGCGGCCTTCGCCTCGCCAGCGCCGCGGTCGTCGCCCATCTGGCGTGAAGTTCCCGCGCTCGGCGCGAGGATCTCCACGCCCTTCCGCTCGGGCGCATCCGCAACGCGGATCTCACCCGACAGCCCGCGCCGATCGGCGAACGATTGCGCCTCGGCGTCGCGGTCGCGGAACATCGGATAGTCGGACGCCATATCCTTCGCCCGCTCGCGGCCCAGCGTGCGGACAAGCTTGCCGGTGTCGGCGAAGTCGTCGCGGCCATAATGGAGCTGCACGCCCTCGCGATGCCGCGACAGCGCCACATAGGCCGAATGGCGGTCCATCCCCGGCGTCGCCAGCACATGCGCCTGATCGACAGTCACCCCCTGCGATTTGTGGATGGTGGCAGCATAGCCATGATCGACATGGGCATAGTCCTTGAGGTCGAACGCCACCGATCGGCCATCGTCGAGCCGCACCGCCATGCTGTCGGGCGACACCCGCTCGACCTTGCCCAGCAAACCGTTCTTCACGCCAAGCCCGCGCTCGTTCTTGAGGAACATGATGCGGTCGCCGCTGGCGAACTCCCGCGCGCCGCGCTCGGCCGACACGCGCACGTCGTCGCCCAATTCGCCCGACGCGCGCAGCCGATCGCGCGCGGCCAGGTTCAGGTCACGCACCTCCGCATTGGTATGGGTGAGGATGATCCGGGTCTTGTCCGGATCGGCGCTGCGCTGCGCGTCCCATCGGTCGACCAGCTCGGCCCGGGCCTGCTCGCGCGTGTCCGCCGCCTGCACCATGCCATGCGCCTCATAGGCATGGACGGCCTTGCCGGTCCTGCCCGTCGCCAGCGCCCGCGTGGCGTCTTTCTGCCAGTCCTCATGCTGCCGGCGAACCTCGCTGATCTCGGCCGCCCCATGCCGCTCGGCCAGCGCGCGAAACGCCGCGCCCGCCTCGATCGCCTGCAACTGCTCAGGATCGCCGACCAGCACCACCTTCGCGCCCGCCCGCTCGGCCGCCGACAGCACCCGCTCCATCTGGCGCGTGCCGATCATGCCGGCCTCGTCGATCACCAGCACGTCGCGCGGACCTAGCAGCTCCCGGCCCTGGTCCCACTGATATTCGAGACTGGCGATCGTGCGCGAGGCGATGCCCGATCCGCCTTCCAGGCTCTCCGCCGCGATCCCCGACAGCGCCGCGCCGCGCACCTGGTAGCCAGCGCGCTCCCATTCGTCGCGCGCGACCCCCAGCATGGCGGATTTGCCGGTGCCGGCGTAGCCGACCACGATGGCAATATCCTTCTCGCCGGTTATATGCGCCAGCGCAGCTTGCTGCTCTCCCCCGAGCACCAGGCCCTCACTCCCGGCGGCGTCCAGCCCCCTTTGCAGCGACGCTGCCGGGAGACCATGCCTCGCCTTGTCGGCAAGACGATCGGCGGCGTGTTCCAACCGCTGCTCGGTGTCGATCATATCGCGGGAGGTAAAGCGGTCCTCGCCGCGCCCGTCCTTGCCCAGCCCCACCAGCTCGGGCGAGGTCCGCACCGCGCTCATCACCTGGTCGAACTGATCCTTGCCGTCGCTGTGCCGGAACGCGAACTGCGCCAGGTCGCGCCGCGTGAACGTCGCCTGCTGCCGGGTGATCGCGTCCAGCGCGATCTCGGGCCGCGCAATGATCTTCTCGCCATTCTCGCGCGCGATCCGGGCATGGTCCTCGGCCCGCTCGGCCTCAAGCCCTTGTTCGGGCATCCGCGACGCAGCCGGTCCGATCTTGTGTTGCGGCTCAAGGTCAATGCCCTGCGCCTCCAACGTGCGATGATCTATGCGGGCATCAATATCCAGCTGGGCCAACCGCTCGTTGACATGATCGGCCCACGCCTCGCGCCACTCCTTCAGGAGCGCATTGCTGTTCCACTCGCGCACCTTCTGCCCGAAGCCCTCGGGGCCAACCTCGCGCATCGACAGCATGACATGCGCGTGCGGCTTGGGCTCGCCGTCCTTGCCCCTGTCCCAATGCACATTGAGGTCCGCGACCATGCCCCGATCGACAAACTGCTTTTCGACGAAATCGCGGGCGAGGCTCACGCCCTGAGCCGTGTTCATCTCGCGCGGGATCGCGAACTCGACTTCGCGCGCCAACTGCGCGTCCTTGCGCTTCTCGCCGGCCTCGACTTCATTCCACAGGCAAGCGCGGTCGTTTAAACGCTCCGGTGCGCCTTCGGGCAGTATGATTTCCGAATGGACGACGCCTGCCTTATTCGAGAAATCATGGTCGCGCCCGAGTCGATCATCGTGCAGCCGTTCCGCTGCACGATAGGCCGCGCTTGCAACCGCGCTCGATCCGTTGGCGCGACTCACAACCTTGGCCGAGAAATGGTAGATCGCCATGACACCCTGCTTATTGCACTTCTGAGCGCACGTCGGCAACGACGTATAAGCGCGCACTCACACTCTCTGCCGTTCGCATGATTGACTTCGCCGTATTTTCTGCCGGACGCGCTACCCTATCACGCCGATCATGCTACGCTGCGGTTCCTGTTGATGGGCGCGAGGGAGAGGATGATGCGCAAGGTGCGGGACTATGACGCGGAGCTGAAAGCGCTCGGCGACAAGGCCAGGACATTGAAGGCCAGGAAGGTCCAGCAGCTCGGCGAACTCGTCACCACCACCGGGGCCGATGCGCTCGATCTCGATGTGCTGGCGGGCGCGCTGCTCGCTGCCGTCGCATCCGCCAGCACGGAAGAAAAGGAGGCGTGGCGCTCGAAAGGCGCGGCCTTCTTTCAAGGACGCGGGCGCAAGGGTTCGCGACGCGCTGCTGGCAACGCGGAAAGCGGAAACGAAACTGGCACAGGCGAGGCGCAGGGTTGAAGCCGCCGCGCGCCGCGCCGATACGAGAGGATGGGTTGTGCAACGCAGGGAACGCACCCGCCACCTGATCGAGCTGGGCGGCCTCGTCCACAAAGCCGGCCTCGTCGATCTGACCGACGATGATCGCGCGACCCTCTACGGCGCGATGCTCGATCTCGCCGCGCGCGCCCAGGGCGAGGATGCCGACAACATGCTGACGCTGTGGAAGCGGCGCGGCAAACGCGCGTTCGACGCGGAAGCGGAAGGGAGTGACGCACCATGACCAGGCTCGATGTCGAAGCGATCCGGGCAGAGGTCCGCGCGCTCGATTATGTCCGCGGCACCCCCGCCGAAATCGCTCTGTGGCGCGAAGGCGATGCCGAAGCCCGCGCCAATCTCGCGATCGAAGGCATGGACCTCGACGCCGACGAACACGCCCTGTTCGACATGCTGCGCGCAGAAGCTGTCCCCCCTCCCCTAGCCACCGCGATCGTTCTCAAGCTGCTCGATCATCCCGACGCCGACCCGGCGCTAGCGATCTCGCCGGCGACGATCCGGGCGGACGGGTAAGCGGCGATGGAATGGTTCCGCCAGCTCGGCCGTGCGCTTCGCAACCTCGCCCGTATCGCGCGCGAACAGCCGATATGGGCGATCACGGCCCTCGTCACCAGTCCGGTCGCGCTGATCCGCCACCTGTTCGGCGTGGTGGTCCTGTTCCTCATCACCGGCCTGGTGCTGGGCCTCGGCGTGCCGCTGATCCTCGGCAAGCTGCTCGGCCTGCCCCGCGATTCCAACATCTACCAAATCGTAATGATGCTGACGAGCCTGGTCATCATCCTCGTCACGCTGCGCGCCCTCTTCCAACCGCTGATCCTGCGCTATGGCGGTCCTGCCGGCGATGACACCCACGGTTCGGCCCGCTTCGCCACCGATCGCGAGACGCGCCCGCTCGCCCAAAATGGCGAAGACCTGCTGATCGGCCGTGATCGCAAATCGGGCAAGCTGCTGCGCTACGCCGGTCCCGCCCATCTGCTGACGATCGCGCCGACGCGCACCGGCAAGGGCGTGGGGACCATCATTCCCA